>Ga0272446_1000638_pt1 | contig 53831 bp, 71 predicted proteins | sample YNPCB0061_FD_194587 | JGI IMG/M metagenome (GOLD analysis project Ga0272446, IMG submission 194587) | Hot spring microbial mat communities from Yellowstone National Park, WY, United States - YNP-CB-006-1 | ecosystem: Environmental > Aquatic > Thermal springs > Hot (42-90C) > Sediment | place... | reverse complement strand
GCATTGCCAGCAGGAGAAAAAGCTACCCACGTGCCTGTACTCGCTGGCAACGTGGAGGGATTGGCATATTTGGTGCCAAAACCACTACCACTATTCCACCGATACACCGTGAGGAAGGGAGAAGTTGCATGGGCCACCGCGATCACGTCGCTGGCAGGAGAAAAGGCTACGCCACGACCGTTCCCCGTCGGCAGCGTCGTGGGATTGGTGTATTTGGTACCAAAGCCGGTACTACTACTCCACGGATACACCGTGATGAAGGGAGAATTCGCGTGCGACAAGGCCACCACGTCGCCACCCGGAGAGAAGGCTACACTCGTGCCTGTACCCGTCGGTAACGTCGTAGGGTTCGTATACTTCGTGCCAAAGCCACTACTACTCCACGGATAGGCTGTGACGAAGGGAGAAGTCTCATGCCCCACCACAATCGCATCCCCGTTGGGGGGAAACACCGCCAAGCGACCCGTACCCGTCGGTAGAGTTGTGGGATTGCTGTACTTCGTACCAAAACCACTACTATCCCACGGATACACCGAGACAAAGGGAGAAGTCACGTGCGCCACGGTAAGGATATCACCGTTCGGAGAGAAGGACACACCGTAGCCCGATCCCGTCGGTAGGGTCGTGGGATTGGCATACTTCGTACCAAAGCCAGTAGTACTCCACGGATATACCGTAACGTAGGGAGAACCCGCGTGCGCAACAGCAACGTCACTCATGATTCCGTACTCACTTTCCGCAGTTGACGCCGCTTCAGTGCTTCTTGGTACAGCTCGTCTCGCTGAGATTGTGGTAGCTGATTGGCGAGATGGTCCCGATACTCCCGGGCCTTGGTCAGCTCTCCCAACGTCGAACGCCGCTGCCGTTGCAATTGATCGAGTTCTAACAACTCGACTAACAACTGGACTTGCTCGTCGCTCAAGGTCAAATCGGCATACACTTCCGGTAGCGTGCGCTGTCGCCAAGCCTCGAGTTCCTTGGGCCAGCCTTGCGGGTGTTTTTGCCGTAGCTGTTCCAGCCGAGCTTCCAGCGTCCGTAGATTTAGTTCGTAGTTTTCGACTTCTTCGATGCGTGCCAGCCATTGTTCGGCTAGGCCCGCTAGCCGCTCTTGTTCGGGGTCAAAACGAATCAAGTCTAATAGCTGTTCTTTTTCCTGCGCGTTGATGAGTCCTGCTTGGCACGCCATCTCACTTAACTGCAACACTTTCTCAGCATCGTAAAATTGAATGCGATCTTCCTCGATAAACGCTAAGCCTACTCGTGCGAGTTTAGCAAGCTCCGGCAGCGTCTGCGGATTGTTCAATACCTGTGTCAGCCGGTGTGGCAGGTCAATCTCTTTGGCCCAAGCAGTAATTTCACCAACAAACGCATCTCGATACAATGTGACCATGAATTTGCCCCTTGGTGTTTATTAGAAAACTACCGGCTGACGATTCGCTGCCATGTCTCAAACACCTGCTGCTCCAGCGGTAGATGCTCGTGTCGCGTCGGCAAAGGCTGGCCCGGCCAAAACTTAGCTTGACAACGATGCACTATCCACGACGTGCCTTCCCAGCGACACTCGAAAATGCCGCTGACACAGCGGGCATTGCCCAACGTGCGATAGCGCCTTTGCGTGGCGGCCAACGTGACACGCCATTGATCCTGATCCCCAAAAGCATACTTGCGACCACCATACTTGCCGTCGTAGTAGGCATAGTCACTGTGCTGGTTCAGCCAATGAGCAATCACAAACTCGCGACTAAACGCTCGCAAATCTACCAACAATTGCCCGCCTTGCACGGGGGGCACTTCGGCTACCGCTTGGGGATCCAGCCCGAACGCATAAGGATCCACATTGCTTGCTGTGTTGGCCAAATCGATCCAGTAAACAAAAGGATCTTCAGCCAGCAAATTAAACAATGGTTCTGGGTTGCGTACACAATACGCATCAGCATCTAAGTATAAGATACGTTTCCAGCCACAATGAAGCATTGCGAACGTCTTGTGTTCCCAGCCGCGCAAAATCCGGGGCCGTTGGCTTTCCGGCAACGCGGTCACTACTTGTGAGGCATCCACGATTTTCACGTCTTTTAGGTCCGCGACCCAAGCGGGATCAAACGGTTCCTCTTGACCGCCCCGGTGCCAAATCTGAACAGGAAGTGTACAGCCTGTTTCACGCAGCAAGTGGGCCGACAACGCAGCCATGGGACCATAGCGACCACCGCCTACGAGAAGCACTCCTTCGCCCCGTGCATGCTCCAGCTTCACCTTGGCGGCTTGTTCGCGCACAAATTGAAGAGCCGCGATATGCTCTTGTCGCACTTCAGTACGCAAGGGCCATGCTGGAGGTGCAGGTTGCAACTCTTTGGCTTGGATTGGGTCTATTAGGCCCGGCACAATTTCTCGATTTACCCTTTGCGTTGTGCGATCACTGCACCGCAAACACGAGCGGCCCGCTTCGGTGCGGACCAGTCCCGAGCAAACTCTATGCAGGCTACAAGCGTACAGTGGATACAGAGTGTTGCCACAGCCGTCTAGACATCGTGACGTTTCGCCAGTAGCTGCACCGCGATGCACACACGGTGCGAAGCGTTCCAGACGTTCCAGCCGCTCAGCTGTGTTTGCGATTGAGGTCGCAGTTGTGTTTGCGGCGGCAGGTGGACGCATGGCTGTGGGCAGCGATGCGGCGGGCAAAGGCAGCTTAGCTCGACATTCGGAACAACGTGGCGACGGAACTGCATGACCGCAGGGCATGACTTAGGATCCCTCCTCCACACAGGGGGCCGGCGTAATCGTAATCGTGCCAGGGTAATTGCAAGAAGGTTCGCCGGTGCTGGCAAAGGTAAACGTGCCGCCTGTAGCTGGATTCCACGCCGCGCAGTTGTATTGTGCTTGTGCAAAACCGTCAAAGATTTCCAGCGTTGCTGTGCCGCCTGTGACCACGAGGGTAATGTCTTGCACTCCGTTGCTAGCGTACCATGTATTGTGGCCGGCAGGCAGCAATGTCGCTGCATCGAAGGTGCCGCAGGATCCCAGTGACGTGGCGGGGAAGCAGTAGTTTTGGCTGCCTGAACCGCCACCTGAGCCACCGCCACCGCCTGAACCGCCTGAACTGCCTGAACCACTGCCAGCCCCACTGCCAGCCCCACTGCCAGAGCCGCTGCCAGAGCCGCCACCAGAGCCACTTCCACTGCCGGAGCCAGACCCAGAGCCTGGGCCTCCCGAAGGACAGGTAGTAACACTGACCACTGGCGTAAGGTCCAAGAGACACGAGCCTTCGCCAAAAATCTCTACTCCGGTGCCGCCTGTATCGCAATCAAATGGATCAAGTAGCCAAGCCACTGCAAAAGGACTTGGCATCTGGCTGCGGTAGACGTACAGATAGGCCGTGCCGTCGGCCTGAATTTCCAGTCCGATGTAGTTGGGTCCGATGTCAGGGTCGGCGAGCGTAGGATCGTACCACAGATTGTCGCGCAGCCAGACCAGTTTTCGCAGGCCAGCAAAGTTCGAGCAGACGCCGCCCTCGTCGGGGAAAGTGACTTCGTAGCAAGTAGTGGTAAGACACCCAGGAGGCACGCTGCTTGAGAGGCCAAGACAAGGAACGCATGGATTACGCACCAGGTTTAAGGACAAAGCCCCCCCCCTGATTAAATCCGGCCTCCAAATGAACCATTCGGATGCAAAGCTATCAACAAAATTCAATTGAATGTTGTCGCAATTTGCCACGGTTGTATTGTCTATCCTCTCTATCTTCTCAAAAACTGCATCGGCAATCGTAATGGGCATCATTGTAAATGATGCAAATGATAAGTCTCTTATATACAAACGAATGTAAAGATTATATATCCTAGAAATCACAGGCGCACTTGGATCAGGCCAATTATTAAGTTCTGCCAAAATATGCATTTGTGTAAAACCCGAGAATTGATCATCGGGGTTTAGTGGAATAAAGCATTCGGTTCGCCACATGCAATAAAGAGATTGTTGAAGAGTTGGATCAAGCCCGAACTTTTCCAAGCGTAGGCATGTATTGGCATATTTGCCATATTGTCCAGTAAAACCAGACAGTGTGACATAAAAAGGAGATTCTGTTTCAAAATAGCAGTCGCATGGATACCGACCTGAAATATTGATGTTCCCGCTCCCGCTTCCGCTTCCGCTTCCGCTAGAAATCGGGGGAGAAAGTTCACAACAGGAATCGGTCGTATATACGGACCTACCGTCTCGTGAGCGGATATTGGCTGGGAATCCGTGATACCTTTTTCCCACTGTGAGCGCCTCGCCTGCAATTGGCAGGAACCGTGCCACGCCGATTGTCCGCCAAGTCAGTGGACCAACAGAATTGCCACCGCTACCACTACCCGATCCGCTGCCACTGCCTGAGCCGCTGCCCAACACAGCTCGCCGTAGTTCGAGCAAGCCCACCAAGTACGCACCATCTTCATCCGGATCCGGCAAAATCACTCGGCCCACTCGCACCTTGTCCGCAAGATGAAACAGCCACCCCGCTTGCAATCCAACTACATCATTAGGCCGCAGTCGAACAATCACCCCTTCTCTACCTGCCGGCAAGCCAATAGTCCGATTGGCCTCTACCGCTACAAGCCGCTCATCGCCCTGGGTCAAAAACGACGAACGCTCCCATTCCTGAGTGTCCGTGTTGAAGACCACCGCTTCCCAGGTGTAGTAGCCATCCCCCAACTCTGCCGTGAGCCGACCGTGAATGTCCCCCGTGGGCGGCAGCAAGGCCAGTTGCCCCGCTCGGCCATGCCCCGCCTCGACCAAGCCGTCGTTCAACGCAAACGGTACGCCTACAGCGGCAGCGTGATTATCTGGGTTCCAGTTCGACCAACGCATCAACCATCCTCGCGCGCTTACGGAATTGGTGGATCAGGACGAAACAGCTTGCGAAAATCAAAAGGTGCATATGTGGGACGCCCGTTTGCTAAGCCAGTCAATGTAATCTGCCGATAATCAATGTCCGGCTGAGGTGCTGAAGTCGTACCACGAATTACACGCCGCAGAAAAAAATTGTGTCCCACATTGACTTGATCACGTCGGCGAATCTTGGCGACGTAGCGAAAACGATAGTCAATGTCAAAAATCAGTGTGCCAAGGGCGGAATTAAATGGCCGAACTTTGGGAGCTAAACAAAGAAGCGTCCCTGCCGGAAAACCATCAAATTCAAATTCGTTAACGGTGCCCATGGCAGCGAGGATAGTCCGCACAGGCACTTCAGGCACATGATGATGCGTATAAACGCGATCCCAGCCTGGTTCGATCATGCCCATTGCTTCAGCAATGTACGGCCCCGGCTCGTTGACATTTTGGGCACGCACGCCGCCATTGGCCGCAACTAAATCGCCCGGGTCATGCACCATGCGCATGAGGCCCGTGGGAATGCTAATGGCCCGGTCGAACGGGTCGCCCCCGGTGGCGACATAGCGTGCAAGCGTGCTTTCGTCAGGAGCTAGGTTCTGCGACGTGGCTGTGTCCCAGTAAGGTGTACCTCCGGGATCGTTGCTATTGTAGTCGCGGTACAGTCGTGGATCCGCATCATGCAGGATACCGTAAGGTACGCTGGCAAAGGTAAGCCAGACTTTGGCCCATCGATAGCGTGGCGATCCCGTGAGTGGATAGTTGCCGATTGGACCGACCCCCTCGACTCGCTGCACGCTTTGGCAAAAGAGGAATGGCTTGGCATCGTTGTCAAGCAAATCTGGCCAAACGTAAGGAATGTTGCGTTGGATATACCTTGCAGGTTGCCCATTGGGAAAAACCGTTTCAATCTCAGGGAAGCCAATCATTTGCCGAACAAACACATTAAGATAGTCATAATCCACCAACGCCGGTGCAGTCAGGCGAGAGCCATTGTTGGCCAATTGCAGATCCGGGCCGCCTACGTCAGGTGTAAGCCAGGAAAAAGAAATGCGATCAGCAACGTTATCCACATGCGTGTTAGGCATAGCATCTCCTAATACATCCACTGTGGTAAGATGCGAAGATCACGAATCGCGTCTTTTACTTCTTTCAAAAGCACATTGGATTGCTCCAGAGCTTGTAACTGCTTAGCCATGTTAGCCGCTTGCAAATCGTCACCTTTGAGAGCAGCAATTTGAAGCCGATCGGCTAACGCTTCACTGCTGGAAATCACCGGTGCAGGTAGACTGCCTAACGCTTGCATCGGGCCACCTGTGGTGCCACCACCCCCTACGGCATTTTGCAATCGTGAAATGGCGTCCAATCGCTCACGTGCTTGTGTCAGTGTGCGAGAAATGCCGTAGTCAACCATCACACTGCCGGCAGGATTAATCGGAAAACTTAGATTGCGAGCATCTAACAGTTCAGGACGTTTTTGTTTTAACACTCCCAGAGGTGCAGACGTATAGCCTTGAGTAAAATACGTTGATGGGATGTCACTGCGAAACTCCTGCACGACACGATCTCTGATCGCGTCGGGCAATTTAGCCGCTTCCTGCACTAGGGTGCTTGACATTCTGGCGTCGGCTTCTGCGCCTACAACCCGTCGCACCTGCTCCATTGTCTTAGGGCGTTCACGCAAAACAGCTTGTTGAAATGGAGTAAGCTGAACACCTTTAGGAATTTCCCCCTCTCTGAGGCTTGGATATGCGTTAAACAAGCTAATCGTGCGAGACGCTTCTCGTACATTTTCCGCAAATGCCTTGCTAATCGCAGCGTCAAAAGCATAGGCGGTGTCACGTTGCGATTGTGTCGCCTTGTAAACGGCGTCTGCTTTTTCAAACGCTTGCTTTGCTTCTTCTGCTTCTTTATCTAGTGCTTCTCGGGCTTGCCCCAAAATAGTCGGGGATTTTTTCTGCGAAGCTGACTCGATGAGCTTTCGCGTTTCGGGAGAAACCTTTCGCAAATCTGTGACTTGCGGTTCAGCACTGCCGGCATCACGCAATCCTGCAATTACCCCCGCCACTTTGCCCGCCGCCGTAGCGGCACTATTGGCGTTGTTGGACGCCAGATACCAAGCCGCCGCCAAGCCCGCCACCGCCGCCGTGGCCGCAATAATCGCCGTCACAGGGTTGGAAATCATGGCCACCGTAGCCGCTCGTGCCGCCACGGCAACGGCGTAAAAAGCTTGACCAAGTTTGTACAAAGCCGCCACTCCGGCCAGCACACTCACACCCGTAATCACCACGCGGGCCGCGTAGCTTTTGGTTGTCGCATCCAGACCATCAATATATGCCGTTACTTGCTGGATGTATCGAGAAGCTTCATTCAGGGCAGGTGTAAACATCTGCCCAATGCTGATGCTTAGCCCTTCCACACTTGCCTTGTATGTTGGCCAGCTGATAAATGGATCAGCAGATGACGCAAAGCCGGTCATAGCGTCTCTAAGTTGTGCAAACAGGCTTGCACCTTGCGCACCGGCATTCTGCGCGAATTGCGTAATGCCACCCCCGCCGCCCGCCTGCCTTTGCTGCTGGGCTGCCACGGTCGCCACCTGGCCGGGCAACGCCAGCACGGCCATCTGCGCCGACGCTTTGGCATCCATCGACACAATGCGAACCGGGAGAGGCAAAGGAAACCCTGCACCCTGTCCCCCAGCCGGCCCCTTGACCGTCGGTGTAGTCACGGTGGCAGGTGAAAGATCCGCAAGTGATGGTGTATTGATGCTGGGCGTCCTCGAACCCGGTGGCGGTGGTGGAGGTGAGACCGCACCGCCACCGGGCGGATTGATTAGCACCAACGGCAGCGACGCGGCTAAGTTATCGGCCTTTGCCCCAGATCTCGATGCCGCAGTCTGGGCACCAGAGACGCTTCCTGTCCCCAATTGTGTGAGAAGCGGTTGCAGGCGTTGGGTCAATCGCTCAAAGGCGGCAGTCAAGCCTAGCGAAGCGAGATCTGCACTACTGCGCAGTCGCTCCAGGGCCTCCGCCGCGTTGCTTGCGAATTGTCTGAGATCGGCCATGTGCTTCTAGCTCCGCAATCGCCTGAGCCGTTGCTTCCGCTTCCACCTGCGCATCTCCCCGTTGCTTCTTGCGCATCGCCTCGCGTTTTTTGAACTTCTCGGCTTTGCGTTTGGCTTCAGCCTCTGCCTCACGGGCAAGCTGCTCTTGCACCAACTGGGGAATCCGCCACTCGCGATAGCCTCGTTTGCGAAACAGGCTAGCCAACTCTTCGGCGTGTGTCATCACCTTTTCAGGCGGCTCGTGATACTCCACTAGCAGTTGTCCTTCCCTGCTTCGCTTGTGCATGAGTACGTTAATAACATAGTAACGTGTCAATTGTCCTTGCTCGTGCATGCGATAGCCGGCGTCCTCGAGCATTGCCATGAGGCTAGATTTTTTCATGCGTCTTAAACGTTGACGTTGCTGCTCTCGCTTGCCCCCGCTTCCGTTTTTGGTGTCTCGGGGGCTGACGAGTTTGGGTCCGCATTCACGGCCCGCTGAATGGCACAAAATTCAGCCCACTTGGCCGGATTGGCCACCAGTCGCTCGATCACGTCACGACGCACCGGGGCCTCGCGGTTAAACGCACCCAACGTGAGATAGGCAAGCTCCTTTTGTCCCGTGCGGCTGGTTTGGGCAATCATCGAGTGGTAGCCCTCGAAGTCGTAAATCTCAGCGGCACAGTCGCGTACCCAATTGTCCATCTGCTGTTGGTACTGGACCGGGTTTATGGCGTCAGCATGCCGTTGCAGGGCCAGCAAGGCGTTGCGCTCCAGCCAACGCCGAAAGAGATCCTCCACCTCGAACGTCCGCCGCCCGATTTTGTAAATGCGCCCCTCAAACTCGAATTCCATCGGCTGTTCCACGGCTACTCCTCGTCTCAAGTTGGGGTGTTACCGGCTGACCTTACCGCGAAAGTCGGCCCACACCATCCTGATTGCGCAAGAAATAGCTGCCATCCGTCACGCCCTCAATCGTGATCGGCTGTAGGCCGTTAGACTGACCTTCGGGCGTTACTTTGGTCAGCCGCAACATCGGGAAAGAGTGAGGCAATCCCGCCGCGCGACCGTCAGGGTAAATTAACACTGCCACTACATTTGCTGACGCAATGCTAAGTGGTGCAGCAAAAATATCGTTCGTATCATCAAATGTTGCCGTTTTAAGCATCACTTTGGCCTGAGACACGCCGGACGTGTTGGTAGCATATCCGGCCCCCACCGGGTCCACGCTACCATCGCCACGCACCGCCTCAGAGTTGGTTGTTTCCAACGCCGGCGTCTCGTCATCGATTCGATATTCGCTTACGGTGTAGGGAATACCGTCAATATCCACTTGTGCGTTGAATCCAGCTAATTGTGCCATGATCGCTACTCCTCATGGAGATAGTGTCAAAAGAAAAATCCAAGAGGGGCTACGATTCCCCGCCTGCAATGATCACCAACACTTTAGCCGCGACTGCATTGTCGTTGTTGGTGATGAGTACGTCTTTATTTGAGGCATTTACGGTAATTCCGCTTGCCGAAACATCATCGCACCAAATCACACGACCATTGGTCAGGATCAGTGTGTGAGCCTTGGCCCCAGTAAACAGGGTGTTGCCGTTGGTGCCACTGTCACCAATCGTGATTTGGCTAGCCGCCGTGCCGCCCTTATTTGCGGGCAGCAGACAAAAGCCAATCTTCTTGATGCGTGCAAAAACGCCACCCGAACGGCCTAAATAGTCCGTGAACGATTGCAGGTCGAGCGTGGCCGTTCCACCAGCAGTGACATCCACAATGTCGGCGTAAAATTGGTTGCCGCCGCCCGCAGCATTGTTTGCAATCGCTTGCGACAGCAACGAATCCAGCGAAAAATTGATAGGTTTGCGTGTTGCCGGAATGCTTACCCCAGCACCCGTGCCCTGGCCATTGATGACAGCATTTCCGGTGATCGACAACCGAGCGTCAAGTGTAAATCCATTAAGCGGTGCCATGTCTGGTTCCCCCTTTGCTAAGAAACTACTCTCTAAAGCGTCAACGCTTCGATGATTTCAAGTTCCACCTTGAGAATCAGATAATCGTAGCCTTCGGCGTAGGCTGCGCGGTTGAAGTTGGTCTCTTCCCGCATGCGGCCCATCAAATAGCCAGGAATCAGCCCCCGCAGGGTGCGCGGATGCGCAACCAGGTTGGCAATTTTGCTGAGGATCACTGGATACTGTTCTTGGGCCGTGATCGGGTCGCGATTGCCCTTGGCCACCAACCCCAGCGTGATCACGCAAGTGCGCTTCATGCTGGGCCTGCTATCCCATGGCACTCGCTCAGGTTGCCTCTCATCAGGACAGATGGCCAACAGCGGCACCGTATCCAGCCGCTCGCCGACACCGGGAAGCTTGCGCCGCTGCACCGTCACGCTCTCAGCCCGTCCGGTAAACGGATCCACAGGCCCCACTTCGAGCATCAGCCCCGAGCAAAGCGTAGTCAGAACATCCAAGCATAGATTCATCGAATCCATAAATATTCTCAAATCTTGCGGATGCAGAGATAGTTGCGCACTTGTGGCGATTCGTTGGCTTGAAGCTTGATAATTACGTCTTCAACAATCCATTCGATGCCATCGCGATCACGGAATAGATCATTGACCTTAGGTTCCGGCACAGGCAAGGGTGCCCCACTGACTGCCGTGGCCGCTTGCAAGCTCTCCAACCAGATTTGCCAAACGCGATAACGACTAGCTAGGTACGCGCCTTTGAGGTTGGCAATCTGCTCTTCGTTGAGACGCTTGCGTTTAGCACGCGGAATTTGGTACTCGTGAAACAGGTTTTGGTTGCTGCCTGAACGCCGCGAAAAAAAGGTGATTGGTTCAGGACGGGGTAACACTCGTTCCCAGACATCACGCAGACGATCATCATCCAGCATGAGGCACCCTGCCCTTTTCGTAATCGTCCTCGTCGTCGTAATCATCATCTTCCAAATCGTCTAACTCGTCGTCTTCCGGGCTTCCCAACGCCGCTTTGCATCGTTCCTGGGTAGCGTCCTCGCCGCTCACGCTATCGACAAATTTCAAGCTCACACCTGGTGGCATTACAGCCACCGGCAAATGTGGAAACACTCGTCCCAACTCCTCACGCACGATATCCCGTTTTTCGTCATAGGTCATATCGCCAAATTCAGAATTGTTGCAGGTGAACACAAGAATGGCTTGTGTTGGCTGGCTTGCTTGCAAGCTGGATTGAATTTCCACGTCAATGCCTCCCCAAGGGACAGTGGGCGAAGAATGGGTTAACCTGCAAACACTTGCACTTCGCGGTAGCGCAGCAAAATCTGCCGGGCACTACCAAGAATCGGCTCGCCCGAATTGAGCATGTTGACCGCCTGCGTATATGAATACTCTTCGTAGGACTCAGCTTGCATCGGCATGCCGCCATTAGGTAATGTGCGATAGATCCACACGGCAATCTGCTCAGCTGCACTGATGAGGTCGTCTGGAATCGGGTCGTAGCCTGATTCGTAAGTGACCTTGATGTTGCCTCGTCCGGCGGGCCAACCGGGCCTAGCAGCAAAAGCCAGATCACCCCCTGCACCCGCCGTTGTCGAAGGCCACCACGAATGCGAACCTACACCTGCCATCGTGCCGCCTAATCGCTCGACAATTCCCGAAAGCGATCGCATTGCTCCCGAAGGGTCATCGTAGCGCAGCACATAATGCACGCCCTCGGTAAGTTGCGTGTTGGCCGAGAAAGCGTTCGGCCCCTTGCCGTAGTAGCCTTTCGAATCCAGCCACAGGCCAGTAATTGCAATCACAGGCCGCTGAGGCAAAAGCAACTCTGGACGATTGGTGCCGGAAAGATACGCCGTTCGCGTCGTGCGTACAAACTCCCGCTTGCAAAAAGTGAGTACAGCTCGGTTGGCTGCTGCCACGGCGAGATCTAGTGCAGCTACCTTGGAGTCAGAAACTCCAAGACTGACCTGCAATCGCTCGACCGTGGCCAAAGTCATAGATTTTTCCCGTAAGCGGTCATAGATTATTCAGGCGTATTGCTTTTGGCTGCCAGCCGCTGAGCCGCAAGAGCATCTGCCTGTAACTGTGCCGCAACGGCCTCTTCCAACGTGAAGTACCACGTCCCTTGCGGTTGCACAATGTGCTGCCGGACGATACGCGGACGACCGCCTCGTTTCAGCGGCGGTAGCTCAATCTCACGAAACGCTTGTGCGTTTTGCTCTTGAGGCGGCTGAATCCAGCAGCGGCCAATGCTTGGACGCTCCTCGATACTCAGCTGCCGCCATCCCGCCGCTTTGAGGTAAGCAACTGGATCATCATTTGCTTGTTCACGCTTGGTTTTTGCCATAATCTTTGCTCGCTGTGAAACTGTGCAAAAGGGCCAACCCACCCGGCCCCAAAGTTGGCAGGCCGGGTGAGCCTAAAAAATTAGCGGACAATCTGGCCCACAGTCGCCATGTCGTTGTCGCTGGCCGGACCAACACGCGGACGCACGCCCAGCACGATCACGCTTACCAGCGACGAAGTGCCGTTGCCTACTGTCACTAATGCACGAATCCAAGGCCGACCAACAGGGATCTCTTCCGTGAGAAGGTCGATCACCCGCTCCGTGCCATCGCCCGTAGCAGGAATTTGGGTGATTGCTTTGCCGGGAATGTCCGTGTAGGTGCCGTTCTGGGCATCGCTACACTGGAGCTTAAAATCGACCGCTTGATCAATCACGCCCACTTGCAGAATCGCCATATATTCATGAAAATGACGGGCGTGGAATACAGTCGTCGGTGTCGCCGCATTGTTGCCATTGACCGGGGCGAGCTTTGCTACCAACCCGATCTTTTCGCTAGGCCAACTACTGCTCATGTCTCAATTCCTCTGGTTGGTTAGTGAAACCTGCTCATGTTTGATTGCTATTTGCTTCAAGCACAAGCAGGAATCGGGCGGATGTTTAGTTCAGGAAGATAAACGGGCTAACTGTGGTTACGCCGTCAGCCAGCGTGGCCGGAGCCGTCATCCAAGGCTGGCCGTCTACGCGCTTAATTGCACGCCACACCGTCTGATTGCGAGTAAAGCGAGCGTGTGGACTAGCCTCCAGAGCCATTTCCATGCGGTCGCCGATCAGGTACATGGTTGGATCAACCAGCATCACGTCGCCCGGAGTGCCCAAGGGCGGAAGTTTCTCAGTCACGATCACCGGTCGGCCCAACAGAGTGCCGGGCATAGCCATTGTGATACCGCCCTGGCCGGGAGCCGCGCCACCATAGTTCGGGATGAACACCACATCACCGTTGGCACCTTGGAGTTGAATCAGTTGCGGAATCACGCTCTGGCTGACGATCCAGACCGCGCGGCTCATGCTTGGTGCCAAGAGTCGCGACCACATGTTGGCCACGTCCACAAGCCGGAAAGTCGTCGCCGTGCCACGATTGACACCCACAGCACAGGGAGAACCCAGCATGCCTTGCGGTTTGCCAACACCGTCACCCCGCAGAAACGCAAAGTCTTCGTACCAGGCAATAGCCATACCAAATAGACTAGTCAATACCGCGTCAAGCGTTAGAGCCGAATCTTGTACCAGCACGTTACTGGTATTACAAATCAGCGTCAGTTCATGCGCTTCCATGTCTACTTGCTTGAAAGCCGGTTCACTCTCGGCCTTTTCGGCAACTTCTTCAGTCCATGCCGCTTGCACGCCACCCAAAAAGGGAGAGCGACCGTTTTGACCAAAAGTTAAGTCCAGTGCAGGAACTTGAAGCGTCTTAGAGGCCATCGGCATGATGGTCGCCAGGGGCCGGATGTGCGCGTATTCTGCCGCAACCGAAAGCAGCGTTGCCACAAACTGCGGCGGGATCGTGTAGCCACCGGTCGAACCCCCCTGGGCTGACAGATCCTTAGCAAAAACGCTGCCGTGCTTTTCCATCAGCTTTTGGCTCTCGTCCGACAACGGAGCCGAGCAAGCCCGGTGCAGATCTTTCAGGTACTCGCCCCAACCGATAGCCTTGCTTTTGGTCAGCGGCATGCGAGAGCCGTCCGGGGCGATGACCGTATTGCCCTCGACGCTGAACCCCTTGTTGAGTTCCTGCCCGCTCACTCCGGCGACACTCTTGCCACTGAGCGTGCTGGTTGCCTTGCTCGCCGGAAGAGCCGCCTTTTCTAGACGGATGTTTAGCTTTTTCATCTCTTCGCCGAGCGTCTTGAGATAGTCAATCGCGGCGCTGGGCGGCGTACTGTTTGTCTTGCTCATATAATCCACTCCCACAGTTGGTGATGCTGGCCGCGCCAGCAGGGTATACTAAGAAACTACATTCGCGATCCTACTACACGCGAACTCCTGTCAGGCGTGCAAAGGACTCTTGCATTTTTTTGGTGCTTTCAGCCATCGGAACCAACGCTTCGGCAAGCAGAGCCTCAAACTCGCCTCCATCCTCATCAGGCGTATCTTCCATCTCGGCCAACATTGCGCTGAGAGCCGCGTGATGATACTTGCACGCGGCTTTTTGTGCCCGCGTCAGGTTGGGTTCTTTTGCATGCTCTTCCATCCAGTCGGTGGCATCACGGCATACAGCCCGCCGCTTTTTGCTCATCTTTCGCCACGACAAGAGCGACTTGGACTTTTCTTCGTCTTCGTCGTTTGTGTCGTCATCTTTGGTTTCTTCGTCATCGTCCTCAGCGTCGTCATCGTTCAACTCGTCGGCCAATTCATCTTCAGGCCAAGCAAAGGTTTCGTCGGGATACTCAGTGTCGCAGACGCCCTTCCAAATTTTCACCGTCTTCACGCAAGCCGCCTTGACCTTGGGGTTTTCTTGATGCGGCATTAGCTTGTTGAGGACATGTGCAATTGCCTTGGCGAGAGCCACGCCAGGCACTACGGGCTTGTCGTCTGTGTCGTTATCCTGACTCGTCGCATCAGCATCCTTTGTCTTTGTGCGTTTCTTGCACGCACAAACACTTGTGCCACAAGCGCCGCTCTTGCGCTTGATAGACTTGCTTTCGTCTTCAGATTCGGAGCCATCTTCCTTGCGACTGGCAACGCGAGAGCCTTTATTCTCTTCTTGGTCTTCCTCAGCCTTAGCGCAAGTCACAGCAATCATGCCGCCTTCGAGCGTTTCATGCTCAACGCTCTCGGCCAAGCAAAGGTCCGGCTCGAATTGGATAAACGCCCAGTAGGACGTATCCTCAATGGTGTACTCGTCTACATCGCTGGAATCGAGGCCCAGCTCGTCCACTTTGGCTGCTGCGTCAGCGACTTCGGGGTAAGTGTCTTTGGGCACAAGCAGGGCCTGCACAGCCTTTTGGGCTTCGCCTTCTTCGAGTTCCTTGACGAACTGCTTCCAGGTTTTTGGGGTGCCCGCAAGGGGCGCGCTGAGGGATTTAGTCATGTAAGTCTCCCAAAGCTGACGCGGTCGCGCCAGCGGTTGCAAAACAGACCGAACACGCGAAGCTAAAGGGCGAGAATCAAACATACCTTTGCTCAAAATATCGTTAGCTGTTTGAATCACTAGCGCGTCAGGATTAGCTGGAACGCCTACAATAGACCATTCCAGAAGTTCCCATTTGAGAAACTCTAATCCATACTGATTTTCTTCAAAATTGATCATGTCGTATGACAGATCGCCTTCGCTGTCGGCGTAGGGATCATGCAAACGACGAGCAAGCCTTGCTCGAAAGCCAATGGACGCACCGCAGAGAATCCCTTCTTTCACAAGAGCGTACACCTGCCGCGATTCGTCGCTCGCGTTGGAGAAATGCGCCACGCTTAAGATCTGTGTGGGCGTAATTTCCAGAGCAACCTGTCCGTCTGGCTGACGTGCTGTAGCGATTGGTTTGCCTTGATGCTGGTGGTTGAGCAGCACTACTGGATTTTCTAGATAAGTCTTGAGCGTCTCTTTGCACCCTTCTGGCCGAACAATATCTCCGTGCCGATCAGCATTTACCGACGAAATTACAAATTTGGCGGTCATAGCCGCGTCGTTGGTTTCTCCCTTGCTCGATTCATCCTTGAACGCCAGCGTTCCGGGCCGGCCAGGAATCGGCATCGCTACAGAATGCTTGCGTGACCAAGCATCAAATCCTGCCTGCTTTGCTCGGGATCGAATTCGTTTCATGAGTTGCATGCTGAACCCCCTCTTTCGGGAAACTACTCTCCAGCAGCAAACCCTCTATCGCGGCGGGCAACACGGCTTCTGCTGTTGTTGTTGCCATAGTTGCGAGGGGGCCGACCACGCAGGGCACGAATTTCGTCGGCGTCAATGGCGCCGCACGCAAAATCGGTAGAAATGTCGGCGTTGAGCTGGGCCGGATCGTCGGGTGTGGGATCGGCATACCAAACAATAGGCTTGCCAGGATACCGTGTCCCTAGCTTTTCGGTGAAAGTTGCCCCCAACCGCATCAGAATGGGCGAAATAGTAAAGCGGCAAAACTGCCGTAGCGGAGCATACGCGGAGATATTGTCGCCACCCGGCTCTAGCCCTACGACACCTTTGGGCACACCTAGCAGGGCAAGCGTGCAGTCGCGAAGTTCTGCCGCTGAATTGATGTAATTCATTTCCATTGGCGTATGCGTGAGCCGCTTTACCTCAGCCCCATGAGACGTAACAATTGGCTTGCCGTGATTTAGCTCGCCTGAAAAACGGGAAATAAAGCGAGCATAAATTCGGTCCAACTCTTCGTCTGTAGGGTCGCCGGGCACTTTAATATGCACCCCGGGCCATGCACCTTCCTTAAAATGTACCCATTGACTGCGTGTGACACTTTCCGTAGTGTCGATCCATTCTGCACCCGCTTGCAAAGGTGACATGCCGTCAATTTTGTTAAGCGGGTTTTTCTCCTTAACGTGCAGAATTTCTTCGGCAGGAATTAGCAATTGTCCTCGACCGCCCCCTGTACCAAAAGGACGCACAGCATACTGGGCAATCAAACCATCGTCACCCGCAATCGGAACCACCCAGTGCGAAGGGATCACCCAAAGCTCCGCAGGCAATCCTAGCCCGTTGGGCACTACCCACACAAAGCCGTTACCTGTGAGGCATAAAAACATAATCAATTCGTAATAAAAATCAAAGCCTGTGTCTGGGCCGTTGGGATTGGCTAGCAGGCGTACCAGTGGGTGATCCGGCGCAGCCGGCTCTAGCATCATCCCTTGCTGCTGATTGTTGAGCGCCTTTTGGTAGAAGTATCGCGTGTAGGCGTTGCTGTATCGTGGGGACCAATCAGCGTTGGCAGTGTAATAGTGCTTGTTTGTGCCTTGCTTTTGCGCGTCTGGCGATAGTTGGAAACACACCTGGGGTTTGGCCCGCGCAACTTCGTTGGCGATTGCTCGCACGCCGACATACACCCAGTGTCGATAGTGTCGTGCTTGCTCTAGTCGATTACTTGACCAACCGCCGGGATAGCCGATACCCGACGGCCATAGGCTTGCTAGGGTACGTTCGCCTCGCCCAGCGATTGCCTTGGCCGCAAAGGTAGTCAGCCCCAGGAGCGTGTCGGCACCCCAAAGGAGCCAACGGTCGATAGCAGATAGCTTCATGGGTAGTCCCCTTGTGAGAAAACTACTCACGACTACAGCAAGATCCGTGGGCTTTGATTGCCCATATTAAGCCGTGCAAAAGCGCCACTAGCACCATCAACCATGTCTAAATATTTGCCACGCGGGAATGCAAGGGCCTCATCACGAAACATGGAATACCACGGCGGTGCTACGCCATCTGGTGCGTAAAACCACACATTACCGCCGCCAAACTGAGAGGCTAGCGGTTCAGCCCGTGCCTCTTTGCTGCCTGTGGGACAATCTTCAAAACAGGGAAAGCCGGCGAGCATGCGAATAGTAGCCCTCGCTGATTCCTTACCGCCGGATCCGCCTTCACGCTCAATACCGATCTCGACGCGGCCCCACTTTTGTTTGTCCTCATGCGCGGTCGAGAGAATCCATGCCTCACGCTCAGCCGCATCCAATTGCTTACGGCGCACGTCAACGATATAGAAATGTTTATCTTTGTCGCGAGCCATGAGTACACCTGCCGTGTAGCAACCGCCGCCCGCTGTGCCCGCTTTATCCCAATACCGCACAAAGGCTGATCCGGCAGGGATAGTTCGCGTGAACTGATTGAACCAAGCGAGTTTGAACAAATTGCCCAAACGCGGTGTGGGATTTTGTTGATAGAGGGATTGGAACGCATAGTCGCCCATGTCGCGACGCCGAGACTCCAGCGTCTCGAGGGGGTATCGTTCAGGACACAATGCTTCGCCCGGAGCACGGCCCAGGGGGTCGTTCTCTTCGGCGATTGCGGGCAGCCGTACTACGGTCCAATTAGGGGCATCTTCGCTGTTGAGGATACGTCCGGCCAAGTCGTCCGTGTGCCAGCGAGTCAGGATAAGCAGGATACGACCGCCCGGCTCAACGCGGGTCAGCAGATCCTTTGAATACCACGCCCAGACTTTCTCGCGCAGAGTCGGGCTTTCGGCCTCTTCGCTGCTTTTGATCGGGTCGTCAATCACCAGCAAATTGGCCCCTTGCCCGGTTGGCGGAGAGCCGACTCCGCAAGCACGCACACCACCGCCGTGGACCGTTTTCCACGATTTCACTGCCTGCTTATCTCTGGCGAGCGCAAACCGTCTGCGAGCGATTTTGCGCATCTCGCCCGACATTTCTTCAGCATACGTTTGGTTGTACGCTCCAAGAATAATGCGAAAGCGTAAATCTTGTTCCAGACACCAGATCGGAAACCGCTGAGTAGATAGGGACGTTTTCATGTGTCTGGGCGGCATAAAGATGGCCAGCCTATGAATGTCGCCCCGGTGCAGGGCAAGAAGCCGTTCGCGGAGATAGACCAGATGTGGCCAGTCCCAGCGATACTCAGGGCTTACTTGGTCAAGCCATTGATCCAGGGGAGGCACTTCGCGGATCGGCTCTTGGCGTGCCTTGGCTTCCAATCGATCAACACGACGGCGCAAGCGCCGGAGAGTTGACCCCGGCGCTTGCGGTTCGTACCAAGCACGCTTGCGCGACATTGCCTAATGCCCTTTGACGGCTTGCACCACGGGCGACGGGCTGGCGGCGGCGAGTTGTGCTTCCAGCTCCTCGATACGCTTTTTGAGTGCTCGCACTTCGCCACGGTCGCGGCCAAAGAGGTTAGGAAATCGCCGCTCCAAGAGCCAAGCCGCTGCTTGCCATTGGCCCGCCGTGGCCGCTTCGTGGACACAACGCAAAGCATGGATCTGCGAAGAGGCTACCGCCTTGCGTATCTCTTCTGCGAGCGAAGCGTAAATTTGCTCGCTCTTGGGAATGGGAGTGTGATCCCGTTCGGCTTTGGCTCGCGCTTCGCGACCGCGTTTTAGCCAGTGACGCAAGGTCCGATGCGGGATACCCACCATGTTGGCGGCGGTTTCGACGTATAAAGCTGTCGGCAGCGCCGCACACAGCTCTTTGATTTTCTCTTCGTTCAGTTTGGTTTTGCGTCCCATACGTATTCTCCCTTAAAGAGAAACTACGTTGATGCGTCTGTTATGTTGGGGGGTGCAATGTTTCGCTTTGCTCTGTGTCAGGCTTCGATTCGTCGCAACACGTCGGGATAGTATTCCTCTTCCCATTGACGGCGACCGCCGCCGGTGCCGTGTGTGTCGCCAATCTCAGCTACTCTCAGTTTCTCCCGTGGCCAGCGTCCGCCACCCAGCATAGCGTAAGCGGGGTGGATGGGCAAATTTCGCCAACACAAATAAGCAAACACATCTGCACAAGACCAGAACGCAATGGGCGCACAACCGTTAGGGCTACTAACTCCCCATCGCAGACAGCGAATGCGTCGTCCTGCCGACTCATCCGCCCGAATACCCAAAATGTGGCGTTCGCCATAGTGACGATTTACTTCTCGAATTGCCGCATACCATCGCTCATCAGTCAATTGATCAAGCGTCTGATGCGGCAATCTTCTGGAATGCAGGTCAGAATAGTTTACATACACTTCATGATATTCGCTTGGCCATTGGCGCAAGTAAATGTCACGCACAGCATCGCAATCAGGATTGTGATTGGTTGGCCGAAAATGGATCAGTGGCGCCTGTACATCGGCAAGATGGCACAAATACGCCACCGCAACGCTATCTTTACCCCAAGATACCCCACAGTAAGCTTTGCCATTTTGGACAAACGCTCGAATGGCCGCAATAGCTTCTTGCTCTAGGCGTAGCAGTCGATGCTTGCAAGCCAAAACGTCAGCCTCTTTGTACTCTTGCCACAAAGCCAAATCCTCTGGCCGATGGCGAATACTTAGCACTATCATTGCAACCCGTTTTCACGGTAATGGTTACGGACGCATTCAACTAACACCGCTAGTCGCTTGCGATTGAGTTCTGTACCGACAAATCGCTTGCCGGCCAGATAAGCATTCCAGCCTACAAGACCCTGTCCCATGCAAATATCGTCAATACACTGGTATGAATGATGACGACAAATCCATTCAATGATACGCTGCTCGTCCATTCCTTCTAAACACTTGTATCGTCGGTTGGCGTAGTCATTCGTTGCATGGATCACATAGCAAATATTTTGTTTTTTATGATAGTACGTTGAATTGTAAAATGTAACATATTTCCATCTGCGTTTGGCTTCAACAAGAATTTCGCCAAGATGCTCTTTACCCATTTCCAAAAATAGATATTGTGGAGAGATCTCCAAAATTCTTTCCCAGAGAAGCCCAAGAAAATGCCTGAAGTCTACACGGCCAGAAGCAAGATCTGCCTTAGTGTAAAAGGTCCGCACATTGCCTGCATTCCACGGCGGGTCAACAAATACTGTGTCTGCTTGTCGCATAAAGTCAGGCAGTGGGCCGGTTGTCCAATCGAATACCTGGACTAGCGAGTTGTTAGGCAGCTCAATGATGCCATTCATGTCATGCCGCTCGTGCGCGCCGCCGTAGTCCCATTTCATTCCGACTCCTCCATCTCCCAGGCCATAGAGTATTCTGCGCGAGCAAACAAGGCGGCAACGCCCGTGATTTGCTTGTAGCGATGCACTGTGTCCAGATCCATTCCCAGCCGCTCGGCTACTTCTTTGTCTGTCAGCCCCTGCTCAATCAGGGAACGCACAATTTCCGCATCGAGGTCTACCTGATGGTGGCCGCGAGCTTTGTTGAATTGCACCGTGGCAGCCATTCGGCGCGTGAGATCATGCTCAAGAACCACCACAGGAACTTCGGGCAAATCCAGCCATTCCGGCTCACACATCAAGCGGCGATGGAAGCCGTCAATGATGACGTAGCAATCTCGGTCGGCGTCGTAGATCACAACAATAGGAAAGCAAAATCCGTTATCTACAATCGATTGGCGAAGCAGGTGCAATTTGTCTGGTGACACCGAATTAGGATTGTAGTTGTTAGCAATCACTTTCTCGCGTGGCACCATACGAACTGAAAGACAAGGAAAGCGTATCTCTGCCATCATAGCACCTCACGATAATAGGCAATCCACTCGTCTCTGGGATCGGGCTTGTTTTCAATCGGCAGATTGTTTTCGTAATCATTGAGAAGCAACTGACGACACTGCTGACGAGCCACAAATTCGTTGTCCAGTTGACGCGAAAATCTTGCCCGAAAGATCTCTACTTTGGACGTGTCTGGATGAGTAGACAGCAAAAAATCACGATACGAACGCCAAGTCTTGAAGTTTTTCGGCAGCTTTCTTGCACGAAAAAGTTTGTTGCTTTTGCCTTGTTCTTGAGCTAAAGCAATACCTTTTACACGTTTGAGCAAGCGTGCATAAGTCTTTGGTTCAAACTCCGGCAAATCACATAGTGCCTTAAAACTTTTTTCGTGAATTAAACTAGAAACTCGCATTTCGTTGATAGGATAGCCTTTTTTAAACATAAGATCATAAATGCGAGAATATTTTATTTTTGCATCATAGATGTATCGCCAAACATCATGATAATTCCAATCAAAAATAGGATATGCTGCAACATTTGCTCCTTTTTGGGTTGCCCAAAAAATACGCCGCCCACCGATGGTTACTGGATTTTTGGTTACGGCTCTCCACCGATTGGGCGACTCGCCCGAAGCTCGTAGACCAACAAGAAAGACTGCCCCAACAAAACATCGCTCAAAATTGTCAATCACATCGTAAAAACCGAATCCTTTACGCTTGTCTCGGACAGTCTGGCTGGCTTCATCCCACATGCGATAATGGATACTGTCGGTGCGCTTTGTTCGCATCCATTCTTTGTGCTTTCCTGGTTCCCAGCAAATCAACTGCCCCTCGGAAAGACTGGTTGCGTTAGTTAAGCAAAAAGGAATCTGCAACCAAAAGCGATTTACATTTTCAGGATACAGAGACATCAAATAATCTGCCATGTCTACGCTGGATTGATACATGGCTTCTTCGTCGAGAAAAAATAACCCCAACTTGCGGCCTCTTCGCTTTGCCTCTTCCAAAGCAAGATGGCACAGTGCAGTGCTATCTTTGCCTCCAGAGATCGAACAAATCACTTCAGAGGTATTGTCAAAGATAAAGGCAATACGTCTTTTGGTCGCCTCAAGAACCGTTTCGCCCGTATAACGTTGCGAAAGCATTGGCAATCCTTTCCGCCCATTGTTGATAGCGTTTGAAATACCAATGATCCACTTTGAGATCGGCCAGCAAAACAGTAAACCGTGTTTGGCCGGAAAGGGTAATCGCGTCTGCCATGTCGATAAAACGATGGGGCAGCTCAAAGATGACATACGGCGCGTGCGGCAGCGCCAAAGCGCTGTAAGTTTGGAGATTTTTTAATTTGAATCGATTGTTTCTGCCCAGATACCATTGAGACAGCTGGACTTGAGCTTGTTTCGCCTTGCCGCCTACCAAATATAAATTGCGAGGCAAAGTATGCGGATCTTTAGTCCCTAGATTAGAAAAAAGTCTTTCTTTCACTTGTTCGTAGCGATTCTTAAGGCTGTCATCGGTCGGGACAACCATAGGTTCAAACGCAATTGGCAGTGCTTTGCATTGCAAATCTACTTCGTTGAGCATGCTGGCGGTAAACGATTGTCGCTTGTATTTGCTTCGCGTTGCCCAGTCAAGCAAAATCATAAAATCATCAAACTGATCAATAAGTGGCAAAGTCTGAAAAACAATAACGTGTTTTGTTTGCAACAAAAAATTTTGAATACAGTTATACGTCAAGTCGTGCCTGTTTTGCGTGCGCAAGCATTCGTTAATCACAACTAGTGTGCTTTGATCAATCTCTCGCAACAGTCGATAGTAGTGACGATATTGAATAATTTCGGCATATTCCACTCGGTCAGCGTTCGCCCATTGGGGATCGAACAGTCTTGGCGTGAGCAAAACAATTGTGGAAACATCACGAGACGCAATGTAGGCGTCCACAATTGCCTTTTTTTCGACCGCCGAATACCCGATTCGGATCAACATGGCTCGATGATTTCGGTATATCGATCCGGATGCCAATAGGGTGCAACGCAAGCCCCAAAAGATCGCTTCCAACCAATGCAATCACCCAGTGTGGCCAGTGCTTCCACGGGGAGCGTCCGCATTAGCACGCGGGCATTTTGTTCGAGATTGTAGGCTGTCCAAGAGTAATCTTGGTCGATAGGTGTAACTTCCCACTTGGCAACTACCCCGCCACCGATCGAAGTTTTTTTACCCAAGGCTTCGATGCGCTGTAATTCCTTACGGATCGCACTACCGTGGCCGAACGCAAACCACACCACTGCTCGTGCTGCTCGCTGGCGCATGGGCAGGCGATAGCTTTTGGTCCAACCTCCCGTAGTGTTGAGTACACCCCTTGCCACCGGATGCACTTGCTCGACCCGCTGAGTGCCGATTCGCTTGGCGACATAGCGAACCGTGTCGGCTTCAATGCTGATCAAGATAGGATTGCTCACTCGTGGCAAACGCCAGGGACCGATTCGCTCCCAACCTAGAGGCAAAGGGAACGCAGAACCATCGCGAGCATGCTCCCACAAAGCAACTGCCTTTTTGTCTGGCAATACGCCTTGCGTCCGAGCAAGGTAATCCGCCAACAATTCGTCTGATCGCGGCCAGGGAATTTCTCGACCTGGCCGTTCGATGTTGTACGCTTCCTCCTTCATACGCATACTCAGGCGCAGTTCCAGCAGAGCGTCCAGCTTAGGCGGATTAGCAAGGATGGGTGTGGCCAAATGGGCGCATACTCGCAACGGCTCCATGCTCATGTGTCCTCTCCAGACTTGTCTGGTCCTTCCGTAGCGACTTGCTCTTCGAGTGTAACTTCTTTAGCCGACTTAGCCTTACGCTTGTTTTCTTTGACTGGCTTAGCGGGCTTAGCTCCCGGTTCACCGTAAATGCTTAGCAAGAACGCCACGCCCTCGTCCTTGAATGCGGCTACATGGTTCAGATACGCTGCTACTGGAGCGTCCTCATCCACCGGGGCAGGATGGTCTGCATAGGCTTGCTCTACATGCCAAGCCGATTGCAGGTAGCCTTTGCCCCGCGACGACTGGCCGCCCACAGTGCCTCCTGACGCCTGCCATTGTCGCAGAGCAAATAGCATGGCCCCAAGTTCCAGATCTGACACACTGCGCAGCGAAATTCGCTGTGCGAACAAGGCACCCCGAACCACTGTTTCGCCTGAGAAAATCATCAAGTTGGTGTCGCTGTCCACCCCCTGCTCCTTCGGCCCCCGGAGCGGATGCGTTTTAGCTGCGTCACCCCTTGTGTGCTGGTATTGACCGAGATAGTCTTCGCCGCAGCGTAGCCCGTCGGGCACTTCCCAACCTGACGACGCCGGGAACAGGGCACGAATGGCTGGTGCAAACTCCCGGCACACAAGCAAGCCGTCGCTCACCGAGACTGAGCCACAGAGAATCTGATCGGGCAGTGTGCCGCCCAACAGCCGCACAAATGGGATCAATCGGCACAATTTCGCGATCCGCTGGGTGTCCTCGCGGCCTGTTGAGCCGGTGAGATTGCCACCGTGATAAAGGAAATTGAGACATTCCCAGGTCACGCGCCCTGAGAGTCCCCATGCTTCGACAAGATGTTCCGCCAGCGGCTCGCGAATCATTCGATGCCGCAAAGCATTGCCTGACAAGACAGGCATCTTGACCAGTCCAGCTGGGGTCATGACCTCTTGTCGGTTGATGACGCTGACGTTGCCTTCGTTGCCACGCATGTGGGCGATTGGTGTAATCGCCTCATGCAGGATGCGGACGTGATAAGTCTGACTCATGCCTCTACGCCCCCTTCCTTGATTTTGGCCCAGCGTTGCCGGGCATGGGACAGATCGGTCGTCAGATGGGTGCGAAGTCGGGAGATGATGGCGTTTCGCCAAGCGGCATCGCGGTGATCGGAGCTAAACTCCGTGGTGAGCATTTGATTAATCGCTTCGCATGCGGCCACTCGCACTGGGTCGGCGTGGATGCCTTCTAGACACAGCGTAGCAAATCGTTCCAAATCGGCATCTTGCACGCGGGTTAGGGCTACTGAAACTGCTTTGTGGATGTGTGCCCACATCTGGGTTCGGTCTTCGCTAGTGCCATAGTGTTTGGCCAGGAGGGCAAGCCAGCGGTGGCATGCCTCACGCACACTCATGCATTCACCAACACTTTCCACCACTCGCTGCGTGTCAATGTGGTCGGCGAGCTTGCGCCGAAAATCCTCGCAACTAAGCCTATGCTTTGCATTGTCACTCGGGGGATACGACACGCGATGCCTCCTTTTTTGCAGGGGAAAGAAAACAGGCCAAGCTCCACTGTGAAGCTTGGCTTTGTAGATATGCTTGCCACCGCTGGACAATTTTTTCACCTGATCGGGGCAAGTATTCCAACATCCGAATCACCGTTGCTGGAGTCGGCCCATCTTCCAGGGATGGCTTACCGCATGCTGCCACAATAGCCGTGGCTGTAGCCAGCATGTCGCGCAGATCCTGAACGTAATAGTCTATTCGCTCGCCCTCTAGCGTCACAGCACGCACCGGGCCGGCATCGTAATTGACCACGCCTCGATACAGTAGGTGCTTTTGACCGCTGATGGCAATGGACAGGCACCATGGCGCAGCATGTTCTGCCAGGGCCATCTCGCGAATCCAAGAGGTGTGCGCCTTGGTCGCTGCCGTGGCACTCGTAGCTGTGAGCAGCCACGAACACATTCGCATTGCTCCTTTATTGATATGCCTGTTGGTGCCGTCGCATTGTGGCACCTCGCAGGATTCACGCAGACAAAGCACGCAGCCTTCGCAGATAAAACGCGAGGCGGGATAGGCCACGGTCGCGCCGCCGGTAAACGTATCGCGTATAAACTTTTCGCGTGTGTGTGTCATGCCGCATGGGGCACCACACAAATAACAGCGTTGCGGCCCGGCACAGGATACACCCATTGCGCGGGCCAGCAACTCCGGGGCCGATCGGATCACAGGTGTCTCCTTATTGTCATAGGACACCAGCATAACAGGTGCCCTGTCGACTGTCTACGCTATTATTACTGAAGTAATCGTTGAGATGATCGACAAAAATGAAAACGCCCGCCGAGATTCCGGCGGGCGTTATTGTTATTCGGTGAAAGTGATGTAGCAACAAGTGAGATTGCACTCGGAATCGTAAATCGTTTCGTGGCTTGCTACCCGGCCCGTGATGTCAAGCCACTGAAGGCACTTGCTGAAATCTTGATGGCCGTCGGCGGATAATGTAAAGTCCAGCATTCCCCGCACGGTAATCTCGACGGGGAATCCCGCAATGCGGGAGAGGACTGCTTCAAGTGATTCTTTTTTGGAACGCGTAGTGATGGTCATTTGTTTGCCTCCTTGGGAAAACGCAAACTTTCTGGCTTCACATTGATGATTTTGCTGCCGCCCGCAGCAAGGCAAGCAGCGATGCGAATGCGAGAACGGCATACCTTCAAGACTTCGGCGGGCACCCAGTAACGATAGCCCCAGCCCTTGCGGGTCTCGTAAAGCCATTCGACCTTCATGCCGATGGCCAGGTCTGCCGCCTTGACACCTACGACCGGCAAGCCAGTATTTTTAGCCATGATGGTAGCACTCCTTGGAAAACATCCGCTCGGCATCTTTATTGTAATAATTCTTGCAAGCATTGTCAACAAAAAATTGCAGAAATTATTTCTGTGATCTGCTGCTGTATAATAGAGGCAGAAGTAATAAAGGGGAACTGATATGCTAGAAAGCATGAGCGACAAACCCAAAAAGCGGGGTCGGCCTCTCGTCTGCCAGGGCCAGCGCGGCAAGGCTATCACCATTCGCCTCGCACTAGAGGCGAGAACCGCCATTGAGGAATTGGCACGTCAGGAGAGGCGGACAGTCACCCAGATGGCAAAGATCCTCTTAGAGGATGCCATCGCCGCGAGAAAAAAGCCAAGCCTTGCTGACGCCTAACTGGTTCACAAAGCGTATCACTTGTTTTTTTCTCACATCCTATTTGGAGCTTAAAGCATGCGCATTATTACTGCTCCCCAAGTGTACCTAGTCGGGCATCAGACAGTATCCAGCGATGAGCTGGATCGTTTTCTGAGCGACCACGGCGTCTCTTGGGAGTCTGACAGTTCTGTAGGCTCTGAGGTGCTAGTTGAGACAGCTGGCCGGGTTTGCTATATGAGCTACGCTCGGCCTAGACCAGGAGGAAACAAATCCTACATCCAACACATTCTTGAAGCTCGTCATGGCAGCGTGCTAGAGCATGCTGTATTTAGTCTGCTAATTACAGGCATCTCGCGCAGTCTGTCGCATGAATTTGTACGTCACAGACACATGAGTTTTTCTCAGCTTTCGCAAAGATATGTGGATGAATCCTCCCCAGAGTACGTTGTGCCGGAGATCATAGCTGCTGATGCAAGTCTATTCAGCATCTGGCGCAAAGCAATGCAATATGCTCATGATTCCTATGTGCAATTGACACATATGATTCAAAGCCAACTTGAGGCAGGATCTATCAAGACGGTAAGGCAAGCTGCTCGAAGCGTTTTGCCCAATGCTACAGAGACCAAGCTGTTCGTTACGGCCAATGCACGAGCATGGCGACACTTTTTGTTGTTGCGTGGCAGCAAACAGGCTGATCCGGAGATTCGGCGTCTAGCTATTCACATCTACAAAACATTAGTATCAGAATCGCCTAATTTGTTTGAAGACATTCAAGTTCAAACAGATGAAACGTTATCTTCTTCTTGGGGGGCACCATGAACTATCCCATGCAAAAACACGGGATAGTTCAGGTCATCAGTGCCGATCAGGTGCGGATCAATCCACCCTTGCTACTGTGACGCCTTGCTGATCCTGATACTTTCCGCCTTTGGTTGCGTACGTCACGTCGGGGCGCTGGCCGCGCAAGAACACAATCTGAAGGATGCCTTCGTCGGGATAGAGCAGGACGGGACGTTTGCTCGTGTTGCTCAATTCGATGGTGAGAATGCCCTTCCAACCAGGCTCTAGAGGTGTCACATTTGCAATAATGCCACATCGTGCATATGTTGATTTACCCATCGCGATGCCGATCACGTCGTCGGGCATTTCGATATGCTCTATCAGCTCGCCGAGAACAAACTCTCCGGGATGCAGAGCAAAAGGGCTAGGTGTCTCGAATTCTTCAAACTCGCTGGCGGCATTCTTGGGATCGACCGGTAGTCCTTCGGCCATGCTGTATCGCTTAAATCGCGTGCCCAGCCGAAAATCGTAACCATAGTGTCCTAGGCCGTAGGAAATGATGCCAGGGCGTTTTTGGCATTCAGCGAACGGTGTGATCCTCACATATTCACGAATAGCCCAGTCAGGCAGCACGCCGTAAGGGATAGAGCGTTCCGCTTGGTTTTTAAGGTTTAACATATATTCTCCTTAGCGAAACAAAGCAAAGTTACGATCTGGGGACTTCAAACGACAACAACTGTGATCGACGGAACAATCCGGCTTCGCACTGTACCTCGGCCAATCGTCGCAAGGCAATAGCGTGATAGTTGGGGTCGATTTCACAGCCGACAAATCGACGCCCAACCGACAAGGTGGCTACTCCGGTGCTACCGCTACCCGCAAACGGATCGAACACAACTTCATCTGGATCCGTGAACAGCTGGACCCATTCGCGCAGCAAGGGCACTGGTTTTTCTGTGGGGTGATTGCCTCGGGCGCATTTGGATTGCCAGACAGCGGGATAACCGCCGCCATTCCAACGTTTGCGCCCGGGGCGATGCAGGATTAGCACGGCTTCCCAGCCAACACCGGGGCGATCGCCCGTGAATTGTGGTGCAGCATTCGTCTTAATCCAAACGCCCAGTCGCACAACGGGCAGTCCAGCTTGCTCAGCGGCAGCCGCATGCTGCCAGTCACAAAACAAAATCACCCATCGGCGCGACACACGCACGAGTTCTGCGCAAACATGCAAAAACTTGTCTGTTGTCAAACCATTAAAACGCACTAGCTTTTGCACGCCATTTTTGCGTGTTCTGGCTCCGGCGTGAGTGAGATCGCCATATGGCGGGTCGGTAATGACTGCATTTACCGAAGCGTCGGGCATGGTCCGCAGCATGTCGAAGCAATCGCCGAGGTACAGGGTGTACGCATTACTCACTAGCACACCGCCTTTCGTTCGGCGTGCGGCCCATGCTGAAGCATGTCTACCACTTGGACCGCCGTGAGGCCCTGCTGTGGCTCGTAGCCATCTACACACAACATCAAGCCATGCGATTGGGCCAACACTGAAACATGCCGTCCATCGGCCAAGCAAAAAGAGAATATATTTGGAACGTCCATGTGTGGCGGTTCGAGTCCGGCATTTTCGCAGGCGGCCACAAACTCAGCCGCTACGTTGCTGCGCAAGGAAAAGCCATGTGCATGCTTTTGCAGACGTTTATAGATGTCGGCATAGCTCATTCTTGCCCCTCCTTGTCTTGTCGCATTTTGGCAACCATTGCGACCACCATTGTCAGCACTACCAGCGGCACACAGGCGGCAATACCTAGAAGCAACATCAAGACAATACTCAAGGCCACAATACCGCAGAGTTGTAGCAGTGTAGCCAGCACGAATCCCAAAAACTCCATTGCGTCACTCCCATGTTTGCCTCGGTGTCGCACGTCCGATCTGCCCGGACGTTACACTTCTGCGGGGGGAGAATGCCCCAGCCACGACACCGCCTGCCGAACGGTGCAGCAGGATGTTTTAGTCTATCGTTGCATATGCCGAACAAGCAAGCATTTTTGAACTTTTGTCGCAAGCTTTGTCCTTCTCTGCAATGTCCTTGAGCAACGCGTCACGTTCGCGCCTGAGAGCAAGCACTTCGCGGGCTAACGCAGAGCCCAATAGCAGATCTTGCCCCTGGATTGCTCGGTGAATATCTGCCAGCGTTTCTGTTGCTTCTTTGTTCGTCATGCTTGCACCTCTCGAATAGCAATACCATAAATAGCCAACATTAGCTTACGCTTGAGTATGTACTCTTTGGTGCGCATTCCTTTTACGTCCTCGACCACGCTTACCCAAGCTGAGCCGTCCCACTCTTCGTACACAAAGTCGGCTACGTATTTGCAGATTACCTGCTCATTGACGGTAAGCGTGTATGGCACTTGCATTTCCAACAGACGAATCTTGCCTGCATTGAGAAGTAGCTTTAGCTGCCCGTAGCGTCGAGCTTCTGCTTTGGAAGCAAAGCGTCGCCCGTCTACCTCAACGGGAGCGTTGCGATACTTTCTTTCTTTGCGTTTGTTGCCGAAAGCGGCCAGAAATTCTGCCATGTTTTCAGGCAGTTCGGGCGACGCTTTTTTCTTACGTCCCATTGTCAGCCTCCTGTTGCAGGTAGTTTGCCCGCGCTTTGACTTCGCGGTAGGATCGCTGCCAGCGTTGGGCAAGCAGCATGAGGACCAGTTGGCGACGCATACCTGTGAGGGCAAGCAGAGGCCGCAGGGCGTCATCGTCAGCTACGCTCCAAGGCCGAGGTGGCGTGTCACCCCATTCGCGTAGCAGTCGGCGACGCAGAGCCGCAAGAGCCTCTTGCAGTCGCTCACGAGCTTCTTGCCGCGTGCAACGTAGCGTGCAAGCTAATTCGGTGAGCGATGCCTGCACGCGAGTGCTACGCACATAAGCCGCACAAAGCACGCGGCGATGCCTTGAGCGTAGCGACCACACCACAGGGGCTAGGTCGCCAAATGCTCGGCATTGCTTCGACATAGGCCGTCGGGTTCCTTGGGGATCGTCCAACACCGGAACGTAAGGCGCATCGTTGATCGCTGGCTCATGCAGAGCTTGGCCGTTCTCAGTCCACTCGTCGTCCCACTCGTCGCGTTGCGTCACGTCAGAAGCACGCCGCGACTCTAACTTCAAAATGCGATTATACAAAGATTTGAGCCTTCTTTCAATGCAAAGATACGCAAATGCAGAAAATTTGCCAATTCTGTCTGCCTTGAACCCGCGTGCCGCATGGACCAATGCCAACATGGCATCACTGACGGCATCGTCGTGATACGCCTGCGGAAACCTAAATTTCCCGACAAGATTGTAGACTAGGCCAAGGTTGGCCTCAACTAGACGCTGCTGCTCTTCGGTGAGACGGGAACCGCTTGTGAAGGTGATGAGCTGTTGTGTCGGCTCGCTAGAACAAGCAGAATCAGTCGAAGGGCGAGATTTTCTCGTAGGTGGCGTATTTGCTTTGGCCGACCAGTTGTCCGCTTTCAAAGCGGTCCAGTCGGAGAAAGGAAGCAGTGGCTGCGTTTCAGCGGGCATGGCTTTCTGGAGGGGTTGAGTTCCGCTTAGGCCCGTTAATCAATTATTCGTAAAACATTTATTCCAGTCAACAATCTTTGCTAAACTTTCACGCCTCCAAGCAAAAACACGACACAAACTACTGCGAAAAAATCTTCAACTGTTTGGATTGTTAAAGTGTCATCAATAAAATTTCATAGGATGTTTTGTGATACTTGCCTCCTTAAAAAAGGGTGGCAACAATTATTTGTCGCGTAGTAGCCATTGCTCATGCAGCAATCGGTAGGCACCGGTCGTATCTCCACGGTGTCTCACCGTGGCCGCATTGAAGCTGGAAGCCCTGCACCCTGTCCACCCACCGGTCCTTTGTATCTCCACGGTGTCTCACCGTGGCCGCATTGAAGCCTTGATGTTGGGTAAAAAGTTCTTCCATCTGCTGGCGGTTTAGTTTCATTTTGATCCCCCCGTCATGCCCGAAAGGATGGCCCGCGAGATAGCGTCAGGTCTTACAGGATACTGCATGCGCATGAGTGCAGCGTCGCTCGTCCAGATCGAGCCGTCGTCGTCTTCCGCGCATAGCACGATTCGCAGGCGGATTTGATCTGCTAGGGCTTGGGCGATCTCTCTTGCTTCAAGGCGGCCTATTTGGCCGCTTACAACGGCCCCGCGTAGCTGTCCGCCGGCTTTAGTGGCGATTGTGGCAGCGGTCCATACGGAGTCTGCCGCTTCGACCTTCCAGCCTACTAGCTGCCGTTGCAATTGCTCAGCCATGTCTGGGTCGCCCACCACTAGCAGGATCGGCAAGCCTAGCTCGGGCGGAATAGGGATATTGTGCTGCCGGATAAATTCCAGCAGCGATGCACGAGGAATGCGTCGGTCTGGGGAGAGAGGCAGTCGATAGCCTTTCAGTTGCCCAGAATCGACCCACTTAGTCACTGTCCTTGGAGAAGTGTTTAGCATACGAGCCACCTGCCCAGTCGTAAGTACATTTTTCATAATAAATCCTCTAGTGCAGAATCTATGACAAATCCGTTACGTCGGTCACAAAAAATGTCCTGCGCAATCCTATCCAGACAGCAATCTACGGTGCCGGAGTATCTTCTTTCTCTCTTTCACCCTCACCTCTCTTATATACACACACACAAAAATAAAAATAAAAAAAAATAGAGAGAGAGAAGTAGAGAGAAAGAGAGAAAGAAGAGAGAGAGAGAGAGATAATTTATTATATTTCTTATACTTACGACGACAAACTTTCTTCACTCCACCAGAGAGAAGGAGGGGGGAAGGAAAAGAAAGAAGAGGCAAAAGCTCGATTAGCTTTTTTCTCTTTCGCTGCTTGTTTCGCTTTTCTGTTTCACTTCTTGGGCTACTGAACCGACAATGCGATATGCTCGCATGGTGCGACCGGGCGTAGGCTCCGTTATGATTTCCACGTCCCCTTGCTGCACTAACGTATCCATGAGGGTGCAGAAGCTTTTGGCATCCATTTTCATGCGTTTTAGTAGCACGCTGTGCGAAAGTTGGCCGTTGGGGGCGTTGCGTAATTTCCCCAACGCTTTGAGACATTCGGCATGAAATGGGTTTTCTGCAACGTGACCGGTCGCCATAAAGAGCATGCGCTTTGTTTGGTGCATCATAAAGGCCGATGCCCATTGCACAGCGGCTAGGCTAATGCGTGGCGACTGGTGATTTTCACTAACAGCGTACAGCAGCGATAGTTTACGAGTTTGTTCGCTGACTCGTCCCCAGACAGTTGTACCAACCGGATCGTTCTTGGCTTCCGCTTTGGCGTATTCGGCATCTGCGGCCAAACGCGTCTCGATTAGCAGTTGCTTAGCTTCGTCGGTATATTCGACCACAGCCGGCACTGGGTGAAATTGCTCCAGATTGCCTGTACCGGGTCGATAGTTGGCCCACCATTTGGCCGTACCCAAGACTCTTTGTGGTGGCGGATCAACGCTCGGCTCTTGCCCAGGTGATCGCGGCCCAGACTCTAAGACGACCATTCGCGCGAAAAAGCCGTTGGTCAGCATGCGTTCGCTAAGAGCTTGGTAATAGTGATTTGGGACTGCTGTACCAAAGATCACTAAACATGGCTGATCAATCGCTCCCGGTGATTCTTTGCCCGCTTTGCGACGCATCGAAAACACACTGTTTGCTGACGAATACATCGTCAGCAGCGTACTCATGATCGCTTCATGTCGAGCATCTTTAGCCTTGTTGATCGATTGTAGTATCGAGTCAATTTCATCTGTTTGAAACAGCATGCTGGGTGTCTGAAAGAGAGCATCTTGAATGCCTTCACCGGACGCAAATTGTCCTCCCAAACATTCAGAAAGGCCCACTTGATAGAGGATTTCTGCATTGACTTTGCGCGGTTCGTTTTTTCCTGAGCTGGAGTGAGCTAGGCCAAGTAGGTAGATATTGGTGCGATTATTGCCGGAATCGCGTACCTTGCGACCAGCAAGAAATGCCTGCAATGCTAGCGCTCCAGCAAATGCCATGACCGGATTCGGGTATGGTGCAACAGCTAGCGTGTGATCCATCAATTCGCTGATAAAACCTGGTACACGCAACATTTCAACAGGTGTTGGCCCAGGATCCACCATAGCGGGCGTAGCCGGATCTTCGCGGTCTCCAATCGACACAATCGCCGGCGTGCCGCCGTAACCTTCAGAGCTAAGCGCCCGGGCCGCTGCGACAAAGTCTCCGTTGTGTTCCAGGTATGTGTACACTGCAAACGGGCCGTAAGCTTTGCCCGGCTCAAAGGGTGCAGCATTGGAGCTAAAGACGTAAAAGACCCGATCTCGCAGTGTAGCCGACCATCCAACATCTCGACCGGGCCTGCGCCAGTATTCATTCTCACCAGACTTGACAAGCACCCAGCCGTGCTTGAGCAACACGTCTCGGACATCCCCGCGTTGGGCGTAATCGTCACCAGGGCGAAGACCATATGTTGGCGCAGCAGGCACTGGTTCAGGTTCGGGATCGGCATGATGTTCGTTCAGCGACCATGCCGCCGACAACAGTATCTCTCGCTCTTCAGCAGTAATGACCGGCAGCTCAGTAAGACTGCCTTGAACGATGCTGTACCCTTCAGATGGCCAGCACAAAAAAATGCCCCCCTCGCCACGAGTTTCAATGAATGTCAATAGGATCGACCAGTTTCCTTGAGCGTCCTTTCTTGGCAAAAAAGTTTTGCCGGCAATCGTAACTGCGTCCGCATTTGGCGTAATTAGCTTTCGTTGAGCAAGCTTGAGATTGCCACAGACAGGCGAATTGCAGCGATAAATGACGTGCTTGCCCCCAGAAGGCGTAGTCTCGATTGCCAGCCGCTCAAGCAGGTCTGGGGCCATTTCGCGCACCAAGCTGCACCATGGCTCGAACATCTCGGCGCTGAGGTCAAAATCAATCATCTCCAGATTGCCGGACACTGCACCGCATACAAGGCATAGCGACTGGTGGCGATTGGCAAACCAGCCACGCACTTCGGCACTAGTCGGCAGACGCTCTTGGTACGGTTTCCAAACGGACAAAGCTACACGCTTAGCGTCCCCCTCTCGCTTGGCAGGAAGCACACTTAGACCCGCACGAAGAAGAGCTTTGGCAATCTTGCCGAGTTCATTTGCATTGTTATTCATTTGTTAGTCTCTCCAGATCGTGCGAAATTACCACGGAATATCATCTTCTGTGGTATCAGCCACGCTTTCTGTGGCATCAGCCGCGTTGTAGCCGTACGGAAAACTGATTGCGTCGTCGTCTAGCAGTCCGGTGTTGCTAGTATCGTGGACCTCATCCAGACCGAGAAACTCTGGAATTGGTCCGAGTTCATAGTCAATAATTTGGTCGTACTCCTCGCCGCTTACCGATCGCACGGTGATCGAAAGCGTCGAGGCCAGCCCGCCAGCATTAGCAATCGCGACGGCTTCGGCAGCTGTTGCAGGCACCGGTTCATGCGACCGCTTGCTCCACCAAGCGACCGCTTTTTGCCGCGCAAAGCCTGTATGCTCAAAGCAGATCCACTCTGACTTGTATTCGTGCCAGCCGACCCGGTAATTGACCCGCATTGACCTTGGGGCGTCCTCCGGCGAACCACGCTTCTTATGGACGCTGTAAGACACGTCTCGCACAGTATACTTTTCAATTGTCACCTGGCCCGACAATATGCCGACACTGCTAGCCTTTGCTTCGTGCTTGCTGCGCTCAGACGACGGAAACTCGTAGCCACAATTGGGACAGCGTGCATAGCCGGCAGCAATGATGGACTGGCATTCCGGGCATTCCTTGGCCGGTGATTCTTTGCTTTTGGTGTCGCCGCGACTGGCAGTTTTGACCTTGATCAGATCTACCGGTCCATGTCGCAACACGTTGCCGCCAAAGTCAAGGACCAGGCAGTTTTGCTTGGCTGGATGCAGTCGAAATCCTCGACCAACCATCTGGTAGTAGAGGCCCGGCGACATCGTGGGCCGAAGCAAGACCACACAATCGACATTTGGCGCATCGAAGCCGGTCGTCAACACATTGACGTTGGCTAGATACTTCAGCGGCTTGGGGGCGGCGGTTGCACCAAAGTCAATTTGGAGTTGGCGTATCCATTCCTGATCGCGGAACCGAGAAATCAATCGGCTTCGTTCGTCGTCTGACGATTCCCCGCTGACAAAGCCGCACTCGATGCCGTGCCGTTCTTTCAGCACTTGCACGACGTGCTGGCCGTGCCGTATGCCCGAAGCAAAGATCAGAACCGCCTTGCGATCATGGGTATGTTCGACAATCTCAGCACAAGCGGCTTCAACGAGCCAATTGTCGTCCATCAGCTCTTCAACTTCATCGGCTACGAATTCACCCGCCCGGACGTGCAGGCCGCTAGTGTCGGCCCGTGCCTTGCCCGCTTTGGTGACAAGCGGGCACAAGTAGCCCTGGACAATCAACTCCCGCACCCCAACTTCGTAGCAAATGTGGTTGAGGATGCCGTCCGGCGTGCAGATAGGCCCCGACTTTAGCCTGTATGGCGTCGCCGTGAAGCCAATGACCCGCAGGTTGGGATTGACGACCCGGGCCTCGGCCAAGAATTGCTGGTACATGCCATCTCCGTCCGGCGGGATAAGATGCGCTTCATCCACGATCACCAAGTCAAACGGGTCAAATTCACAGGCCCGCTGATAGACCGACTGAATGCCAGCTACGATGACGGGATAGTCTGTATCGCGCCGCTTGAGGCCCGCCGAATAGACACCGTAGCTGACCTCTGGGCAAATGGCCCGCAGCTTGTCTGCTGTCTGCTCTAGCAGCTCTTTGACATGGGCTAAGATCAGGACGCGGCCACCCCATTGCCCGACTGCATCTTTGCAGATGGTTGCCATGACCGGTGTCTTGCCACCGGCAGTCGGAATGACCACGCACGGATTGTCGTCCCGCGTCCGTAGATGGTCATACACCGCTTCGACCGCTGCCTGCTGGTACGGTCGCAGCTCCATTACTTTGCCTCCGCTTCTTGGCCCAGGGCGGTGTCATCCATGTCTTGAACGGTCAGCGTAGCCTGAATTAGGCGAAAGCCAGCCACAAGTGACGGGCCGCCTGTCAGGCGCAGTATCTGTCGAGCAGCAGCAATAGCCCCCTCTTGATTCTCATGAAAGCTACCCAAGATTAAGCCTTGTTTATTTGTTGCTATCCAACCCTGTATTTTCATCTGGATTACTCCCAACTTGTTGCAGCACGACACGCACCTTGCCCGCCGGTGCTGCCGTTGCACATTTTTGAATATGAATTTCTACGATTTGGGCATCATCCGTGTACGCTCCGCCATGTTCGAGTGCATCGAGCAGGGCCTTCAGCACATTGTCGAGATCGCGTCGTTGGTGATCCGGCGGATGCACTGCCACTTGCACGGCCAGATTGCCGACGAGCAGACGAATTTGCATTGCTGCTAGGATTGCTACGACCTGACGCCGAAATCGTCGCTCCTCTCGGCTCATTAGCGTGCGATGGCCGATTCTTCGCCAAAGATGGTTTATGCTCGGCGGAAATGGCAGCTCAACTTCCATGAAGCATCCTTGATTGTGCAGGTAAGACGTGCCTGGTTCACATCGAACCAGGCACGCGAAAAACCAAGCCAAGCCATAACCAGCCTTGCCGGACCTGGCCCAGCCCCGCCAAGCCAGGCCAAGCCTAGCCTCGCCATGCCGCGCCTGACCTCGCCAAACCATGCCTGGCCTCGCCACGCCAAGCCACACCCTGCCGCGCCGAACCGCGCCCGGCCCGGCCCTGCCATGCTCCGCCCGGACCTCGCCGGACCTCGCCCCGCCCAGGCCCGCCAAGCCCGACCCCGCCGGACCAGGCCGAAGTAAAGCGAGCTATCTTTGTCTCGCCTTACTTCGACCTGGGGCGGTAAAAGTAGCCGGGCCACGCCTAGCCACACCAAGCCCGGCCAAGCCTCACCTTGCCAAGCCTCACCGCGACACGCCAAGCCCCACCCGGCCATGTCGGACCTCACCGGACCACGCCACGCCATGCCTGGCCTTGCCCCGTCTAGCCTGGCCACGCCCTGCCCCGCCGCGCCCAGTCGAGGTAAGGCGAGCTATCCTTATCTCGCCTTACCTCGACCGGGTATGGTCAAGGTGGCTCCGCCGAGCCAGCCCATATCGCGCCATGCCGTGCCCAACCTAGCCATACCATGCCTAGCCACATCCAGCTCTGCCGAACACCATCACGCCCAGCCAGACCGCGCCCAGCCAGGCCTCGCCCCGTCTAGCCTGGCCACGCCCTGCCCGGTCGAGGTAAAGTGAGACGAAGACAGCTCACCTTACCTTGACCGGGGGCGATAAAAATAGCCCGGCCCTGCCTCGCCGCGCCGCGCCGCACCAGGCCCGACCCGGCCACGCCATGCCCTGCCGTGCCGGGCCTCGCCCGACCCAGCCCCACCAGGTCCGGCCTCGCCCGGTCGAGGTAAAGCGAGCTATCCTTATCTCGCCTTACCTTGACCGGGCATGGTCAAGGTGGCTTAGCTTAGTTATGCCGGGCCGTGCCCTGCCATACCCTGCCAAGCCCGGCCGAGCCTCGCCCCACCCGGCCGTGCCCTGCCGTGCCCGGCCCTGCCCCGCCACGCCAAACCTGGCTCCGCCACGCCACGCCAAGCCCGACCGCGCCACGCCGAGCCACGCCCCGCCACGCCGTGCCACGCCGGACCCAGCCCCTCCTCGCCCCACCGGGCCCCACCGGGCCTCACCCCGCCACGCCGCGCCAAGTCCGACCGAGCCGCACCTGGCCCCGCCACGCCGCGCCGGACCCAGCAAAACCTTGCCCCATTCCCACAAACCAGCACATCTGCTGGTCGATGGGGATAGGGCGAGCATCCATGCCCGCAGAGCGTAGCCGCGCCACGCCTTGCCCTGCCATACCATGCCGAACCAAGCCGGGCCGGACCCAGCCCGGTCCAACCTGGCCGCGCCGCACCAAGCCCCGCCCCGCCTAGCCTGGCCACGCTTGGCCCCGTCAAGCCACTATTAGTCGCATACCTTAAACGATGCGACTTGGAACCGCCCATACGTCGGACGGAAGTCGCCTACGCCGATCAATCGGCCAGCATCCGTCAACAGCCCCAGTAGCATCTCCCGCGACACATACTCAGGCAAGTTGACCAGAAACACGAATGTTGCCTGCCAGCCAGCCCGCATCGCTGGCCTCACCCGCGTCACGCCGTTACGCTGCACTTGCACTCGGCAGCGATGTTCGTAGTCCCACTCAGTGACGCCTAGACTAGCTAGCGGCGTCAGATTGACCACCGCCGCTTTGACCAGGTCTTGGGCCGACTTGCGAGGACTGCGTGGATCCTGGCGAAACTTGGCGGCTCCGATCACTGCCTGCCGCAAGTATTCGCCCGGCAGGCATAGTTCGCTCTTGTCGTTGCGATAGACGTAGGACTCTACGTCGTCCTGCTTCTTGGCCGCTGACCCCTTGGCGGCCTTGGCCTTGGCCTCGACCGCTTCGCAGTTCCAGCGATGGAACAGGATGTCGGCCTCCCCCCGAATGACCACCTCGACCCGATACGGCAGAGACAACGCAATTGTCTCGGCAGCACCGTTGCTCACTTCGGGGCCAATAGCCGTAGCTGACGTAGCCTTTTCTTTTGTCGCCATGTCATGTTCTCCTTTTGTAGTTAACTCTCATTAACGTTTTCATTAACGCTTCCACGGTGGCGTAGTTGGTTTGCCGGTAGCCGACGGGGTGGCTGTCTTGGCGTCCTCGGTCAGAGCGGTCCTAGACGAGTAGCCTTTGATCTCATTGCTGATCTCGCCGGTGTCCTGCCGCTTTTTGCAGCGGACATGAACCACCAGCGGCAGGTTGTGCAACTCGACCGAATCCTTGGGCGTCAGCACACCGACAGCTCGGCAGATGGCCGCCAACTCCATTCTGGCGATCTGCACTGCCGTCGAGTTCGGGTTGTCAAGATTGAGCCGCGACCACAGATAGCGGCCCTTGTAGTCGCCCTCGATGATCTCAAAGGTTAGTTGCAGATAGCTGCCCGTGCCCGCCTTGTTCGGCTTCATTTCCGATTCGGTGATGACGGCCACATACTTGCCCGCCGGGATCGGTTCAAAGCCGCCCGATTGTTCCACTTGGTTGGCGTCAAATCCACGCAAATCAGCCATGCTCGGTCTCCTTTAGGTTAGGGTGGTTGGTTAGGCGTTTTTGTTCAGCAGCTAGGATATACTCTTCAGCGGCTTCCCAAAATTTCAGGGCAGCTGCTCGCAGAGAGCCGTTTTCTCTTTCATCGATGTTCACCACGACGCGAGCCAAAACGTATAAAGGGTCGCACAAACTGTATACAGCATGCTCTAAAGCGACTTCAATAGCTTGGGCTACGACCGCGTCACTGTTGAGACCAGCAAACGGGTTATAAACCTTTTCGTCATGTACCGTAGCCGAGACAGCCCAATTCTCGGCACGAATACTCACCTTAATCATCACCACCCCCTTTTTTCGTATGACCAGCAGTAGCAGATAAAGCAGAGATGAATGCTGCCCAGGACAAAGGCAGCTCCTCGGTCAGGCAGTATCGGTTCTTGGCGACACAACTCGGTCCGCCGACAGTACGAAGGATCCGATCCCCACCATCCTTGCCAATGGCATGGGCAATGGTCCGCTTGCGACCAAAGCCGGCATCCTCGCTAGCCGTGCGAAACTTCCGCGTGGCAAACAGCACCGCATCGCACCACTCGGTTACAAGCGAGGCCGCGTGCTTGTGCAATCGCGGCGAGTAGCGATCATAGGGCGGAGCTTCGGGATCCTCAAACTTTTCGACCTTGGCGTGAGCGATCAGCAGCACGACCATCTCTCGTTGATTACGCAGTAGGTCGAGCAGGTCAATGACCTCACGCCAATACGTTAGGGCGTGCATGTAGCCCCGAGCATACCCCCCGTCCGCCTTCTCAATGTTCTTCACGTTGAACTCTTGGCATACGCGGTCCCAGATCAGCCGCTCCAGCCAATCTAGTGAATCGATGACAACCGTCTCGAAGTCGTGCGGCTGTAGGCGGAGTTCCGTGAGCGCAGCTAGCACGTCGTCAAAACTGGTGGCTAGCGGAAACTTGGCCGCGTCGATCATGTCAAGGCCGTCTTCGGTTGGAATAAAAATCGGACTGGGGGCTTGTGATCCAATGGTGCTGTTGTGAGTCAAAATAAAATCATCTGTGACATAGAGCGAATCGAGTGCGTCGATGCGGATGCACTGACACTCTTTGCGCCCAACGTACTCTACGTCCCGAATGGTGTGAAGGATTCGCCACTCTGCCACGCCCCACTTCGCTAGATGCTTCTCGGACGAAACTGGCGTGATCTCCGGCGGGAAGGATGCGTAAATTCGGTAGACGAGTTGGCAATTATGCCTCACGCCATTCTTAGTGTACGAACCGCGTCTCGTTGTCACTCGTGCCGATCCGCCCAGAGACCGGACGAGGAAGCAAAAGTCTCGGGCCAACTGAGGACTGACGGTGCAATACTCCACTGAACCGGGGTACACGACGTACCCGTCGCTGTCGATTAAGCCACGCAACAGTTCCAATCGCTGCGACACCGAACCGAGCAGGTATATCGGCGGCACAAACTTACTCTCGGCCATTGCGTCGGCTAAGCCCAGCTGGACGAGTGCGGCTTTGAACTCCGTCCCCGTTCGGTCGGCTGAGACCAGCCGCATGTGCATCCGGTCGTAGAGGCGGACACGGTCGCCATCGACCGCCACCGCTGCACGAACGCGATCCTGGATGTCGGCTTCGGGATTGGTGATGATGGTGCTGGTGCCGGTGTGTCCATCCCCCAGGTACATCCCGAGTAGCCACGGATCGACGGGCAGCGACTTGGTCTCGAACTCCACTGGCCGGACGCGGGGCACGGCATGGTTGAAATGCGTCCCGTACCGAAGCGATTTTCGAATGTCCCTCAATGCCCTCACCGCACCGCGCAAACCGTGATCTCGCTCGCCTTTTGTAGTGGTAAACCACAGGTGATCATCGCAACACTCCGTGGACGAGCCGTCGCGGAACGTGACGCGAAAGACTTCCTTGGTTCCCTGGGGATAAACGCCCAGGACCGAGCAAGGACGTCCGTTGGAACCGATGACCAGATCGCCGACGCGGAGTTGCCCCAACTCCACAAAACCTGTGGGGGTAAGAACCTTTGCCGTCAGTGGCTGGGCCTTTCCAATACCCGGAATACCGTAAATCAGTAATCGAGGCGGTCTTGCGACACGGCCACGCTGTACTTTACTCAGCAGACTCATAGATCTCCTTTCGCGTTAGTGGTGGTTCAAAGAGCGGAACTCCCCGTTCTACTCTGCGAGCGTAGGCCGCAACACGAGCGGCCTTGATGGCTGTGTATCTTGGATCGCCGTCATATCCGTGCAGCTCACGCAGTCGCCGCCTCTCGGATTTGCACTGCCCGCAAATCCACTTGCGAGGAGTGCTGTATGGGCGACCGCAATCAATACATCGCTTAATTTTTTTCATGAGCAAGTCTCAATCCTTTGTTGTAAAGCACAACCTACGGCTGACACCATCAGCCACTCACCGATGACATTTTCATACTTGACTCTCTACTGTCCCTTGATATTGTCGTTCGTCAAGTGGTTTTTTGGGTTTTTTAGTTTTTTTTGTGCTGCTATTGCTGCACGCGGAATCAACCAGCGGCCATACATGAGCTGCGCACCCGGCAGCTTGCCCCGCTGGCAAAGCACCACAACTCTCTGACGCGACACCCCTAATATGGCAGCAGCGTCGCGAACGCATACATGAGTATCGATTAAATCAGCCAAAATATCTTCAGGCATATAATACTCCTTTTACAAAGCCAACTATGTTTCGTGCAGCCGTATGGGTGCATTGCGGCGGCCATAAGAACCCCATGCTATTATTTCGCCCCTGAGGGTTAGGGTTAGGGCTAGAGAGTGATACCAGCCCGCACTAATAGCCACGGCACGCAAACCTTCAGGGACTCGACACTGGTAATAGCCATTGTCGCCCCAGGCCACCACATTTCCCTCAGCGGTGAGGGCTAGAGAGTAACACCTAGAAGCGGCAATAGCAATAGCACGCAGACCAGCAGGTACACAGCATTGCCGAAATTCATTGTCGCCCCAGGCAACGACCTCGCCTTTTGGCGTCAAGGCCAACGAATGGTAGCCGCCAGCAGCAATAGCTACAGCCCGCAAGCCAGCCGGCACCTTGCATTGGCGATAGTCATTGTAGCCCCAAGCTACTACTTGGCCCTCTTTGGTTAGAGCAAGAGAGTGCCCCCAGCCCGAAGTGATAGCGACGGCACGAAGCCCGGCAGGCACTTCACATTGCCTGAATTTGTTGTCGCCCCAAGCGACCACTTCGTTGCTGGCTGTTAAAGCAAGAGAATGCCGCCATCCTGCAGCGATGGCAATAGCTCGCAACCCTGCCAAAACATCGCATCGCCGCAAATCATTACAGCTCCAGGCGACAACCCGTCCCCTGCGAGTCAAAGCCAAAAAGTGGCGACTGCCGGCAGCGACGGCAATAGCTCGCATACCAATCGGCACGTTGCAGTATTGCTGGTCGCTGTATCTCCAGCTGACCACATAACGCCTGTCGGTAAGACCTAGCGAGTAGTCCCACCCTGCTACAATGCGTCCTTGCAAACGCAGAGCGGCAGCAGCTAGAGGATAGCCCTCATCTTCATACCAATCAGCCTGAATGGCTAAGGCTAAATGATAGGGAATATCATCTTTTAAAATATCTAAAACTAATTGCATTATTACATTATGCCTCTCATGTTGATGTAACGTCATGTTGTAAGACCTGGTCCCCAAATAATGACGTGTCCTTCTGGGGTGAGTGCTGAGGAGTGTCGCCAACCTGCGGCGATAGCGACGGCTCGCAGGCCGTCGGGCACCTGGCGCTGACGGTATGTATTGTCGCCCCAGACCACTACCCTGCCTTCCGGGGTAAGAGCGAGTGTGTGGTTATACCCTGCTGCGATGGCGACAGCCCTTAGGCTGGGGACGACTTGGCACCGGTTATTGTTTCTCCAGATCACCACCCGCCCCTTTGGGGTGATGGCGAGGCAGTTGCTATATTTTGTGGCGATTGCGGCGACGCGCAGGCCGTCGGGCACCCGACATTGGTGTTCGTGGCCCCATCCCCAGGCTACTACGCGGCCCTCGCGAGTCAGAGCCAGAGAATGGCGGGCACCAGCAGCGATAGCGACAGCGCGCAGGCCGTCGGGCACCTGACATTGGCGTTGGTAGTCGGAGCCCCAAGCTGCTACCCGCCCCTCGCGAGTGAGAGCCAAGGAGTGGTGGCCACCTGCGGCGATAGCGACGGCGCGCAAGCGGCTAGGTACGTCGCACTGGTTATTGTTATTATTCCCCCAGGCGACGACTTCGCCCTCTGGAGTAAGGGCGAGAGAGTGTGACCACATGGTAGCGATGCGCCCCTGCGACCGCAAGGCCGCTGCGGCTAGAGGCAGGTCGTTATCGTCGTACCAGTCGGCTTGGATGGCCAGTGCCGTCTGGTACGAGAGGCCATCCTGGAGTAGCGGTAGAATCAAGTGCATCACGCATTCCCAAATGAAGGTATAGGATGCTGGCAATACTCTTCGTCGCCCCAAATTACTACTCTACCTTTTGGCGTAAGAGCCAGAGAATGCCGCCAGCCAGCAGCAATAGCGATAGCCCGTAGGCCACGGGGCACGGCGCATTGTTGGCGTCGATTATCGCCCCAGGCTACTACTTCTCCCTCCGGGGTGAGGGCGAGGGAGTGACTGTAGCCCGCAGCGATAGCGACAGCCCGCAGGCCGTCGGGCACTTCACATTGGTCGTGTTCATTATCACCCCAGGCTACCACTTGGGCCTCTGGGGTGATTGCGAGATTGTGGCTACAACCCACAGCGACGGCAACAGCCCGCAAGTTGCGGGGCATGCCGTATTGGCTATACGGATTGCTGCCCCAGGCTACCACTTCGCCTTGAGAAGTAAGAGCCAGGGAGTGACTATAGCCCGCAGCGACGGCAACGGCGCGCAAGCGGCTAGGCACGTCGCATTGTTGATGTCCGTTATCGCCCCAAGCTACTACTTGGGCTTCGGGAGTGATTGCTAGGGAGTGGCTATAGCCCGCAGCGATTGCGACAGCACGCAAGCCATTGGGGATATTGTAGTTATAGTCGTTATCACCCCAGGCTGCGACCTGGCTATCCGGGGTGATAGCTAAAGAGTGGCTGTAGCCAGCAGAAATGGCTACAGCGAGTAGGCCGCTAGGGACGTGGCATTGGAAGAAACCATTATCGCCCCAAGCCGCTACGACCCCTTGGGGAGTAAGAGCGAGATTGTGGCCCCACTTGGCAGCGACGCGGCCCTGCGAACGCAAGGCCATTGCTGCTAAGGGCAAGTTAGCATCTTCGTACCAGTCAGCCTGGATACCCAACGCCAACTGGTACGACAATCCATCCTGGAGCAAGGGCAGGATTAGGTTCATCGCTTCGCTTCCTCTTGGACGGTTTTCCTATAACAATCTCCTTTAGGTAAAAGTCTATTCCGTCTCTTCAATTGCTTCTAAGTGGGCTGGGCAAACCCACCGCCCGGCGATCAAATCCCAGCCCTTTTCTAGGGCTAGGACGGCGGCTTTTTCTGGGGTGAAGGCCCGGGGGCCGCTGCAACTACATCCCCGGTCGCTGGCAGGCCAGTTGGCCTGGCAGGTGATACGATACATATTGACTCTACAAACCTCGTAACTCATAGTTGCACCCCTCAAAAGGATCAGATTATGCCCCGGCACTGCCGGGGCCAGGATCACCGGATCACTCCGAGCCGGCGCGACCCAACGAAGTCACCAGATCGGCTGTACGAGGATAGCAGCACAACAGCATCCTTGCCCTTCGAGAAGTGGTCGTCCGTCCGAAACTGTTTGGCAAGTGCCAACAGTTCGGCCACCAGAGCCTCCCCCTCTACTTGAGGGGGGCGACCCAGTGATGCCCGGCGCAGCAGGCCGGTTTGGCCTAGGACATCGACGCCTAGGCCGCTGCTTCCATGCGAGAACTCGATCACCAGCGGTGTGTCCGCCGATGGCTCAACAACCTCCTGACGCTCCCCAACAAGGGCGTCGATGGTGTCATGGTCGCACTGCGGCGCTATCGCGCGCCGCAACCCTCGGGCATCCCCTTCGACCGCCGGGAGGGTGAGGTAGTGCCCCCCGGTCACGAAGACCGTCATCTCGTTGTCCGCGCCGGCTTCCAGCTCGGCACGGAGCCGCCATGCATCCTCACTGCTGGCTTGAAGGGCGACATCTTCCGCCCGTCGTCGGGCGATTAAGTACGACATATCGTTCGCCATTTTTCTTCTCCTTTACATAGGGTGCCCGGGCTACACATCCGGGCACCCCTCGTCACCAGTCATACGTTACTTCCATTGATTGAATATACTGAATTAACGGATGCTTCCCGACATGGAAGGCATATCCCGTGTACTCATTTTTAGACCCAACTAGGACGATATCTTTGCCGATACGACCAATGCCAGCGGCCTTAATAATGCGTTTTCTGCCGAATAATCCATCGCTCTTCCTCCTTACCCGGCAACCGGCCGGGTCCGGAATGCGGTGACTGTCTGCGCCCGGGCTACCCACCGGGCCGCCGCATTACCAGAGCAGGGCATATGTCCTGCTCCGTGGGTCTGCGTTTAGGGTAGTCGTTTAAACCACCCATTCGGCGCGGGAAATCACGCCATCAATCGTCTCTTCAGAGACCTCATCGGGAGAAACGCCTTCCGGTGCCGCGATGTATTCCCGAATTTCATGGGCAAGCGCTTGGTGCGCGCTGTGGCGGAAGTCCGCCACTTGAAAGGCGGTGGCTTGCCAGCCGTCCGCACCGTAGGCAAAGACTTGGCAGTTGGCTTGCCGCCAGTCGGCGGCTACAGCAATAATGTCTCCAAAGGCGGCGACGGCAAGAACCGTGAACGAATTTTTCGGGGCTGGTTTCAGTTTCATCTCTTTCTCCGGGTTTGGGTTAGGTTTTTCTCTCGACACCATCATTGTAGACTCGCTATTGTCATCCGTCAACCCCTTATGGAAAATTTCTTTCTTTTTGTAAATGCTTGTAGCATATACACTTAAGGCGGAATGGACACCAGCTCTCAAAAAAATTTTGCGATTTTTTTTCGAGCAAATGAAGGGATTGTAGTCGTGCCAACGGCCTAGGCTGGTTCGAGGGCATGATGGCCGCCAATGTGAGCATTGTGGCGATGCTGGTGTCGGATCTGCGTCGTCTAATCACCTTAGCACTGGATGCGCCAATCCAACTTGCGGCCAGACGCGACAGTCCGCATTCCGTGATTGCTGAGATCTAAGCAATACATCAATACAAATTTATACAATCTTTCCTTCAAGAACTCTTTTATTTTCCACCTCAAAGCTATCTTTTGTTATTTGCACAAAGGCAAAGCCCAAATTCCAATTGTTCAGCGGGCAGTATCTTGGTGTTAACTGGCACAAACAGCCAACACTCCAGGCGGCCTCTGATCGACCGCGAATGTCCCGCTCATGATGCTCGCTGGTCCGATGCCAATGGCCACACATAACGACAGACCGGGCTTTGAGGTACAACCCTCGTGCCGGGTTTACCGGCGTGCTAATCCCACCGCGATATTCGTGTCCATGAATCACGTTTAGTCGCCCAAGACGAATAACCCGCCGGTCGCCAACCCAATCAATCCCCAGCTTGCCACAATGGAGCAGATCAGGCACTGAAAGACCTTCCAATCCAAAGATCGCAGGGGCATTTTTTATAACGTATCGAATCAATCTTTCTTCATGATTGCCTTCTTTAAAAATGATATGCGCACGCGGAAATCGCTTACGCAACCAACGAAGAAATTGCAAGGTGATTTCTATTTCTTCAACGTATCTAAGTGCTTTCGGATCTTTGTCATGCTCACTGATTTCATGACTGTCTAACACGTCGCCGTTGAGTAGGATTCCGTCTACTCGGCGTTTGGCAGCTGCATCAACAGCAATCTCGATGGCACGTCGATCATGATAGGGAATGTGCAAATCAGATAGGATCAGCCATCTACCGCATGCGTCAATATCGTGAGTTGTATATTTTGCCGTCAGCGGATCAGGACATGTCAGGTTATTGGTGGCTCGCTTTTTCTTTTTTGCTGACGTAGACATATCTAGTTATCCACAGATTATATGGAGTGGTTCTACATCTCCACAGAACATGTACGAATTAGCCAAAACCATGCCCCCAAAAGGAAACTAGCGGGACGCCGATTCGAGCGAGAATGACTAAAAGCGATCTCGAAAAAATCAAAAAAATGGTGTTGTCGCTTGACAACTAGCCGACACGCGATTACTATAAAAGTGTCGAGAGCAAAACCTCTAACTCGAACCTGAAAAGGAGAATTAACAATGGCTACGAAACTCGGCTTTCTGCCCACCTGTAACACTCCGACCGAAAGAATCGTCACCAGTGACGGCCAGATGGTCGTGAAACACACCTGCGGCTGCACGAAGGTCTATGGCCGCTACCAAGGCGTGGGCGTCCGCAGCCTGCTCAGCACCACCGTGTGCGACGATCGGGTCTCGACCTGCTCAGAGTGCGGTCGGCAGACCTACCCACATTCCGATTGCCAGTGTGAATGACATTCAGCCAGCGTTCGCCCCGTTGGCTTGACAAAAACTGACGCCGCTCCGTATCGGGGCGGCGTTCGTCATTTCTGCAATCGAAATATACCTGTCCTGCCACTCGAATCGTAGTAAGTGCCCTGCCACGCTCCCGGTTCGACCTCAGCAGTCCAGTGCAAGATCCATGCATCAGGCAACGGCTGGCCAAACACGTCGGCCATTTGCTCTTTCACTACTAATGTGTCACCGTCCATCCGCCAGGTGCCTGCCCACAGAGGCCGCTTACTGTTGCAATTGCCGGCCATGTAGCGACCGTCAGCATGAAAGCGTGCCCAGTAAGTGCTGCTGCCATGCACCATCACCCAAGTAGTGCCAGTAAGCGGCGGTCGAGGTTTCGGACGTGGCAGCGGGGCCGCAATAAGCAAGCCTGCCACAAAAGCAAGTAAGACGAGTAGTCGCATCACTCAGGCCCCTGCTTAGGTAGCTCAGCCATCTGGAGCAATCGCTTAGCCCACTCGACCGCAACGTCGTCCAGCTTGTTGGGCGTCAAGGCGGCCACCGTCACAAGCGCATTGAGCAACAGCCGGACTCCGGGCCGTTGAGCCAATTTGTCCGGCAGCGGCACATTAGGGACCGTCGGAGGCACAGGGTTAATCGGCACTGCTGGATCTGCCGGTTGAGACGGTGATCGTTTGTCCAGCAGTAAGTCTTGCAATTGGGGCACAAGGCGCAAAGCCAATACCGTGCCGCCTACAGCCAACAAAACATGGGTCAATAAATCAGGCATGTTCACTCCTTTTTAAATCCAACAGCAGCATGATAGCTGCACAGGCGAACAGAACGTAGGGCAAAAGTGGTATGGGCGGTGCAATCTTTGTCGCGGGTTGTGGCGTGATCGAAGGCATCACCGGTATGGCATCAAGCTCCTCGTCAGGCATCTCACGCGGCATGTGCAGCATAGTAATTTGTTCAGCATTGCTAGACTGTTGTTGCTCAGCGAGCTTTTTCTCTAGCCACTCACGGGCATACGCTCGCAGTTCAAGTCGCAGTTCCGCTTTGAGCTTCTCGACATCGACCGGCGGCTGATCAATCACACGGGGCGATTCAACCGCCGGAGCCGGGAGAGTAGTAGGAGCAGGTTGAGGAGCATAAGCCGGAGGTGTGTAAATCGTCCGACCGGACGCGCACCCCGCTACCCCCCACTGGCCCGCCAAAATTAGGACCAAAGCGAGCATTATTTGGCCCCCTTGCGTAAAAACACGAGATAGATCAGGATGGCTCCCACCACCCAATAAAACCACGGCACCTGTTGCAGGTCTGGCAAGCTAGGCAGCAATGGCGACGGCCCGTCCGGGTTGGGCCTCGGCCCCGGTTTGGGCGTCAGGTCTGGATCCTTGCTAGGATCGTAGGGCTTTTGCTCAATTGCACAGGCCAGCCACTCCGGCCCGTGATATTTCCCGTCATGGTTGCGACCTAGCACCTTACCATCGGCCCGCATCACATAAATATCCACATCCCCTGAAGTGACAAATCCTGCTTGCTTGACGAGTGGGTGATCGTCAGGGTAGGCGTTGATCACCAGTTTGTCGCTTAACGCTTTAAGCCGCGGCTTAGTAAAATCATCCAGCACCTTGCGACGTGCAGCCTCATCGCCAATCAACACCAAGCGAATCTTGCCCGAATCATCAGGGACATAATTGGCGAGCAAGACCGCATCTACAGCTTCGCGGGTTGTCTCTTTCCCGTCAATCGAGTAGCGTGGCTCAGGCGAGAGTTTAGAAGCATCCACCCCTGTGGGCAAATTTTCTTCGACATCAGGCAGTGCAAGCCAGCCCGCCACACAAAGCAAAATCGCCAAGGTCAATTTCAACAATGTTTTTAGGTTTAACAGTTCAAGCATAATCAATCTCCATTAAAAGGGGCCGGGGGGACACCCGGAGTGATTAGCACGATCACCCAATCGAGAATGCCCGCACGACGACCTTCCTCTAAAGTCATCCACTCATAAGCATTCTCGCCGATGTAGTTGTTGTCCAAGATGGCCACTCGTTCGCCATCGCAATGAACCAGTGAAACCATGTGTGCGATTCGCTGGCCGCGATATCGCCCGGTAGGTGAAATCGAGTAGGTCACGGCTGGCACCCGTCCCGCCTGGGCCGCCCGTTGGATAAGCCCCCAATCCGTGCGTTCGGCCTGAATGTAGTGCGGCACGGGTAGGCCCTTTTCGCGGGCGTAACGCTCGATCATTTGTTTAGTCTTGGATGGGTAGCTACCACCTGGGAAATTGCGCATGTAATGAAACAGGCCCGCAAAAACTGGATCGCCCTGCATCAGCCCGGTGTGTCGCATCGAAGCAAACACACACAGCCCCGCCCCATCGCTCCCGCCCGCGTTTTTCTGATGCCACTGGGCAGGGATGGCACAGCGTGCCCGCACGCCATCACGAGATACAGGGCCAGAGACGTACGCGCCTACCGTGTCGCCGTAGACGACCGACGAAGCCCTGGGCTTCCAAGCCAACGCCCACAGAACAAGCACACTTAGGCCGCACAGAATCAGCCACGGCCCAAAACCATCACTCTTTGGTTTCTTCATCGGGCACCTCCACCGGCGAAGAAGGAAACAGACGTAAACGCAAGACGTTGAATGCCCAAGAAGCGAAAGCTGCCCCCATGGCACCGGCAGCAGCCTTATCCGGCACAAAACCAAACAGCACAAGCAGGTATGCAGCCACCATGCCCACAACAGCGATGAATGCGCTGCGCACTTCCTTGGATTCCCAGATTTGCTTGATCAATTCATTCATTGCTTTTTCCCCCATGACAGAAACACGACACATAACAACATCACAACAAGCGTTGTGCCCACCGCTCCAGTGGCCACGCCACCCCAGAAAGCCACCTGCAAAGCCTTACCTTCCAGTTTTACAAGCGTCGCTTCGGCATCTACCTTGATGACAATAGACCGGTTAGCGATGATTCTCTCCAAACGGTCAAGCGCCTCATTGGCGTCAATTTTAACCGTTATGGGTTTCATCAATTGACCTACGTCTTTATTTTCAGACATGCTTGATTCCCCATAAATTGCCATGCGGCAATCTATGGGGAATCTACACTACTCAAGCACAACCATACCTTTGGCCAAGGTGAATTTGCGTCCTGTATCTGCAAGTGTAGCGACTAGTTCGTATGGTGCCTCGTGGATTTGTGCCGATACCGTGCGGCTCATCTCGATCCGCACTTTTTTGTTGCTACCGGTTGCTACCACGATTGTGGCCGGGATGAGCAACGATCCTCCGTTGACCACCAGTGTGACGGTCGCCCCCGTTAGTACCGGCCAGCCCGCACCGTCTTCCTCCCACTCGGGAACAGCCCGATCCGAAACGTAGTAGTCGTCGCCCGGCGTAATGAAAAGTTGCTGTCCGCGAGGCGATAGGGGGGAACGTATCGTAATCCTCGCCGAACCCAGACCAGCAATGACGCCCTGAGTAGTGCCATTGACGATTAGCGTAACGTCGGCCCCTTGAATGACCGCCGTCGCGTTGGCATCCACACGCCCTAATGTAAATGTCAATTGATCTGTCTTGGCTTTGATGGTTGTTGTATGCGTGTCCAGCTGATGCAGCTTTTCACCGGTCGATCCGCTGCTTGTGTAAGAAGCGGCAGTAGCGTCCCAAACTCCCGCTACAATTTGGGCAACAGTGGGCGGACTATTGGTTAGCGTGCCCCCTGTGATCGTGCGTGTTGTGTGACTCCACACTTCAGCAGCATCGAGTGTGGATGTACCGATGCTTGCGGGGAAAGTGACGGCTGCACTAGCATTCGCGGCTTGTCCAGCAATCTGGATGACGTTGGCATTGACGGTGCTTGTCAAAGTGCGGCTCGTGTGCGACCAAATATCTGCTACACTGGGAGCGGCCCCTGAAGTCAGGGTGCGACTCGAATGACTCCAAATGTCTGCCACGCTTGGAGCGGCCCCTGAAGTGAGAGTACGGCTGGTGTGGTTCCATACTCCTGGAGCGTCCAAAGTGGATGTACCGATGTTCGCGGGAAACGTCACCGCATTGCTAGCATTTGCTGTTTGTCCAGCGATCTGCACTACGTTGGCGTTCACGTTACCTGTCAACGTGCGACTCGAATGACTCCAAATGTCCGAAACGCTGGGTGCAGCTCCCGACGTAAGGGTTCGTGTGGAGTGGCCCCAAACGCCAGAGGCATCGAGGGTCGATGTGCCGATGGTTGCAGGAAACGTCACCGCACTACTAGCATTTGCTGTTTGCCCGGCAATCTGGATGACATTGGCATCAACGCTGCCCGTTAAGGTACGGCTTGCATGGCCCCATACTCCAGCAGCGTCTAGAGTAGATGTGCCCACGTTTGCAGGAAATGTCACTGCCCCATTGGCGTTAGCCGTCTGACCCGCGATCTGAACAACGTTGGCATCCACGGTGTCGGTGAGTGTTCGTGTCGTGTGACTCCAAATGTCTGCTACACTCGGAGCCGTCCCAGAAGTGAGAGTGCGGCTGGAATGACTCCAAACTCCCGAAGCATCCAGAGTAGACGTACCAATGCTCGCAGGAAAGGTTACGGCACTGCTGGCATTTGCCGTTTGTCCGGCAATCTGGACGATGTTGGCATCCACATTACCCGTCAGCGTCCGCGAGGAATGACTCCAAATGTCGGCTACGCTGGGTGCCGCTCCTGAGGTGAGAGTACGAGTCGTATGCCCCCATACTCCCGCAGCATCGAGAGTAGACGTACCAATGTTTGCGGGGAACGTCACAGCGGCGCTGGCATTAGCTGTTTGTCCGTCAATCTGTACCACATTCGCCCGCACGTTGGCACTGGTCGTGGCCGTGCCTCCCCAATGGGTCGTGTTTACTTCGGGCCGACCTCCACTGAAGATGCCCGCCGTACCACCAAACCGAGTGACGTTGGCGGCAATAGTGTTGTTGCTGTCTAACACTGGCAAACCACCTGCACTGTCAGCAGCTGCGTCGGGCAGCACTCCTGACGTTTGCAACGGCAAGCGAGTGGTAGGGACGGTCAAAGCAACCGCATAGGCATTGCTGGCACTGAGAATCAGGCCTAACATCGCACAATCGGTCTCACCCTGGGTGGGAACGTATTCCCACACCCCATCGCTGACGTGATTCAAAGTTCCAGC
>Ga0272446_1000637_pt1 | contig 53834 bp, 51 predicted proteins | sample YNPCB0061_FD_194587 | JGI IMG/M metagenome (GOLD analysis project Ga0272446, IMG submission 194587) | Hot spring microbial mat communities from Yellowstone National Park, WY, United States - YNP-CB-006-1 | ecosystem: Environmental > Aquatic > Thermal springs > Hot (42-90C) > Sediment | place... | reverse complement strand
GCTCGCGCGCGGTGGGCGAATGCGCGTTCCGGCTTGCCAAGGAACATGCCGAGACGCGCGTGCAGTTCGGCCGGAAGCTGATGGAGTTCCAGGGCCTCGCCTGGAAGTTCGCCGAGATGCGCGTGGCACTCGATGGCGCGCAGCTCCTGCTCTGGCGCGCGGCGGCGAACGCGGGATCGGGCCTGCCCGATCCGCAGGAGGTCGCGATCGCCAAGTACGCCTGCAACCAGGCAGGCTGGCTCGCGGTGAACGAGGCGATGCAGGTGATGGGCGGCACGGGCTATTCCGATGACGTGCTCGTCGAATACTGCTCTCGCAAGTCGCGCGGCTGGATGATCGCCGGCGGCTCGCTCGAGATGATGAAGAACCGCATCGCCGAGGGAGTGTTCGGCAGGAGCTTCCCGCAGCGCCCGCCGAAGCCCCGGTGAGCGCGCTCGCCGAGGCGCTGTTCCGGCCGCGGCGCATCGCCCGCGTCGGCGCCTCGGCCGACCCCGCGAAGCTGACGGCGCGGGCGCAGATCCATCTCCACCGCCACGGCTTCGGCGGAGCGCTCTTCCCCGTCAACCCGAACGCTGCCGAGGTTCTGGGCGAGCCCGCCTACCCGTCGCTTGCGGCGATTCCGGGCCCGGTCGATCACGCCTTCATCCTCACCGGCGCCGACCGCGCGATCGAGGCGGTCGAGGCCTGCGCGGCCAAGGGTGTGGCGGTCGCGACCGTGCTCGCTGACGGCTTCGCCGAGGCGGGGCCCGCCGGCGCGGAGCGGCAGGCGCGGCTCTTAGCCGCCGCCCGCGCGGGCGGGGTGCGGCTCGTCGGCCCGAACGCGATCGGCCTCGTCAACGTCGCCGCACGCATCGCGCTCTCGGTCAACGCCGTGCTCGCGATGGAGCCTCCGCTGCCGGCGGGGCGAACGGCGGTGATCTCCCACTCCGGCTCGCTGATCGGCGCGATCCTCTCGCGCGGCGCGGCGCGTGGCCTCGGCTACTCGCTTCTCGCCGCGACCGGCAACGAGGCCGATCTCGGCGTCGCCGACCTGCTCGCCCTGCTCGCGGAGGAGGACGGCACCGACGTGGTCCTGCTGTTCCTCGAGACGATCCGCGACCCTTGCGCCCTGCGCGCGGCGGCGGCGAAGGCGCACGCGGCCGGCAAGGCCGTGCTCGCCTACAGGCTCGGCCGCTCGGCGGCCGGTGCGGCGATGGCGGTGAGCCACACCGGCGCGGTGGCCGGCTCCGACGCGGCGGTCGATGCGCTGCTTGCGGCCTCAGGCATCGCGCGGCTCGACACCTTCGAGGCGCTGATCGAGGCGGCGCCCTTGTTCGCTCGAGCCCGCCCCGTGCCGGCGCCGCACCGTGCCGTCTCGGTGCTCACCACCACCGGCGGCGGTGCCGCCCTGGTGGTCGATCGCCTCGGCCTCGCAGGCATCGCCGCGCCCTCGATCCGCGACATGACGCTTGCCGGAACGGACCCGGAGCGGATCGCGGACGGGCTCGCCGCCATGGACGGGGACGGGAAGACGGACGCGGTGCTCGCCGTGATCGGGTCCTCGGCGCAGTTCCGGCCGGAGAGCTCGGTCGCCGGCGTGGTCGCCGCCGCTCCGGCGATGCGGAAGCCGCTCGCGGCGTTCCTCGCCCCCGAGGCCCCCGAGACGACGCGCCTGCTCGCGCGGGCCGGGATCGCCTGCTTCCGCACGCCGGAGGCGGCGGCGGATGCGCTGCGCGCCCGGCTTGCCTGGCGCGAGCCGGCCGCGCCCGCCGATGCGCAAGACGTCACCGAGGCACGCGAGGCGCTCGCCAAGGCACGCGGCCCGACGCTCGACGAGGCGGAGGCGAGGTCGGTGCTCGCGTGCCTCGGCGTGCCGGTCGCGCCGGCGCATCTCGTCACCGATCTCGCCGGCCTCTCCGGCATCCCCTGGGCGCTCGACTATCCGGTGGCGCTGAAGGCCGTCTCGGCCGCGCTGCCGCACAAGACCGAGGCGGGCGGGGTCGTCCTGAACCTGGCCGACCGTGGCGCGTTGCGCGCGGCGGCGCGCGAGATGGTCGGGCGGCTTCGGGACGTTCCGCTCGCGGGCCTTCTCGTCGCGCCCATGCAGCCGGGCGTGGGCGAGGCGCTGCTCGGCTTCCGGCGCGACCCCCAGGCTGGGCCGGTGGTCGTGCTCGGCGCAGGCGGGGTGCTGGCGGAGCTGATGCCTCCGCCCGTCCTCCGCCCTGCGCCGCTCGGCGCGGAGGCGGCAGCGGAGATGGTCGCGGCTGCGCCGCTCGGGCATCTGCGCGGCTTCCGCGGCCGGCCGGCGGGAGACCTTGCCGCGCTTGCCCGCGCCGCCGCCGCCTTCTCCCGCCTCGCCGCGCTCGCCGAGGTGGCTGAGGCCGAGATCAACCCGCTTCTGGTCAAGGGCGAGGGCGAGGGCGTTCTCGCGCTCGATGCGCTGATCGTCCGCCGGCCGCGCTGAGGCGGCGGATCAGGTCCCGCCGCGTGCCCCTGCGGCATCGTCGCGCCACTGCACGGCGGCCGCAGCCTCGCGGAGATCCTGGTCGCGGACGAGCCAGTACACGATGCCGAGCGACAGCATCGCCGCCCCGAGCGCCAGCAGCTTGAGCGCCTCCACCTCCTGGAGGTCGAGGATGATGAACTTCCGCACCACGGCGAGCATCGCGATCATGACCACGACACGCACCTGGACGATGCCGAATCGCCGCTCCACGACGACGAGCAGGGAGCGCTTGAATTCGAGCGCGATCACGACGGTGAAGATCGCGCCGAACACGGTCTGGAACACCGCGGGCTCGGTCGGGTCGAACGCGTCGACGAGCAGCAGCGACACGACCACGAGCTTGCCGAGGTTCCACAGCGCCGCGAGGACGATGATGGCGATGAGCAGCGTCAGCCCGAGCACGACGCTCTGCTCGAACTTCTCGTAGAGCGTCAGCGTGCGCCAGAGGACCAGGCCGCGCTTCTGCTCCTTCGCATCGCTCATCGGCCGGACCCGAGCGTCATCGCGAGCTCGATCCGCCTGCCGTCGCGCAGGACGCTCGCGGTCACGGTCTCGCCGGGGCTCCGCTCGTCGAGCGCCGAGAGCAGGTCAGCGACGCGCCGGAGCGGACGACCGGAGAGGGCGACGATCACGTCCCCGGGCACCACGCTGCCGTCGCGCAGCAGGCGGGCGGGACGGATCCCCGCCCGCTCCGCCGGCGAGCCGGGTTCGATCTCGAGGACGAACACGCCGGTGACGCCGAGGCGGGCGGACAGCGCCGCGTTCAGCTGCTCCTCGACGCGCAGTCCGAGCGTCGGGCGGATGTAGCGGCCCTGGGCGATCAGCCGCGGAACCACCCGGTTCACGGTATCGACCGGAACCGCGAAGCCGATCCCGGCGGAGGCGCCGGAGGGGCTGTAGATCGCGGTGTTGACGCCGATCAGCCTGCCCGCCGAGTCGAGCAGCGGCCCGCCCGAGTTGCCGGGATTGATGGCGGCATCGGTCTGGATCAGGCGCTCGATGATCCCCCCGCCCTCGGCCGGCAGCTCGCGGTCGAGCGCGGAGACGATGCCAGTCGTCAGCGTCCAGTCGAGGCCGAACGGGTTGCCGATGGCGAACACCTTCTGGCCGACGCGGAGATCCCCGCTCGTGCCGATGGGAAGCGGGGGCGGACGGTTGGCCGGGATGGAAATCCGCAGCACCGCGAGATCATGCGCTGGGCTCGCACCGACCAGCGTCGCCTCGAAGGCGCGCCCGTCGACGAGCCGGACGGTCGCGGCGGACGCACCGGCCACCACGTGCGCGTTCGTCACCACATGGCCGCGATCGTCCCAGATGAACCCCGACCCGGCGCCGCGCGGCACCTGGAAGACATTGCGCGTCCACGGGTTCAGCACACGTTCGGCGGTGGCGATGAACACCACCGAGGCGCGGGCCTTCTCGAACAGGGCGATGGTCGCCTGCTCGTCCTCGCGGAGGGGTCCGCGCGGGGTCACGGGCAAGGGCTGCGCCGCCGCGCCGCCGCCCTGGGCTGCGATGGGAACAGCAATGCCGCAGGAGGCCGCCGAGACCACGGCGGCGAGCAGGAGAGCCGCGGGGTTAGCGAGGAAACGGCTCATTCGCTCAGCACCCTCTCTCCGCGCACTCCACTCCCAACCCCCGATCCAGTGCGTGTCCAAACGTAGCGGATGCCGGTGGGCGGCGGAAGGGAGCGGACCGTTCAGCCGCCCTCGGCCGCCGCCGCGCGCTTGCGCGTCGCACGTTGGGCGGCGATCACCGCGGCGGCGAGGCCGGCGCCGATCAGGTCGGTCACGATCCCGGGCTGGATCAGGGTGACGGCCGCGGCGACCAGCGCCGCCCGCTGCCAGGCGCTCGCCGGCCCGAACAGGTAGCCGTGCAGGCCGCCCGCGAGCAGCAGGCACCCGGCCGTCGCCGTCATGGCGGCGTGCAGCACCTGCGGCCAGTCGCCGATCAGGAGCAGCGCCGGCTCGTACACGAACATGAACGGCACGATGAAGCCCGCCGCGCCGATCTTCACCGCCGACCAGCCCGAGCTCCAGAGCTCGCTCCTGGCGAGCCCCGCGGCGGCGAACACCGCGAGCGCCACGGGCGGGGTGATCGCCGAGAGGATCGCGAAGTAGAAGGCGAACATGTGCGCCGCCGGGGCCACCACGCCGAGCTTGATCAGCGCCGGCACGAGCAGCGACACCATCACGATGTAGGCGGGCGTCGTCGGCATCCCCATGCCGAGGATGATGCCGGCGACCATGGTCATCACCAGCGCCAGCAGCAGGCTGTTGTTGGCGACGTTGACGACGACCTGGGTGAAGGTGATGCCGAGCCCCGTCAGCGCGATGATGCCGATGACGATGCCGGCGCAGGCGCAGGCCATCGCCACGCCGAGCGCCCCCTTGGCGCCGTCGAGCAGCGCGTCCCACACCGCCGCGGGGGTTACGTTGCCACGCGAGGAGGCACGCAGCAGCGCCACGGGGAAGCAGGCGAGCGTGCCCACCAGCGCCGCGAGCGGCGCAGAATAGCCGCCGAACAGCCCGACGAGGATCAGCAGGATCGGGATGAAGAGGTGGCCGTTGGTGGCGAGGGTCGGGCCGAGCCGAGGCACTTCGGCCTCGGGAAGGCCCGCGAGCCGCGTTCGCCTGGCTTCGAAATGCACCGCCGCGAAGGTGGCGGCGTAGTAGAGCAGCGCCGGCAGCGCCGCCCATGTCACCACCTGGAGATAGGCCACCCCCATGTACTCTGCCATCACGAAGGCCGCCGCGCCCATGATCGGGGGCATGATCTGGCCGCCCGTGGAGGCAACCGCCTCGACGCCGGCGGCGAAGGGCGGGCGGAAGCCGGTGCGCAGCATCAGCGGGATCGTCACCTGGCCGGTCACCATGACGTTGGCGACGGCGGAGCCGGAGACGGTGCCGAACAGGCTCGAGGACAGCACCGCCACCTTGCCGGGCCCGCCCGTCGAGCGGCCGGTCAGCGCCAGCGCGAAGTCCATGAAGAGCCGTCCGGTGCCGGAGCGTTCCATGAACGAGCCGAACAGCACGAAGATCACGACGAACCCGGCCGAGACGCCGAGCGTCGAGCCGAAGATGCCGTCGGTCGTCAGGTAGAGCTGGTCGATGATGACGAGCGGCGTGACATTGGTGAAGAAGAGCGCGTAGCCGAGGAAGCAGAGCGCGGTCGCCGGCAGCGCCCAGCCGATCGACCGCCGCGTCGCCTCGAGCACGGTCGCGACCGAGAGCCAGCCCATCGCCTCCTGCATCGGCGTCGGGTCGTCGATCATCGCGATCCGGTTCACGACCTCGTCGTAGGTCGCGAACAGGTAGAGGATCGGGGCGGCGGAGAGGACGAGCAGCGCCCAGTCCTCGAGCCCTGGGTTGGTGCTGCCCCGCCGCGTGCGCAGCGGGATGGTCATGAACACCAGCACCATCGCGAAGATGAGATGCGTGCCGCGGAAGATCACCGCCTCCGGCGGCGACACGGCGATCGCCCACATGTGGAAGAGCGCCATCGCCGCCGCGATGGCGCCCGCCAGGAGACCGACGGCGCGGGAGTAGGTCATGCCCGGGTCATGCCACCCGCGCCGCCGGGAACGCCCCTCAGCCGGCGACGCCGCGGGAGCGGTAGAACCGCGTCGCGCCGGGATGCATCGGCACGCCGATGTCCTGCGCGGCGGCGGCCGGCGTCAGCCCCTCGAGAGCGCGGTTGATCGGCGTCAGCGCGCCGAGATTGGCGAACAGGAGCTCCACCATGCGGAAGATGCGCTCCTCGGGCTGGTCGCAGGCAGCGATCAGGTGCGCGGAGTAGACGATCTGCGGCACCGGCTCGGTCTGCTGCGGGTAGGTGTTGGCCGGGATGGGGCCGAGATTGTAGCCGGCGTTGATGCGCTTCATCGCCTCGCCATAGGGCGTGAGGTCGACGAAGCGGATCGCCCGGGCCGAGGCGAGGTCCATCACCGACGATGCGGGAATGGTCGTGCCGAGGGTGAAGGCCACCGCGTGGCCGTCCTTCATCAGCCCGACGGCGTCGGTGTAGCTCGCCTGGAAGTTGGCGCGCACGTCGCTGTAGCTCATCCCCGCCGCCTGGAGGATGTGGCGGGTGACCACCTCTGCCGTGTTGCCGCGCGGCTGGATGGCGATCGAGCGGCCGCGCAGGTCCTCGATCCGGCGGATGTTGGCGTCGGCGAGCGTCACCACCTGGAAATACTGCGGGTAGAGGTTGCCGAGGTTGCAGACCTTGGTGACCTTGCGCGGGAAGGGCTCGGCGCCGTTCAGGCCATCGACCGTCGTGATCGAGTTGCCGAAGCCGAGCTCGGCGCGTCCCTCGTCGATGCCGCGCACGTTCGCCACGCCGGCGCCGGGCAGAGTCTGGATCGAGATGCCCTGGATGTTCTGCTCCCAGATGTTCTTGAGCGCGCCGGCGATCGGCACCCAGACGCCGCCCTGCGGGCCTGTCATCATGCGGAGCTGCTGCGCCTCGGCGGCTGCGAAGGGCAGCGTGGCGATGGCTGCGGCAAGGGCCGCGCGTCGGATACCCGGCGTCATGGACGTTCTCCCCGTCTGCGGCGGCCGTCTCCGCGGCCGCCCGAGACGCGCATTGAAGGGCGGCAGGATTGCCCGGGTCAACCCGGAGGCAGGCTCAGCCGAACTCGGCTTCGGCCTGCATGCAGGGATACGAGCGGTCGTCGCGCGTCTCGAGCGCCACCCGCCCCTCGCCGGGCACGGCATGCAGGGTGAAGGGCGCGAGGTCGAACAGCGGCCGCACCGCGCGGAAGGAGAAGCGCGCGAGAGGCCGCCCGGGCGCGAGCCGCGCCGCGAGGTCGGCGAGCAGCGTCGCCTGCAGCGGGCCGTGCACGATCAGCCCCGGATAGCCCTCGACCTCGGTCACGTAGCGCCGGTCGTAATGGATGCGGTGGCCGTTCGCGGTCAGCGCCGAGTAGCGGAAGAGCAGCACCGGGTCGGGCACGACGGTGCGCGAGAGCCCGCCCGCGGGCGGCGGCGGGGGCGGCGGAGCCTCCTTCACCGCCGGGCCGGCCAGCCCGCGATAGACGATGTCGTGCTCCTCGGTGATGGCGAGGCCGCGTGGCCCCTCGATGTCGTGGCGGACGGTGACGAACACGAGCCGCCCGGTCGAGCCCGCCTTCTCGGCCACGCCGGTGATGGTGCTGGTCCGCACGATCCGCTCGCCCGGGAACACGGGCCCCGGGAAGGCGAGCCGGCCGCCGGCGAACATCCGCCTCGGCAGGTCGTGCACGGGGGGCAGGAAGCCGCCGCGCCTCGGGTGCCCGTCCGGCCCGATCGCCGAGGCGGGAACCCAGAGCTGGAACTGCATCCAGTGCCAGAGCGGCGGCAGCGCGCCGCCCGGCGCGCACTCGGCGAGCGGGCGGTCGAGGGTGGCCGCGAGCGCGGCCATGCGCGCCCCGTCGACCACGTCCTCCGCCGTCTCGGTCCTGCCGATCCAGCCCTCGAGCGTCTCGCCGTCCATGCCCCCCCTCCCTCGGTGCCATGCCCCCCGGCGTGGTAGAGCGGATCGCGCCGGCCAGCCAGACCCCGGGCACGGGCCGCCGCCCACAATCCGGCCCAATCCTCGGCGACAAGGCGCGCGGCGGGGGGAGTGCCGCCGCGGGGAACGGGATGGAAGCCGAGGAATACGCGCTGATGGATGCGGCCGAGGACCGCATGTGGTGGTACCGCGCCCTGCACGCGATGGTCCTGCGCGCGCTCGCCCGGACTCCCGCCCCGTCCGGCCTGCCGCTGCTCGATGCCGGCTGCGGCACCGGCGGGCTCTTGCGGCGGCTGGCGCGTGCGATGGCCGAGGGCGCGCTGCCCGCCCGCCCGCTCGCGGGCTTCGACATCACCGAACAGGCGATCCTGCGCGCCCGCGCCAAGGTGCCGGATGCCGCGCTGCTGCTCGCCTCGGCCAACGACCTCCCCTTCGCCGACGCGACCCTCGGCGCAGTGGTGTCGCTCGACGTGCTCAGCCACCGGGCGGTCGATGAGCCCCGCGCGCTCGCCGAGCTCCGCCGCGCGCTCGCGCCGGGCGGGGTGCTCGTGCTCAACATGCCGGCGCATCAGTGGCTCTTCTCGGCGCATGACCGGCGCGTGCACACGCGCGAGCGCTACAGCCGGGGGCTCCTGCGGGCCCGGCTCGAGGCGGCCGGGTTCCGCGTCGTCGAGCTTCTCCACTGGAACAGCCTGCTGTTTCCCCTGATGGTCGTGCAGCGCACGCTGCTCTCCCGCGCCGGAGGGGGCGAGGCGACGCCACAGGACCGCAGCGATGTCGCCCCGTTCCCGCCACCGATCGAGGCCATGTTCCGGGCGATCACGGCGGCCGAGCGCGGGCTGATCGCGCTCGGCCTGCGGTTTCCGGTGGGTGGTTCCATCCTGGCCGTGGCCGTGAAACCCTAAGGGGATGACGACGATGGACATGCCGATGGGAGAGTGGCGCGGCCTGCCGGCCGAGGCGGCCCCCGCGCTCTCGATCGTGGTGCCGGTCTACAACGGCGCCGCCACGGTCTCCCTCCTGGTCGAGGCGCTGTCGGCGCTCGAGGTTCCGGGTGGGCTCGAGATCGTGCTGGTCAACGACGGCAGCCCCGACGACAGCGGCGCCGTCTGCCGCCGGCTGCTCGAGACCGCCACCGTGCCGATCACCTATGTCGAGCACGCGCGCAACTACGGCGAGCACAACGCGGTGATGACCGGACTCAGGCACGCGCGCGGCAGGTACGTCATCACCATGGACGACGACCTCCAGAACCCACCCGAGGAGGTCGTCCGCCTCTTCCTGTACACGAGGGACGGCGGTTATGACGTTGTCTATACGCGATATGCCGAGAAGCAGCACGAGGGCTGGCGCAACCTCGGCAGCCGCTTCGCCAACTGGGTGGCGGACCTCCTGATCGACAAGCCGCGCGGCCTCTACCTCTCCTCCTTCCGCTGCATGAGCCGCGTGGTGGTCGATGGCGTCACCCGCTACGAGGGCCCCTTCCCCTATGTGGACGGGCTGGTCATGCAGGTGACGCAGCGGATCGGCTCCCTCGAGGTGAGGCACCTGCCGCGGGCGGTTGGCCGCAGCAACTACACGCTCAGGCGGCTCGTGCGGCTCTGGCTGAACCTCGCGGTCAACTTCTCGCTGCTGCCGCTGCGGCTCGCGGTGTTCGCCGGCGTGGCGATGGCCGCGCTCGGCGCGCTCGGCGCCCTCTATGTCATCTGGCACGCGGTCTCGGGCGAGCAGCCGCAGGGCTGGGCGAGCACGATGGTGGTGATCCTGCTCGTCTCGGGCGTGCAGTTCGTCATCCTCGGCATCCTCGGCGAGTATCTCGGCCGCACCTTCATGACCGGCAACCGCCGCCCGCAGGGCATCGTGCGCGAGGTCGCGCGCGGCAGGGCGGCGGTGACGCTCCCCGGCAAGGCCGCGTCCTGACCGCGGCGCCATGAGCCTCACCCCGCACTGGGTGGCGCTCTTCGGAGCGCTGGTGGTCGGCGTGCTCGGGCAGCTCCTGCTCAAGACCGGCGCGGCCGCGCCGGGCAGCGTGCTCGAGCAGGTGTTCCGCCCGACCACGCTCGCCGGCCTCGCCCTCTACGGCGGCGGCGCGTTCCTCTATCTCTATGCGCTTCGGGGCATCCCGGTCTCGGTGGCCTTCCCCTCGGCGGCCTCGCAATACGTGGTGGTGGCGGTGGTGGGCTGGCTCGTCTGGGCAGAGCCGGTGGGGCTGCAGCAGGTGGCGGGCCTGGCGCTGATCGTCGGCGGCGTGCTGCTGCTGGCGACGGCCTGACGCACGACAGAACCGCGCGTGTCGGAGAATTTTACGGATAACCTCGGCACTTGTCCGCTTTCTGGGCAACGCCGGCGGCCACCGCCGAGGAATCGTGTCGAAAAACTTTACACATCGCCTGCCCTGCACGCCCGTGCGTCAGCCAAGACTCTGAAAAGACTTGGTGGTACACTGCTTGCTTCTCTTTCATCGCCTGCACGAGAGGCGGGTAAACACCCAGGTTCCGTAACAAGAGCTACGGTTCCAGGCGGCGCGAGGAGAATAGACGTGAAGAACAAATTCTGGTTGGGGGCGGCGGTCGCGGCGGTTCTGATCTCGGGGGCGATGGCGCCCAAGGCGGCTGAGGCGGGCACGATCTCGTCCTGGACCAACATCACCAACAACGGCAACACGACTGTCGGCAGCCAGCTGCAGGCGGTGTACACGGATTTCGGCACCGGGGTGCAGTTCGTGTTCACGAACAACGTCGGCATCGCTTCGTCGATCACCGACATCTACTTCGATGACAACGCCAGCCCGGCCGTGCTGCAGTTGAACTCACTCGTCGTCTTCGCCCAGTCGGCCGGCGTGTCTTTCTCGCAGGGCGCGTCCCCGCCGAACCTGCCGGGGGGCAATACGGTCGGCTTCGGCGTGAGCGCTGGCCTTTCCGCGGATTCCAACGCGCCGGCCGCGCCCAACGGCATCAACGCCGCCGGCGAGTCGCTCACCCTTCGCATCACCTATGCGTCCGGCGCGACCTTCACTGACGTGGAGAACGCGATCAGCTCCGGCGCGCTACGCATCGGCCTGCACGTCCAGGCGATCGCGCCTCAGGGCGGGAGCGACTCCTACGTCAACAACGGCAACGGCGGCGGCGACATCCCGGTGCCGGAGCCGGCAACGCTCGGCCTCCTCGGCATGGGCCTGCTCGGCCTGGCTGCAGCCGCATGGCGTCGCCGCCGCGCAGCCTGACGGGAGCCGCAGGCTGACACGGCGAGGGAGGCGCCCCATGGGCGGAGCCTCCCTTCGTCTTCAGGCCGCGCCCCCGGCCCTCGGTGCTCTCCCTCGGCGCGACGCCGAGACACCTCAGCCGCCTTCGACGAGCCTGTCCCTCCCTCGCGGCGGATGGTCCCCCGCGCCGATGATCCGGGCAAGAGCGACGGCGAGCGAGCGGTTCTCGTGGACGATCGGCGCGCCGAGGCCGTCAGCGGGCCTCACGCTGAAGCGGCGCTTGTCGATGACCGCGAAGTCGATACCGCTTCCCTGAGAGCAAAGGCAACGAACTCCTCGGCGGTCCGGACAGCGTCCAGCCGCCCTCTCCGACCCCCTCAGCCGTGCGCGCCGACCTCCTGGGTGATGGCGGCGGAGGCCTCCCGCACCAGCGCGAACAGCACCCGCATCGGCGCGAACACCTCCGCATGCTCCTGCTCGTAGGTCGCCGCCTCGGCAGCCCCCGGCGGCTCGGCGAACTCGAGCGAGAGCGCGGCATCGGGGTTGCGCGGGAACACCTCCTCGAGCACCGAGACAGCCCCCGGAACGTCGAGGCGGAGGATGCGCGCGACCAGCGCGCCGCGGGTGATGCCGTGGCGCGGCGAGAAGTCGGGGATGCGCGCCGCCAGAAGCCAGATGCGGTGCACGAGCGCCAGCCGGATCGCGTGCAGCAGCACGAGCCGCTCGGGCGGCCGCTCCCCCGGCCAGGCGGCCTCGAGCGCGAGCGCGTCCTGCTGCAGCCGGCGGAACATCCGGCGCACGGGCTCGGAGAGCCCGAGCTCCTCGAGCGCCTCGGCGACCGCGATCAGCGCCGCCGCGCGGCCCGGCCGCCGGGTCCGCGCCGCGCGGTCGAGCCAGGTTCCGGGATCGAGCGTCGCGACATAGCCGCGCAGGATGTCGAGCGCGCCGCGCCGGCGCGCCGCCTCGGCCATGCCCATCGCCCGGCCGAACCGGGGTGACCTCGCGCGCAGCTCGGCGAAGGTCTCGGGGCTGCGCGAGGCAGCGCGGCCGAGCCCGTGCAGCGTGTTCGCGAGCCAGCCGAGCTGGTGCAGGATGGCGTTGTTCGGGATGGCGCGGAGTTCGCGCGGATGCGCGATCATCGCCGGCCCCCCGAGCCCGTCGCGCTGCCGCGCCGCCGGGCGTGAGCCCGTGGGGTCGAGCAGGCTCGGCCCGAAGGCGCCGAGCAGCGCGGCATAGCCCGGATCCTCGACCAGCGCCTCCATCTCGAGCCGGATGGTGCCGAAGAACTCCGCCGCCCAGTCGGCCTCCGCATAGACGGGGTCGGCCGAGGCCTCGGCCGGCTCGGGGGCGAAGGCGTGCTCGGCGATGCGCGCGACCGTGGCGGCGGCGAGCGCCGGCGTGCCGAACAGCAGGTAGCCATCCGATCCCTGGAAGCTGCTCTCCTCCCGAACCGAAAGCCCGGCGGCGGCGAACTGCGCGCGCGAGGCGGCCGGCGCCAGATACTCGAGCCGGTCGGCGAGCGAGGCGGGATGCGCGCCGCGGCCGATGCTCTCGCCATGGGTGTTGAACAGCACGAGCTCGATCCCGGAGAGGTCATAGCGCCGCAGCGTCTCGGCGAGCTTGAGCCTGAGCCTCTCGATCCAGTAGCTCGACGCGAGCTGGCCGACGAAGCGGCCGGAATCCGAATAGCCGAACTGGATGCACAATCGCCCGGTCTGGCGCAGATAGGCGCGCCAGTGCGGGCTCCTGAGCGCCTCCTCGAGAACGCGCGCGCCGCGCTCGAGCCCCTCGGCCGTCTCGAATAGCGGGCTGATCTCGACCTGGCGCTCGATGCCGAAGCGCCTCGCGAGCCACAGCGCGGCGAGCAGGGTGTAGCCCGTCTCGGTCTCGGCGATCAGGAAGCGGATGGGCTGGGAGCGGTCGATGTGCTTGACGATCTGGGCCACCGTCATCATCAGCCGCGCGGCCGAGGCGCCCTCGGTGAGCAGCGCTCCGAAATCGACCGGCACCGGGCTCACGCCGTCGAGGGCGGTGTTGATGGCGGCGAGCAGGCCGCGGCGGCGGGCACGGTCCTCTGGCGAGGCGTCGAAGCCGAGGCGGTGGCGCAGCGCGTTGTGGACCTGCGTGGCGTTCAGCCGCACATGGGTATGGGCGAGCGCGAGCCCGTGCGAGACGAGGCCCGCGCGCGCCACCGCGAGCCGCATCCTCGAAGCCTCGTCGGGTGCGGCGGCGATCGCCTCGGCGAAGAGCGGCAGGAGCGGCTCGGGGCTCGCGAGCGCCTCCTCGGCACGGTCGATCAGCGCGTGGGCGAAGCGCTGCACCGCCACGGGCGCCGGCGCCGTGCCCTCCGGACAGGCGGCGATCTGCGCCTCGACGGCGGCAAGTGCGGCGGCGATGCGCGCGCCGAGCGCGCCCTCGCCCACGGCCTCGCGCAGCCGGGCAAGCTGCAGCGCCTTCATCCGCAGCCTGAAGCGCAGCGTGTCGGCGAAGCCGATGTCGGTCCGCCCGTCGGTGTCGTAGCCGACCCAGGTGGAGACGAGCACGGGCGCGGGGTTGAGCGCGCTCCAGCGGTCGCGCCACACCGTCCGCGCCGCCCCGAACAGCGCCTCGGCGAAGCGGTCGAGCGCGTCTCGCGCATGGCCGATGGCGACGGCGGCGGCCTCGAACTCCTCCGCGAGCGTGATCGGCCCGGGCCTCAGCCGCATCGGGTCGATCGCGCGCTGCTCCTCCGCCGAGGAGGCGAGCAGGGAAGCCGTCGCGGCCGGCATCGCGAAGGTCGGGTGGGCGGTGAACACGGCGGCGTAGCGCGGGTGCTCGACGAGCGCGCGATAGGCGGCGAAGGGAACCGGGCTGTCGTTCGGGTCGGGGCGGACGAGCCGCGCCGCGAGCGCGGCGAAGGCCCCCTCCCCCTCGGGGCCCACATAGGCCGCGAGCCGCTGCGCACGGGCGCGGAACGCCGCCGCGCCGAGCCGGCGCAAGACGACCGTCAGCCCCTCGAGGTCGAGCGCGCCGTCATCGAGCCGGCGCGAGATCGCGAGCGCGGCCGAGGAGACGGGGTCGGCGAAGGGGTCTGTCGCCGCCGCCTCGAGCAGGCGGGCGACCGTTGCGGAGAGGTCGGCGATCGCGGCATCGGCCGCATCGGGGATCGGATCTGGTCCGGGCGCCTCGGGCATCGCTGCGATTGTGCACCTGCGAAGGCACGCTGCGCCAGCGAAACCGTCGCCGCCGCGAGGTCAGCCCGCGAAGGCCCGCAGCGCGGCACACACCGCCTCGACCTGGCCGTCGGTCAGCTCGGGGAACATCGGCAGGGAGAGCACCTCCCCCGCCGCCGCCTCGGTCTCGCGGCACCCGGCAGGCCCGAGCGCGACGCGGCCCCGATAGGCGGGCTGGGCATGAACCGGCATCGGGTAGTGGACGTTGGTGGCGATCCCCCGCGCGCGCAGGAAGGCCTGAACAGCCGCGCGGTCGCTGCAGCGCAGCACATACTGGTGGAAGACATGCGTGGTGCCCGGGCGCCGGGCCGGAGGCGCCAAGGCGCCGCCCGCGAGCGCTGCGTCATACGCGGCGGCGATCTCCTGGCGCCTCGCTGTGGCCGCATCGAGCGCCGCGAGCTTCACCCGCAGCGCCGCGGCCTGGATCTCGTCGAGCCGCGAGTTCACGCCCTGGAGGTCGGAGACGTAGCGCTCGCGCCAGCCATACTGCCGCAGCGCCGCGATCCGCTCGGCGAGCGCCTCGTCGTCGGTCGAGAGCACCCCGCCGTCGCCGAGCGCGCCGAGGTTCTTGGTCGGGTAGAGGCTGAACGCGGCAGCGGCGCCGAGGGTGCCGCATTTCCGCGCGCCCACGAGCGCGCCGTGGCTCTGGGAGCAGTCCTCGATGACCGCCGCGCCGTGGCGGTCGGCGAGCGCGATGATCTCCGCCACCGCCGCCGGCTGGCCGTAGAGATGCACGGGGATGACGGCGCGGATCGGCGGCAGGCCGGGCGGTGGCGCGGCGAGCACGGCGGCGAGCTCGGCCGGATCCATCGTGAACGTGTCGGGCTCGATGTCGACCAGCACGGGCGTCGCGCCCACCATCTCGATGGCGGCGACGGTCGCGACCGCGGTGTGGCTCACCGTCACGACCGACGCGCCCGCCCCGATGCCGAGGCCCCGCAGGATCAGCGCCAGCGCATCGGTGCCGTTGGCGACGCCGACGGCGCGCCTCGCCCCCTGCCAGGCGGCGAACTCCGTCTCGAAGGCGGCGCACTCGCGGCCGAGGATGTACCAGCCGGAGGCGAGCGCGCGCGCGATCGCCGCGTCGATCTCGCCCTTCTGGGCGCGGTAGGCGGCGCCCGGGTCTGCCTGCGGGACGATCACGGGCGGAAGCGTGGCGTTCATGGCGATCCCCCTTCGGACCGGATGTAGCGGTCAAGCCGCGGGCGGAACCAGGCGAGCGTGCGCGCGAGCCCCTCCTCGAGCGGCACCGCGGGCGCCCAGCCGGTGGCAGCGCGGAAGGCGCGATCGTCGGCGACATAGGAGCCGATGTCGATCTTCGCCCGGTCGGGCGGGAACTCAGCCACCCGGAACTCCCCCGCCCCGTTCGCCCGCACCAGCGCTGTCGCAAGCTCGCGCAAGGTGACGGCCGGGCTGCCGCCGAGATTGTACACCCCCGAGGGCGCGTCGAGCGCGGCGATGAAGGCGGCCGCGACATCCTCGCCATAGGCGAGATCGCGCTTCTGCTCACCGCCCCAGACCTCGAAGGGCTCGCCCTCGAGCACGCGGCGTATCCAGAGCCCGAGGAAGGTCTGCCGCGCGTCGGCGATGCGGAGCCGCGGGCCGTAGCAGTTCGTCAAGCGCAGCGAGACGACCGGGCGGCCATGCACCTTGTGCTCGAGCAGCCAGTACTGCTCGGCCGCCCACTTGCTCACCGCGTTCGCGTCCGGAGGGTCGACGGGATGGTCCTCCCCGACCGGCAGCGCGCGCGGGCGGCCATAGAGCTGCCGGGTCGAGGCATGAACGACGCGCGCCGCGGGCGCCGCCCCGCGCGCGGCGAGGATGAGCCTGAGCGTCGCGTCGGCGTTCTCGGCGAGGTCGTGCCGCGGGTCCGCCTGGCTGCCCATGTGCGAGGTGTGCGCGGCGAGGTGGAAGATCGCGTCCGCGCCGGCGAGCACCGGTGCGAGATCGGCCGAGCGGAGATCGGCCTCGACGAGCGCGGCGGCGACGCCCTCGAGATTCGCCCGGTTCGCCCCCGTTCCGGGCAGCAGCGCGTCGACCACCACCACCTCGGCGCCACGGGCGGCGAGCGCGGCAGCAAGCGTCGCGCCAAGGAAGCCAGCGCCGCCGGTGACGACGCAGCGGAGGCCGCCGAGCTCCATCAGCCCTCGCGCGCGACCCGGGAGAGATAGGCGCCGAGCTCCGTCCTGCCCAGCGCGGCTGCCTCGCGCAGGAGCGCCTCGGCGTCGATGAAGCCCATGCGGAACGCCACCTCCTCGGGGCAGCCGATCATCAGCCCCTGCCGTTCCTGGAGCGTATGGACGAAGGTGGCGGCGGCGAGCAGCGAGGCGGGGGTTCCGGCATCAAGCCAGGCATAGCCGCGGCCCATCCGTTCCACGGCGAGCTCGTTCCGGGACAGATACACCCGGTTCACGTCGGTGATCTCGAGCTCGCCCCGCGCGCTCGGCGGAATGGCGGCGGCGATGTCGGCCACCTGCCCGTCATAGACGTAGAGGCCGATCACCGCCCAGTTGCTCGTGGGGTCGGCCGGCTTCTCGCGGAGGTCGGTCGCCCGCCCGTCGGCGTCGAACCACACCACGCCGTAGCGCTCGGGGTCGCGCACCTGGTAGGCGAACACGGTCGCCCCGCGCGGGCGCAGAGCGGCGGCGGCGAGCATCGCGCCCATTCCCTCGCCGTGGATCAGGTTGTCGCCGAGCGCGAGCGTGCAGGGCGAGCCGGAGAGGAACGCACGCCCGATCAGGAAGGCCTGGGCGATGCCCTCGGGCTTCGGCTGCACGGCGTAGGAGATCGACAGGCCGAGGCGGGAGCCGTCGCCGAGCAGGCGCACGAATCCCGCCTGGTCCGCCGGCGTGGTGATGACGAGGATGTCGCGGATGCCGGCGAGCATCAGCGTCGACAGCGGGTAGTACACCATCGGCTTGTCGTAGACCGGCAGGAGCTGCTTCGAGGCGGCGAGCGTCATCGGGTGCAGTCGCGTGCCGGAGCCGCCGGCCAGCAGGATGCCCTTCATCGCGGCCCCTCAGGCGGCGGTGCCGAGGCGCTGCCCGGCATAGCGACGGGCGCGGATCGCCTGCCACCAGGCGGCGTTGGCGACATACCAGCGCACGGTGGCCTCGAGCCCGCTCTCGAAGGAGTGCACCGGCTTCCAGCCGAGCGCGGCCATCGCCGGCGCGGCGTCGATCGCGTAGCGGAAGTCGTGGCCGGGCCGGTCGGTGACGAACTCGATCAGCCGCTCGCGCGCACCGGCAGGGTCCGGCACCAGCCGGTCGAGGATCGCGCAGATCGCGCGCACCACCTCGATGTTCTTCCGCTCCGCGTGCGCGCCGAGAAGATGCGTCTCGCCGGGCCGCGCCCGGTGCAGGGCCGCGACGAGCCCGGCGGCATGGTCATCGACATGGAGCCAGTCGCGGATGTTCTCGCCACGGCCGTAGACCGGCAGCTTCCTGCCCTCGAGCGCGTTGGCGATGGTCAGCGGGATGAGCTTCTCGGGGAACTGCCAGGGCCCGTAGTTGTTGCAGGTGTTGGTCACGAAGGCGGGGAAGCCGTAGGTGGCGTGGAAGGCGCGCACGAGATGGTCCGACGCCGCCTTGGAGGCGGCATAGGGGCTGCGCGGCGCATAGGGGGTGGCGGCGGTGAAGGGCGCGTCGCCGGGCTCGAGATGGCCGAACACCTCGTCGGTCGAGACGTGATGGAAGCGGAACAGGGCGGCCCGCTGCTTCGGCATCGCCCGCCAATGCGCGAGCGCCGCCTCGAGGAGGCTGAGCGTGCCGGTGACGTTGGTGCGCACGAAGGCGGCCGGCCCGTCGATCGACCGGTCGACATGGCTCTCGGCGGCGAGGTGCATCACCGCGTCCGGGTCGTGCGCGGCGAACACCGCACGCATCGCCGCCGCGTCGGCGATGTCGGCGTTGACGTGGATGTGCCGCGGGTCGGCCGACGCCTCCTCGATCGCCTCGGGGCTCGCGGCGTAGGTCAGGCAGTCGACGTTGACGATCGTCGCGGCGGTGGTTCGGATCAGGCGGCGGATCACGGCCGAGCCGATGAACCCCATGCCGCCGGTGAGAAGGATCTTCATCGCAGGCCGCAGCCTGACCATGCTTCGTGGCACGGCGCAAGCCGCCCTATGGCGGAACCGTGGCGGGGGCCACGGCCAGCCTGTCCACGGCCTCGCGCGCGGCGTCGGCGAACGGGTTGAGCACGAGGTCGGCGCCGAGCGCCCGCAGCATCTCCGCCTCCTCCGCGGTGCCGGCCATCAGCGCCATCCGCCCCGCGAAACCCGCCTCGCGCACAGCGCCAACGAGCGCCTCGCGCGTTCCGGGGTGGCCGAGCACGAGCGGGATGTGCGGCATGGCGGCGACGATCCAGCGCGCCTGACCCAGCGGCAGGGATGAGACGAAGCCCGGATCGGCCGCGTCGCCGTAGAGAGCGGGCCAGCCGCGCCGGCGGAAGGCGCGCACCGCCTCCGGGTCGAAATCCACGCCGAGGAAGCCGACGCCACGCTCGGCAAGCCCCTCGGCGAGGGCGGTGCCGTAGCGCCCGAGGCCGAACAGGATGACGTCGCGCGGCGGCGCCTCGCCCGCCGCGGGTGCATGGTCCTCGCGGAAGGGGTCCCTCCGCTCAAAGGCCCCGAGCCAGGGGCCGAGCCAGCGGTAGAGCGCGGCGGAGTTCATGATCATGTAGGTCGAGAGCCCGATGGTGACGATGCCGACGAGGGTGGTGAGCCCGACGGCGTCGGAGCCGATATGGCCGAGCTCGCGGCCGAGGGCGACGAACACGAGCGAGAACTCGCTGATCTGCGCGACCGTCAGCCCGGCGAGGAAGCCGGTGCGGCGGCGGTAGCCCATCCAGCCCATGATCGCCATCACGATCAGCGGATTGCCGATGAGCACGAAGGCCGACAGCACGGCGGCGATGCCGGCCATGCCGGCGACCGCCGAGAAGTCGAACAGAGCACCGAGCTCGAGGAAGAAGAACAGCAGCAGGAAGTCGCGCAGCGGCGCGAGCCGCGCCGCCACCGCCTCGCGCACGGAGGTCGAGCCGAGGCTCACCCCGGCGATCAGGCCGCCGAGCTCCTTCGAGAGCCCTGCCGCATCCGCAGCCGCTGCCCAGAGCGCCGCCCAGGCCATTGCGTAGACGACGAGCAGCTCGGGCTCCCGCGCGATGCGCGACAGCAGCGGCTCGGCCGCGTAGCGCATGAAGAGCCCGGCGGCGGCGACCAGCGCGACCCCGCCCGCGAGGGTGCGCGCGAGCGCCCCGGCGCCGCCCTCGCCGGTCGCGGCGAACGCCGACAACGCGATCATCGCCGCGACCACGCAGAGGTCCTGCACGATCAGGAAGCCGAGCGCGATGCGGCCGTGCAGCGCGTCGATCTCCCGCTTGTCCGACAGCAGCTTCACGATGATGATCGTCGAGGAGAAGGTGAGAGCGATCGCGACATAGGCGCTCTCCACCGCGCCGAGCCCGAGCGCGAGGCAGAGCAGGAAGCCGCCGATCGAGGTGAAGGCGACCTGGCCGAGCCCGGTGGCGGCGGCGACGGTGCCGAAGCGGCGGATCAGCCCGAGATCGAGTTTCAGCCCGACGAGGAAGAGCAGGAGCGCGATGCCGAGCCGCGCCAGCGTCTCGACCACGAGGCCGGACTGGACGAGGCCGAGGCCAGAGGGGCCCGCGACGATGCCGACCGCGATGAACGAGACGATCAGCGGCTGGCGCGCGAGCACGCCGGCGAGCCCGACGGCGGCGGCGAGCGAGAGGACGACCGCGATCTCGACGAACGGCGACACGGCCGGCGCCCCTACTTCCCGCCGCGGCCGGCGCCGACGCGCATGATCTCGGAGAAGCCGAACAGCAGGAGAAGCATGCCCATCACGGCCTGCACGGAGGCGAGCACCCGCGCGAGAGGTGCCACGGGAACGATGTCGCCATAGCCGATGGTCGCGAGCGTGATGACGGAGAGGTAGAGCGCGTCGCCGAAGCGGAGATCGAAGGGCTGGCCGTTGCTCAAGAAGGCGGGCCCCGCAGCGATCATGTCGACGATCCGGTAGAGGCAGGCGAACACGATCACCATCAGCGAGTAGATGGTCAGGAACGCGAAGATCGGGATCGCGAGCCGGCCCAGCAGTTCGAACAGCACGTCGAACAGCAGCGCGAGGTCGAGCTGGAACGCCACCACGTCGCGCTCGGCCACCATCACGAGCAGCGCGATCAGGCCCATCTTGGCGAGGAAGACCCAGTTCTCCTGATCCTCGGCAAGGCCGAGCTGCGGCACGACGAAGCTCGCGATGCCGATCGAGAGCAGCGGCACGAGCCAGCGCAGCAGCCGGCCGAGATCGGCCACCGGTTCGGTCCTCGCCTCGGCGATCATCGCCCTGAGCCAGGCCCGCCGCCGCCAGGCCGCGAGCAGGAACGCCGCGATCGGCAGGACGAACCCGAGATGGATGAAGGGGCGCTCGACATGCGTGAAGTTGGCCTCGCCGATCAGCACGAACAGCACGGCGTAGATCGCGAGCGAGTTCGCGAGCGAGACGGCGACCACGGGCTTCTCCGGCACGAGCAGCCAGAACAGCGCCGCCGTCGCCAGCGCCACCGGAGAGAGGACGAAGATGAACCCCGGATCCTTGCCGCGCGCGGCGAGGCCGACGAGCAGCAGGAGCCCTCCGGTGAACGCCAGCGGCCGCCACCATGCTCGGTTCGCGAGCCGCTCTGACGTGGCCTTCACCTCCCATGGGACGGGTTGCACCGGAGTGTGCTCCCGGAGTGTAGCCCCGACCGAAGCGGAGTTCGCCTTCCCGCGGCGTTGCGTCCTATCCTTGCGGCAATGACCGGGAAAGAGGACCTCGCCACCACCCGCGACCTCGTCGCCTCGCTCGCGGCGCGCGGCGACCACCCTGCCGTGCTCGCCGTGCGGGGCGGCGAGCCAGAACCGCTTTCCTACGAAGCGCTCGGCAGGGACGCGCTCGCGCTCGCCGGCGCGCTCGCCGCGCGCGGGCTCGGCGCCGGCGACCGCGCGATCCTGTTCGGCGCACCCGGGCCGGACTGGATCACCGCGCGCCTCGCCCTCGGCGCGCTCGGTGCCGTCGCGGTCGCCTTCGACGAGACCGCGTCGGACGCCGAGCTCGCGGTGCTCGTTCCGGCCTCGCGGGCGCGCCTCGCCTTCTGCGACCCCGCCTTCGCGCCGCGGCTCGCGGCGGTGGACGGAACGCTCGCGATCGCGACCCTCGCGCCGGCCGAGGGCCTGCCGCACTGGCGCGACTGGATGGGCGGGGAGAAGGCCGCCCTGCCCGCCATCGCGCCCGATGATCCGACGATGCTGGTCACCACCAGCGGCACGACGGGCAGGCCGAAGGCCTTCCTGCTGACCCACGCCAACATCCTGCACAACGTGCGCGCGCTCGCGGGCCAGGGGATCATCACCGCGGCGGACCGGGCGCTGCTGCCGCTGCCGCTGCACCATGTCTATCCGCTCACCGTCGGCGTGCTGACGCCGCTCGCGGTCGGCGCGACCGTGGTGCTTCCCGAGGGGGTGACGGGCCCCCTCCTCGTCGCCGCGCTGAGGGCCGGCCGCTGCACCGCGATGGCGGCGGTGCCCCGGCTCTATGCCGCCCTGCTCGCGGGGCTGATGGGGCGCGTCGCGGCGCAGCCCCTGCCGAAGCGGCTCGTCTTCCGCGCCCTGTTCGCGCTGTCGCTGTTCCTCCGCCGGCGCTTCGGGCTGCGGATCGGCCGGCGGCTGTTCGGCTCGATCCACCGGACCCTCGCGCCCGATCTCTGGCTGATGGCCTCGGGCGGGGCGGCCTTCGACGCCGAGACGATCTGGCCGCTCGAGGCGCTCGGCTGGCAGGTGCTGTCCGGCTGGGGGCTGGCCGAGACCGCCTCGATCCTGACCAACAACCACAAGGACCGCGCGCGCATCGGCTCGGAGGGCTTCCCGCTGCCGGGCGTGGAGCTCCGCGTGGCCGAGCCGGACGCAGGGGGCGTGGGCGAGCTCCAGGCGCGCGGGCCCTCGGTGTTCGCAGGCTACCTCGACGACCCGGAGGCCAATGCGGCCGCCTTCACCCCGGATGGCTGGTTCCGCTCAGGCGACCTCGGCTTCATCGACGCCGACGGCTACGTCCACATCGTCGGCCGCGTGAAGGAGATGATCGTGCTCGGCGGCGGCAAGAACGTCTTCCCCGAGGAGCTGGAGAAGCGGTTCCTCGAGGAGACGGCGATCGCCGAGCTCGCGCTCGTCGAGCGCAACGGCGCGCTGGTCGCGCTCGTGGTGCCCGACGAGGCGGCGATCGCCGCCTCCGGCACGCCGCGCATCGAGGATGCCGTGCGCGTCGCGCTCACCACCGTGGCGCAGCGCCTGCCCACCTGGCAGCGGCCGGCCGGCTACGCGATCACGCGGCAGAAGCTGCCGCGCACGCGGCTCGGCAAGGTGCAGCGCTTCCTGCTGCCGAGGCTCTACGAGGACGCGCTCGCCGGCCGCACCACGGCCGCGGCTGCGCTGACCGACGAGGAGCGGGCGCTGATCGCGACCCCGCCGGCGGACGCGCTCTGGGCGCTCTTGAAGGAGCGGTTCCCGGGCAAGGTCGTCTCGCCCGCGCAATCGCCCCAGCTCGATCTCGGCCTCGACAGTCTCGGCATGCTCTCGCTCGCGATGGAGATCGAGGCGCGCACCGGCGTGTCGCTCGGCGAGGAGGAGCTCGGGTCGGTCGGCACGCTCGCCGACCTGCTCCGCCTCGTCATCGACCGCCCCGCCGCGGCGCCGGCGCCGGTCCAGGCCGCGCCCGACTTCGCCTGGCTCGAGCCGCCGGGGCCGGCGCACCGTGCCGCGGCCACGCTGCTCGATGCCGCGAACCGGGCCGTGATGGCGGTGGCCTTCCGGCTCCGCGCCGAGGGGCGCGAGCGCATCCCCGACGGGCCGGTGATCATCGCCGTCAACCACCTCTCCGACCTCGACCCGCCGGTGGTCGCCGCCGCGCTGCCGCGCCGCGTGCTGCGGCGCACCCGCTGGTCCGGCGACCGCGCGCGGCTGTTCGGCACCGCGGCGGGACGCTTCCTCGCCCGGGCGGCGCGCATCTTCCCGGTGGATGAGCGCGCGCCCGCCGCCACTCTCGCCTACGGGCGGGAGGCGCTTGCGCGCGGCGACGCGCTCGTGTGGTTCCCCGAGAGCTGGCGCAGCCCTGACGGCGGGCTCCAGCGCTTCCTTCCCGGCATCGGCGAGCTCGTCCGCGCGACCGGGGCGACGGTCGTGCCGGCGCGCATCTTCGGCACCTTCGAGGCGATGCCGCGCACGGCGCGCTGGCCGAGGCCGCACGCCGTGCGCGTCGTCTTCGGTTCCCCCCTCGCGGCCGAGACGCTGCTTGCGGGCGGCGCCGATGCGGCCGCGGTGGCCGGGCGGATCCGCGATGCGGTGGCCGCCCTCGGCCCGGCTTGACGGAACCGGCCGCCCGCCGCTTCTCTCTCGCCGCCCACCGAGGAGCCCCCGCATGACCCGCGCCATCGACGCCGTGATCTTCGATCTCGGCGGCGTGCTGATCGACTGGAACCCGCGCCACCTCTACCGCAAGCTGTTCGACGACGCGGCCGAGATGGAGGCGTTCCTGAGCGAGGTGTGCGCTCCCGCCTGGAACATCGAGCAGGATCGCGGCCGCCCCTGGGCGCAGGCGATCGCCGAGCTCTCGGCGGCCCATCCCGACAAGGCGGAGCTGATCGCGGCCTATCGCGGCCGCTGGCACGAGATGCTGGCAGGCCCCGTGGCCGGAACGGTGGCGATCCTCGAGCGCCTGCACGGGGCGGGCGTGCCGCTCTACGCGCTGACCAACTGGTCGGCCGAGACCTTCCCGATCGCCGAGGAGCTCTACCCGTTCCTGGGCCTCTTCCGCGGCATCGTCGTCTCGGGGCGGATCGGGCTCGTGAAGCCCGATCCGGCGATCTACGCCCACACGATCGACCGCTTCGGCGTCACGCCCCAGCGCACCGCCTTCATCGACGACAGCGCGAGGAACGTTGCCGGTGCGGCAGCGGCAGGCCTCGTCGCCATCCACTACACGGGACCGGAGCCGCTCGCGCGCGATCTCGCCGCGCTCGGGCTTCCGGTTTCCGTCTGAGCGCGGGTGCAGCCCATGAACCCGATCCAGAGGATCATCGAGCGCACCATCCTCGCGAGCCGATACGTGCTCGTGGTGTTCTACATCGGCCTCGCCTTCGCGCTGCTGATCTTCGCCGGGCATTTCGTGATCAAGCTCGCCGCCATGGCGATGAAGTTCCCCGCCGCCGACGAGACCGACGTGCTGCTCGCCATGCTGCAACTGATCGACAAGGCCCTGGTCGCCGGCCTCGTCGTGATGGTGATGCTCTCCTCCTACGACAACTTCGTCTCCAAGCTCGACAACGAGGGCGAGACGCAGCGCATCACCTGGATCAGCCAGCTCGACCCGGGAAGCCTGAAGATCAAGGTCGCCTCGGCGATCGTCGCGATCAGCTCGATCCACCTCCTGCAGATCTTCATGAACGCCGCCAACGTCACCAACGACGACATCTTCTGGAAGGTGATCATCCACATCACCTTCATCGCCTCGGCGCTCTTCCTCGGCGTGCTCGACCGCATCACGGTGATCTGGCCCGCCAAGGGCGACGGCAAGGGCAAGTGATCACGCCGCGACGGCGGCGGTGACGATGATCTCGACCTTCCAGCGCGGATCGACGAGCCTGCCCTCGATGGTCGCCCGCGCGGGCGGATGGGCGGGATCCACCCAGGCGTCCCAGGCGGCGTTCATCGCCGGCGCGTCGCGGATGTCGGCGAGCACGACGAAGGCGGAGAGGATGTGGCGCTTGTCACTGCCTGCCTTGGCGAGCAGCGCGTCGATCTGGGCGAGCACGCTCGCCGTCTGCGCCGTCGCGTCCGCGTCCGGGTCCTCCGGCACTTGGCCCGCGCAATGGACCACGCCGCCATGCACCACCGCGTTGCAGAGCCGCCCGTTCTCGATGTCGATCCGCCGCAGCATCCTCGCCTCACTTGCAGTCGCGCCGAGATGCTAGCCTGAGCCGATGGACGGCGCGCCCTCCCCTCCCGTCGGCCTCGCCCTCGCCCTCGGCTTAGGCTTCTTCCTCGGCCTCGCCTTCGAGGAGCACTACGGGCAGGACAATGTCCGCCGGCCGGGAGGCATCCGGACCTTCCCCACCCTGTCGCTCGCCGGCGGGGTGCTGTGGCTGATCGAGCCGCGCCACGGCCTCGCCTTCCTCGTGCTGCTCCTCTTCGCCGCCGCCGCCGGCCTGCTCTACTGGCGCACCTGGCTCGCGGTCCAGGGAGCGAGGCAGCCGATGCTGCGCGGCGGGCTGATGGTGCCTGCCTGCGGCATCGTCGCCGCCGCGATCGGGCCAGCGTCGGTGTCGCTGCCGCCCTGGATTCCCGTCGGCCTCACCATGGCCACGGTGCTCCTGATCCGCGCCCGGAGCTCGCTGCATGCGCTCGCGGCGAAGGTGCCGGGGGAGGAGATCACGACCGCTGCGCGCTTCGTCGTGCTCGCCGGCGTGATCCTGCCCGTGCTGCCGCGCGAGCAGATCGCCTCCTGGCTGCCGGTGACGCCCTTCGAGGTGTGGCTCGCGGTGGTCGCGATGTCGGGCATCTCGTGGGGCACCTACCTCCTGCAGCGCTACGTCTCGGCCGGCCACGGCACGCTGATCGGCGCCATCCTCGGCGGCTTCTGGTCGTCGACGGCGGTGACGGTGGCGCTCGCGCGCGACCTGCGGGTGGCGCAAGCGCGGCAGGCGGGAACGGAGGCGGCCATCGTCGCCGTCACGGCGGTGATGTTCGTCCGCGTCGGGCTGGTCGCCTTCGTGTTCAACGCCTCGCTCGCGCTCGCGCTGGCGCCCTGGCTCACGGGTTTCGCGGTGGCGACCGCGGCGGCGACGGGCCTGATGCTGGTCGGCGGCCCGGGCGCCGGCGCGAAGCCGCCCGTGCCCTCCGGCAACCCTCTGCGGATTCCCGCCGCTCTCGCCTTCGCGCTCCTGTTCATGGCGATCTCTGCGGCGATGGCGCTGCTCGGCGGCCGGTTCGGCACCGCCGGGCTCTATGCGCTCGCCGCCATCGTCGGCCTTGGCGACCTCGACGCCTTCACGATCGGGCTCGCCACCACGCCGCAGCCTGGCTCGGTGGGGGCGATCCTGCTCGCCTGCGCCTCCAACAACGCGGTCAAGGCCGGCTACGCGATCGCCTTCGGCGGCCGGCGCGGCGCGGTTCCCGGAGCCCTGCTCGCGGTGATCGCCGCCGCCGGCTTCGCGGTGGCGCTGGCGGTGCGCTGAGCCTCAGCCCGCGAGCGCCTCGACGATCATCCGCGTGTTGTGGCGGATCATCGCGAGATAAGTCGGCGCCGGGCCATCCGGCACGCTCAGCGCATCGGAGAACAGCTTCCCGCCGATGCGCGCGCCGCTCTCGGCCGCGACCTGCTCGAGCACGCGCGGGGATGCCCCCGCCTCGATGAAGATGGCGCCGATGCGCTCGCGCCGGAGCTGCTGCACGAGCCGCGCGATCTGCTGCGCGGAGGGTTCGCTGCGCGTCGAGATACCCTGGGGGCTGAGGAAGTCGATGCCGTAGCGGGCGCCGAAATAGGCGAAGGCGTCGTGGCTCGTCACCACCCGGCGGCGAGCCCGCGGAATGGAAGCGAACTGCTGTTCCACCCACGTGTCGAGAGCCTGGAGCTCGGCGATGTAGCGCTGCGCGCCCATGCGGTATGCCTCGGCCGCCTCGCGGTCGGCAGCGGCGAGACCGTCGGCGATGTTCCGCACCATCGTGATCGCCCGCCGCGGGTCCTGCCAGATGTGCGGGTCGGCCTCGTCATGGCCGTGGCTGTGGCCGTGGCCGTGGCTGTGGCCCTTCGACGTGATGGTGGCGACGCCGCGGCTGGCGACGATCTCGCGGCCACGGAAGCCCGAGGCGCGGATCAGCCGCGGCATCCACCCCTCGAACCCGAGGCCGTTCAGCACCACGAAGCGGGCGCGGGCGAGCTTCTGCGCGTCCGACGGCGCGGGCTGGAAGGCATGCGCGTCCGCCTCCGGCCCGACGATGCTCTCGATCGCGAGCAGCGGCCCGCCGATCTCGCGGAGGAAGTCGGCGAGGATGGAGAAGGAAGCGACCGAAGGTCGCGGATCGAGCGCGTGCGCATCGCGCGCCCCGAACGGGAGGGCGAGCATCGGGGCGGCGAGCAGGGAGCGGCGTGCGAACATCGTGGTCCTCCTTGCCTAGGCGGCGAGATGCGGGCGGCTGATCCAGCGCCGCAGCAGCGATCCCTGCGGCCCGGCGAGCAGCCCCCCGGCCCAGAGCACGCCGGCGGCAAGCACGATCGCGGGGCCGGACGGCACGTCGGCGTGGAACGAGACCAGCAGGCCGGCGACGGAGGCGGCCATCGCCGTCACCACCGCCGCAGCAACCTGCCCGCCGACGGTGCCGGACCAGAACCGCGCGCCGGTCGCAGGCAGCATCATCAGCCCGACCGCCATCAGCGTGCCGAGCGCATGGAAGGCGGCGACCAGGTTCAGCACCACGAGCGCCAGGAACAGGAGGTGCCAGGCAGCGCCGCCGCCGCCCGCGTGGCGCAGGAAGCCGGGGTCGAAGGTCTCCGCCACCAGCGGGCGCCACATCACGGCGAGCGCCACGAGGGTGAGGGTGGCGACGGACGCCATGAACAGCAGCGCCCCATCATCGACCCCGAGCACGGCACCGAACAGGAGGTCCATCAGGTCGACGCCGGTGCCTCCCGCCGAGACGATCGCCACGCCCAGGGCGAGCGCGACCAGGTAGAACCCGGCGAGCGAGGCATCCTCGCGCAGCCCCGTGCCGCGGGCGGCGAGCCCCGCGAGCAGCACGATCACGAGGCCCGCGGCGATGCCGCCCACGCTCATCGCCGCGAGCGAGAGGCCGCCCAGCGTGGCCCCGAGCGCGACGCCGGGCAGGATCGCGTGGCCGAGCGCATCGCCGATCAGCGACAGGCGGCGGAGGACGAGGAAGACGCCGAGCGGCGGCGCGGCGAGCGAGAGCGCAAGGCACCCGACGAGCGCCCGCCGCATGAAGGCGAACTCGAGGAAGGGGCCGAAGAGGGGATCGAGAAGCATCCGTCCCCGCCCTCAGGCGGCGCGGGCGCAGGCCCCGGGATGCTCCGCCCAGGCCTCTGCCATCCGCCGCGCGCGCAGCGCGTTGGCGGGGGTGAGCACGGCCTCGGTGCGGCCCCAGGCGATTGCCTCGCGCGCGAGCAGGAGCGTCTCGGGGAAGTGCGCGCGCACGAGCTCGTGGTCGTGCAGCACCGCGATCACCGTCCGCCCCTCGCTGTGCCAGCGCGAGACCACGCCGAGAAGATCGGCCATCGTCTTCGCGTCGATCGCCGTGAAGGGCTCGTCGAGCACCACCACCGGGCAATCCTCGAGCAGCATCCGCGCGAACAGGAGGCGCTGGAACTGCCCGGCCGAGAGGCTCGCGATCGGGCGGTCGCCGAAGCCGCCGAGGCCGACGGCCTCGAGCGCCTCGCGCACGGCGTTCCGCAGCCCGCCGCCGATGCGCCGGAACAGCCCGACGCGGCGCCAATGGCCCATCATCACCACGTCGCGGCAGGTGATGGGGAAGGACCGGTCAAGCGCCGCCTGCTGCGGCAGGTAGGCGATGTCGGAGGTCGAGATGCCGCCACGGTCGATGCGCCCCTCCTCCACACGCGCCGCGCCGGTGATGGCGCGCACGAGCGAGGTCTTGCCCGCCCCGTTCGGCCCGACGATGGCTGTCAGGCTGCCGGGGCCGAAGCGTCCGCTCACGTGATGGACGGCCGGGTGCCGGTCATACGCGACCGTCACGTTCGCGAGCGTGATCGCGGCGGCGGCGCGGCTCATGCGATCGCCCAGAGCACGGCGAGCCAGAGCAGGCCCGCGAGCAGCCCGGCCACGGCCAGGCGTTCGGCGGCGCTCGCAGCGAGCGAGAGGGGCGAGAGGCGGGACATGCGTGTTACTCTATAACGTTGCATCGCAACGGCGGCAAGCGCCGGCGATCATACGAAGCTTCGGTTCCCAGCGCGCGGGCCCTGCATTAGGGTCCGCCGCCATGTCACGACCCGACGACGCCTTCGACGCCCTGCGCGCGCAGGAGCGGGCCGCCGACCGCCTGACCCTCATCCGCTGGCGGCTCTATGCCGGGCTCGCCATGGCCGGCACGCTCGGCGCAACCATCGGCCTCTATGCGCTGCCAGAGCCGCGGGGGTTCTGGCTCGACCTCGCCCATGCCGCCGCCAAGGCGGGGTTCGTCGGCGCGGTGGCGGACTGGTTCGCCGTCAACGCCCTGTTCCGCTATCCGTTCGGGCGCTGGACGGGCCTCGGCGGGCTCCTGCCGCGGCAGAAGCAGCGCCTGGCGGGCGGCATGGGGCGGTTCGTGGCGCGGCAGTTCTTCACGCCCGACAGCATCCGCCGCGCCGTCGAGGGCGTCGATGTCGGCGCCGCGGCCGGGCGGTTCCTGTCCGACCCCGCGGCGGCACGGCGCACCGCCGTCGCGCTCGCCCCCTTCGTGCCGCAGCTCCTCGAGGCGCTGGCCGACGGGCGGGCGCGCGAGACGCTGCGCCGCCTCTTGCCACGGCTCGTCTCCGGGCCGGAGGCAGGGAAGGTGGTGGCGCGGCTCTTGCGGTCCTTCCTCGACGGCAGCCACCACCAGGAGGTGTTCTCCCAGGCGCTGGCGCGCCTGAAGGCGACGCTCGCGGGCAACGAGGAGAAGCTGAAGGCGGCGATCGAGGCGCGCGTCGCCGAACAGGGCGGAGCGATGGTGCGCTGGGTCGCCGGCGCCTGGATCGCGCGCAAGGTGCTCTCCACCGTCAATGCAGAGCTCGCCAAGGTGGAGCCCGACGACAGCGACCTGCGCGCTGCGTTCGACGCCTGGGTGAGCCACGAGATCGAGCGCCTGGAGAAGGACCCCGCCCGCGCCGCCGAACTCGGCGAGGCGTTGCGGCGCGCCGTCTCCCACCCCGCCGTCGCGCTCTGGCTCGAGGACGCGGTGTTGCGGCTCTCGCAGATGGCGCGGTTCGACGCCGAGCGCGAGGACGGCCGGATCGTCGCCGCGCTCGCGGGCGTGCTCGGCAATCTCGGCCGGTCGCTCACCGAGAGCGAGGCCTCGCGCGTAGGGCTCAACCGGCTGGTCGAGGAGACGGTCGCCGCACTCGCGCCGGCGGCGCAGTCGCGCATCGAGGGGTTCGTGTCGGAGAAGGTCTCGGCCTGGTCGGACGAGGACCTGATCGAGCGGATCGAGCTCAAGGTCGGGCGCGAGCTCCAGCTCATCCGGCTGAACGGCACGCTGGTCGGCGCCGCCGTCGGCGCGATGCTCTACGGCGCGCTGACGCTGATCTTCGGCCGCGTTCCCGTGTAGTTGCCCGACGCCGCCCGGCCCAGCATCATCGCCGCATGATCCCGCTCGCCGTGCTCGACCAGTCCTCCGTCGCCGAAGGCCGCACGCCCGCCGAGGCCATCCGCGAGACGATCGCGCTCGCCGAGGCCGCCGAGGCGATGGGCTACGCCCGCTACTGGCTCGCCGAGCACCACAACAGCGCCGCGCACGCGGGCGCCGCGCCCGAGATCGTGATGGCGGCGATCGGCGCCAGAACGAGCCGTATCCGCATCGGTTCGGCCGGCATCATGCTGCCGCACTACGCGTCGCTGAAGGTGGCCGAGGTCGCGCGCGCGCTCGAGGCCGTCGCGCCGGGGCGGATCGATCTGGGCTTGGGCCGCGCGCCCGGCTCGGACGGGATGACCGCGTTGGCGCTGAACCCCAACGCGCGCGAGGAGGCGGACGACTTCCCCCGCAAGCTCGCCGAGCTGATGGGATTCCTTGGCGACGGGCTTCCCGCAAACCACCCCTGGGCGCGCATCGTCGCCAACCCGCTGGGCCCGACGCGGCCCGAGATCTGGATCCTCGGATCGTCCCTCTACGGCGCGCAGGTGGCGGCGCATTTCGGCCTGGCTTACGCCTTCGCTCAGTTCATCACCGATGGAGGCGCGGCCGAGGCGATCGGCCTCTACCGCGAGCGGTTCCGGCCCTCGCCCTGGTGCGCCGCGCCGCGTGCGTCGGTGGCGGTGTTCGCGCTCGCTGCGGCGACGGATGAGGAGGCGCGCCACCACGCCGCCTCGCGGCTCATCTGGCGCGTCTGGCGCGACCGCGGCCTCCATGCGCCGCTGCCCCGTCCCGAGCGTGCGCTGGCAGAGATCGCCGCGCTGCCGGCGCATGAGCGCGCGGCGCTCGAGCGTCTCGGCTCGGAGGCCTTCATCGGCACCGGCCCCGCCGTGCAGGCGAAGATCTCGGCCTTCGCTCGCTCCTCGGGCGCCGACGAGGTGGCCGTGCTGACCCCCTGCCACGACCAGGCCGCGCGCCTCGCCTCCTACGCCGCGCTCGCCGACGCCTCAGGCCTCGCCCGCGCCGCCTGACACCGCGGCGGTTCAACCCCGTTCAGGATCGTTTCGCCTGCAGCGGGTCTGCCGCAGGCGCTACACTCTCAGCCCTGATGTGCCGGGCGGGCGCATCGCCCGCACCGCTGCGGAGGCTGCCGGGCACGACCTCCGCACGCGACCGCTGACGAGCAGGACAGTTGTGCGATCGGCGCGCCCGGCGCGGGAGGGCGTGCCCAACCCCGGAGGCCCGCCATGACCCAGACCGACCCAGGTCCGGACCAGAACGACCCGCAGTTCCAGACGGTGCTGCTGCGCTATCTCGCGCGGCCCTCCGTTCTCCTACGCCGGCCGGTGACCGGCGCGACCTGCCGGTTCTCCGGCACAGACCCGGTCCAGCCCGTCGCCCGCGCCGACCGTGACGCCCTGCTGCGCACCGGCCATTCCGCCCAGGAGGCCTCAGGCAGGTGCCCCCAGCCCCATCCCGACGCGCAAGAGCAGCGCGGCGTTGGCAGCGTTGGCGGAGCGATCGGCGATCATGGTGGTCACCATCTCCCGAGGGGCCGGCCGGCCCGGTCGATGCGGAGGATGGGCACAGGGACGATCGGCCACAAATATCAGGACCCACCAGATGGGATCGTTCCAGCCGATGGCCGGCGGCCCAGCCCGCCGGCTCAGGCGGGCGTCGCGATCATCTCGGAAAGCCGCTCCTGGAGCGCCAGCCGCGGCAGCCGCGTCAGATCCTTCGGCACCGTCCGCGCGATCGCGGCGGCGGATCTGGAGGGCAGCCTCGCCTCGATCATGCGCAGGAGCCGTGGCGGCGCCGCGAGCACGAGCCGCGTCCTCGGCTCGGCCTTCACGCTTCCGTCCAGCGCCGCGGCGAGCGCGTCGGCGAAGGCGACGAGGGCATGGGTTCGCGGGGTGGTGCGCGGCTCGATCGCGCTGCGGCGCGGCCCGACGCTTTCGTGCGCCCGCCCCGGCCGCGCCTCGCCGAGCTTGCGGTCGGGCAGCCTTGCATCCGGATTCGAGAAGGTCGCGACCGTCTCGAAGGGCGGCGCGCCCCGGGTGCGGCGGAGCAGTTCCCCGCGCGCGCCATCTGCCACGAGCACCAGCACCTCTCTCTTCTTCGCCATGGATCACGCCCTCCTTCCCGGTGATCGTCGCGGCCCGCGGCGCGAGGGTCATTGACCTGGGGCAAGAGCGATCGGATCAGCCCCGTCCGCGCCAGGCCCGCACGCGAAGCCCGAGCCACGCCGCGCCGCCGGCGACCAAAGCGGCAGGAACCGCGATCAGCGCCACGGTGGCGGCGAACATCACGAGCAGCGCCAGGAGGCCGAACGCCGCCGACACGGCCGCGACCATGATGACCGTCCGCAGCACGGGCGAGAGCGGTTCCGCCCTCCCGCCATGGGACTGTCCTGGCCTGGCTCCGATCCGGTCGGGCGGGATGATCTCCACCCTGTGGGTCGTCTCGCGGTCGTCCTGCATGGGCGATGAGATGTGCCCGACCGCGTCGCCGTTCAACGCCCGCGCGGGCAGCGATGGACATCACGCCAGCGCGCGGCACACTGGTGTGACACGCTGGCGCCGGACGCGATGGGGGAAGATGCCATGGCCGGAACCGAGCCTCGGAACCTGCTGCTCATCCTCTCCGACGAGCACACGCCCCGGGCGATGGGCTGCGCCGGCACGTCCTGGGTGCGCACCCCAGCGCTCGACCGGCTCGCCGCGCGCGGGGTGCGGTTCCGGTCGGCGATCACCCCCTCGCCGATCTGCGTGCCGGCCCGGGCGGCGCTCGCCACCGGCCAGCGGCTCTGCGTGATGGGCCGTCACTTCGACAACGCCGATGCCTATGACGGCGCGATCCCCTCCTGGCACCACGCGCTGCGCGCGGCCGGCCACCGCGTGGTCTCGATCGGCAAGCTGCATTTCCGGGGCCTTCCGGGCGACGACCACGGCTTCTCCGAGGAGAAGCGGCCGATGCACGTGGTGGACGGCAAGGGCGACCTGCTCGCGCTGATCCGCGACGGGTCGGCGCCGCCGCGGAAGGGCGCGGCCAAGCTCTCGGCGCTCGCCGGCCCCGGCGAGAGCGACTACACGCGGTATGACCGCGACATCGCCTCCGACGCCCAGATCTGGCTGCACGAGGAGGGGCGGACCCAGGACGCCCGGGGCGAGACGCGGCCCTGGGTGCTGTTCGTCTCGCTCGTCACCCCGCACTTCCCGCTGATCGCCCCGCCCGAGCACTTCTACGCCTACCCGCCCGACCGCGTGCCGATGCCGAAGGCCTATGCGCCAGGCGACCGGCCAGACCACCCGTTCCTGCGCGACTATGCCGGGACGATCCCCTACGACGCTCCGGTCCGCGGCGAGGCGGACGTCAAGCGCATGCTCGCCGGCTATTACGGCCTCGTCTCGTTCATGGACGAGCAGGTCGGCAAGATCCTCGCCGCCCTCGAGGACGCCGGGCTCGCCGCAACGACGCGCGTGCTCTACGCTTCCGATCACGGCGACAACGCCGGCGCGCGCGGCCTCTGGGGCAAGAGCACGATGTACGACGAGAGCGTCGGCGTGCCGATGATCCTCGCCGGCCCCGGCGTTCCCGAGGGGCGGACGGTGGCGACGCCCGCGAGCCTGATCGACGTGTTCCCGACCGTCGCCGAGGCGGTGGGCCTCGACGTCGCGACGCCCGATCCCGAGGCGCGGTCGCTCTTCTCGCTGGTCGACGGTGACGATCAGGACCGCGCCGTCACCTCCGAGTGTCACGCCTCAGGCTCGCGCGAGGCCGCCTTCCTTCTGCGCACCCGACGCTGGAGCTACGTGCGCTACGTGACCTACCCCGCGCAGCTGTTCGACCGCGCGGCCGACCCCGAGGAGCTGCGCGACCTCGCCTCCGACCCGGCGCAGGCCGCCACCGTCGCCGCGCTCGAGGCGCGGCTCGCCTCCGCCCTCGGCGCGGCGCCGGAGGAGATCGACCGTCGCGTGAAGGCGCGCCAGGCGGCGATCCTCGCCGCCGCGGGCGGGCGCGAGGCGGTGCTCGCGCGCGGCGACCTGCCCTACTCGCCCCCGCCCGGCGTGCGGCCGGCCTGGAGCTGAGCTACTCGACCTTCGCGCCGCTGATCCGCACGAGCTCGGCCCAGGCTGCGGCGTCGCCCGGCAGCATGGCGGCGAAGGCGGCGGCATCCTCGCCGAGCACCATCGTGCCGTCGGCGGTGACGCGGGCGACGAAGGCCTGGTCGGCCAGCACGCCGCGGATCGCCTGGTCGACCTTTTCGACCACGGCGGCCGGCGTTCCGGCTGGCCCGAGGATGCCGAACCAGGAGACCAGCACCGCGCCGGGCACGGCCGCGGCCAGCGGCGGCACCTCGGGGAACACGGGCGAAGGCTGCGGCGAGGTGACGGCAAGCGTCGCATCTGCCCCGCCTGCACCAGCGGCACGGCGGTGGACATCGTGGGCAGGCCGAACGCCACCTGGCCCGCGAGCACGGCGTTGATGATGTCGGGCGCTCCCCGGTAGGGAACATGCACCGCCCTCACGCCCGCGCGGGCGAGCAGGAGTTCGGCGGCGAGATGCGCCCCCGAGCCGTAGCCGCCCGATGCATAGGTCAGGTTCGGGTCGGCGCGGAGCATCGCGACGAAGCCGGCGGCATCGCGCGCGGGGCTTGCGTTCGGCACCACGAGCAGGTGCGGCATCGCATAGGTGAGGTTGATCGGCGTGAAGTCGCGGATCGGGTCGTACTCGACGCGGCGGTAGAGGGAGGGGTTGATCACCATGCTCGAGGTGCCAAGGACGAGCGTGTAGCCGTCCGCCGGCTGGCGGGCGGCCCAGGCGAAGCCGATGTTGCCGCCCGCGCCCGGGCGGTTCTCGATCACCACCGCCTGGCCGAGCACGGGCGAGAGCCGCTCCGCCAGGGTGCGGGCGATCACGTCCGGTGCGCTGCCGGGGATGAACGGCACGACCAGGCGGACGGGCCGGGTCGGCCACGCCTGGCCAGGCGCCTGGGCCCCGGCACGGACCCCGGCGAGCGGGGCGAGCGCGGCAGCGGCGAGCACGGCGCGGCGGCAGGCTGGCATGGACCGTCCCTCCCTTTCGGATCCCACCCTTGGGGATCCTGGCGTCTCGTTGCGCTCAGGCTACGGCCTGCCTCCCCGGCGCGGCAAGCCGGGGTTGCGGGGCCGCGTGCGCGGGGCCATGTCCGCGCCATGCAGGTTCCCCCATCCGCGTTCCGCGCCGCCCTTGGCGCCTTCGCCACGGGCGTGTGCGTGGTCGCGACGCGCGACCGCACGGGCCGGCCGGCGGGGGTGACGGTGAACAGCTTCACCTCCGTCTCGCTCGACCCGCCGCTCGTGCTGTTCTGCCTCGACCGGCGCGGCAGCGCGCTCGCGCGGTTCGAGACGGCACCCGCCTGGGCCGTGCACGTGCTCGCCGACGACCAGGAGGACCTTGCCCGCCGCTTCGCCCGCCGCAGCCAGGAGGCGGCGCGGGCCGACCCGTGGTCTGGGCTCGCGTGGCACGAGGGCGGGGACGGGCTGCCGGCCTTTCCCGGCTGCCTTGCCCGCCTCTCCTGCGGCGCCGAGCGGGTTGCCGACGGCGGCGACCATGCGATCCTGATCGGCCGCGTCGCGGCGCTCGACTGCCAGGCCGGCGGCCGGCCGCTCCTCTACTTCAGGGGCAGGTTCGAGGCCGCGCCGGAGGGTGTCGCGGCGTGACGGGTGAGGCCGGCGCCACGGCGCCCGGGACGAGCCTGCCCGTCCCCGCCCTCTGGCTTGGCCTTGGCGGGCTCGTCCCCTTCGTCGCCTGCACCGCGCTCGTGCTCGGCGGCGGGCCGCTCGCCGGGCTCGCCGAGGATGCGCTCGCGGCCTACGGGGCGGTGATTCTCGCCTTCCTCGGCGCGGTGCACTGGGGGCTGGCGCTCGCTGACCCGGCCGACGCCGTGGCCGCGCGCACCAGGCTCACGCTCGGCGTGCTGCCCTCGCTTGTGGGCTGGGCGGCGCTTCTCGCGCCCAACTGGATCGGATTCGGGGTGCTGGTCGCCGGCTTCGCCGCGACCTGGATAGCCGAGGAGGCAGCCGCGCGGGCGGGCAGGCTCGGCGCGCGCTACCTCTGGCTCCGCCGCGGGCTGACGCTCGCCGTGGTGGCGATGCTCTCCGCCACCTGGATCGCCGTCCTCACCGGCTGAAAACGAAGGGGGCGCGGAGGTCTCCCCCCGCGCCCCTCGATCCGATCGCTGCGGCCGCGCCGCCTCAGGCGGACTTGGCCATGATCTGCTCGGCGATGTTCCGCGGCACCGGGTCGTAGTGGTGGAACTGCATCGTGAAGGAGGCCCGCCCCTTCGTCATCGAGCGCAGGTCGGAGATGTAGCCGAACATCTCCGACAGCGGCACGTGGGCACGGACGATCACCGAGGTGCCGACCACGTCCTGGCTCTGGATCATGCCGCGGCGGCGGTTGAGGTCACCCACCACGTCGCCCACGTGGTCCGGCGGCGTCGTCACCTCGACATCCATGATCGGCTCGAGGATGACCGGGCCGGCCTTCTTCATGCCCTCGCGGAAGCAGGCCTTGGCGGCGATCTCGAACGCCATCGCGGACGAATCGACGTCGTGGTACTTGCCGTCGACCAGGCTGTACTTGAAGTCCACCGTCGGGAAGCCGGCGAGCACGCCGGTGTCGGCCTGCACCTTGATGCCCTTCTCGACAGCGGGGATGTATTCCTTCGGCACCGCCCCGCCGACGATCGCGTTCTCGAACACGATGCCGCCGTTCCGCTCGAGCGGCTCGAACACGATCTTCACCTCGGCGTACTGGCCCGAGCCGCCGGTCTGCTTCTTGTGGGTGTAGGTCTCGGTGTGGGACTTGGTGATCGTCTCGCGGTAGGCCACCTGCGGCGCGCCGATGTTCGCCTCGACGCCGAACTCGCGCTTCAGCCGGTCGATGATGATCTCGAGATGGAGCTCGCCCATGCCCGAGAGGATGGTCTGGCCCGTTTCCTGGTCGGTCTTGAGCCGGAGCGAGGGGTCCTCGGCGGCGAGCTTCTGCAGCCCGAGCGTCATCTTCTCGACGCTGTCCTTGGTCTTCGGCTCGACCGAGATGTCGATCACCGGCACGGGGAAGGCCATGCGCTCGAGCACCACCGGGTCCGACGGGTCGGCGAGCGTGTCGCCGGTCTGGGTGTCCTTCAGCCCGATGAAGGCGGCGATGTCGCCGGCGTAGACCTCCTTGATCTCCTCGCGCTTGTCGGCGTGCATCTGGAACATCCGCCCGATGCGCTCCTTCTGGCCCTTCGTGGTGTTCAGCACCTGGTCGCCCGAACGCAGCACGCCCGAGTAGACGCGCACGAAGGTGAGCGTGCCGTACTTGTCGTTGATGATCTTGAAGGCGAGGCCGGTGAACTTCGCGTCGTCGCTGATCTCGATCTCGCGGCCCTCTCCCTCCTCGCCCTCCTCGACGACGGTGCGGATGCCGGGCACCTCGTTGGGGGCGGGGAGGTAGTCGAGCACCGCATCAAGAAGCGGCTGCACTCCCTTGTTCTTGAAAGCGGTTCCGCACAGGACGGGGCGGAACGTGCCGGCGATCGTGCCCTTCTTCAGGCAGCGCTTCAGCGTCTCGACCGAGACATCGCCCTTCTCGAAGTATTCCTCCATCGCCGCGTCATCGACCGAGAGCGCGGTGTCGAGGAGCTTCTGGCGGTATTCCTTCGCCTTCTCGGCGAGGTCGTCGGGGATCGGCGCGTCACGGAAGGCGGCGCCGAGCTCGGATCCGTCCCACACGATCGCCTTCATCTCGACGAGGTCGACCACGCCGACGAACTGGTCCTCGGCGCCGATCGGCAGCTGGAGCTCGAGCGGGGTGATGCCGAGCTTGTCGATCAGCGACTGCACGGCCTTGTAGAAGTCGGCCCCCGTGCGATCCATCTTGTTGATGAAGATGATGCGCGGGACGTTGTAGCGGTCGGCCAGGCGCCAGTTGGTCTCGGACTGCGGCTGCACCCCGGCGACGCCCTCGATGATGAAGATCGCCCCGTCGAGCACGCGCAGGGAGCGGTTCACCTCGATGTTGAAGTCGATGTGCCCCGGCGTGTCGATGATGTTGATCTGGTGGTCCTTCCACTGGGCGGTCACGGCGGCGGAGGTGATGGTGATCCCCCGCTCCCGCTCCTGCTCCATGTAGTCGGTGGTGGTGTTGCCCTCGTGCACCTCGCCGATCCGGTGGGACCGGCCGGTGTAGTAGAGGATCCGCTCGGTCGTGGTGGTTTTCCCTGCGTCGATATGCGCGGTGATGCCGATGTTGCGGATCCTTGAGAGCGGGACTGAGCGCGGCACGGCTGCCTCCGTATCTGCCGATCGGCGCACGAGATGGGGCGCCGCCATGGAACAGGCGCGGCAGAGGCGGGCGTGTATCGCCCGCCGGCTGCCGCGCCATGCGTTCCGGAACGTGCCTCTATCTGCCTCCGCCTGCGCGGGATTGCAACCCCGGATGCCGCGTGGCCGGGCCGACGCGGCGTCGGGCCCGCGGCTGCGGCCGCGGCGCTTCGCCGCACGTGACCGCCCCCTGAAGCAGCGGAACCGCTCGCCGATCGACAAGGCGGGCCTCGACACGCGGGACGGTGACGGAGAGGCCATGGAGCGACGGTCTCCTGCACCGACACCGCCGACGCGACATGGACGATCGTCGCGCCGAAGGCCAAGCGCCGCGCTCCCGCACGCGGAACGAAACGGTCACGCACGGGCACGGCACGCTGTGGTTGACTTCGCTCGATCGCTGCGCGTAGCGTTCCGCCTGCGTTCGCACGGTGGGAGAGAGGGGTGGGGCGTCGGCACTACCTCGTCGTTGTACGTGACCCGCCTTCGCGGGTGCGTGTCGCCGCGCGGATCAAGGCCGCCGGCGGGGTGGTGCTGATCCCGCTGCCGACCCCTGCCCTCATCGCCGAGATGAGCGACGCGGCGAAGGACGAGATCGCGGCCCTGCCCGAGGTGCGCCACTGCGGCGGGGTGGAGATCGCGCCGCGGCCGATCCGCCGCATCCGCGTCGGCCCCGACGGCGCGCGGCTGAGCGCCTGAAGACGAGCCTGAAGACGAGAGAGCCGACGACAGAGACGGAGGAGACAGACGATGGCGAACCTTGCACGTGGCGTGGGTCAGGCCCTGCTCGACGTTCCCTTCCCCGAGATGGTCGCGAAGATGGGGCTCGCCATCGCCGAGGCGCAGATGGCGCTCGACCTCAACTCGATGCGCACCGCCCAGGCGCTCGCCAACACCACCATCCCGCCGGGCACGGTCGTGGTCGCGATCAAGGAGACGGTGAACGCAGACGGCAACGTCACCGACACCGAGGTGCTCTACAACGACAAGGAGATGCCGCTGCTCGTCTACGGCATCAACCCGACCTTCTATGCCTTCAGCGAGACGGTCATCGAGGTGAAGATGGCCATCACCATGTCGCTCGAGCGCGGCTCGTCGGTCAGCTTCGGCCAGAAGTTCTCCTTTGAGAACACGACCAAGTTCAAGGGCAGCTTCGAATCGGGCGGGCTCCTGAAGCTGCTTGCCGGCTCGGCCAAGGCCTCGGTCGAGAACACCACCACCGTCGCCTACGCGGCGACGATGAACGCCACCTACACCTCCAAGTTCAACTACAAGGTGGAGGGATCGAGCCTGCTCCGCACCACGCTCACGCCGGTGCCGCCGCCGCAGCGCGTGGTGCCGAAGATCACCGTCCAGGAGCCGGCCGCGCCAGGCGGCGGGCCCTGATCGCGCGGCCGCACGGCTGAGGCACGGCGATGCCACAGGAGATCGAGGAGGTCCTCGTCCGCCCGCTCGGCGACGTCCTCGCCAAGCTGGGCGAGGGCGTTGCGCAGGCGCAGCGGGCGATGGACCTCAACTCCATCGCCACCCAGACGCTGATCGACAACGATCCGGTGCTCAGCGAGTACGGCCTGCAGGCGACCTGGTACCACATGCCGGAGGTCACGCTCGAGCTGAAGATGTCGCTCGCGATCAAGCGCGAGACAATCACCGACCAGTCCGGCCGGCCGCGGATCAGCAGGCTGTCGGTGCTCGCCGCGCCCTACAATGCCAAGGTGCAGAACACGCTCGCGCTCGACGTGCAGGGAACGAGCACGGTGAAGGCGCGGATCGTCTCGATCCCGCCGCCGCCGCGCCCCGAGGGCTGACGGCGCGGGCGTTTCGGGAGAGGATGCCGGCGCATGCCGGATGACCAGAAGCTCGAGGAGCGTCTCGCACGGATCGAGCAGACGCTCGAGGCCTTCTCCAAGCGGCTTGCCGTGATCGAGCGCACGCTCGGCGCCGGCGGCGACACGCGCGCGGGCGAGACGACGCTCGAGGCGGCGCTGAAGAGACGCGTCGCCGAGCTTGAGCAGGACAAGCTCACCCTCTCCCAGCGCGTCTCGGCGCTCGAGGTCGGCCGGCTCCAGGCGCGCCCCGAGCAGGTGAGCGACGGGTTCCGCAAGGCCATCATCGCGCTTCAGGCGGGCCTCGAGCCGCGGCCGGGCGACAGGATCGCCTATGCGGTGAGCGAGATGCAGGTCGGGCTCAAGTCGCTCGTCGCCCTCAACGACAAGGGCGAGCTCCAGTTCGTCCTCCCCTCGCCCGAAGACCGCTTCGACGCCGCGCAGCTCACCGAGGTGAGGTTCACGCTGCGCAGCGCGAGCGAGCAGGCCGCCGCGGTGCCGGGCCTGATCCCGGTGCCGAGCCTGCTCGGCCTGCCCAGCGCCGCGGCCGAGCAGGCGCTGGCGCGGGCGGGGCTGAAGGCGGGCAGGCGCGCGGAGCAGGAGAGCCGCTACGCGCCCGGAACGGTGATCGGCCAGTCGCCGGATCCGGGGGACGAGGTCGCGCCCGATGTTCCGGTCGACCTCGTGCTTGCGGTCCCCGTCCGCCCCACCGTGCCCGACCTGCGCGGCAGGCCGCTCGAGGAGGCGACGGCCATCCTCGAGGCGGCAGGCCTGACCCGGGGTGCCGTCAGCCGGCGCGAGACGCGCGACGCCGACGAGGGTGTGGTGCTGGCGCAGGACCCGCTGCCCGGCATGCGCGTCGAGCCAGGGGCGCACGTCTCGCTCGTCGTCGCCGTCGCGCCGCCGCCCTCGGTGGCCGTGCCTGACCTCGTCGGGCAGACCCGCGAGGATGCCGAGCGCATCCTGAAGAGGGCCGGCCTCCGCATCGGCGAGGTGTCGGAGAAGCCGGCGGGCCGGCCCGGCCTCGTGCTGGCCCAGGTGCCGAAGCCGGGCACCGAGGTGCCGCCCGGCTCGGCCGTCTCGCTGGTCGTCTCCGCCTCCCTGCCCGTCGATGTGCTGATCGAGCGGGCGGTGAAGCAGGCGGCCGGCACGCGCGCGGGAATCAGCGGCAAGCTGCTGCGCGAGCGGCTGCGTGCGCTGAAGCTCGCCGACCACGCCGCCTTCGCCGAGCTTGCTGCAGCGCCGCTCGAGACGCTGCAGAAGGCGATCGGCGCGCCGACCCCGCGCGGGCTCGCCGATGCGCAGGCGGCGCTCAGGAAGGCGCTCGAGAGCGACGACTGAGCCCGCTCTAGGACCCGCGATAGGTCGTGTAGCCGAAGGGGCTTGCGAGCAGCGGCACGCGGCAGTGCCCCTGCCCCGCCTGCAGCGCGACGGGCACGGCGACCACGCCGAGGACCGGCGGATCGGTGCCGAAAGCCAGCCGCCGCGGCGCTTCGGCGCGCTGCCCCTGGGGATGCGCCGGCACATGCGCGAGCAGCCCCGAGGCGGGCGGCGTCGCGGGCAGGGCGGCGAGAAGGGCGCGGCGTGACGGCGGAGCGACGCTTGCATGGCGTTGCCGTTGCGCAGCCGATCTCTCCGGACCGAGATGCGGACGAGCATCGCCCGATGTGAACGCGGCCCGGGGGCACATCGCCGATCGCGCCGTCCCAAGGCAGCCGGCCGCGAATGGGTTCATCGCCCCGATCCCGTGCGCAGCGCCGTGCGCGGCGCCGTTACACAGTGTTGCGAGCGGGACACCCTCCCGTCACGCCGCTGCGCTAGTGTCCCGCCATGACCGCCCGCGACGCAGCGCTGGCAACGATCCGCTTCGGCCTCGGCCCCAGGCCGGGCGAGCGTGCCGAGGCGGGGCGCGACCCGCGCGGCTGGCTCGCGGCACAGATCGCCGCAGTCCCGCCCGTGCCCGAGGCGGTGCGCGCTGCCGCGCCCGATGCCGCGACAGCGCTCGCCATCACCTTCGACCAGCAGCGCCGCCAGCCCGAGCCGAACCCGGTGCGCGAGGCCTACCGCGCCGGCGTCGGCGCGCTGACGGGCTTCTGGGCCGCGACCGATTCGCCCTTCTTCGAGCGCTGGGCGATGTTCTGGGCGAACCACCTGACGGTGAGCCGGAGAAGCGGCAACACCGGCGCCCTCGTCGCCGACTACTACCTCGCCGCGATCCGCCCGAACGTCCTCGCCCGGTTCGAGACGCTGCTCGCCGAGGCGATCCGCCACCCGGCGATGCTTCGCTATCTCGACAACGCCAACTCGATCGGGCCGAACAGCCCGGCAGGGCAGAGGCGCAACCGAGGCCTCAACGAGAACCTCGCGCGCGAGATCCTCGAACTCCACACCCTCTCCCCCGCCGCGGGCTACAGCCAGGGCGACGTGACGTCGCTCGCACGCATCATCACCGGCTGGTCGACCGGCACCCCCGGCCCCTCGCCCTTCGTGTTCCGCGCCAACACCCATGAGCCTGGCGAGAAGCCGCTGCTCGGGCGGACCTTCCCCGAGGGCGAGGAGGGCGGGCGCGCCGCGCTCGCCTTCCTCGCCAACCATCCGGCGACGTTCCGCTTCCTCGCCGCGAAGATCGCGCGCCACTTCATCGCCGATGATCCGCCCAAGGCTGCGGTCGAGGCGATCGCCGCGCGGCTCGCCGCGACGGGCGGCGACCTGGGCTCGGCGGCACGCCTCCTGGTCGGGCTCGAGGCCGCCTGGGCAGCGCCGCTTTCGAAGCTCCGCACGCCGGCGGAACTCGTCATCGCCACCTGCCGCGCGCTCGGCGACCCGCTCAGCGATGCGCAGCGCCTCGGCGCCATCGGCATGCTCGGCCAGCCGCTCTTCACCGCCCCGGCACCGAACGGCTGGCCCGACACGGCAGCCGCCTGGGCAGCACCGGAGGCGACGCTCAGGCGGATCGAGTGGGCAGGCACGATCGCCGCGCGCCTGCCCGATCCGCCCGACCCGCGCGCGGTGCTCGACGCCACGCTCGGTCCGCTCGCCGACAGCGCCACCCGCTCCGCCGTGACCGGAGCCGAGAGCCGCCGCGAGGGCCTGCTCGTGCTGCTCGCCTCGCCGGCGTTCCAGAGGAGATGACGATGCGCCTCGACCGCCGCGGCCTGCTGCTCGGCCTCGCCGCCTTCGGCATTGCCGGGGGCCGCGCCGCCTTCGCCGCCCTGCCGGGCGAGCGCCGGCTCGTCGTGATCATCCTGCGCGGCGGGCTCGACGGTCTCGCCGCCGTCGCTCCCTACGCCGACCCGGCCTATCGCGCCGCGCGCGGCGAGCACGCCCTGCCCGAGCCGGGGCGCGAGGGCGGGGCGCTCGATCTGGGGGGCATGTTCGGCCTGCACCCCGCGATGGCAGGCTTCCACGCGCTCTACCGTTCCGGCGAAGCAGCGATCATCCACGCCGTCGCGGGCCCCTATCGCGGCAGGAGCCATTTCGACGGGCAGGACTGGATGGAGAGCGGGGCCGAGCAGCGGCTTTCCGGAGGCTGGCTGAACCGCGCCGTCGCCGCCGCCTGGCCCGGCGAGGCGGCCGCGCGCGAGGCCGCGAGCCGCAAGGGGCTCGCGGCGGGCCTCACCGTTCCGCTGCTCATGAAGGGCCCGGCACGGATCGCCAACCACGCCCCGCGGAGCTTCCCGCGCCTCTCCGATGACGCGATGCGCCGCCTCGCCGGCCTCTATGCGGCCGACCCGCTGCTCGGCCCCGTCGTCGCCGACGGGCGCGCCGGCCGCGCCTTCGCCGACGGCGCGCTCGGCCAGGGGCACGGGCCGGCCGCCAATGCAGGCTCGGAACGTTCGGCGTTCCGTGCGCTCGCGCTCGCCGCCGGCCGCCTGCTCGCCGCCGAGGGCGGCCCGCGCGTCGCCGCGCTCGAGCTCGGCGGCTTCGACACGCATGCGCTCCAGGCGCAGCGCCTCGCCGGCGCCCTCGCCACGCTCGATGACGGCCTCTCCGCGCTGAAGGAGGGGCTCGGCGGGGCCTGGGGCCGGACGGCCGTGCTCGCGATGACCGAGTTCGGCCGCACCGTCGCCGCCAACGGCACGGCCGGAACCGATCACGGCACCGGCGGCGTGGCCTTCCTCGCCGGCGGCGCCGTGGCGGGGGGAGCGGTGCGCGGCACCTGGCCGGGGCTCGCGCCGGGGCAGCTCCACGAAGGGCGCGACCTTGCGCCCACGACCGACCTCAGGGCGATCGCCAAGGCCCTTGTCGCCGCCCAGCTCGGGGTGCCGGAGGCCGTGCTCGCGACGGCGGTGTTCCCCGGCTCCGCCGCCGTCAGCCCGATGCGCGGCCTGCTGCGCGCCTGACCGCTGGGAGCGGTCCCCACCTCGGTGGACCCCGCTCCTGGCATTCTGGGCGAGCATCGTCACGCACGCGGCTGGAGCGAGGGTGTGCGATCCGCTTTAGGACCCGCGATAGGTCGTGTAGCCGAAGGGGCTTGCGAGCAGCGGCACGTGGTAGTGCCCCTGCCCCGCCTGCAGCGTGACGCGCACGGCGACGACGTCGAGGAACGGCGGATCGGCGCCGAGGCCGTGGCGGCGGAAATAGTCGCCGACGAAGAAGCGCAGCTCGTAGGTGCCGGGGGCGAACCCCGCTTCCGTCAGCAGCGGCTCGCGCGTCCTGCCGTCGCGGTCGAGGATGCCGGCCGTGACCGGAACCGGCTCGCCCCGTGCCGGGACGGACCAGAGCTCGACCGCCATCCCGGCAGCGGGCACGCCCCGCGCGGTGTCGAGAACATGGGTGGTGAGCCCGGGTCGCCCTTCCGCCATCCTGCAAGCCTCCGACACGGGGCCCGCGCGCGCAAGACGCGCGTTGACGGATCGGGCCGCACTTGGCCAGATCGCGCCGCACGTGTCGGGAGAGCATGGCCCATGGCGGATGGTGTGGCGGCGGGCGCGGTCGCGGCGGTGAGCGAGGCGCGACTGTGGCAGCGGCTGATGGAGATGGCCGCGATCGGCGGGTTCGTCGGCGATGGCGGCCACCACGGCGTGAACCGCCCCTGCCTCACCCCGCTCGACCGCCAGGCGCGCCGCCTCCTCATCTCCTGGGCCGGGCGGATGGGTGCCTCCGTCTCGGTCGACCCTGCCGGCAACCTCTTCCTCCGCCTCGAGGGCGAGGACCCAGCGCTCGCCCCGGTTCTGACCGGCAGCCACATGGACACCCAGCCCCAGGGCGGGCGGTTCGACGGCATCTACGGCGTGCTCGCCGGGCTCGAGGCGATCGAGGCGATCGCGACCGCCGGCGTGCGGCCGAAGCGCGCGATCGAGGTGGTGGCCTGGACCAACGAGGAGGGCGGCCGCTTCGCCCCGGGCTGCACCGGCTCGATGAGCTTCTCGGGCTTCAAGCCGATGAGCGCCTTCGACGACCTCGTCGACCGTGACGGCATCCGCTATGCCGATGCCCTGGCGGAACAGATGGCCGCGGAGGCCGACCTTCCCCGGAGGCCGCTCGGCTATACCCCGCACGCCTATCTCGAGCCGCATATCGAGCAGGGCCCGAGGCTCGAGGCTGAGGCGAAGGAGATCGGCGTCGTCACCGGCATCCAGGGCTCGCGCTGGTTCACCGTCACCATCGAGGGCCGGACCGATCACGCCGGCACCACGCCGCTGGCGCTCAGGCGCGACGCGGTGCAGGACATGATCCGCGCCGTCGGCGCGCTCAACGCGCTGATGCACGACCCGGCGGACGTGCTCCGCTTCACCGTCGCCTCCATCCGCGTGGAGCCCGACACCTCGAACAGCGTCGCGCGCAGGGCCGTGTTCACGATCGACTTCCGCCACCCCGACAAGGCGGTGCTGCTTGCCCGCGGCGACGCCATCGCGGGCGTGGTGCAGGCGGCGATGACACGCTGCGCCGCGACGGTGCACGAACGCTTCCACGCCCTGCCGGTCGATTTCGGCGAGACCGTCCCGAACGCGGTGGAGGCGGCCGCGGCGGCGCAGGGCCTCGCCGCGCTGAGGATGCCCTCCGGCGCGTTCCACGACGCTCAGTTCATGGTGCCGGTCTGCCCGACCGGGATGATCTTCATCCCCTGCCGCGGCGGCGTCTCGCACCACCCGTCCGAGTACGCAGAGCCCGTCGCCTGCGCCAATGGCGCGCGCGTGCTCGCAGAGGCGCTGCTTACGCTCGCCAACGGCTGAGCGGGCGCGGTGCGCGTCCTCTCCATCCAGTCCTGGGTGGCGCATGGCCATGCCGGCAACGCCGCCGCCGTCTTCCCGCTGCAGCGCCTCGGGCTCGAGGTGATCGCCATCCACACCGTGCTGTTCTCCAACCACACCGGCTACGGCGATTGGGGCGGGCGGGTGTTCGACGCGGGCCTCGTTGCCGAGGTGATGGAGGGAGTGGCGCGCCGCGGCGTGCTGCCCGGCACGTCCGCGCTGCTCACCGGCTATCTCGGCGACGCCGCGATCGGCGAGGCGGTGCTCGGCGCGCATGCGCGGCTGAAGGCAGCCAACCCGGCGGCGCTCTGGGCCTGCGACCCGGTGATCGGCGACGTTGGCCGCGGCGTGTTCGTCCGCCCGGGGATAGCCGAGTTCTTCCGCGATGCCTGCGTGCCCGCAGCCGACATCCTGACGCCGAACCATTTCGAGCTCGACCTGCTGACGGGGCGGGAGAGCCGCACCCTCGCCGAGGCGAAGGACGCAGCCGCGGCGATGATGGCGCGCGGCCCGAGGCGGCTCCTGGTGACGAGCCTCGCCGTCGAGGACACGCCCGCGGATGTGATCGACGTCGCCGCCTTCGGTGCGGGAGAGGCCTGGCGGCTGCGCACGCCGAAGCTGCCGATCGTCGGGCGGGGCACCGGCGATGTCGTCACCGCCCTCTTCCTCGCCCACACCCTTGCCGGCCGCCCGCTCGCCGAGTGCCTCGCCCGCTCCGTCTCCTCGCTGCACGGCGTCCTGCGCGCGACCGTCGACGCCGGCCGCGAGGAGATGGCGCTGATCGCGGCGCAGGACGAGCTCGTCTCCCCCTCTCGCCTGTTCATGCCGGAGCCGATATGACCGCCAATCCCTTCGATCCGCGCCTGAGCCGCTATCCGCGCGACCTCGTCGGCTACGGCCCGTCCCCGCCCGATCCCGGGTGGCCAGGCGGCGCGCGCATCGCCGTCCAGATCGTGCTCAACTACGAGGAGGGCGGCGAGAACTCGATCCTGCACGGCGACGCCGCGTCCGAGGCCTATCTGACCGAGGTGGTCGGCACGCCCCCCTGGCCGGGGATGCGCAACCTCTCGGTCGAGAGCCAGTACGAGTACGGCGCGCGCGCGGGCTTCTGGCGCATCCACCGCCTGTTCACGCAGCGGAACATTCCGATCACCGTCTACGCCGTCACGATGGCGCTCGCGCGCAACCCGGGGGCGGCGGCAGCGATGGTCGCCGCGGGCTGGGAGGTCGCGAGCCACGCGATGCGTTGGATCGACTACCGCGACATGCCGGAGGAGGAGGAACGGCGGCAGATCGCGGCCTCGATCGCGCTGCAGGAGGCCGTCACCGGCTCCCGCCCCGTCGGCTGGTACACGGGCCGCTTCAGCGCCAACACCAAGCGGCTGGTCGCGGAGGCGGGCGGCTTCCTCTACCTCGCCGACAGCTACGCCGACGACCTGCCCTACTGGGAGGAGGTCGCGCCCGGGCGGTGGGAGCTGATCGTGCCCTACACGCTCGACAACAACGACATGCGCTTCGGCGGCTACCAGGGGTTCGGCACCGGCGAGGACTTCTTCCGCTACCTCACCGACGCCTTCGACGTGCTCCATGCCGAGGGCGTGGCGGGCGCGCCCAAGATGATGAGCGTCGGGCTGCACTGCCGGCTGGTCGGCCGGCCGGGCCGGTTCGCCGGGCTCGCGCGCTTCCTCGACCATGTGCAGGCGAAGGAGGGCGTGTGGTTCTGCCGCCGCGCCGACATCGCGCGGCACTGGCGCGCGCGGTTCCCCGCGCCGGGCTGACGCGCCGCGGTCAGGCGAGCTTCGGCAGCACCTTCAGCACCTGGCCGAGCGCATCGGCGATCTTGGCCGCCTTGTCGATGATCGTGGTGATCCGGCCGATGCGGTCCTGGATCGCCTTGATGTCGGCGCGCGCGACGAGGATCGCGTCCGTCTGCGGCTTGTAGGCCTCCGCCTGGGCGATGATGCCGGCCTGGAGCAGCGCGACGATCTCGTTGGAGACGGCCATCAGCGCACGCTGGATCTGCCGCATGTCCTCGATCTCGACGGCGCTGTCGAACGCCTCCTCGAGCGCGGCGCGCGCCGCCGTCAGCGTCTTCAGCGCGGTCTCCGCGTCGGTTGCCTGCTGCGGCGCGCGCTGCGGCTGTGCTCTCTTGGCCATCGTCTTCCCCCGGGTCAGCGCAGGAGCGGCTGGACCTGCTTCCAGGCCGCCTGGAGCCTGCGGGCCGCGTTCTCGAACCCGGCCACCGCTCCGGCGGCGGTGTCGGGGCTCCTGAGCGCCGCGTGCGCCCGCACCATCTCGCGGACCGCCGCCTCGAGCGCGGCGAAGGCCTCGTCGGACGGCTCGAGCCGCTCGGCCTCCGTCACCCGCAGGTAGAAGGCGTAGCGGTCGGCCGGCGTGCCGGAGCGGGCCATCTCGGCGAGCATGGTCCGCCGCGTGACGGAGAGCGCGCGGCGCCGCTCGTCGAGCACGCCGCGCAGGCCCTGGCCCGGCTCGCCGCCGCGCGAGGGGCGGCCGATCACGGCCGTCATCATCCCGGCGATCGCCTCGATGTTGGGGTGCGCCCGGTCGATCACCGCGGGCAGCGACAGCCGGACGATCTCCTCCCCGACGAGCTGGCCGAGCTCGTTCAGCGCCGCGGTGCCGCGCTGCACCACCTCCGGCGGCACGCGGAAGCCAGCGCGCCCGAGCGCCTCGGCCACTTCCGCGCCGAAGCGCGAGGCCGAGCCGCCGAGCCGCGCGCCCTGGCCGCCGGCGCTGATCGCGGCGAGCGAGGCGGCATACTGGTCGAGCGCCTGGAAGGTCGGGTCGAGCGCGGCGGCGGCCTGGCCGGTGAACACGGGCGGCTGCTCGGCGGCGAGGCGCCCTGTCTGCATGTAGCGCAGCGCGGCGTCCTCGCGCATCGCGCGGCGCTCGACATCCTCGACCACCGCGAAACCGTTGCGCGTCTCGGCCGAGACGGCCCTCAGCGTGTCGGAGAATCGGCGCACCGCGTCGGTCGACGGCGTCGTGCCGCAGGCTGAGAGCGCCAGGACCAGCCCGGCCAGGAGCGGAAGCGCCGCACGGGGACGGCGAGCGATCATCGGCATCGGCTTCACTCCCCCGGCACCCAGGGGCAATGAAGCGCCCGACATCACAGCCTGTCAACGTTGCATCAGCGTCAGGATCGTGTCGTCGCCCCGGGCGGCGGGGTTCCGCCCTCACGCGGCGTCGGCGGCAGGCCCCGACATCATGGCGATGCCGGCCGCGCGCAGGCGCGCGAGCGTCGTCTCCTCCGCCACGTCGCCTGCGACGATGCGCGGACGCAGCGGATCGGGAACCGGATCGCGACCGATCGCTTCCGCAAGCGCCGCCGCGTCGGTGACGCCGACCCAGGTCGCGGGCGCGGCGAGCGCGGCAAGGCCCGCGAGGTGGCCCGGCCGCACCCGGCTGAGGCAGACCGGCATCTCGGCCGCGGCGGCGATCCGCGCCGCGGCGGTGAAGAGCGGCGGCGAGGCCACCGCCTGCGCGAGCGGGATCTCGAGCACGATCCGCCCCCTGAGCCGGGCCGGCAGCCCGGCGTCGAGCCGCGCGAACTCCGGCGAGAGCACGGTCGCGGCATCCATCGGGATGGCGATCGCGCCCTCCCCGGCGAGCCCGTGCCGGGCGGAGAGCTGGGCGAGCAGGCGCCGGCTCGCCAGCCGCGACAGGCGCTCGCGCAGGACCGGCTCCGGCGCGAGCGTCCTGCCCGGAACCAGCGTGCCGAGCAGGGCCTGGAGATCGAGGCTGAAGCGGCGGAACGCCAGCGCCTTGCCGCCGCCCGGCTCGAACCGCCAGACGTCCCGCGCGGTCAGCCGCTCGATCAGCTCCACCTGGCCGATCACGCGTTCGACCGCGGCGAGGTCGGCGAGCGTCACCGGCACCGCCGGCGGCCCGCTCGCCACGACCGGCGGGGCGTGCCCGTGCTCGGCGGCGATCGCGGCGAGCGCGAGCTGAAGCGGCGCGAGGTCGGCCGGCACGTCGAACACCGCAGCGACGCCGGGCGTGTGCACCGTCGCCGCCTCGATGCCGGCGACCTCCGCCTCCCCACCGCGGCGCCAGATCGCGAGGTGGTCGCCGTCCGGCAGCTCGTTCCAGACCACGCCGGGAAGCGCGATCACCTTCTCGATCGCCGCGCGGAGCCTCGCCGTCTCCGCCGCGCAGGCTGGCCACCCCGGAAGCCTCGACGGCCGGAGCAGCAGCACCCGCCGCCGCGCGCCGTTCTCGGCCACCGCGGCGAAGAAGCGGGCCGCCTCGGCCGGCATCATCGGGTGGCGCACCGCCGGCCCGAAGGTTGGCGCGAGCAGCATCAGCCCCCCCGGCCGAGCAGCGCCTCGACGACCGGACCTTCGAACAGGCCGATGCCGAGGCCGAGGCCGAAGGCGATGTCGGCCTCGGCGCGGCAGGCGGCGAGCAGCAGCCGCTGCGGGCCGAGCCCGCGCACCGCCTCGACTCCGGCCTCCTGCGCCGCCCAGGAGGGCAGGGCGACGATGTCCCCGGGCGTCGCGAGCAGGGCGAGAAGCCCGAGGCAGGCGGCGGCGTCGCACGCGAGCAGCAGGCGCTGGCCGTCCGCGGCGAGGCGTGCTCGGGCCGATGCCATGGCGCGCGGCGCGGCGGCGGCATCGGCGAGCGCGATGGCGGGCACGATCCGCGCCATGCTGCCGCGGCCGATCGCCTGTTCGAGGCGATCATAGGCGCCGCCCAGCACCGCCTCGGGAGCGAGCGGGAGCAGGAGCCTGCCATCCGCCGGCTCGGAGCCGACCAGCCGCGGCGCGGCGGCGAGCAGGAGCGGCTCGAGCAGCCTCAGCTGATCGGGGGGTGGCGGCGCGGCGGACCGGAGCGCCTTCAGGACCACCGCGGCGTCGACCTCGAGCCGGTGCGCGACCGGCCGGGCCGTGGCGCCGTGGCGGAGCGAGACGACGGGCCTGCGCCTGACCCAGGCCTCGGGCGGCAGGGCGGCGAGCGTCCGCGCGAGCGCATGCAGCGCCTCGCTGCCCGGGTCGGAGGCCACGCCCGCCGTGGCAGAGGACCATCCGCCCGGCGCGCGGAGGGCCGCGGCGAGCGACCCTGCATCCTCGGGGAGCCGGCAGCGGCGCACGGCATCGGGCGCCTCGGGGAGCAGCCCGGCAAGCCGCGCGGCGAGGCGGCCGGCCGCGGCGGGCTCGCCCTCGCCTCGGTCCCACACGATCAGCCCTTCGGCCGTCTCGGTCACCCGCGCCTCGGGCACGGTCCGGGCGGCGAGCCTGGCGAGCGCCCCGCGCACCGGCGCGAGCCGCGCGGCAGGCGGCACCGAGACGGCGAGCGCCCAGGCCGCCTCACCGCGTTCGATCGCCTGCCGGAGTGCCAGATCCATGCCCGCACACATGCCCGCGCCCCGCGGGCCTCGCGCCATCCTGCCCGCGCACGACAAAGGCCCGGTTAACGTCTCCCGGCCGTCACGATGGTGACACCGGGCCCGCCGCTTCCGGCATCGACCTCTGGCATCGACCTGAAACATCCGGCTGCCAGCCTCCTCCCCGTCGTCCCCAGAGGCAGGAGGCCCCGAGATGCGCGAGATCGTCCCCACCCCACGCCGCGCGATGGTCGCGGCCATCGTCGGCGGCACCGCGGCCGCGCTGCTCGGCCGTCCCGCCTCGGGCCAAGGAGCGCCCCAGGGAGCGCCCCGGCCGGCGGTGCGCCTCTTCCGGGTGGTCGGCCCGCGCGAAACGGTCACGATCGGCGTCACCGAGGCGGAGCTCTCGGCCTGGGGAAGCGGCGAGCCGGTGACGGTGCTCGCCGAACGCCTGGTCGCCGCGGGCCAGGTGACGGTGTGGGCCTATGCGGTGGGACGCGCGGCGGACGGCTCCCTCGCGATGGTGCCGCGCGGGCGCACCGCGATCCTCGGCAGCGACACGCTGAGGATCGAGCCCTACGCCTCGGCGCAGCCCGTGATCGCGCCGTGAGCGCGGCCGCGCCGGGCGAGCAGGCACGGTCGATCACCCGGGGCGGGCCCTGCCATTTCTGCGCCTCCGGCACGCGCGGCTCCACCCACTGGGGATCGAGCTTCGGCGCGGGCATCCCCCTCTGGAAGATCGACCGCGACGTGTCCGACCTCCTGCCGCGCTCGGAGACGCCGCGGCGGGTGCAGCTGGTCGCGCTCGAGCCGATGGTGATCCTGGTGCGCGACGACCCGGCCGAGGCCGAGCCCGAGGGCGGCTTCGACTGGGGCGAGGGCTACCTGAGCGTGCATGGCGGACGGTGGCGCATCTGGCACGGCACCACCATTCCCGGCCCCCTCGCGGGCCTTTCCTGGGCGACGCCGGGCAGGCCGCTCGCCCCCGTGGCGGCCGAGGGAGCGCGCGCCGTCCTGCCGCTCCAGAAAGGCCGCCTCGTGCTCGTGGAGCAGGAAGGCAGCGTCACCGTCACCCGCGAGTGACGGCCGCGCCGCCGGCAGGCGGGGTCAGCGGATCGGCATCGCGTACATCAGCCCGCCGCGCGTCCAGAGGTCGTTCGGGCCGCGCGGCAGCTTCAGCGGGCTCGCCTGCCCGAGATTGCGCTCAAACAGCTCGCCGTAGTTGCCGAGCTGCTTGACGATCCGGTATGCCCACGCGTCGTCGAGCCCCATCATCCGCCCGTGCCCCCCGGACTTGCCGAGCAGCCGCTGCACCGCGGGGTTCTGGCTCTCGAGCA
>Ga0272446_1000636_pt1 | contig 53892 bp, 44 predicted proteins | sample YNPCB0061_FD_194587 | JGI IMG/M metagenome (GOLD analysis project Ga0272446, IMG submission 194587) | Hot spring microbial mat communities from Yellowstone National Park, WY, United States - YNP-CB-006-1 | ecosystem: Environmental > Aquatic > Thermal springs > Hot (42-90C) > Sediment | place... | reverse complement strand
CTTAGCCAATAGAGTAAGAGCTAACAAACAAACTACCTGCTGGCTGGGTTCCCCTTCGGATCCACGACATGAATGACAATGTTCGATGTTCGGGGCATGATCTTGAAGCGTCAGATATTTCCTAGACATCGCCTCAATCGATCGCAGCATACAGAGATACTTAGGCAACAGGTGTAGCGATTTCCAGACGGGTCGCGGTTCGATGTCCGATTAGCAAGTAGGCGTCTGTCGCTCCCTTACCCTTCACCATAATTTCACCCCGGTACTTGAAGGTGTAGCGGTGCTTAAGGCATTCATAGGTGGCCTGGGTCACTTGAATCTCCCCTGGAATGCCGTGGGACTCCATGCGGCTGGCAATGTTAACTGTGTCACCCCAGAGGTCATAAATAAACTTCTTCGTGCCGATCACCCCAGCGACGACTGGCCCTGTGTTAATGCCGATGCGCAGTTGACAGTGGTGGTGATGGCGTTGATTAAAGTGCTCAATCTCTCGCTGCATGGCGATCGCCATTTCGGCGATAGCTTCGGCGTGATCGGGGCTAGGCCGCGGCAACCCACCCACGGCCATGTAGGCATCCCCAATCGTCTTAATTTTTTCCAGGCCATACTTTTCTGTAAGGCGGTCAAAAGCTGAGAAAATCTCATTCAACAGGGCGACCAGTTCGCTGGGAGAGAGTTCTTCAGACAGTTGGGTAAAGTTAACCAGGTCGGCAAACAAAATTGTGACGGAGGCAAATCCGTCGGCAATCCGATGATGTCCTGCTTTTAAGCGTTCGGCGATGGGGGGCGGCAGAATGTTGAGCAACAGGTTTTCTGACTTTTCTTTCTCAGTTAGCAAACTTTGATTAACGGCTTGAAGTTGGCTGGTGCGATCAATCACCCGTAGTTCCAACTCTCTCGATGTTTGGCGCAACCGCCCGATCACAATTGCAATTCCCGCTAAGCCCAGGAATGACATACCAGCTAGAGTTAAGAACATATTGCGAAGGCCAGCGTTGGTTTGGGCCATAAATCCATCCAGCGGAGTTGTGATTTCCAATACCCCGCGCACATCTCCTACCCGCCAATCGCGCTTAGGGCTATCCGTGCGGGCATTGTGGCACTCTACACAGGTGGGCTGCATAATATCTGCCTGGGCATAGCGAATGGATAGGCGGCCCTGGTACGCCTCAAACCGAATGAAGGGCTGAGTCGGATTTGCCCGCAGCGATTGGAGTGCTAGCCGCTCGTAATCATCCCGTGGGCCTCCTTGCTGTTGGCGATTGGGAAAGGGGTAATCACTATAAAGCCGCACTGACATCCCAGAGCTGTTTCGACTCAAGCGATCGCCGAGTTCAATCAGGTAAGAAGCGGGCAGGGGCACTTCACCTGGCTGGGGGGATAACGCCTGACCAATTTTGATATCGGGAAGATGTTTGATTTGATCAACAACAGTCGCGTTATACAGGGTGCGGGCTTCTTGAATTGCCTGGGCATAGAGGGTGGTACTGGCAACCGCCTGCGATCGCATCAGGCTAGATGACAACTGGGCCATATTCCACAAAGCGCCAGCAATACCTGCGCACAGAAGCAGCGTCAGGATCAAAATCGTGCGCCGATTTAGGAGTTGAATCAGCGGTACGAAGATGCCCCGCAGGGACGCCCTCCGATGGGGGCTGGGTGCTTCATGCATGGATAGACTCCTGATGGTTGCGGCAGCAAAAAATAGGGGACAAGACTGAGATACACCGGGAATCCTGAAGATTTAAGAAGGGCTGGGTCGGGTAATCTTTAAAGTTAAGACTGGGATATTGGGAGATTCGTTTCTCTAATCAAACACCCCAGTAGGGCGAGAAGATTGCCCTGGTTAATGATGCCTAAGTATAAGGTAGCGGTTGTCACCCTCCTTTCAGTGTGCCCCATAACAGAACGAAATGCAGCCTACCTGACCCTGCGTTGTCTGCATCAGGCTAAAGCCAAAAAACGCTGGGATTGGTTTATTAGGGTGGTTCATTGGCAGGGGTACTAGAAGGGTTCCCCGTTTGGGCACGCCGATGAAATTCGGCCTCAGTCAGCCGCTCAACATTTTGCCCTGGGGCAAAGCACCGAGCCAGGTAAGCCAGATCTTGTTCCAGTTTTTTTGTTTCTGGGTTGAATACCAGCACATCCATGCCCCCATCAGCAGTCGCCACCACCTGCACCAAGCGGACTTTCGTGGCGCTAGCGCCATCTTCGATCGCAAAATACCAGGGGAATCCGCCCTTGTTCTCATGCATGTGCTAATCCTACTTGACACTTCCTGGCGTTAGCAGCGTATTCTGTAGCAACTACCACTAACCTAAAACAAAATTTTCCTTAGATTATCCGGAAATGTTGAATTCTGGGTAGTCTGAACCAAGGTTAGAAGGATGTGAGGAGTGCTCAGATGCAACCATAGGGCGACTTTGTCTCTAGAGACAGCCGCAGGCGTGGTTAACCTAGTCGATGGCACGATGTATGAAATTAAGACAGCAAATCAAAAAAACACTTCTCTTTACCGTGGCGGCGATCGCCCTGTTGGGATGCGGCACCTGGCTGATTTACTGGCGAATAAACCAACGCCAGTGGTGTGTACAGTTTGCTTCAGACACCAGTCAAGAGGTCACCTATAGTCGGGGGTGTGTCAGCCCTGGGCGACCCCGATTTAAGAAATGGGTTATTACCACCTGAAGTCTGCGCCATCCTAAGCTCTTGTAATGTTCGGCACTGTTTTTCTGACTCAAGGCAGGTGCATCTTCTGCTCTGACCAAACGGTGCGCGATGACAGGTTTATCAATGTAAAGTGGCACGGCAGTGACGTAGTTGAGCTGATTTATAAAGATACCAACGGGCAACCTCACACCCAACTGCTGTTGCGACATGACGAGCCAACCTTGGAAATTGTCGCCGAAGGGCAACCTTGGAGTTTTGACGGGGATGGTGCTTTGTTGCGGCTCGTCTCAGAAGCCCATCGCATTCGGCTGGCGCATCGAGGGGCGATTCCGGAATGGGGTACATGTCTGCGATGTATCGGATTTAATGCGGTGGTTGGTGAAGGAGGATTTGCTCAAGTTTGACGGCAAGTCGCTGTTTCCCGAACGGCGAGCGCACACAATTCAGTTGCAAGGCAAGCGAGCGTCAGCCCCCGCCGCCTTTGCTAGAGAAACCCAACGGGTGGAGCAAGCCGCGATGGCTGAGGAAAGAGGAGAGAGAAGAGAGGAAAGAGGAGAGAGAAGAGAGGAAAGAGAAACAACAATCCAGATGCCAAAACTCACTCCTCACTTCTCTACTCTCACTCCTCCCCCCGTCCTGCGGAGATTTTATGGCAGCGTCGATCTGGATGCAATGCGGATTAACCGAGATGCGGCAGCGATCGCCAACGAGGTTGTTCAACACCTCACCGCGTTGCATGGCGCAACGGTCAAAATTACTCTGGAAATTGCAGCAGAAATCCCGGATGGGGTGCCGGATGATGTCGTTCGCGCTGTCACAGAGAACTGTAATACGCTCAGGTTTAAGAGTCGCAGTTTTGAGCCAGAATAGGAACCCAAGCCCATTTGGAAATATTTACTTCTGCATTGCTTATGAGAAGGCAATGCTGGGACTGCGGCAAGCGCCTCAGACCTTTGCCCAATGCCGCCAGCAAGGAAGGAAATAGGCCGCCAAGACATCATCGATCGCCCAAAACTCCCGGTAGCTATCGCCAGAGCAATAGCAACCAATAAAAAGCAACAACAAATCCTGAAAGGGTAAGCCCTTGCTTAAAGCTTCTGCATCAGTGTACAGGCTATCAACTACATTTTGTAAATGCAGCAAGTTACCAATCATTTGGGTAAACAGCCCAACATCTCCAGTGAGGGTGGGTAAATAGGCCGCATTGTATTCCTCTAGAAAAATGTGGTAAAGCTGCGCAATTGCTAGCTTTAGGCTGGTGCGCAGTTCCAGAGACTCAACGGCAATGTTCGTCTGCCGCCAGTCTGCCAACAAATCCTGCTCTAAATCGCTGGTTTCCAGAACAGAGAGGCGATATTCCAGAAGCGATCGCAACACCCGCAAAAACAGGAAATCCAGGTCGGCCAGACTTAAATCAAGTTTGGTCGGGTTTGTCTTAAATAGGGAAGAACTGGGCAACTGCTCACTACAATCGGGATAATCCCAAATGAACTTAAATTCGGCCACATCGGCGAGCATTTCCCCCAGAAGGTGGGTGAACATCAGTCCCAACCTTTGCTCCACCTCAGCCCGAAAGAAAATCCGCGCCTTTTGGTCTGAGAGAATGACCTGATTTTCCCGAAGTTCAAATAACTCTCGGCAGCTCAGCGGGCCATCGGCAGTATAGGCCGTTTCTCCCGCTCTCAGGGGTTCGTCACAGTGTTTAAGAATGTCATAGTCGCTCTCAAATTGGGTCAACACCAGTTGCCAGTGATGCCCCCAAATATCATGCACCAGAAAAGCTTCCGCCTTCTGTGTGGGAATAATGCTGACAGCCCGAATTAAAGATTGAATCACAGTCGAGGTGGGCAGTCCGACTTTCTGCGCAATGCGATCGCACCAAGCTCGATCCATCGTGCTAGCTGTACAGGGGCCAAAAATGGGAAACCGCTGGAACCGCTCAAAGCTAAACTGCCCTAGTGAATCCAGGAATGCCCCAACCTGCGCTTGCTCAAACTCGTTTAATGAGTTCCATAGGGCTGCTGGCAGTTGACTTTCTTGATAATCAATACAGAAATAAATTTGCATGGGAGTACAAATCCCATCGATCGCCTCTGGTGGCAGGGGAACTGCCCCAAACAGATGCTGAAACAGCGAATGCAATTCAGAACGACTGAGCCAGAGTGCTGTGCTAGCTCCGGTTTCTGCCTGCGCTGATTGCTTGTGATCGGCTCGAGCCTCGGCAATAACAGCTTGGATAATGCGCGTTTGTTGGTCAATCACTGCATCCACCCTTTGTAGGGTTTGAGCCAGATGGGACGAAGCCTCGGCAGACAGATGAAACTGCTGACAAAGCTCGGTGATAGCATCAGCACAACCCAACTCCTGCGCCCCCTCGATTTGCCAACCATCCGGCAATGGGTCAGCCTGATATTGGGTCAACGTAGGAGAAACCAGTGTTCCCTGCCATTGCTGCCCCCCTACCTGTTGATAGCGGCTAACCAGCAAGGCCGCCTGCACAAAGGTGTACCGCACCTCTAGGGGGATCATCTCCACAGGCAGTGCTGTCCGGTTGATCGGATGGGCAAACGATTTGAGCTGTTCGCGGATTTGCCGTAACCGCTCCTGCCGCTGCCTAATGGCACTGGAGTCGAGATGGCTGGTTTGATTGAGCGAACGCGATAGTTGCAGGGCCTCTGCTAGCAGCGATCGCTGGGCTTGATTGGGATCTGGTACAGTCACAGTTGTACCCTCACCAGGCGAATTTCAGTGCGCTGATTGCGGGCATCGGCAGGGGAGATATTGGGTAGAGGTTCGGCATAGCCCTTGCCCTCTGCAACAATGCTGTTTTTGACACCCTGGCGGCGCAGGGACTCGACCACAACACTGGCCCGTTGCTGGCTGAGGGTTTGGTTTAAGTCGGCGGGGCCAGTCCGAGAGGTGTGCCCAATCACCCGCACCGCCACAGTTTGGGAGCTAAATTCCGCAATTTCCTGAGCCAGCTTGACCAGGGTTTGCTCTCCCTGGGGAGTGAGTGCCGCAGAACCTACAGCAAAACTCACCACTCCCCGCACTTGCAGGTTGCCAATGGCAGGAGCGGCTGTGACCTGACTCGCGCTGAGTTGCCGCGCAGGGGCGATCGCCCGTCCCTTACCAGCTAACCGCTCGGCCAATTGAGGATTATCGGCCCGCACAAGATCAACCAGGGTTTGGGTATTTTTCGCGGCGCGGGTCAAAAATTGTGGCGTATAGAGATTACCAATGGCCGGCGGCACTGCGTTCAGCCGACCCGCCAAGACTAAAACAGCCGCGGTTGAGCCAATCCGTTTCTCCAGGGTTTGGTTGGTCATCCACGTTTGGGCTTCCGTTGCAGTAAAAAACTCAATCCCCCGCAAAATGGCTCCCGCATCACTGGCAGAGAGGTTGCCATCTTCGGCAATCTGGGTTTGTAGCTGGGAGGCATCCCGCACATTGGCATCAATCCGCCGGTAATAGGATTCTAAGAACTCTGAAATTTGATTGGGTCGAGATTGGATCAAGCGATCAGAAGCAACGATCACGTCCACGATCGCCCCAGGAGCATCGCGACTAGAGAGCACAATAGTGTAGCCCCGCTGACGAGCCTGGGTCACATAGGGTTCCCAGATAATGGCGATCGCCACATCCTGAGCAGGGTCTTGCATCAATTTCCAAGCTTCTGAAGCATCCTCAACGCGAATCACCCGAAACTCAGAAAGCTTAAAGGCTTCAAACTTGGTGTCTAAGACCAGGGCCAAATATTCGCTCGGCGTATCACCAGCAAAGGCAATACTCAGTTGCCGCCCTTGCTGCTGGGCCTGCTGCACCAGTTGGTTTAAGTCCAATAGCGATTTCAAATTGGGATACTTTTTCGTATTCAGCACAACGGCATCGGCCCCAACCGTGCGGTCAATTAGGCCCACAATTTTGCCCTGGGGTTGTTGCTTCAAAAACTGATCCAAGGTGGTGACAATCAAGTCAGCTTCTCCACGATTCAGGCGTTCTGCCCGTTTCGCTTGATCAAATTCATCCTGATAGCGCAGCCTAATGCCCGATTCCTTGAGAACCGTTTGAAAGGCGGCGTTCCGAAAGGTACTATAGCCACTAAACGTATCGCCCAAAACCGTTAACTGTTGAGCTGTTTGAGGATTTTGGCTGGGGTTTGAGGTCTGCCCCTGAGGATGAACTGGCAATAATCCTGGAGTCGTCTGATTCAGTAACCAAAATCCCCCACCAATCAGGCTTGCCGTCGTAGCGAAGGCAAGTAGAAGGGCCAGGTTATCATTCTTTTTCATGAGCGTTTGCTGCCTTAGAAACACGACTCTCCGTTGTTCCAGAGCCGCGAGTGCAAGCCACCTGCTCTGAGCCTGAGGTATCTGCCAAGCAAAAGACTGGCAAGCGGGTCAAACACAACGTTGCACCTTATAGCTGGCTATGAGCTAATCGCTGTTGGCTCAGGTACGTTTTAACCAAGCTGGCAAAGGCCATACTTGAACGACCATCCCTGGATGGACTGGGAGAATACTATCTATAGATTCCCGTTTTAGTCCCTGAATTTCTGATGCATTTCTTCATTTATGGTAGAGCTTTAACAATTCAGTTGTGAATCATGAATCGACCGCATTATTGATACAATATTGGTACAACCGTAGCCGTGAGAAACATGGTAACAGCCAGTCAGAAAGCCTACCCAACATTGGTGGTTGGGCCTTTAGTTTTGTCCTAAGCTTTCTGACCCAAGCGATCAATCAGCCCTACCAAACCCTCAGTAATCAGGCGTAACCGAGAGCCGATAACTGTTGGTTGAATTGATTTGGGTTGATTCCCCACTCCTTGGGACGAAATGTGATGCTCCATGGCTAAAATAGGCTTCTACCCCTTGGAGCAAAACACCTACCGACGCTAACCTTGTGAGTTGACACTATTGCTTTCATACCCATTGCAGTAGAGGGAGAGGCGATTGGGGGCTGCCCGGTTGCTATTTCTAATTGGCTTGCCTGGGAGTGGTAAGTCTACCCTGGCGGCTCAATTGCTCCAGGAAGATGACCGACGCCGATTGATTTCGACGGATCAAATTCGGGCACAGTTGTTTGGCGATGAGGCAATTCAGGGTTCCTGGTTGCTGATTTGGTGGGAGATCCGCCAACAGTTAACGATCGCGATCGCCCAAATCCAGGCTGGCATCATCACCGAAGTCATTTACGATGCCACCAATGCCCGTCGCCGCGATCGCCGCCGTGCCCTGTTATTGATTCGTTACTGTGGCTTTACCCAGGTGACTGGCATTTGGGTAGACACCCCCCTCGCCACCTGCTTGGAGCGTAACCAACGCCGCGATCGCCAGGTACCCGAAGCGGTCATTATGCGTATGCATGCTCGCCTGGTTGCGGCGCCGCCCGCTTTAGAGGAAGGGTTTGATGCCCTGATTATCCGTTAAGGCCGCTACCCAATCGGTTTCTCCACCAGATGCAGCCAGATTTCCTGACGCACGGTTTCAATCGGTTTCTCCGCATTGATGTAAATCAATTGACCCTTCAGCTCGTAATACTCCAGCAGGGGAATCGTGCGTTCTTGAAACGCCTCCAGCCGCCGCCGAATCGCTGCAGGGGTATCATCGGCTCGCGCCCTAGCCAGCGATCGCGCCATCAAAGTATCCACAGATGCTTCTAGAAAGAGGGCGTAGTCAAGTTTTTGTTCTAACTGCTCCAGCAAAAAATCCAATTCTTCGGCCTGAAACGCTGTGCGCGGGTAACCATCCAGCACCCAACCCGATTGCACATCGGCTCTGGCTAAGCGTTGTTGGATAAACTGAATCATCATTTCATCCGGAACCAGCTCGCCGCGTTCAACATAGTTGCGCACCTGACGCCCCAAGTCGGTTTGACAGTCGCCGTCAGAATCGCGGGGGGCGATCGCCGCCCGCAAAATTTCCCCCGTTGAGACCCAAGTAATCCCAAGCTGCTGACACAACCAGGTGCCTTGAGTGCCCTTTCCAGCACCCGGCCCACCCAAAATCACGACTCTCACGGTTTAACTCCTCGTCTTGGGTACCCTAACGATTGGAAGGTTTCCAGAGCAGTGTCCTGGCTATGCCATGCCCCCCATCGACAGTTCGCCAAGCTCTGGCAGCCTCTCAACCGCTCTAGAAACAATCTTTACCTAAGATCGACGCTCTGGGCAAAAACTTTGCTAATCATTCTCGATTTCTTCTGCCATGATATTGGGCAGTTCCTAAGAAAGCGGTTGTACTAGTTGACGGATCACTCTATGTAGTGTTTTATGTGGTGAAAATCTGAATTAGTTACACTAGATTTATTGGCAACCCTTTTAATTAGGGGCTCTTCGTACTAGGTATAGCAGCAGGCATTAACCCATGGTTTCTCAAGTTGAGGCACCCTCCCTCCATTCTTCGCGTCCTTTGACCCATCGCATTGAAGGTTTGGTGCAGGTGTTTACATCGGCCCATCGCAACTTTTTCACCAGCGTCATGGCCCAGGCTCTAAGAATTGCCGGGCAGGGCACTCCTGTTCTCGTTGTCCAGTTTCTTAAGGGTGGCATCAACCAGGGGTTTGAACACCCGGTACGATTGGGGCAACATCTCGATTGGATTCGGTGTAATTTACCCCGCTGTGTAGATACACCCCAGTTAGACGACCTGGAAACCCATTCCTTAATGGATCTCTGGCGAAAAACCCAGGAGGTTGTACTCAAGGGTCAGTACGATATGGTAGTGCTGGATGAGTTAAGCCTGGCAATTCATTATGGTCTGATTGCTGAGACGGATGTTCTTTCCTTTTTGAGCAAACGCCCCCAGCACATTGATATCATTCTGACTGGCCCAGAAATGCCCCAGGCGATTCTTGACATCGCTGATCAGATTACAGCATTACGCCGCAGTCACCAGCCCTAAAATGGGGGTTATGGAGCGGCAGGAGGAGTTTTGTGAGGTCGGTTGACGATGAGTTTCCCTGGTGCTTTTCCACGCACAAGTACTCAACGACAGACGTCAGCCCCTATGCTTGGAAGACAGCCCCCCCCTTAGCCCCAATCAGGATGTCCTCTCTGCTGATTGCTTTTCTGTAATGGTTATCAGACCATCCTTCAAAAGGCTTGGAAGCTAAGCTGCCAAGGTTTTGAGTGTTAATTTTGGAATTCCGCATAGCCGCACAAGTCATGATTAAAAACGATCATTGGATTACCGAAATGGCAACTCAGGGGATGATTACGCCCTTTGCAACAAGTTTAGTGCGGCGGGTGGAAGAGACACCTGTCATCTCCTATGGCTTGAGTAGCTATGGCTATGACTTGCGGCTGTCGCCACGGGATTTTCGGGTGTTTCGCCATATCCCTGGTACAGTGGTTGACCCCAAAAATTTTAGCTCGGCCAATTTAGAGCCGGTTGAGTTGCATCACGATGCATCGGGCAGTTATTTTATTTTGCCGGCTCATTCCTATGGGTTGGGAGTGGCTCTGGAGCGGTTGCAAGTACCGGAAAATATTACGGTGATTTGTATTGGTAAGAGCACCTATGCGCGTTGCGGCATCATTGCGAATCTAACCCCAGCAGAGGCGGGTTGGCGTGGCTATCTGACTCTGGAGTTCTCCAATTCGTCCAGTGCGGATTGTCGCATCTATGCAAATGAGGGGGTTGTGCAACTCCTTTTTCTGGAAGGAGCGCCCTGCGGAGTCAGTTATGAAACGCGCCAGGGCAAATACCAGGATCAGCCGGAAGAGGTGACGTTGGCCAGGGTTTAGGGGTTGGATGTCCTATCGTTATCTGCTGTTTTATAAGCCCTATAATGTGCTTTGCCAGTTTACCCAGGAGGGGATTGAGCGCCCGACCTTGAAGGATTATGTGGCGATCGCGGATGTCTATCCTGCTGGGCGGTTGGATTATGACAGTGAAGGGTTGGTGCTTTTGACCAACGATGGACGTTTACAGCACCGGTTAAACCATCCCCAGTTTGGTCATCCTCGCACCTACTGGGTACAGGTGGAGCGCTTGCCTGACGAGGTGGCGTTAGAGCAGTTGCGTCGGGGGGTTACCATTCAGGGCGATCGCACTCGGCCTGCTCAGGTTCGTCTGTTAGCAGTAGAACCCGATTTACCGCCCCGCAACCCGCCGATTCGTTTTCGCAAAACGGTGCCCACCGCCTGGTTAGAGTTGACCCTCACAGAAGGGCGTAACCGCCAGGTGCGTCGAATGACGGCTGCTGTGGGGTTTCCAACTTTACGATTGGTACGGGTGGCGATCGCCCACCTCACTCTGGGTAGCTTGTCGCCGGGAGAATGGCGCGAATTGGGGCTAGAGGAAGTACAACGACTGCAACGGTTGTAGACATGCTTCTATTCGCTTCTATTCTATGATTTTGGATTTGCGATTTTAGAGAATTTGACACTATGCCAGTGCCTCAGACATTTGGGTTGCCGGGGGAGATGGAAGGTGCTCCATAGGCTCGTATCGCTTTGGTCAGAAGGCTGAGGACAAAACTAAGCGCTCAAACATCGATGCTGGGCGGCTTCCTGACCCGCGATCGCAATTTTCTCGTAGCGATCGCAACAGTGTTACCTTCGGAGTGAGTAAGAGTGTTGCTTTACTCACAAATCAACAATTCACGAACCCCTAGTTGGAAGTCTCGGCCTGAGTGGGGTGAAAATAGTCGTAGATTTGCTGTGCCAAACGGGGGCCAATACCGGGAACAGAGGCGATTTGCTCTGGGGAGGCTTCGCGTAGGTAGTCGATCGAGCGAAAGGTAGCAAGCAACTGCTTTTGGCGGTGATGCCCTAAACCGGGAATGTCATCCAGGCGAGATCGCCGCATCCGTTCCGTGCGCTTTTGTCGATGGAAACTGATGGCAAAGCGGTGGGCTTCATCCCGCAGTCGGCGCAGCAATTGCACGCCGGGTTGCTCCGCCTCCGTATCAAGGGGGAGCGACTCTCCTGGCAAGAAAATTTCTTCCCGCTGTTTGGCCAAGCTAATGACCCGAATCTCTTCCAGGAGGTTCAGTTCCCGCAACACTTCGACAACGGCGGAGAGTTGCCCTTTACCACCATCGATCATCACCAAGTCAGGAAAATCGGCAGTGGCGGAGACCTGGCGTTCTAAGATGGAAATCTCTTCCCGTTTCACCGGGTCTCCTTTTGCTTTCAGCGCGGCATACTTGCGAAACCGTCGCCCAATCACTTCGGCCATGCTGGCAAAGTCGTCGGAGTGACCGGCCCGAACGGTGGGGTTTTTGATTTTGTAGTGGCGATAGTGTTGCTTGGCCGGCAATCCGTCGATAAACACGACCTGGGAAGCGACTGCATCCGACCCCTGGATATGGGAAATATCGTAGCCTTCAATTCGCCGGGGTAAGTCGGGGAGATCCAACAGTTCCGCCAAGTCTTGCATGGCCTGGGCATTGCGATCGGCGAATTTTTGGGTGCGGGCTAGTTCATAGGCGGCGTTGCGTTCTACCATTTCCACCAAATCTGCCTTGACCTGGCGCTGGGGATGCAAAATGGTGACTTTGCGACCCTTGGTTTGCGTCAAGTATTCGGCTAGAATTTCGGCGTCGGGTAGCTCATGCTGCACCAAAATTTCGACCGGAATTTCAACTGCGTCAACGGTTTGGTAATGGTCTTCCAGCACCCGTTGCAAAATTGCTCCGGGACTGCCAGACTGCGCATCGGCTAAAAAGCCCAAACGACCTACCAAGCGACCGGCCCGAACTTGAAATAGTTGGATGCAGGCATGCTGGTCATCGGCAGCTAGGGCGATCGCATCGCGGGAAACCGTATCATCCGCACTGGAGACTTTTTGGTCGGCAGCCAGGGTTTGAATGCCGGTAATTTGATCACGAATTCGAGCGGCCTGCTCAAAGTTGAGCCTTTCAGCCGCTCGCTCCATTTGCTCGGTGAGAATATCCACCAACTCTTTTGTGCGGCCCTGAAACACCATCGCTACTTTTTGCACAATCTTATGGTAGTCTTCTGAGCTAATTAACTGCTGGCAAACCCCTGGGCAGCGGCCAATATCGTAGTTCAGGCAAGGGCGATCGCGAAATAGCGGCTGAGGACGTTGCCGCAAAGGAAAAATCCGCTTAACCAGATGCAAAGTGCGCCGCAACAACCCTACATCGACATAGGGGCCGTAGTAGCGATCCCTGGCCTTCATTCGACGCTTACGGGTAATAAAAATTCGAGGATAGTCCTCTGACCAGGTAATGCAGAGATAGGGATACTTTTTGTCATCTTTGAGCAGCACATTAAAGTGAGGCTGATGCTGCTTAATTAAATTAGCTTCTAAGGCCAGGGCCTCAGCCTCCGTATCAGTGACAATAAACTCAATTTCGGCAACTTGCCGCACCATCAAAGCCGTGCGCGGGTGCAAGGTAAAATCATCGCGAAAGTAGGAGCGCACCCTGGCTCTGAGTTTTTTTGACTTGCCAATGTAAAGAATCTGATCCGTTCCATCCCGCATCAGATACACCCCCGGCTCCGGAGGAATTTCTTCCAGGCGGGCGTTCAACTTTTCCGGCTCTTTGATCAGCGGCACCAGTTTTGTCAACGACTCAACCCACTTGAAACCACGACATTCTTTCTGATCTTAAAGGAATTGCCCCAAACTGCTGTACTTCTTTTAAGTCTGCTGCATCCATTCCACAACCTTTGCCCAAGCTGGGATACAGGTCACAAAAATTCATTGGTTTACAGTCAAAAAAAATTCACATCCAGGCGTTTGTAGTACCGTATACAGAATTGAGATTTACGAAATTGCTGAAATGCGGATGAAATATCCAATACATTTGCCTTTATGATTTGTCCAAACAATAGGCAAGCTCAACGGGTTGTTTTAACCTGGGTTTCCCTTGGTGGGCAAGTCGTTAAGGGCATCCAGATGCATCCGCATTTCACCATTCCTAACCCCTACTCGGAGACTGGATTGGTTGTGCGTTCTTCTATTCATTTGCTGAGGAACCTCTGAAGAATTATGTCTAAGACTGTTTTCAAAGCACGCTCAAAGCGGCGAAAATACGCGCCTTTGGGCATTAAGTGGTTGTCGCCTTCCTGGTATGCTAGCCTGGCACCTGCCTGGCAAGCTTGCATTCCCCTAGCTCTGATCATTGTTGGTCTGTGGGGGGCAGCTTCCCATGCTCAAGATGCGCCCCCCCCCGTCGAAAAAACGGTTGCAGGGTTGCAGGTCGGGCTAAACACCCTCTGGGTATTGATTGCCGGTTTCCTGGTGTTCTTTATGAATGCAGGCTTCGGCATGTTAGAGACAGGTTTCTGCCGCCAAAAGAACGCGGTTAATATTCTCTCTAAAAACCTGATTGTGTTTGCCCTCTCCACTATTGCCTTCTGGGCGATCGGGTTTGCCTTTATGTTTGGGGATGGCACCCCGTTTATTGGCTTAAATGGGTTCTTTGGGGCTGGGGTAGATAACAGCCCAGCAACGGGGGACGACTACAAGGGCATCTTTAGCTCCCTTGACTGGGCGGCAGTGCCCCTGTTGGCCAAGTTCTTCTTCCAACTGGCCTTTGCCGCAACAGCGGCTACGATTGTTTCAGGTACCGTAGCCGAGCGAATTAAGTTCATTGATTTCTTGATCTTTAGCCTTCTGCTGGTGGGAATCGCCTACCCGATTACCGGCCACTGGGTCTGGGGTGGCGGCTGGCTAGCTGATGCTGGCTTCTGGGATTTCGCGGGTTCAACAGTGGTTCACGCGGTGGGTGGCTGGGCTGCTTTAATGGGTGGAGCCATTCTTGGTCCCCGAATCGGCAAGTACAACTCGGATGGAACCCCCAACGCCCTACCGGGGCATAACATGGGTTTTGCCATGCTAGGTTGCTTGATCCTCTGGTTAGGTTGGTTTGGCTTTAACCCTGGCTCTACTATGAGCTTTAAAGACCCCTCTCTGGTTTCTCACATTGTGATGACGACCAACATCGCCGCGGCCTTTGGTGGAGTGGCTGCTACCATTACCGCCTGGGTTCTGCTGGGTAAGCCGGATTTGTCGATGATTATCAACGGGATTCTGGCAGGCCTGGTGGCGATTACAGCCCCCTGCGCTTTCGTAAATGTGCCTTCTGCTGCCATTATTGGAGCAATTGGCGGCATCCTGGTAGTGCTCGCTGTTGGTTTCTTTGATCGGATTGGGATTGATGACCCCGTCGGGGCAACCTCGGTGCACTTGGTCAACGGTCTCTGGGGCACTATTGCCGTTGGTTTATTTGCCGTTGGGCCCGATGGCATTTTATCTGGTACGCTGTCCTACGCTGATGGGGATGGCCCCTTGAAGGGGTTGTTCCTGGGTGGCGGGTTTAGCCAGTTCATTACCCAGTTGCTAGGTACTCTGGCCGTCGGTGGTATGACAGTGCTTTTGACCACGATCTTCTGGTTTGCGATCAAGGCGATTTTGGGTATCCGCGTCACCGAAGAGGAAGAACTCATGGGTTTGGACATTGGCGAACATGGCATGGAAGCCTATGCGGGCTTTGTTAAGGAGGCCACAGGCGTGGCGGCGGGTGCCACCAGTGTGTCACCCTCTAGTGGCGTTGCGGGTAGCTCTTACTAGTTGAGTTAAGCCAGTGCGGCAACGATGCTCTGATGGATGTCGTTGTCTGACGGGTGACAATTGTTGATTGAAGTGGTGGGGTAAGCCTGATATAGGTTCTCACCACTTTTTTATCGTTAGGGTTACGAATTGTAGCCGTCGTCATGTTTCTTATAGGGATGGCGAGTCAGAAAACCTACCCAGCATTGGCGGTTGAGCACTCGGTTTTATCCTCAGCTTGAGGATAAAGAGGATAAAAGCTATCAATTACTTGAACAACAAACTACAAAAAACACATTGGCGAAGCCCTTGCTCGTAGAGCATAGAACCCAAAGCACGCTTTAAGAGGTGTTTGTGATTTAATGGGTGCTCTTTAAGAGAGAATTCTGATCCGTTAGGCGAGATTTCTGGAAAAATCGCCTAAGCTGGGTCTATTCCACCAGATAGGTGCGATTAATGCTGCGCTAAAACTCATCTGTAGCTAGCCGACCTCATCCAAAGGCCAAAACGGTGTCAGGTACTCCTATTTCATAAAGGATAGAGAATAATGACCGATTTCTGGGTGCTTTGCAGCGCTTGGCGCTCAGTGATTCGCTTTTTTCTCTGTCCTTTACATAAGGGCACTACCCGGTGTCAGGCATCATTTTGCTAACCTGTCTAGCCAAAATTCTAGTGACGTTTTCAGTATGTTGAGTGGGCAAATGACGGTATCTCGAACAATCTGTATGGGGTTTATTGCCGTAATTGCCGTTGGCACCCTGTTGCTGAGTCTGCCCTTTGCCATTCGGGACGGACATTGGACCTGGAATCATTTGATTGTGGCGTTGTTTACAGCTACTTCGGCTGTTTGTGTGACGGGCCACATTGTAGTCGATACCGGCACCTATTTCTCTAGCTTTGGACAGGTGATTATATTAACCCTGATTCAAATTGGAGGGTTAGGTTATATGACCGCCAACACCTTTTTGCTGCTGTTGTTGGGGCGGCGGTTTAATCTGCGGGATAAGATCGCTGTGCAACAAGCTTTTGACCGTAGTGGCATTCAGGGGGCTGCCCAACTGATTCGGTCGATTATTGCAATCACTTTGTTTTTTGAGCTGACTGGCCTGTTTCTGCTGCTAGGGTTATTTGTCGCCCAGTATGGTCTGAATCGAGGGCTTTGGTTAGCACTGTTTCATAGCGTGAGTGCCTGGAATAATGCAGGATTTAGCCTATTTCCTAATAGCCTGATGGATTATCAGGGGTCGCTGCTGGTGAATCTTATCATTCCCGGATTAGTGATTTTGGGTGGTTTAGGCTACGAGACGTTATTTGAACTTTATCTCTGGCTACGCGATCGCGTCACTAGGCGGCATGAAAAGTTATCCTTTTCGCTGAATTTTAAGGTGGGTTTAAGTACAACGCTGTTCTTATTGTTTGGTGGGGCGGTTGCCTTCTTTATGGTAGAAGTACGCAACCCAGCGACGCTGGGTGGCATGAGTCTACCCGTGGAACTGATGACGGCCTGGTTTCAGTCAATGACCACCCGCACTGCTGGTTTTAATTCAATTGATACGGGCAGTATGACAACGGCCGGTTTGTTTATTGCGATCGCCCTGATGTTTGTGGGTGGCAGTCCCGGCGGTACGGCAGGCGGCATCAAAACCACAACACTGCGGGTGCTAACAAGCTGCACAAAGGCGATTCTCAGAGGCCGAGAAGAAGTCACCCTCTATGAGCGGCAGATTCCGCAATCGCTGATTTTAAAAGCGATTGGCGTAGTTTTAGGGTCAGCCACGACGGTTGTGTTAATGACGGTTTTGATTACTCTGAGCGATCCCGATGTGGACTTTATCAAAATTTTATTTGAGGTGGTTTCTGCCTTTGCGACCGTTGGCCTTTCCACTGGAATTACAGCCAGCCTTTCGATTCCTGCCAAGCTGGTGCTAATTGCCACGATGTACACTGGCCGGGTAGGAATTTTACTGTTAATGGCCGCCGTTTTGGGCGACCCAAAGCCGAGCTTTGTGCGTTACCCAGAAGAAAATCTACTGGTTGGCTAAGGGTTAACCAGCAAGCAGGGTAGCTACTCAGGAATGCATGACTCCTTTATTATCCTTTATCAATCGTTGCGCTAGCTTCATCAAAAGTTTATCAAGTTAGTCCCGTTACTAGGCGAAATCCTAGAAAAATGACCTGGAAGATCGCGATCGCTCCAGAGCCTTCGTTTCTCCCTGACTTGATTCCTCTTTTTGAACCGTTTTATCCACCTCGATGAGCAAGGTGCTATGACAACGATACCGAGCCAAAATTTTACAGTTTCCTATAACCCCAAGGGATTATGTCGAATTGTCGGGTTTGCTTGCCTGGCAGGTTTTCTAGTCGATTTGGTCGTGTTGTTATTCCCCCTATCTCTGGGTAATGTGGAGTGGCGTATTGGGGTATTGCAGCAACTGGGCGATCGCTCGGTGGTTTTGTTACTGGGCTTAGCCCTGACCATGTACGGCATCTTGGATACACGGGGATGGCGTAGACGCCTCGCCCTCTTTTGCTTGAGCTTAGGCGTGATTTTTTGCCTTTCCTCGGTGCTGGTGATTCGCGATAGTCTGGCCTATCAGCAGCAGGTGATGCAAGCCATTGCCAAACAATCCAGCGATATTCAGTCCCAAATTCAAAAAGCTCAGACTGACCCAAAAGCAGCGCCGAATGTCACTGCGGAGCAGCTAGAGCAAGCCTCACGAGTGCTGAGCGGGCGCACCGAGGCAGCAAAACAAACGACTAAGACAGGCGTACTGAAAAGTAGTATTTCGAGTGTTGGCAATCTGTTAGTGGTAGGGCTGGCATTGATTGGCCTGGGGCGCTATGGTGCCCGTCCGCCAAAGTTTTAGAAAAATCGCTTATCTGGTTATTCGTCAGTTTTTTCGTCTCATCGTTGAGGAGCAAGCCCAGCCTTAGGTAAGATAGGCGAAGCTTTCGTGACCATAATTTAGGTCAGACCAATCGCTCCTATGATGGGTTGGCCCCCAAACCTAAAAAGATAAAAATGGAATCGGAGGCTGTGTTGAGTTTTTTTCCTGCCAGCCCCTATGTCCTCTCCTTCTCCCTCGGCTGAACCAACCTGGCAAACCATTATCCGCCTGTTGCGCTGGGATAAACCCGAAGGCCGCTTAATTCTCATGATTCCAGCACTGTGGGCAGTGGTGTTGGCCGCTAGAGGGTTACCCCCCCTGCCTCTAGTGGGGGTAATTATCTTAGGGAGTCTGGCCACCAGTGCCGGGGGGTGCGTGGTGAATGACCTCTGGGATCGCAATATTGATCCCCAAGTACAGCGCACCCGTAATCGGCCCCTGGCAGCCCGCTCGCTCTCAATTAAGGTGGGCCTTGTTGTTGCCCTAGTTGCCTTTACCTGTGCCTGGGGGCTGGCCCTTTATCTTAACCCTTTTACCTTTTGGCTGTGTGTGGCAGCCGTACCTGTGATCATTCTTTATCCCCTGGCTAAGCGAGTGTTTCCGGTACCGCAACTGGTGCTGGCGATCGCCTGGGGGTTTGCAGTGTTGATTAGTTGGAGCGCAGTCAGTTGTGCAGCTCCCGGGGCAAACTTCAGTTGTTTGGGATATACCACCTGGTTGCTCTGGGGGGCAACTTTGTTTTGGACTCTCGGGTTTGACACGATCTATGCCATGCCCGACCGAGAGGATGATCAGCGGCTGGGGGTCAATTCTAGCGCGCGCTTTTTTGGCAAACATGCCCCCCTTGCGATCGCCACCTTTTTTGTTGCTACCGTGCTGCTATTGGGGCGTTTAGGGCTAGAAATGCAGTTGAGCTGGGTTTACTGGCTCACTTTATCAGTCGCTGCCTTTCTCTGGGGTTGGCAATCCTGGCAATTACGTCGGCCACTCCCCCCAGCCACCTACGGTCAACTCTTTCGGCAGAATGTATGGGTCGGCTTTTTGCTCCTCCTGGGAATGTTCCTGGGAACCTAGGGCTGCAAAGGTGGAATGCCCCTGATGTGGAGAGCGCACAATCGGCTGTGCGTTGTCGGTTCCTGTGAGATTTCCTGAAGCGCACAAGCCAGCTAGTCGCTTGTTTGCTAGAAACTTCCTGGCCACAACTCGCCATCAACACGGGTGGGAAATCAATGGTCGATCATTGAGAAGCTACTCTCCCTTATTTGGCTAATTCCAAAACCCCTCTGACGATGATGGGTACTAGAGAGTTTCAACCCAAACTTTTGCCTTCACCAAACAAGAGGAAACTTTTCCGAGCGCTCCACATTTTTACATAACCGCAGTTCAGTACCATCAGAACTCCACTCAACCGCGTCAAAAATCTGGTGCAAGATGTACAAACCACGACCACATTCACGCTCTTCGTGAGCCTTTTCATTTTCTGAGTGCAGGCCACAGCACTTCGGTGGGCAGAAACCAGAACCTTGGTCTGAAATGATCCACCAATACTGGTCTGAAGAAACTGAAAATCGAACAAACACCTTTTTACGGGGATCGAGCCGGTTACCGTGCTTAGCTGCATTAACGAGAGCCTCTTGCAACCCCAAGCGAATCTCTGCTTGCCACTCAGACGGAATCTCAACCAGCAACAGATCCAGGATTGGAATCAAGTACAAAGTCGAGGGAAAACTAACCGTGTTCCAAACTCGCCTAGCAGGGCGGGAAGTGAGAGCAATCACTAAGAGAAACCCCACAACGCTACAGAATGTAAAATCAACTCATTCAACAATGAAAGCAGCAAATCAAAAAGCAAATAGGTCACCTCGAACCTCAATGCTATAGACACAGTCAGCAAAGTTTGAGTAGATCCTCAGATGCAACCCTATACCTGACAAACAATGTCCGATGGCTGTGATCTAAAGAAATCAGACTTAAAGGAGATGGTGACACCCAACTAATCAAAGCTTTCAAAAAGTTTTTGAAAAAGTCTAAGGAATCCGCTGAAAGGGTTGAAACACACAGAAAAACGACAGAACCACAATCAGGGACAAACATTACATATCTGAGACTTAAAACTACAGATAAAGGCTACACTTTTTTACCTGTCCTTTTTCATAGTATCAAAAACACCAGGAGAAACCAAATTCTAATTAGAATTTCTAATTAAGTTTTACCGATAGATAGCGATTGTCAGGGGCTGAAAACATTGGAATTATGGGAACTTCAGCCGATTGTTTCAAGGTTGGCGTTTTTTTTACTTTTTCCCCCTTACCGAGGAAACCTTGATCACATAGCTACTGGTGTTGTTTATGGGGTACCTCCCCCACTGAACCTTGGCTAGATCCGGAAGGGTTGTTTTTTGTGAGAAGAGCGACTGAAAGCTCGATTTGGGTTACCCTCCTGAAACTAGCCCAGGGACGTGTGGCTCTCTGAGCAAATCAGATTCAGAAAACTTGTTCCAGGCGACGGAAGTCTTTCTCAACCTCTGCCCACAGAGTTTGATTATGGGGATCAGTGCGCAAAGCCTTCTTCAGATAAATTCGAGCTTTATCTAACTGGCCCTGCTGGATCAAATAACGCCCCCATTGCTGATAGGCGATCGCTTGCCACTGCCCAACTTCTGGATCCTTTGGCATGCGATTGGCTAAGCCCTCGACTAGGGCGATCGCTCGCGGAAAGCGGCGCGTTTTTAATAACGTCTGCAGTTGCTCGTAGAATTGCTGCTTTAATTGGCGTTCAGCGGGAGAAAGATCCGGATTGAACTGGACTTTTGGTGCTGGCTTAGGCGAATTTTCCTGCACGTGGATACGCACCCGTTGCCCCGATTTTGCCGCTGGCTGGGGAGGTGAAACGGGCGCAGTAAGTGATGGCTTGACCTCAGCCATGAGGCACTTATAGGCCTGTGTAATCTGGATAAATTGCTCCGTTGCTGTGCGATCGCCGCGATTGACATCTGGATGAAATTGGCGTGCCAGATGCCGGTAAGCCGCCTTAACCTGCTCGTAGGAGGCCCCTTTAGGTAACCTTAAAAGATGATAGCTCTCAACAAGATCCATAGATCATACAACGGTGGCAAGACTTTAGAATTTTGCCACCCCTCCGTCAAAGTGAGTCATTTCATTGGCGGCAGCCCTGGAAATGCCCTTAGGTCTGACTGACACTCTCAATGACCTGGTCAATCAGCCCATACTCCTTTGCTTCATAGGCAGACATAAAGTAATCCCGATCAGTATCCTTCTCAATTTTTTCTAGGGGTTGACCGGTACGTTCTGCCAAAAGCTGGTTTAGCAAGCCCCTAATCCGCAAAATTTCCTTCGCTTCAATATCAATATCAGTGGCTTGTCCCCGGCTTCCCCCTAGGGGTTGGTGAATCATAATCCGAGCATGGGGTAAAGCCAGCCGTTTACCCTTGGTTCCGGCAGCCAGCAAAAAGGCTCCCATCGATGCGGCCAACCCTACACAAATGGTTACGACCTCAGACTTAATGTGCTGCATCGTGTCATAAATCGCCATCCCCGCTGTAACCGATCCACCCGGAGAATTGATATACAAGTAAATTGGTTTGCTCTGATCATCAGAGTCGAGGTATAGCAGATAGGCGACAATCGCATTAGCAATGCCATCATCGACTTCTTCTGAGAGAAAAATAATGCGCTCACGAAATAGCCGCTCGTAGATGCCGATCCACTGCTCGTAGGGACTACCCGGCAACCGGTAGGGAACGCTAGGAACACCAATAGGCATCAGAAAATCTCCTAAGAAATAAAACAATCTTTCGCGATCAAGTGCTTAACGAGCACCTGTTGTGGCCAGAGGTGTAGACACCTTCGTACTAGCAATTACCCGGTCAATCAGCCCATAGGCTTGAGCTTCCTGGGGGGTCATATAAAAGGTGCGATCCATATCCTTGGCCAGCCGTTCTACCGACTGCCCGGTATTCGTCGCCAAAATTTGCAGCATTAGTTGGCGCTTTTCTAGAACTTCCCTGGCATTGAGTTCAATATCCGTTGCTTGACCCTGCGTGCCCGCTAGCGGGTGGTTCAGGGCAATCATAGAATGGGGTAAACTACTCCGCTTACCCTTTGTGCCGCAAGAAAGCAACAAAGCCGCCATGCCAATCGCCTGCCCGAGACAAACAGTGACAATTTCCGACTTAATGTGCTGCATGGTGTCATAGATGGCTAGCCCAGCGGTCACCGACATCATACCAGCCCCTTCATTGGTCATCCCGGCCAAAACGGGATCTCCCAGGGAATTGATGTAAAGGTAGATGGGTTTGCCCTGATCTTCAGAGTCAAGATAGAGCAGGGAAGAAATGATTGAGTTCGCTAAACCAGCGGTGATCGGCTGATTCAAAAAGATAATGCGTTCCTGGCTTAAGCGCGTGTAGATATTGATCCATTGCCAGGAGGGACTGCCGGGAATGTTATAGGGAACGCGCAAAATCTCATCCACAGTGATTCTCCCCTTAGTTAAGAAACGCCCGCCGGGAGCGGTTTGGGCAGGTCTTTCATACTTTCTAGCACCCGGTCAATCAAGCCATACTCCTGGGCCTGTTGGGGAGTCAGGTAAAACATTCGATCCGTGTCTTTGGCAATTTTTTCTGGGGGCTGCCCGGTGTTTTTAGACAGGATATCTAGCATCGCCTTCTTGTTGTTTAAAACCTCTTGTGCCCGAATCTGAATATCGGTCGCTTGACCACGGCCCATCCCAATCCGAGGTTGGTTGAGCACGATGGTGGCATGGGGGAGACTAGCCCGATAACCCTTCGCGCCTGCAGACAGGATCATGGCAGCGGTACCCATGGCCTGACCAATACAGATGGTATGCACGGGGGGCTTGACATAGTTAATCGTGTCGCAAATGGCGAATGCTTCGGTTTCTTGCCCGATCGCATCGCCCGTATACCAGGAGGTGCCGGTTGAGTTGATGTAGAAATAGATGGGCTTTTCAGGATCCGCAAATTGGAGATATAGCAGTTGGGCAATAATCAGCTTGGTTACATCCACACCCAATTGCCGCTTAAAGTCATCGGAGGAAACCAGGGGCAACCCCAGGTAGATGATGCGCTCTTTGAGTAGAAGCGAGGGCAAATCAGGAGGAGGTGTGCGGTAGTAGGCATCACCAGTGTAGTAGGGAGATTGAACAGCCTTGATGGATGACATAGCTTAACTTCGCTCGAAACAGATTTGCCAAAAGACGCTATCTATTCATAGTAGCGTGACCCTGGAGCTTCTGGCTTCGACTAGGGGATCTGGGCTGAGCCAGAAACAACCGCCCTCTTACCAATCAAGGGCACTGACTGGTTTCAGGCCACCACAAAGTTAACCAGCTTGCCCGGTACCACAATCACCTTTTTGATTGTCTTATCGGCAATGTGCTTTTGTGCCAGCTCAGACTCACGGGCGATCGCCTCCAATTCCTCCTGGCTCACCTGAGCTGGTACCTGGATCGTCCCTTTTGTTTTGCCCAAAACTTGAATCACCACTGTGATTTCGTCAGCAATCAGAGCGGCTGCATCGACCACAGGCCAAGTTTGCTGGTGGATCGAACCTGGCATCCCCAATTGGTGCCAGAGGTCTTCGGCGATATGGGGTGCAAAGGGAGCCAGCAAAATGAGCAGGGTACGAATTCCCTCGGCATAGATTGGCGAATCTTTGCAGGTCGCATCGGCGAGCGCATTGCTTAGCTTCATTAGCTCAGACACCGCTGTATTGAACTGATACTCATCCGTCAGGTCATCGGTGATTTCCTTAATTGCGGTGTGAATTGCTCGCCGCAAGTCTTTTTCGGCTCTGGTTAGCGTCTCTGGGCGATCGGGTACTGCCGTCACTGGAGCCGCCGCAAATTCGGTGACCAATCGCCAGACCCGATTGAGAAAGCGAAACTGCCCTTCCACATCGGCTTCATCCCACTCTAGGTCTTTTTCGGGGGGAGCCTTGAAGAGAATAAACATCCGGGCGGTGTCGGCTCCGTACTTATTCACCACATCTCCTGGAGCCACCCCATTGTGTTTCGATTTCGACATTTTTTCGTAGACCACCTCCAGGGCATCTCCCGTTTCAGGATCAGTGGGATTCGCAAAATCCGTGATCTGAGATGGGATCACATAACGTCCTGTTTTAGGATTTTTGTAGGTTTTTCCCTGCACCATGCCCTGAGTCAGCAGGCGTTGAAAAGGCTCAGAAAAGTTGAGCAAGCCGCGATCGCGCAAAACCTTAGTAAAAAAGCGAGCGTAGAGCAAATGCAAAATGGCGTGCTCAATCCCCCCGACATACTGATCCACCGGCATCCAGTCATTCGTTTTTTCGGGATCAAACGCTGCTGCCGGGTTCTTAGCGTCGGGATATCGCAAGAAATACCAGGAAGAACAGATGAAGGTATCCATCGTATCGGTTTCTCGCTGGGCCGGAGTGCCACAGGTTGGGCAGGGCACATTTTTCCAGGTTGCTAGTTGGGCCAGGGGTGAAGGGCCTCGCCCCGAAAAAGCCACATCCTCTGGCAGACGCACAGGCAAATCTGTATCGGGTACGGGGACAGCACCACAGTTTGGACAGTGAATAATGGGAATCGGTGCGCCCCAGTAGCGTTGCCGTGAGATCAGCCAATCCCGCAGGCGGTAGTTGGCCATGCCCTTGCCCTTGCCCATTTTCTCTAGCCATTGGATGGCCACTTCGACACTTTGGCCAGCCTCTTTTCCAGCGGGCACCCCGTCCAATGGCCCCGAGTTCACCATGACTCCAGCACCCGGGTAAGCCTCGGTCAGAGTAGCGGCATTTAGCATTGCCCCTTCCGGCTGCACTACCACAGCGATCGGGAGGTTAAACTGGCGCGCAAACTCAAAGTCGCGCTGATCGTGGGCCGGTACCGCCATAATGGCCCCCGTGCCGTAATCCATCAGCACGTAGTCCGCAATCCAAATAGGGATTTTGGCCTGATTCACTGGGTTAATGGCATAGCTACCCGTCCACACCCCTGTTTTTTCCCGTCCTTCTGCCATGCGATCCAAATCACTCTTTGCTGCGGCCTCAGCTTGATAAGCCTGCACGGCTTCGGCCTGATCGGGTTGGGTGAGCTTAGGAACAAGCGGATGCTCGGGCGAAAGCACCATAAAAGTTGCCCCCCAGAGAGTATCAGGACGGGTGGTAAAAATCACCAGAGGATCACCGGCCTCAGTGTGAAACATCACCTGCGCCCCAGTGGATTTGCCAATCCAGTTAGCTTGCATGAGGCGCACCTTTTCGGGCCAACCAGTGAGCTGGTCAAGATCCTGCAATAGCTGTTCGGCATAATCAGTGATTTTGAGAAACCACTGCCTTAGTTGTTTGCGTTCTACTTTTGCTCCTGATCGCCAGGAGCGGCCTTCGCTGTCCACCTGCTCATTAGCCAGCACCGTCTGGTCGATGGGATCCCAGTTAACCGTGGCCTCTTTTTGATAGGCCAGCCCCGCTTTGTAGAATTGCAAGAAAATCCACTGGGTCCACTGATAGTAATCCGGCGAACAGGTGGTGACTTCCCGATCCCAATCAAAGGAAATACCCAACTGATCGAGCTGCTGCCGCATCTGGGCAATATTTTGATAAGTCCAGGTTGCTGGGGGAATGCCGCGCTCGATCGCCGCATTTTCGGCGGGTAAGCCAAAGGCATCCCAACCCATGGGATTGAGTACACGATATCCCTGCATTCGGCGTAGGCGGGCAATGACATCTACAATTGTGTAAACGCGCACATGCCCCATGTGGAGATTGCCCGAAGGGTAAGGAAACATTGACAGGGCATAGAATTTTGGCTGAGCAGGATCCTCTGAGGTCTGGTATAGCTGCTGCTCAGCCCAAGCTTTTTGCCACCTTGCCTCGATCGCTGCGGGTGTATAACGCGCTTCCACAAAATTTCTCCCAACAGTTTGCCAAAATCAATGGTGTGAACCCCCGGAGCAAGCCCCGGAAGGTATTTCGCCCCAACAAATGGGGAATGAACCCAAAGAGATTCAATGGGTTGTCTCAATTCATTCTAAGAGGTGACTGGCCATTAATCCGGGAGTTTCTGCTCGAATCAGAACTCGTTGCTGTTAGAATCTCTTCTTAGTTTTGTTTCATGATGCAAATAAGTACCACAATCTGGAAATGATCCGGATTGTTGATAAAAAGAAAGGTTTGTGTTGTTTAGACCGATTCAGCCAATGTCAAAATCAGCCATGCTTAAACAGTTTGCTTTTGCTGTCAGCTTGATGGCTCTGGTTGGAGTAGCGACACCCATTTCTGGCTTTGCCCAAACCGCAAGCCCGAATCTACAACAAACTCAGCGCTTAAATGAGCTGCTGCGAGAGGGGCGTAAGCAAGTCGATGCGAAAGCCTATGCCAGAGCACTCGAAATTTATCGGCAGGCCGCTGAATTAGATAGTAAAAATCCTCGAATTTTTTCTGGAATTGGTTATCTAGAAGCAGTGCAGGGCAATTATGCCGCCGCCGCTAGTGCTTACCGCCAGGCGATCGCCTTGGATGCTAAGAATGCCGATTTTCACTATGCCCTGGGCTACAGTTTGGCCAACCTGGGAGATAACGAAGGAGCAATCGCAGCCTATCGAGCCAGCACCCAAATCGCGCCCCGCAATCTCAATGCCCAGTATGCATTAGGCATTGTCCTGAGCCGCACAGCTAACCATGGTGAAGCCGAAAAAGTCTATCGCCAGATTGTGGCACTACAACCCAACAGTTACCAGGGATATGAGTTGCTAGGAGGCGCTTTGATTCAGCAGGGGCGCTTTCGAGAAGCGCTGGAGCCGCTGCAAAATGCGGCCAAGTTGGCCCCCCGCCAGGGCAGTGTGCAGGTGCAGCTAGGGGCCGCCTGGATTGGCATGGGCGATTTGACAAATGGGCTTGAAGCCTTTCGGCGAGCTTCTGAGATTGAACCCCGCAATGCTTTGATTCAACTTCAGATAGGGCGAATTTTGCGGGCCAAAGAACGCTGGGATGAGGCACTGGCGGCCTATCGCCGGGCAGCAGCCCTGCAATCAAACCTCACAGAAGCCCACCTGGCGATGGGTGAAATTCACCTGATTAAGCAAGATTACCTGGCAGCCATTATTGCCTACCGTGACTATGTGGCGATCGCCCCCAACGATCCGATTGGTTACTATGGCCTGGGTAAGGCTCTGGCAGCCCGCGATCGCACTAGTGAAGCCCGAACAAATCTGGAAACAGCCCGCGAACTTTACAGGCGTCAGGGTAAACAAAAGGAAGTGCAAAGCATAGAAAAACTCCTTAAAGAGCTGCGCTAAGGAGCGAGAGCGTTTGGTCAGGAAGACTTTGACGGGTCGCAGCCCCCTGATTTAACCTTAACTCAGCTTTCCGATGCTCGGTTACGGGTCAATCTCAGTCAATCTAACTTGACAAACTATTCGTACACACGTTGCACATTACGGCGGCAATCAGCCTGCTGTTCAAACAGCTTGAAACATTCACCCACGGAGCCTGTTTCACTTTGTAGCATGTCGCCCTTCGAGCTTTGCGAGCAGCACCAGTGTTCTATCCAAAGCACTGCGATCGCCATGCTCATTCGTCGTACCGCATCAGCTTACGATAAAATCCCTGAGAAAAGTCAGCAAGCTTGGTGCGCTTAAAATTTAGAATCACCTCAATCAGAAAATCAATAAACTCAAAGTTGGCCATCATTAGCTCGTAGCTTAATTCAGCATTGCCATCAAACTGCAAGCGACAGCGGGTGATTTCTGAAGGCAGAGTTGAAACATTCCAGGTGGCAATAAAAGGAATACTATCTCCCCCTTCAATTTTGCGCTGTCCTTCCAGAGACCCCTTTTGGTAAAGACTAATTGCAAAAGGTAGCAGTTGCTTTTTAGCTGGCTGCGGATAATAGGGCATATACACGCCAACTTGCTGGTTGGGAGCGGGTTGAAGCTGCTCAAGCGACATAACCAATCATCCTAAAGATCTGAGTAAGCAGGTGTGCCTAAAAAGAGTGCACAAAAAAAGATGGCTTTAGCCGAATAGGTTAGGACATTTGGGGCGGATGCAACAAGGGCTAGAACACCGCCTGGCTCCCAACCCCTCTAGGGTCTTATCTGCAAGCGCCCCTGACAATTGGCGGTTGCCAGCAAGCAAATCATTCGTCAATCAGAGTTAGTCAGTTGTAGTTCGATCTAGCTTTGGGTCGTCAGCTTTAGATCAATCCCAAAGCTTAGACAGACTCAACCAACCCAATCCTATTAAATTAGGCTGGCTAATCAACAACTCCCTACCTCATCAGAGACACCGATGCTTACCAACACCTAAACGGGAATTACCGACCAACTGCCGCCCATCATAAACGACAATGGTATCCATGGCAGAGTGAATCCTAAAGCAGTATTCCCCAAAAATACCCTGATCCATGCAAGGCTTACCGAAGTTGGCCAGGTCATGCGACTCGCAAGCCTGCGTCCACCAGGTTGTTTTTCTTGAAGACCAACCAACACTGTTCAAAAAATTAGCCAATAAGGGATTTCAGAATCCTTATGGTGAATCGCTTGTTTTGCCCACCATCAAGACTTATTGTTATTTCATCCGAATCATTACTGCTGATTAAGTTATGCCACCGCTGGTTGCAAATTATTATTTGACCTATCGCTGCAATGCGCGCTGTCACTTCTGTGATATTTGGGCCTTAGAGCCAAAGCAGGAAGCTGATTTTGAGACGATTCGCCACAACCTGCAAGATCTCAAGCGGCTGGGTGTGAAGTATGTTGACTTTACGGGAGGCGAACCTCTCCTGCGCAAGGATGTCGCCGAAATCTATGCGGAGGCGAAGCAGCAGGGTTTTACCACTAGCATGACGACCAACACCATCCTCTATCCCAAGCGGGCACGAGAAATACAGGGATTGGTGGATTTTCTCAATTTTTCTTTGGATGGGGCAGATGCTGAAACCCATGACCAATCTAGGGGCGTAAAAATTTTTGAGACCCTAGTGGAGTCGGTCAAGCTAGCCCATTCTTTGGGTGAGTATCCGGTGCTCAATCACACGGTCACGGCTCAAAACTACGACCGCATTGATGCAGTTGCTGAGTTTGCCTTAGAGCTAAATGCGCGTGTGTGGCTTAATCCTGCATTTACAGCCCATGGCAACTACAACTCTAAGAAAAACCCAACTCCGGCATTAGTAACCGCAATCGAGCAATCAGCCCGGCGGTATAGTAATGTCGGCTACAATAAGGCTGCTCTTGAATTTATCAAAGCAGGCGGGAATAACGTGAATCGTCCCCGATGTAAGGCGGTCGATGCGGTGATTGCGATATCTCCCCATGATGAGCTGTTGCTACCTTGCTACCACTTTGCTCAGGAGGCTACGCCAATTCGGGGTCGCCTTTATGAGCTTTATCGGGAGTCTGAGGTGGTGGAGCAGTATCGGCGTTCTCAGGGAAAACTGTCTGTATGTGATGGCTGCACTGTCTGGTGCTACCTGATTCCGAGTTTCTTTATGGGTATTGACAAGTATTGGTTCTTAAATCAAGTGACCTATGCAGGAGAATTCCTGGCGCGAAAGCGATTCCTTCAACGAGCTCGAACCGCTTAGCTCTCTGCTAGCGGATCTTTCTCAACTCACTGAAAGCGATGATGAAACGGCCCAGCCGCCTCAAAAAGATTATCGGCGGCGTAAGGCGGCGGTGATCCTGATTGTGATTTGGAGCAGCACGATCGCTCTCCATTTGGTGACCTGGGGCTATTGGCTAGTGTTGGGCCTAACCACCCTAATGGGGGTACATGCGGTACGCCTCTTATTGGCGCGCCCGGTCTCGCTGCCTCCCCCCCTGCTAGACGGGGAATTGGCAACTGCACCCAGGGTTTCCCTGATGGTCGCTGCTAAAAATGAAGAGGCGGTGATTGGCCGCCTCGTAAAGCTGTTATGTAATCTGGATTATCCCCACGATCGCTATGAGGTTTGGGCAATTGACGATGACAGCAGCGATCGCACAGCGACCATTCTGGCGGAGCTGGCCAAACAATACCCTCAATTACGTGTTGTGCGGCGGGCCGCTAATGCACCTGGGGGTAAATCCGGGGCACTTAATCAGGTTTTACCTCTCACCCAGGGCGACATCATTGCCGTATTTGATGCCGATGCCCAGGTGCCTGCCGATTTACTGCGGCGCGTTGTCCCTCTATTTCGACGAGAATCTCTAGGGGCGGTGCAAGTGCGGAAGGCAGTTTCCAATGTTTCCAGTAATTTCTGGATTCGTGGCCAGGTAGCTGAAATGGCCCTAGATACTTATATTCAGCAGCAGCGGATTCGTCTGGGGGGGATTGGGGAACTGCGGGGAAACGGGCAATTTGTCCGCCGGGCTGCTCTGGAAGCCTGCGGCGGTTGGAATGAAGAAACCATTACCGATGATCTGGATTTAACGATTCGTCTGCATCTCAATCGCTGGGATATCGATGTGACACTACTGCCTGCTGTGCAGGAAGAGGGCGTTGTTAAGGCGATCGCTCTCTGGCATCAGCGCAATCGTTGGGCCGAGGGGGGATACCAGCGCTACCTCGATTATTGGCGACCGATTCTCAGCAACCGCATGGGCACTCGTAAGACCATTGATTTAGGCTTATTCTGGCTGACGCAGTACTTCTTACCTTCGGCGGCTATTCCTGATGCCTTGATGGCGTTGATTCGCCATCAACCCATGGTATGGGCACCCGTTGGCGGGTTAACTGTGCAGCTCTCTCTTTTGGGAATGGTTTTTGGCCTGCGGCGCATCCATCGGCAGGAGCATGCATTGCAACGGTTGAGTGAAGCTCCCGTGGATGCCTCCCCCCGGCGATCGCTACGCCGTCAGATTACCCTTTTCCTGCAAGCGCTGTTAGGCACTCTCTATATGTTTCACTGGTGCCCTGTGGTGGCAAGTACTGCCCTGCGGATGTCTGTGCGCCCCAAACGGTTGAAGTGGGTTAAAACGGCCCACCATGGAGAAAGTGCCTTCCAACTAAATTTGCCCCAATAAGTGGTGGGCCAAATTTAATTTGGTCGGTAGAGCAACCTCAAGTCGAACCAACCGCCTACAGAACAAAAGACACAAAGCAACCTCCTAGCGAGCGTTGTATCTTGATGTTTTTGTCTTAGGGTTACCCTTTTCACTGAAAATAGATAGCTTTGGTCAAACAGCTTAGGGCAAAACCAGGTGCTCAACCACCAATGCTAGACAGGCTCTCTGACTCGATTGAACGCCTCGCTGTCGAACTTCTACAATCTAGAAATGAAGTCAGGTTTGAAGTTGAAGTCAAATTGGGGGTTAGTCGGCTTCGGCTACGCTCGGCCCAATCGCCTCACGAAAATAATTTTTTGTGCAATTTTTGCCAAACCTGTCCTGCTCTTAGCCGGGCAATCCGCAGGGAAGTAGGGGCTGGAATATCAGCCTGATGCTGCTGGCGATAGTCAAAAAATGCGTTTAAGGCGGGCAAAATCACATGCAGGCGCTCCACAATGGTCTCTGCCCGGTATTCCTGCCAGAAGGATTCCGGTAAGGGAGGCAACGTTGGGTTAGCTAATACCTGTAGAATGCGTTGCACATCGTATTCAGTCGCGTAACCCGCCAGTTTATAACAGTTAAACTCGGGATCTAGATAGTCTGCCAAAGCGCTATTTACACTAGAAAACACCTGACACCCACAGGCAAGGGCTTCTAGGGGTGGCAACCCAAAACCCTCGGTTACCCCCTGCACCGCCCAATACTCGGCTGAATCGTAAAGATAGACCTTAGCCCGATTAAACAGCCCAGCAATATCGTCAACAAATCGATCCACCACTTCGACCCGACAATGCCGTTGCAACCTGGGAATAAGTTGGGTTTTGACATATGTAGAAGTCTTACGGGTTTGCACCAGCACATCGATATCTCGAACCTGATTTTGGGGACAAAATTCCCTAGAAATTTGATTTGGCAAATAGTAAATTAGCCCATTGGACGCTCGTTGCCCCCAATAGCCCATCGTGTGGCGACTAACCGCCAAAATTGGAATGTCTGCCCCCAGCCGAAACCCGTAGTGAGTGCTGTGGGCATGGTAAACCAGATTGTGAGATCGCAGCCTTTGAGCCAACCGGGGAACATCAAACCCCCAACTGAGCACAAAGATGTCCTCCTGATGGTTAGCCGCTTGCAGCACATCCTTTAAGAAAAGGGTATTAGGTTCCCGTTGGCGATAGGTAACAACCTCCGCCGGGCAAACCCGCTGCACCAGCTCAACCGTTTTTAGTTCAGCAAAGAGACCGCCACAAGCAAACTGGCGGGTGGTTCCAGGCAGGAGAAAATATAACCTTCGCATCCGTTTTACAAAAGGCACTAACGCGCCCAATCCGTGCTTTTCCACAATAGAAAGAACAAAGCACTGGCAATCAGCGCCCCTAACGCCCACTTCACCGCGCTCTTCACCAGATTGGCTGTGCGCCCAGAGAGCGCCGTATCCACCTGAGTTTGGAGCTGAGCTTTGCGACCTCTCACCCGTTCGAGAAACACCGATTTTAACTGCTGCGGGTCATCTAAATTGACATCAATGCCCTGGGCCTTGAGCTGCTCTTGAATTTCAGGCCGCTTTAACTGCTGGGCCAACGCTTTGAGCTGTTCGGGTGTTCCCTGGTTAATCTGGCGCTCAATATTGTCAAGGTTGCTAATTTGCTGAGCCAGTTGCTGATTCGCCGCCTCCGAAGTTTGGCTATTAATCCGCACGGCTGAAATACCGCTGAGGGGTGCCATCAGGAAAAATAAGAGAGCCAACAACAGGCAAAGCCAGGAAAGGATTTTGAGAACAATCGGCTCTAACTTACCCCGGTCAAAATATTCCCCAAAAAATACAAGAGCCAGCCCCAGGAGTGGTACAACTACCCGGTCAACCAAATTGCCAACGGCCTGAATCTCCCAAGCCGCATTGGTAAATTGGGGGGGGATCAGGATGGTTAATGAATCAATCAAAAAGAAGATTAGTAAACCATAACCAATCCAGCGTAAGCGATAAACAGAGCGATTTTGAGTCGATGAATCAGCCATACTATTGGCTCCTTATTTTAAGAGTTGGGGCGATCGCACAATCAATCATCTGGGTCAGTCAACCCGAGTAAACTGCATCGGTTCGATCCTTTTCTGAGGAGGGCCAACCTGTGATGCTTCCCCCACCAGAGGCCACAATCACATCAACTACTCCTCGGTTGGGAAATTCGCCTGCCACCACTGCTGCAAAGGAACCCAGGCCGATTCTAGTGTGGCATAGGCCGCCTGAACCCGATCTAGATTGCGCTCAGGATTCGATGGCAAGGGCACCGACATCAAAGCCCAAAGGCAACGTTCATCAAAAAATGATGACTTTTGACCCAGTACCCAGGGTAGTATACGCCCAGGCTGTAGATCCTGGCTATATCGGTTTTTCTGAAATTGCTGACTGGTTAGTGTACTCTCGCCGCGAGAATTAATGCAGGCAGTAAGATAGAGACGCTTATCGGTTGCCAGCACCCCATAGTGCCCCACCCCAGGCTTGTAAATTGGCTTCAGATTAGCGCTGTTTTCCTTTACCTCTGAGGCAATCCGCAAAAAACGAGCGACACCACCATCTCCATACTGGGGGCGCAAATCCACCCGCAGGGTTTGAGATCCCTGCCGATATTCATAAGAACGCCCTACAACCTGATCAGCCTTATCTGGCTCCAGATTTTTTAGCGGGGTTGTCCGGATAAGCTGCCAGTCAGGCAGAGCTGGTGACTGGTGCAATTCGGCGGCCAGAAAAGGAGAAGCCAGCCGATCTTTGGGGAGTTTTGGAGTGGCGATCGCCTTGACTAAAATCGCGGCACTGGCTAAAAAGAGAACCGCCAAAATTGGCAAGCGGGCAGAATCCAGGGATTTTGCTGAAGTCATTGGTTATCTCCCACCATCGGTGGTTGCTTTGGCTCTCGAAGAAAGGCAAACCAGGCAAACAGACCAAACAACGCCACCGAAATGACAGAAAAGATCAAAGAGCCATGGCCAGTATGCCAAAACTCAAAACTGTCGGTGTTCACTAAAACTGTCATAATGCAAACCCGAATTGCATTGGTGAAAAATCCCAGAAAAATCGCGACCAAAATGGTGATGACCCGTTGCACTGGCTTGAGGGAAAACATCAACAGAAACAGGGCGGAAACAAAAATCATCTGTAAAATGCTCTGCGCCCCTGAGCAGGCTTCGTAAACCTCAACCGTGCGCCCGCCAGGGATTGTGAGGAAAACCCCAGCCCGCTGGGAGTTAGTGCCGGTATACCAGAACAGGGTATTCGCTGCCTTAGCCGTCCAAGTGGAGAGGGGCAGGCTACGGAGCAATCGCTCTACTAATGGATAGAGGGCTAATACCGCGACAATAGCCAGTTCGTGTCGATATTTGCGTAGTCCCTTACTGCCAGCAGTCAACAACACCAACCCCAACAATCCGAACAAGGGCAACAAACACAAAAACAGCTTTGAGTCTGGCAGAGTAAGACTTCTGAGTAAAACCAGACTGAGTAAAATAACACCGCCAATTACACCCGGCAGATGGCTTTCAACCTCAACGTCTTTGCGTTTCTCCCAAAGTAGAGTGCCTGCAGCTAGCCAGAATAGCGCACTAGTCGCAAACAAATCCTCGTTATAGATGCGATCAACCAGGGTCAGATGAATTGCAGCGATCGCGGCGATCAGACCAAGGAGCCAAAATTTGGGTTCTCTTAAACGACTCATCCACTCCATAATTTTTCCCAGTACCTGCGATCAGAGTTCTGTATAGACCGTTACCTAGCCTTTCCCGCTTGGCTGACGCCTTTCCTATCCTAACCCTCAGGATTCCAAGATTCACCCCCATTCGCACAGTTCAATCGACAAAACTTTAAAGACTGCGAATTAAATAAAACCGCCAACGGTCGTACAAGTAGGCTTCGCAAATCATGCGGATGTGACCCTACCAAAGCTCCACCAGATCCCATCCCTACCTCGCCCCTCAGTTTAATCCATCTTGTTAATCGGCTCATCGCGGTTAGCTCTGCCTTCAACCAGATCGCCAGAAGCTAAGGGAGTTGCAGGGTCATAGATACTCACTGTTCGGATGCTGCCTCGCGAACCAAAGGTTTACCCACATTGGATTAAGTCCTTTTCGCTACGAGCGCCCGCTAGCTGCGTGACTCGAGGGCCAGAATCATTCTATGGGAACCCGCTCTTAAAAAACTCACAAACTCAGGTCGGATAATATTCGCACTGCTTCACGCAAATTTTATATGTAGTCCAGAAAACATGGGCCTCTTGGGAACACCAGATCGGCTTTTAAGGCCATACCCCCCGTTTCTCCAAAGCTTCCACATCATATTTTCGTAAATCTTCCGTAGATTTACTAGATTTCAAAAAATGACGGTGACTAAACTCAGTTGAAACTTCACCAGATTATACGGAACCCTGGGCAAAAATGAAAAAGCTGATACAGACAACCGTGCAAACCGCTCTCATGGTAGGCGCAGCCGTTGCGCCTGCTAGTGCGTTCCAGCTTACGCCAATTGGCACTTACTCCACAGGCATTTTTGGTCAAAGCGCAGCTGAGATTGCAGCCTACGATCCTGCGACACAGCGGCTGTTTGTAACAAATGCGGCGACGAGTGCAATTGATGTGATTAGCATCAGTGACCCGACCCAGCCGACCCTATTCTCAACGATTTCTTTGAGCACCTATGGTGCAGGGGCCAATAGTGTGGCTTTTAAGGGTGGGATACTGGCAGCAGCCGTTGAAAATGTTGTGAAGCAAGACCCAGGGAGCGTTGTATTTTTTAACGCCGATGGCACCTTCTTGAACTCAGTGACAGTGGGTGCCCTACCGGATATGTTGACCTTTACTCCCGATGGCACCAAGGTGCTGGTTGCCAATGAAGGGGAACCTAATGATGATTACACCGTTGACCCAGAGGGTTCGGTCAGCATCATCGATATTGCGAACGGTGTGCTCAACGCTACAGTGAAAACGGCTGGATTTACCCAGTTCAATAACGTCCCACTTGACCCCAGCATTCGAATCTTTGGGCCAAATGCCACGGTCGCTCAAGACCTGGAGCCAGAATATATCACGGTTTCAGCAGACTCGACCACGGCCTGGGTCTCTCTCCAAGAAAACAATGCCATTGGGATTTTGAACTTGATGACCGGCGAGTTTGAACAGCTTGTCGGCCTTGGCTTTAAAGACCATAGCCTGCCGGGTAATGCTCTGGATGCCAGTGATCGCGATAACGCTATCAACATCACCACCTATCCGAATTTATTCGGCATGTATCAACCCGATGCGATCGCCTCTTACACGGTGAATGGCAAAACCTATATTGTGGCGGCCAATGAAGGAGACGCCAGGGATTATGCCGGTTTTGCAGAGGAAGTGCGCGTGAATAGCCTGAGGCTTGATCCGGTTGCTTTCCCCAATGCAGCCGCACTTCAACGCAATGCCAATCTGGGTCGGCTGACGGTGACCAATACCCTGGGAGATACTAATGGGGATGGATTGTTTGAAGAGCTGTATGTGTTTGGCGGTCGGTCATTTTCAATTTTGGATGAAAATGGCAAGATCATTTTTGACAGCGGCTCTGAATTTGAGCGAATTATTGCTGAGCGGGTTCCTAACTTCTTTAACGCCAACAACACGGTGAATGATTTTGATACCCGCAGCGACAACAAGGGGCCAGAACCCGAAGGCGTTGCGATCGGCGAAGTTGCTGGACGCATCCTTGCCTTTATTGGCCTCGAGCGGATTGGCGGCATCATGCTGTACGACATTACTGACCCCTTTGAACCTTTCTTTATCGACTATGTGAATAACCGCGATTTCTCTGTCGTCTTTGACAGCACTCGCCCTACCCCTGCCCAATTAGCAGCGATCGGCGATCTTGGCGTTGAGGGTCTACTGTTTATTCCCGCCAAGGATAGCCCTAATGGCATTGACCTGCTGGTAACCACCAACGAAGTGAGTGGTACCACCACGATCTACACCGTTGCTGTGCCTGAACCCACCACTGTTTTGGGTGTCTTATTGTTTGGGCCAATTGCTGTGAAATTGCGGCGCAGGCAGCAAGTTCGCGGCTAATGCGCTGACTGAATTCTAGTAACCAAGGGGGGCTGCCGCCCCCTGTTTTATTGGTTGCTCTTATGATCTGCCTGAGCTTAGAGTATGTCTTAAAAGCCTATCCCCCTGTCGCCTTGGCGACTAAAGTCGCGGCTATAGGGACACAACTTGCCAATGCAGGTGATAGCAATCCCTCATTGGCTTGAGTCCGCGTCGGCGGACTTGGTTGGTGTCGTTGCGGTTTTAACCGCCGAACCCTTTTCAAACGCCTTCTTAGAAACATTCAACTGCCTATCTCAATGGGTGGCGCTGTGAGCCGTTAGCTGGTCAATCCTAATCCCACTGAATTGAATCCCACTGAATTTAGGTTAATCACTGAATTTAGGCTAATAGATGATGTGGAAACGAAGGCGGGAATTCCACAGGTAACCTCGGAACAGTGAACGCTTTAGAGCCAGCCATGGTCTAAAAGGTAGGTTTGAGACTTTGTTGTGATTGCTCTTCTAGCAGCAGTCGCACAGGTCGCATGCATCTGAAAACCGCCGAAACCTTCTCCAGGGTTGGGTTTCAAACTCTTTCCGTTGATAGATACGCCAGCAGCCGGAATGTCGTTACAATTCGTAACAATTGAAGAAACAGGTGAGGAGTGCTGCTCAACTGAGAGTGGAACAACCACCCAACGGCAAGGGGCATGGCTGAATCAGGCACTTGGGTGGTTATGAGTTCAATAACTGCCGGGCTTTAAGATTTGAGCCAGTTATTCTGAGCCGGTCGTCCTAAAAACTCTCTGGCTAAAGTAATAATCCTGCCCATAGGAATGATCATGCAATCTTCTTTTCGACCTTTTTCTGAGTTGCGCCTGCGATCGCTGGCAAGTTCCCTGATGCTGGTAAGCCTATTGGCAACCTTATCCGGTTGCGGCTTTGCCAACCGCAGTAATGTGGCGACTGCTCAGTCTCGTCGCCCTGGGACAGCGGCAAACCAGGGGCCGCCCGCAGTGGATGTGGCTGTCGCTCAACTGGATCAACTGCAACAGCCCCAGGAGTACACCGGCACCACCCAGGCATTACGAGAAGTCTCGATTCGTGCTCAGGTAGAAGGGCAATTGCTCAATCTCAATGTGGATGTGGGCGATCGCGTTAGTCAGGGGCAGACGGTAGCCCAGTTAGATGACAGTATCCTAACGACCAATGTCACCTCAGCAGAGTCAGAGCTATCAGCTCGGCGGGCTGAAATCGCCCGTTTAGAAACCCAGGTAAGTGAGGCCCAAAAGCAGGTACGGCAGGCCGAGTTGCAACTACGCCAGGCCCAATCGGATGCCCGACGATTTCGCCAGTTAGCTAGCCAGGGGGCGATCGCGGAGCAGCAGGCGGAGCAGTCAGAAACAGCAGCCCGCACCGCCCAAGAGATTTTACGCTCAACTCAAGATCAGGTCAGTAGTCGCCGTCAAGAAATCGCGATCGCCGCAGAGCGGTTGCGATCACAACAGGCCGTGATTGACCAAGCACGGCAACGGCGGGCTTACTCTGTAGTAACCTCGCCGATCAATGGTTTTGTTACTGCCAGGGTCAACGAGACCGGCAACTACCTGCAGCCCGGTGCTGAAATTCTCAAAATTGGTGACTTTAGTCGCATTAGGGTGATTGTGCAAGTCTCAGATTTAGAGGTGGGCCAGATTCGTCAAGGGCAATCGGCCAAAGTCCGGTTTGATGGCATGGCCAATCAAGAATTTACTGGCACCGTCAGCCGTATTTCTCCCGCAGCAAACCCCACCTCTCGTTTGGTGCCTGTTGAGATTTTGGTACCAAACGCCTCGCAACAGATTGGTAGCGGCCTGCTGGCGCGCGTCACGTTTAGTGCCCAGGGTGCGCCAAAAGTAGTCATACCCACCACCGCCTTACAGGCTAGCCGCTCTGGCCAAGGGCGACCACCAGGGCAAAGCGGCGGACAGCGGCGCCCCCCTGCCAATGGGCAATCACCCCCGCCGATGGAGGGGCCAACGGCCACACCACGGCAATCGCCCAGCGGTCAACCCGTTACAGAGGGTACGGCGCGATCGGCAACTCGCCTTGGAGAGAGGGTACCACGCACCGGTCAAGAGACAGGCGATCGCCCAGCCCGTTCAGGTAATACAGCAACGGCTGGAACTAAAGATTCGAATAGAGGCACAATCTTTGTTGTGACCAGAGACGGTGATGAGGCCACCGTATCGGCTCGCTCCGTAGTATTGGGGCAACGCCAGGATGGCCGAGTTGAAATTGTCTCCGGACTGCGACCAGGCGAACGCTATGTGGCCCGCAGCGGTCGCCCTCTACAAGATGGGGATATCGTGCGACTCAGCATCCTGTCAGAACGTTAAAGCCGTCGTCCTCTACGCCCCCACCCCTCTACCCTCACCGACTCATGCAGCAACCCTCCGGCTTTAGTCTCAGCACTCTATCCATCCGCCGTCATATCGGCATTTTGATGCTGACCCTTACAGTAATTGTTTTGGGTGTGTTCTTCATCGTGCGTATTCCCGTCGATCTGTTGCCATCGATCACCTATCCTCGAATTGGCGTCCGGGTCGATACCCCTGGGGTGGCTCCAGAGGTGGCTGTCGATGAAATCACCCGACCTCTAGAAGAGGCATTGGCCACAACCGAGGGGGTCACCCAGGTCTACTCTCGTACCCGCGAGGGACAAGTCAGTCTGGATCTGTTCTTTCGGCCCGGAAGCAACATTGATCAGGCCCTCAACGATGCGACAGCAACAGTAAACCGCTATCGCAATCGGTTGCCAGATACCATCGAAACCCCTCGACTGTTTAAAGCTGACCCGACCCAATTACCCGTGCTGGAATTGGCTCTGACCTCGCCCTCTTTAAGCGATGTGGATTTGCGGGTGTTTGCTGATACAGAGCTATCGCGTGAATTAACGGTTGTTCCAGGAGTAGCCTCGGCAGACGTTTCCGGTGGGGTGCAGGAAGAAGTACAGGTGCTAGTTGACTTAAATCGGTTACAAGCCCTGGGAGTTGGGATAAACACAATTTTAGATGGAATTTCTCAACGAAATCAGGATATATCAGGGGGACGAATCTTAAGTGAAGACTCCGAATCCCTGACTCGTACTTTGGGCCGCTTTCGCGATGTGAGTGAGATTCGTGATCTCTCTTTTGAGGTGTCGGGTCAAACGCCGACGAGTGGCCAGACTATAGAAACGGCAACCCCACCCCAACGTGTTTACCTGCGGGAGTTAGCCCAGGTGATCGACGGTACCGAGGAAGAACGGGTGGTGGTGCAACTCAATGGCAGCCCTGCCGTTAAGGTCAGTGTGCAGAAGCAACCCCAGGCCAACACGATTGATGTAGTAGCAGGGGTAAAGCAACGGATTGAGGAACTCCGGCAAAGTGGGTTAATTCCAGCCGATATGATTATCACCCCGACCCTGGATGAGTCTCGTTTTATCAACAACTCCATTAACAATGTGGCCACCGCGGGGCTGAGTGGAGCAGCCCTCGCCGCGATCGCAGTGTTGCTCTTCTTAGGCTCTCTCCGTCAAACGTTGATTATTGTGCTGGCGATTCCCCTGGCGACAATGATGACCATCATTCTGATGGGGTTGTTTGGCCTCTCACTCAATGTGTTTAGTTTAGGAGGTTTAGCCCTTGGCGTTGGGATTGTGGTCGATAACGCGATCGTGATGATGGAAACCATTGTTGCAACAGTCGAGCGCCACGCCCACGATCAACCCTACGCCGTTGCCGCCAGTGGCGATGGCAATGGCCATAATGGGGATAGCAATGGCAGTTATTCCTGGAAACAGCGAGTTTTGGGCCTGGCAGCAGCCAGTGGGCAGTCGGTGGAGTCGGCTCTCGTTGCCTCCACGATTACCAACCTGGTGGCGGTGATTCCTTTTTTGCTGCTGGGAGGGATTGTTGCACTGCTTTTCAGTGAGTTGATTTTGACCATTAGTTTTGCGGTTGCGGCCTCCCTGGTCATGGCTCTAACCGTGGTGCCTATGCTGGCCTCTCGCTTGCTAACAGTGCGTTGGTCTAGCCAGGTTGGCCAATTTTGGCTCTTACGTCAGTTTAACCGCCGGTTTGCTGCCGCCACTCGTAGATATCAGAGTTTTCTGTCTCAGGTGTTGCGCTGGCGAATTGTGGCGATCGCCCTAGCTTTTCTAATTTTGGGGGGTGGCAGCCTGGCCTTAGCAGGCAATATTCCCCAGGAAATTTTGCCCCGCATCAATACAGGACAGGCCAACTTAATCGTCCAATTTCCTCCAGGAACCTCCCTGGAAACCAATCTGCGGGTCATGCAGGCCGTTGATGACATCTTGCTGGCCCAGCCCGAAACAGAGTATGTCTTTACCACTTCAGGTGGATTCCTCTTTGGCAGTAACGTCACGGCCAATGCTTCTCGCAGTACCGGCAACATTACCCTGCAACCAGGTACGGATGTGGCGGCCTATGTGCAACGGGTTAGTCAAGAAATTGACAAACTCAATCTAGCCGGAATTCGGGTGCGCCTCAGTCCAGGTGCAGTGCGCGGCATCAATATCAATAATTCGCCGATTCGCGGCGCGGATGTGGATGTGCAGTTACAGGGTACCGATTCTGAGGAGTTGCAACAGGCGGCCCGTAGAGTCCTAGCGGCGTTGGATGAACGCGCTACGCTGGTTAGCTTTCGCCCAGAGGCGGAAGATCGACAACCGGAGATTCAAATTCGGCCCGATTGGGAACGGGCCTCGGCGTTGGGTTTAACCGCTCGTAGCATTGGGTCAACGATCCAAACGGCGCTCAACGGTTCGGTGCCAACTCAGCTACAACGGGGAGAGCGCCTGGTGGATGTGCGAGTGCAGCTCGACCAAAATCTCATCACGCGCCCCTCTCAATTGGCCCAGTTACCCCTATTTACCCCAGGCAACGCCCTGGTAAGGCTGAGTGACGTTGCTCAAATTGTGCCGGATCGAGCACCAGGGGAAATCCAGCGGATTAACCAACGGCAGGTTGCGCTGATTGCTGGCAACTTAAATCAGGGTGCGAGTTTGGGAGAAGCCTTAGAGCAAGTACAGGAGGTGCTGGCCAGTATCGACTTACCAGAGGGCGTTTCCTATTTGCCAAGCTATGCTGCCCAGTCATCCCAGGAATTACAAAGTTCGCTGCGGTTATTGGGGGCACTGGCTGCTTTTCTGGTGTTTGTGGTGATGGCGGTGCAGTACAACTCGCTGGTGGATCCTCTGGTGATTATTTTGACAGTGCCCCTTGCTTTGGCGGGTGCAATTTTTGGTTTGTTTATTACCCAAACGGCCATTGGCATCACGGTGCTGGTGGGGGCAGTACTGCTAGTGGGGATTGTGGTAAACAATGCCATCATCATGGTTGAAACCGCGAACCAGATTCGCGCGGTTGAGCGCTGCGATCGCTCCACTGCCATTACCAAAGCCGCTCCTCAGCGTCTGCGCCCAATTATGATGACGACGATTACCACCGTTTTAGGCCTATTCCCCCTGGCCTTGGGGGTGGGCGAAGGCTCGGAATTTCTGCAACCCCTGGGAGTCGTTGTGTTTTCGGGGCTTTCTCTGGCGACTCTGTTGACGCTGTTTATCATCCCCTGCTTTTATGTGCTGCTGCACGATTTGTTTAAGGTCAATGTCCATCCCAGAAAGCTGCTGATCGAAGCGCGATCGCAGGTCGCAAAGGTGCTTGTCAAGCGTTAATCTTGCCCTCTGGCGATCGCCGTGAGAAACATAACAACCGCGAGTCAGGCAGCCTGCCCAGCATCGATGTTTGAGCGCTTAGTTTTTTCCTTAAGCTGCTTTCTGGCCGAAGCTAAAATTAGGCGATTTCTAGCCAGTCAACGACCCGATGGCTTTGACATCTTTCGACATCACTCTAAGAAAACTCAATCAGCCAGCCCGTGCCCTTCGACTGGCCCAGGGCAATGCCAAAGGGGATAATTTTTCCTAGAAACCTCCTTACTGGTAAGAATGATAGGAGTGAGTTTCTAACCAGATGCGCACTTCCTGCTCTGAGCAAAAAATCGTGGTCTGCCCCGATTGGGGGTCGTAAACATACCAAAGAGTCTCTCCGCGCCAGTCTCGACTTTGCCAGATGCGAGGTTGAGAGGGTGCTTGCCATACACTTAGCCGTTGCCGAAACAAAACCAAAAGTTGTTCCCATAGAGAAATCTTGGCTTCTGAGTCAGTGATTTCATGACTCAAGCTACGTTCTAAATGAGTAATCGTTTGTTGATGATTCAGGTGCTCACAGTAATGCTGCAAGAGCGATCGCCAGACCTGGCTTAACCACTGCCCAATCCCTGCTTGAGCGGGTTGAGGCGCAGGCACGTTAGGACTGATTAATTCCAGGGTTTGATAGGTTTGCCATTGCGATTTCATTAGCGCCCGCTATATAAAAAATATTTTTATTTCTGTATCTATTGTTACTCTTTCTTTAGATAGGATCAAATTTGCCGGGGTGAATCGTTAACATTGAAAAGATTTGTAGCAATCCCTTACAAATCAATTCTGGGCTTAGTTTACCCCTGTTTTTAGACGATGCTGGTTTTATGGACTGAAGCTGCACCACAAAGGCACAGAGGGCACAAAGAAAGGGGCTTGCGTTCCCCTTGCCTCTGTGGTGAGTCTCTAAAACTTTCAGTTGGTTGAATCTTTACGAGCCTTAGTTTGCAAAATGCTCGGTAGTTCAAACCACGACACACTTAAAATTTTGCAGAAAAAATACAGTTAAGCGGGGGGTAAGAATGGTTCGTTTGCCTTTGGTTAGCTGTCGCGTCGATAAGATGCTGCTAATAACCAGCGCCTGCCCCTCTTTATGGCACTTGGGATGGTTGATTTAATATCAAAGCTGGAAATGCCTTCCAACTTCTAAACCCTGAGGATCTTCTGGCACCATCGAAGCCTGCTTTTATCCCAACGGTTACTTAAGGAAACGCTAAGATAATGTTTGAGCAAGCCTTTCTGTCTATTGATTCAGACAGCATGAAGGAATTGGTAACCTAATGCGAATTTATGAAAATTTCTCGTACCGTCAAACTCATGGCGTCGCACCCTCCTGCGGCCAAAGTGTCCAAGCAAGCAGCAAAAGGAGTTGTTACGCTGATTTGGGTTGTGGTGCAGGCACTGGCCCTTGGTGCACCGGCGATCGCCAACAATGAACGCAACTCAATTAGCTATAGCCAACTTCTGAAAAAGCTAGAGGGTGACAAGCAAGAGATTGAAAAGGTCGAGATTGATCCAGCCCAGAAGGTTGCCAGAGTTCGCTTTAGAAATCAGGATAAAAATGCTCCCCTGCCCGAAGTGCGCTTGTTTGACTCAAACCCAGAGCTGATCTCAAAGCTGCGCGATTCTGGTGTGCACTATGAAGTGCGTCGCACTGCTGATAACAGCGCCTTAATGGGGTTACTGGCTAATTTGTTGATCTTCGTGCTGCTGTTAGGCGGTCTGCTGCTGATCTTGCGGCGATCGGCCAATGCACCCGGTGGGCCGGGCCAAGCGATGAACTTTGGTAAGTCCCGAGCGCGTTTTCAAATGGAGGCTAAAACCGGCGTCACTTTTGACGATGTTGCTGGGATTGAAGAAGCCAAGGAAGAACTGCAAGAGGTCGTCACGTTCCTGAAAAAGCCGGAGAAATTTACGGCTGTGGGTGCCCGCATTCCAAAGGGGGTGCTGTTAATTGGGCCACCCGGAACAGGAAAAACTCTGCTGGCTAAGGCGATCGCGGGAGAAGCCGGAGTTCCTTTTTTCAGCATTTCTGGGTCTGAGTTTGTGGAAATGTTTGTTGGGGTTGGGGCATCCCGTGTTCGCGATTTGTTTAAAAAGGCTAAGGAAAGCGCTCCTTGTATCGTCTTTATTGATGAAATCGATGCCGTTGGCCGACAACGGGGCGCTGGCATTGGGGGCGGCAATGACGAACGGGAGCAAACCCTGAACCAGTTGCTGACGGAAATGGATGGGTTTGAAGGCAACACTGGCATTATCATCATTGCTGCGACTAATCGACCTGATGTGCTGGACTCGGCTTTGCTGCGCCCTGGACGATTTGATCGTCAAGTCACGGTAGATCCACCCAGCTTCAAAGGACGTTTGCAGATCCTAGAAGTGCATGCCCGTAATAAGCGGCTTGAGCCGAATGTTTCTCTAGAGGCGATCGCCCGCCGCACCCCTGGCTTTGCGGGTGCTGATTTAGCCAACCTGCTCAACGAAGCCGCAATTCTCACCGCTCGCCGCCGTAAAGACGCGATCGGAATGGCTGAGATCGATGATGCAATTGATCGAATTACAATCGGCCTATCCTTAACACCCTTGCTGGATAGTAAAAAGAAACGTCTGATTGCTTACCACGAAGTGGGGCATGCGCTGCTAATGACCCTGCTGAAAAATTCAGACCCCCTGAATAAAGTCACAATCATCCCTCGGTCTGGAGGGGTGGGTGGTTTTGCCCAACAAGCCTTTAACGAAGACATGATTGACAGCGGTCTCTACACCAAAGGCTGGCTCACAGATCGGATTACCATTGCCCTTGGTGGACGAGCAGCTGAAGAAGTAGTTTTTGGACCAAGTGAAGTTACGGCAGGGGCTAGTGGTGATATCAAGGCCGTTGCCGATTTGGCGCGAGAAATGGTGACACGCTACGGGATGTCAGACCTGGGCTTGGTTGCTTTGGAATCTTCCGGTAACGAAGTCTTTCTGGGGCGAGGATTCATGGCTAAAAATGAATACTCCGAAGAAGTCGCCACTCAAATTGATAATCAGGTCCGAGAGATTGCGTTTCGTTGTTACAGCGAGGCTGTGCAGATCATTCGAGAGCATCGCCCTCTAGTGGATTATTTGGTGGATCGCCTGCTCGACCAGGAGACGATCGAAGGGGAGCAGTTTCGACAAATTGTGATGGAATACACGGGTAAGCCTGTGAAAGACTCCGTTACGGCAACAGTGACAACCTGAGCCATTTCCTCCCATCCTAAGGAGATCTCCTAGCAAGATTCGACCCACTCAAACTTGCCCTGCGACGCGCCCCAAAGCAAAAGGTGGTTGAGCGACTGGTTTTGAGGGTCGTCGAAAGGAGCCGAAGCCAGCGGGTCTTTTTTGCTAGAAACTTCTTTTCCCCTCAGCAGGATGGCAACGGGTATACTGTTGCTGTCCTGCCATTGTGAGCACCTTGCCTCTATGCCCTACGGTTCTGAGCCAGCTCAGATTTTGTCCCAGCAGCTCGTTTTTCAAGGGCGCAAATTTGCCTTTGAGTCGCTGCAATTGCGCCTACCCAATCAGCAAGAAGGAACCTGGCAGTGTATCCGGCATCCGGGGGGGGCACTGGCAGTACCCGTAACTTCCCAAGGAAAGTTTGTTTTAGTGAATCAGTATCGCTTTACAGTGCAGGGGCGATTATTGGAATTTCCCGCTGGCACAGTTGAACCGGATGAAACCCCAGAATCGACCATTCAGCGAGAAATTGAAGAAGAAACTGGCTATCGGGCGCACCAGTGGCAAAAACTGGGGGAGTTTTTTGTTGCCCCTGGCTACTCGGATGAGATCATTTATGCCTTTCTTGCCCAAGACCTAGAGCGACTGGAGCAGCCCCCCAGCCAAGATGAAGATGAGGATATTGAGGTGGTGCAGTTAACCGCTCAGGAAGTAGAGCAGGCGATTTATCAGGGCGAATTGATGGATGCGAAATCGATTGCTAGCTTTATGCTAGCCCGCCCTTATCTAAATCGGGTTTTCGACATTCTGGGTCATCCGTAACGCTTATGCTCAAGAAAACCGAACCTGCTGGGTGATTTTGGGAATGAAACCAGTTCTGCGCGACCTTTTGCACCGCCGTAGAGGTGCAAACTCAAGGTGGGACGGAGCGTAGGGGTAAAACCCCTACCTGGGGCCGAAATGCCCAATATCCCCTCTTTTACCCAAATGCCTTAGCGACCCAAATGCCTTAGCGCACTTGCGTGGTGCGAAGACATGCGGGAGACCTCTAATCAATCCAGATCGAATAATCAATCCAGATCGAATGTTTTGCCTGGGGGCAAACGACTGGTTTTGAGCGGGGTGAGCGTCGAGACCTTTGGGGATTCCTCACTTATGATGGATCTACGATGGATCCAATACATGCATGGTTCAACCTCGCCCGTTGCAACACCCCCAAAAACGAATTCCTCTGTGGTTGATTTTGGTTTTGCCTTTTATGGTACAGACAGCGGGAGCCGTGGCGCTGCTGGGCTATCTCTGTTACCGTAGTGGGCAGAAAACGGTAACGAATCTGGCGACCTGCTTACTTGATAAAACGAGCGATCGCATCGTCCAAAGCTTGGAGAACTACTTTGAAGTTCCTCGGCAAGTTGTTCAGGAGAATCAGGCAGAAGCGCAGTTGGGAATCTTAGACTGGCGCAATCTTCCCCTGATTGAAGCTCATTTTATTCAACAACTGAGGATCCACAACACGCTCAGTGAGCTAATCATCAGCACAGAAAACAAAGAGTTTTTAGCAGTCAGTCGGGCTACCTCTGAGCAACTTTCAATTCGCCGCCGCAGCCTTAAAACCGGCAACCTAGAAAATTATTACGCGAATCTACAGGGAAAACGCCCGGAGCTGAAGGAGGTCATTCCTGATTACGACCCCCATGCTGGGCCTCGCTCCGACTCCTGGTATGAGGCAACCAAACAGAGACCAAAGGGACACTGGCGACCCATCATTTCTCGCCTGCGGGGGCCAGAGCAGCCACGGCTAATGATGGCCTATTTTTTGCCCCTGGTTGATACCAATGGGCGGGTACAGGGGGTGTTGAGTGCCAGCGCCCAAATTGAGCGAATCGGGGCATTTTTACAGCAGTTAAAGATAGGCAGTGGGCAAGCTTTTCTGCTGGATGAGCAGGGTTTCCTGATGGCAACCTCGACTTCAGAAATTCCCTTGCGGCAGGATTTGGCCGTTGCGCAGTCGCAATCTTTGGAACCCAATCTGCTGCGCCTGCGGGCTGCGGCTAGCCAGAATCCTGTGACGCAAGCACTGGCCACCTGGCTACAACAAAACCCCCAGCACCGTCAAACAGAGGTGCAGCGAGTGCAGTTACATCAGAAGGGCAAGCCTTACTTCGTTCGCATTTTACCGTTTCATGTGGATGATCAGATCCATTGGACGATCGCGGTGGTTGTGCCAGAATCCGACTTTATCGCTGCAAATCAAAGCCATGGTCGCACCACTCTGGCGATTGGTCTGGGTATGCTAGGGCTGTCGATCGGCCTGGGGTTATGGACAGCAAAACAGGTGACCCAGCGCCTTAACCAGATTAGCCGAGCCAGCCAGGCCATAGCTGCGGGCGATCTGCCGCAACAGCTTTCGACCCAAACGAGTATGGGCGAACTGGCAGACCTGACCCAATCCTTTAATCAGATGGTGGCCCAGGTGCACCAGTCCTTTGAGCAGATGCAAACGGCCCTAGCTGAGTCGGAAGCAAAATTTGCCACGGTGTTTCGTACTAGCCCCGACCCTCTGGCCATTCTTGCCTTTGCAGAAGGTCAGATTCTAGCGGCAAATGATAATCTTGTCGATTTCTTAGGCTATCGCCGCGCTGATTTGATCGGTAAAACCCCAGTGGAATTGGAATTATGGGTTGATCTGGAGGAGCGCAAACAGTTTCGGCAGCAACTCCAAACTGCAGGACTGGTGCAGAACCGGGAGATGGCCTTGCGGCTATCGTCGGGTCAGGTCAAAACTGTGCTTCTATCCGCAGAGACTTGTTCCCTGGATGGGCAAAACTGTGTGATTGTGGCCATTAAAGACATTAGCGATCGCAAACAACTAGAACGAGCGCTGCAAGCTTCTCAAGCCAAACTTGCTGCCGTGTTAGATACCGCAGTCGCGGGCATTATACGCTTACGCCTCTACCCAGATTTATCCTTTCAGTACGACTATGTTTCGCCCCATTACCGTACCCTGTTTGGCTGTACAGATCAGGAGTGGGAGATTAGTTTTGATGTCTGGCGATCGCTCATTCACCCTGATGATTGGCACAATGTCGTCTTCCCAACGATTCAAAGCCTGTTAAACCAGCGAAGTAGCACCACCTACAGCATAGAATATCGAATTCAGCGCCAGAGTGGTTCTCTTCACTGGGTACTTGAAAAGACCTGGGCCCAGTGGCAGGAAACGGAAGAGTGTTGGGCACTCACGGTTGTGCAAACGGATATCAGTGATCTCAAAGCAGCAGAAATCGCCTTACAACACAGCGAGGCCCGCTTCCGCAAAATTTCTGATGTTTCTCCGGCTAATATTTATATTCTGGTCATGCGTCCTGATGGCTCCTTTTATTTTGAGCACATTAGTCAAGCGATCGAGGCCATCCACGAACTTAAGGTCGAAGACATTCTGGCAGATGCCAGTGTTCTACTGAATCGGATCCACCCGGAGGATCGGCCAGGTTACGTCGCGGCTGTGCAACAAAGCCTGACAACCTGGCAACCCTTTCGCCATGAGTGGCGTATTATTAACCCCTCTGGTACCGTGAAGTGGCTTCAGGGCCACTCGCAACCCCAACCCCGTGACAATGGAGAGGTGGCCTGGTACGGGGTGGTGATCGATATTAGCGATCGCAAATGTGCCGAAGCAGCCTTACAAGCGAGTGAAGAGCAACTGCGGTTGGCTCTGCAACTTAGCCATACTGCCCTGTGGGATTGGGACATGACCACAGGGCGGCTGGTTTGGAATGAGATTTCCTATGAACTCCTGGGGTATTGCCCTGGAGTAATTGAACCAACCTATGAGGTCTGGCTGCAGGCGATTCACCCCGACGATCGAGAATGGGTTCGGCAGGAATTTGAGCTAGCCCTGGAGAAACAGCACGACTTTTCGCTGGAGTACCGCGTGGTATGGCCCGATGGCAGTCAGCATTGGCTGCGAGAGCGGGGTCAGGGAGTATACAACGCAGCGGGTCAGGTTGTACGCGCAATCAGCATCATAGTGGACATTACCAATCTCAAACAAGTTGAGGCTGGTCTCACCCAAGAAATTCGCCGTCGTCAGATGTTGTTAGACGCTTCTATTGATGGCATTGTTGTCCTTGATCCTCAGGGCAATGTGATTGAAGCGAACACCAGCTTTGTTGAGATGCTGGGCTACTCTCTCGAAGAAGTCACCACACTCAATATTGTTGATTTTGAAGCGCACTGGTTTCAGCCAGGCCTGGAACAAAAGCTGGAACCATCGAACCTGTGTGTAAACCGATTTGAAACCCGCCATCGACGCAAAGATGGAACCCTCTACGATGTCGAAATTAGCTCCAATCCGGTGCATTGGAACGGGCAAGCACTACACTTCTGTATTTGTCGCGATATCAGCGATCGCAAGCAGGTTGAAGCTGCCCTGCAACGCCTGAATGAGGAACTGGAGCAACGGGTACAGCAACGCACCCAAGAACTGGTGAGATCAGAGCAAGATCTACGCACCATCTTCAATAATGTCTACGACGCTATCTTTATTCACGACTTAGACGGCTCGATTTTAGCTGTGAATGACCGTGCCCTCACCCTCCATGGGGCTACCCGTGAGCAAATCTTGAGCGGGGGGCTTGCGGCCATCTCTGGGCCAAATGCACCGATCAACCAGATTTCTGAGCTGATGCAACAGGTGCAACGAGAGGGCATGGTGCAGCGGGAATGGTGCAGTCGCCGCTTGGATACAGGAGAAATCCTTGATGTTGAGGTCTCTCTTTGTGCCGTTACCCTAGGCAACCGTCCGGTGATTTTAGCCGGAGTGCGAGACATTCGCGATCGCAAACGGGCCGAAGCGGCTCTGCATCAACTCAATCTGGAACTAGAGCAACGCATCCGCGATCGCACCTGCGATTTACAAAAAGCGCTGGAAGCCGCCGAAGTTGCCAATCAGGCTAAAAGTCTATTCCTGGCCAGTATGAGCCATGAGCTGCGTACCCCCCTTAACGTGATCCTCGGCTTTGCCCAACTTCTCCGTACCGACCTTTCCTTAAGTGCTGAGCAGCAAGAATATATTCATATAATGCAGCGGAGTGGCGATCATTTACTACGTTTGATTAATGATATTCTCAACTTATCTAAAATTGAAGCAGGACAGAGCATTTTAGAAAGTGTCAGTATTGATTTTTTAGAATTTTTAACTGACTTGGAGGTTATGTTTAGAGAGATTGCCCACAATAGAGGCTTAATATTCTATCTTGACCTTTCAACTGACTTACCCCTGTATATTAAAACGGATTCGAATAAACTCCGTCAGATCTTGATTAATTTGATTAATAACGCCATTAAGTTCACAAATCGAGGGAGTGTAACCCTCCACGTTAGCCACCATTTATCAACTGCCGCTGCCACAACTACTGATGCCCCTAGCGATCTTTGCTTTGAGGTCGAAGACACGGGTGTTGGCATTGCCCCTGAAGAACAGGCGACCATCTTTGAGGCCTTCACCCAGGCCAAGGCGGGCCGCCTATCTTTAGAAGGAACTGGCCTGGGCTTAACCATTAGTTCTCGACTGGTGCACCTGTTGGGAGGCGAACTCACTGTTCACAGCACTTTGGGGCAAGGCAGCACCTTTCGATTTACGATCCCATTACATTTAGCCAATGCCGATGAGGTACCCACTAAAGGCCGCAAAGAAGCCGTCGTTGGGCTAGCTTCAGGGCAACCGGCATACCGTATTTTGGTGGTAGATGATCAACCCGATAACCGCTATCTTTTGGTTAAGTTGTTAACGCAGATTGGTCTACAGGTGCAGGAAGCGGTGAATGGTAGAGAGGCGATCGCCAAGTGGCACCAATGGCATCCCCACCTGATCTGGATGGACATGTATATGCCTGATATAGATGGCTGTGAAGCGACCCGTCAGATTCGGACAGAGGAAAAGCAACGTGAGAAATCCATTTATCCTGTCACTAAAATCATTGCCCTGACAGCCCAAACATTGAGTGATGAGCGGAGCCGTGCCTTTGCCGCAGGCTGTGATGATTTTGTGAGCAAGCCCCTTCAAATTGAAGAAATCCTAACAAAAATGGCAGAGCACCTTGGCCTTTCTTATCTCTATCAAGATGAGTCGCCTCCGGTTGCGACTCTGGCAGGTCAGAAGGTCGCTGCCACTTCACTAGACGCTATTGGGCCAGATGCGGTGGCAGCCCTCCAGGAGATGCCCTTTGAATGGGTTGCAGCCCTGCGCCAAGCCGCCCTGCATTGTGACGAGGCTGCAACAGCCTCCCTCATTCAGCAAATTCCTGCGGCCCAAGGCACACTTGCGAACAGCCTGGGCACTTTGCTACACAATTATCGCTTTGAGGTGATTGTGCAACTAACGAATCAACCGATCCAGCCAGACACCACACCAAATTCTCAATAGTCAACCTCACTCAATTGAAGAGATAGCTGCCGCCAAAACAATCAAGCCAATCAGTGGTATGAACCCACTGGGCAAGCCCCGGCAGGCATTTCTTCCCAAACAGCGAGGAATAAACCCAAAGAGACTTCAACCAAAGAGATTCAAAATCGTATTGACACTGGGTTTTAGAGGATGTTTTAAAGACCTGTCTCTTTGTCACCCTAGCGACTGAAGTCGCGGCTATCGGGAGAAAACCTGCCGACGCAGATTACTGAAAACCTTGATTTGATTGAGTCTGTGTCGGCAGACTTGGGGAGTGTCATCGTGGTTTTAACCGCCAGATACGTTTCAAACGCCCTCTTACTATTGCAGAGTCACTTCCTGGCGAGCTAGTTGCTTCAGCGCCAGATAGTAGCGGTGGCGCAGCAAAATGGCAAGGGTCACTTCCTTGAGCAGCCAGTACAATCCCGCAAAAATCAAGAATATAACGCCAGTAATGATAATGGGCCTTCGTTCTAACAACTCAGGAATCGTATCGACGACCTGATGTAAACGAGTAACTAAGTACCAGCTATTCAACCGCTCAAACCGCCCCAGGTACACGCCGATCGCACTTAAACCATGCAACCCTAGCTCAGCCTGCCAGATTGCCCGCCGCAAGCCCCGCCGTTGCAGATAGTGGCCCATATTAACCAGAGCCAGCATATAGGCTCCAAAACCTAGAGTCACAAACACCACATACTTGGGAATGACCACCAGGATATTAAACCAGAGCGTTTGGTTACCCTGGATTTCGCGCACCAAGTGGATAAGGTCGGTTAAGACGTAAGGAGCATTGGGCAAAAAGGCCACAAAAATGAGTAGAATCAGCCACCAGAAGGGAGATCGCCGGGGTTGCCCTCGAAATAGGTAGAAGCTCAAGCCGAATGGCACAAAAGCCAAAAACAAGTTCCAACTCATCCAGCGACTAGAACGGAGTAGCGAAGCCCCGGCTGCTTCTATCCACCAATCCATCGGTAAACCTCTCAACCCTTTGCAAAAACATCATCTAAGTGGTTGCTACAGCTACCACCTGGAGGCTTCCGGAAAACAGCCCGAGCCATCGCCACCTTCATGGAATCCCTGATTGAACCCCTGCTCCTAAGACTCCTGGCTTTCGTCCGCTTTCACCTCTGGAACAATTGCAGGCCGTTCCTTGTCTTCCCAGCCAGCGGGGCGCTTCGAGTTGTACCAAGCGATTGACCCAATCGCTACCGCCGCAATAAAGCCAACTACATAGACGGCTGTAAACGCCGTTGGAAACTGTAGGCCAGTTTTGGCAGGTACATCCATTAGAAATTGCATTGTTCTTCCCACTCCATGTTTCAGA
>Ga0272446_1000635_pt1 | contig 53962 bp, 38 predicted proteins | sample YNPCB0061_FD_194587 | JGI IMG/M metagenome (GOLD analysis project Ga0272446, IMG submission 194587) | Hot spring microbial mat communities from Yellowstone National Park, WY, United States - YNP-CB-006-1 | ecosystem: Environmental > Aquatic > Thermal springs > Hot (42-90C) > Sediment | place... | reverse complement strand
ATTGTTGCTAACCGATTGCGCGCTAACGCGCAGTAACTTGCATCGATGTCGATGCCAATGTAACGCCGGCCAAGCCTCTTCGCTGCAACGGCTGTCGTACCTGAGCCAACAAACGGATCGAGCACCACATCACCACTTTGCGTGAACAGCTTTACAAACCATGTCGGCAGGTCAACGGGGAACGCTGCACTATGGTTGCGGTTGCCGCACTCAGTCGCCATATGAAGAACGTTAGTTGGATAGACTTTTTCACGCCCCACCCAGTTTGATACATTCTTGCCAAATCCGCTGGATACACGCGATTCGTCACGTATTCTGTCAGTTTCACTGAGTTTGCTCAGACGGCCTTGAGCCCAATCGCCGACAGGAATCATTACTGCATCTTGATACATAGCGAAAGAGCGCGTTTTATTGAACTGAAGCAAACGTTCCCACGCATCCCGGAAGCGATTCGGCCACTTCCCTGGATAGGAGTTCTTTTTGTGCCACATGAACTCCTCTGTCCAAAGCCAACCCTGTTTGCGCATACTCACGATCAGGTCAATCACATAAGTGTGCCGTTCCCCATTGACCACCCGCTCCTTGATATTCAGCACAAAGGTGCCGGTCGGTTTGAGAACGCGCAAGAATTGTTCGGCTTTCGGCAAGAACCATGCAACATACTCATCAGGCGACACACCCCCATAGGTGTGCCGACGCTGATCGGCGTACGGAGGTGAGGTGAAAATCAGATCGACTGAATTATCTGGGAATGCCGTGAGGACTTCCTCACAGTCTCCCTGAATGATTGTATCTAGCTGAAACATAGTCCGCTTCTCGAAACCACAGAGTCCGAACGCTTATTCTACAAGAAAGCTGCGCCACGTCAAACCCACTTTGCATTCCGCATTCTGGATGCGTCTCAGAATTTTGGTGCGTCATCGCTCTTGGCGTGACACCCAGGGATTGCACAATGTCGCGCCGGTGGCAATGGCCTACGACTGTCTAAACTTTTCAGATGCCCAAGACCTGGGACGTCATCCTGTACTCTGGTTAGATGAAAAACAGTACTGATCCTGCCCTGGGCGTCTTTCGATCCAGGTAGGTTTGGAGTTAGTGAAGTGAGGTGGGCATTGCATCAGGAGCAGTGGCGTCCAGATCATCCGTGTCCGCGGCGTCTTGCACTGATGTGGGAAGGGAGGCCTCCAACGCGGTCAACAGAGTGCGCAACTGCGCCGCCAGCGCACGGCGTTCACCCTCCTGCAGGTGCTGCTGTTTGCTGGTCAGTTGCGCCGCCTGCCGCACCAACTTCACTGCCGTCGACAGCGCATCGGGGATTGGCTGGCCCGCCTGCCGCAGCAAGTTGTAGGCGCGCTCCAGCTCGCCAGCCTCACGCGCCTGGTGGATCGCCAGGTCGATCTCACCGAGCTTCTCCCATGCCAGCGAAGCGTCGTGAGGATTGCCATTGTAAGCGGCAATGAACGCACCGAAACGCAGCACAGCCGGTTCGCGCGCCGTCGTCGTCCAGCCTGCTCCCTCCGCCATCTCCACGCGATTCTCCAAGTCCCACAGACGATCATCGAGGGCGGCGTAATCGCTCTGCATGTTGTAGCGCTCAGCGCGCACCGCCCAGTCGTAATAAAGCGCGTGCTGTTCGCCCAACTGCGCGAAACTCTCTTCCAACCAGTGTGCGACAAACGCGTAAGCTGCATCATCCACCGACAGGGGCGCCAGTGCTTGCAGCGAGGCGTCGATGCACCCCAACAGCGTCATCACCTGTTCGCCTGTCAGCGCGCTTGCGTGTGGAAGGGTCGCATACCGCTGCGCCACCAGTGCAGCCAAAAGGGCGCCTGCGTCATCCTGTTCGCTGCGCAGCAAAGCAGCCAGTTCGGTGAACAGAGCCGCCAGTTTTTCGCCTGCCTCAGGGCCGGCCTGGAGCAGCGCCATTCCCCACCGCCAGCCTGTCGCGACCATTGCTTCATTCAATGTGTGACGTAGACGGACGTCTTCCAGCGCTGCCACGAACGGCGTCAACGCCTGCAGGCGAGCGTAGAGCATGGCAGGGTCGGCTCGGTGCGCTGCGGCTGACGCCAACGTATCCTGCAGGCGCGCCTCCACCGCGCTGGACAACGACTCGCGTTGCTCGTCCGCCTCGTCAATTACAGCCGGGTCGCCCAGCTCCAGCGCCAATACGCGCGCCTGTTGATTGAGCTGCAACGCCTCGGACAGACGGTCATGCTGCAGGTGGGCGGCTGCCTCTTGCAGAAAACTCTGGATGTACTGTGTCTGCGCCTCACGCTGAAGGGTGCGATCCGCCAATTGCACGGCGAATTCGTAGGCGCGACGGTTGCGGTTGCGTGCTTGCTCCCAGCGCCCGCGTTCGAGCAGATCGTCCACTTCATCGAGAAGACCTTCGATGACCTTAATTTCCGACATTTGCTCGCTGCGCAACAGGTCGCGCAGCGCCTCCCATGTCACCGTGTAGTGCCCCTCGACGTTGTCGATCTCCAACGCCGCCAGCACTGGCGCGTCGGGCGCTTCCAGCAACACCAACTTGTCGGTTGAGCGGCTCAAGGCCACGCGCATCTCATCGATCAGCCGTCGCGCCTCGAAGAGCGGCGGCATGTCGCTGCCGTCCGCCAACCGCATCGCCTGCTGGAAGGTGGCGTCAAGCCCGGCGATGATCACAGTATTGCGCTCCAGCCCCTTGATCTCGCGCACGTTGAAGATCACTTCCTCGGCTTTGGTGCTCTCATCTTCGGACGACTTCAGCATCGGTGCGCTGCCGTTCAGGTCGATCAGGGCGCGGCCGGGCAAGTCGGCCAGCTCCTCGACAAAGGCGCGCCACAGCCGCGTGGCGTCGGCGCTGGCTTCCCGCATCGTTACAAGCAGAGGACAGATGAGCAGGCGCCCATTTTCCTCGCTGCTATCCGGGCGATGTGTGGCGACGGCAAGCTCCATGTCGGCGTCATCGAGAAAGCTCTGGCGGTTGGCGCTGGGACGCAGTGGCTTTGGCAGCCGCACGTAAAAATTCCATGCATTGTCGATGACATACGCCAGGTTGCGTGGCGAGCGGCGCTGGTGGCGGAACTCGAATTCCTGCGGATTGGCGCCCAACACCTCGCGCAGCAGGTCTTTGGTCACGCCCCAGTCGAAGCCGCTTGGCTGCACAATCTGCGACTCGTCACCGGCAAAGACGACGGCCAGATGGCGATCCCCATTGCGCAGCCGCATACGCGCCACTTCCGCCAGCAACGCAATCTGCAACAACGTCAAGTCCTGAATCTCATCGACCACCAGCGCATCGAGCTGGCGTAGCCAGCCCGGCAACCTGCGCGCGCCTGCGGACGAACCAGGCTGCAGCAATTGGTTCAGGGCGCGTCCCGCCGCCACCTGATCGAGAAAAAAGCGATCGCCGCGCAGCCGTTCGCTTAGCCGGAGCGCGACGGCGGCCTCGTCGCGCGTCAGGCGACGCGCGGCTGCGTAGGCGTCGAGATTGAACGCACCTTCGCTGAAGACAGCTTCGGCTACACGCGGCGCAGGCAGCGGATACCCCGCCGGGAAGGTGCGCCCCAGAATATGGGCGCGGATTTCCGTGTAGAGTGCGGCCGGGTAGCGTCGCCAGCCGCCCAAACTCGCAGCTGGCAGCATATCAAGGTAGCGGCGAAAGTCAGCCAGCTCCTGCAGCGGGTCGAGCGGCGCGGGCAGGCCGGAAAGCTCCTTTTCCAGCTCCGTCAGCGTGCGGATGTGGATGCGCTGTTCCAACTCTGGCGCTTGTGCGGCGAGGAACTCGCGCGCGGCGCGTTTGAGGCGCGAGGTGTAGGTGACATAGAGCAGACTCTCCAGGCCGCGTTGCAGGACGAGATCGCGCACCAGGTAAAATAGCGCCACCGTCTTGCCGCTGCCGGGCAGCCCCTTGACCGTGGCCGGTGCAATCTGATCGGTCTTCAGGTGGACGCCGACGTTGCGTTGCTCATCGAAGCGTGGGTCGATGCTGGCGAGCGACACCTCGTCAAATTCATCGAGCGAAGTCAGGTCGATGGGGTCGTCGGTCTCGTCGTGATGGCGGATGCTGTGCACCAGGATTGTCTGGCCCGCTTGTCCGTTGCTGCTGCGGTCGGCCAGCTCGCTCTCGGCAAGCGGAATCCACCAGAGATAGTAGTGATAACCCTGCACCGGTGTGCGTCGCCAGCGGGCGTTGTAGCCGGAAGTCGTCTTCACATTCGGCGTGCGCCCGCGTGTCCCCAGCAACACCTGCGCCCACATCGCCTTGCGGCGGATCGAGTCGGGCAGGTGCTCAGCGTTGCGGTCATATTGCCGATGCTTGAGTAGACGATAACCGGGCATGATTGTTCTAGTTCACCGCCTCTACTATACCAGAATGTACGCGAAACCGACGTGCGCGTTGACGGAACGCGGGCGAAAAATCGTCCCAATCTGTCGTCGTGATGATGGCTTGGGGCACGTCGTCAATGACCGCCAGCAACGTGCTCCGCCGCTCGGCGTCAAGCTCGCTCATAACGTCATCGAGGAGGAGCAGCGGCGCGGCGCCAGTGGCGCGCGTCATGGCGCTGACTTCGGCCAGCTTGAGTGAGAGCGCCGCGCTGCGCTGTTGGCCGCGGCTGCCGTAGGTGCGCAGATCGCGCCCATTAGCCAGCAAGCGCAGATCGTCGCGATGCGGGCCGTAGAGCGTCGTCCCGGCGGCCAGCTCGCGGCTGCGACGCGTCGTCAGCTTGCGCAGATAGACGGCGCGCACTGTGTCGACGTCGAGCCGGGCGGATGGCGCCGCGTCCAGCAGCCCCTCCCGCAACAACGCGAACTCCTGATCGCTCAGCAGGCCAGGGTTGAAACTGGGCAGGTAGTGCAGCGTCAACTGTTCGCGCCCGCCGCTCAGCCCGGCATGGCGTGCGGCGGCGATGGCTTCCAGGTCGAGGAGGAAGTTGTGCCGCCGGGTCACGACAGTAGCGCCGTGTTGCGCCAACTTCTCGTCCCAGAATGCAAGCTGGGCATCGACGGCGGGCGAGGGACGGGCATCCTGGTCGCGCAGGGTCTTGAGTAAGCTGTTGCGCTGCTGCAACACCTGTTGATATGCGGATAGCGCCCGGCAATACGTTTTGTCGATCTGGCACAGCGCTACATCGAGATAGCGCCGTCGCTCGCCTGGCCCGCCATCGACCAGCTTGATGTCCTCTGGCAAAAAGAGCACAGCGCGCAGCAACCCCACCAGATCCATCGCCCGCCGTGCGGCGCCGTTGACCTTGATCTGCTTGGTGTAGTTGGCGCCGTCGCCGCGCGGGGTGAGCAACACTTCCAGGTCGAGCGTGCGCCCGTCGGCTCGCACCTGACCCGCCACGCGACAATAGGGGATCGGCTCATCGCTGGCCTGCCAGTCCACGATCTCGCGCTCCTGGCTGGCGTGGACAGCCTTGCTGGTGGCGAGCAGGAAGATGGCTTCGAGCAGATTGGTCTTGCCCTGTGCATTCTGTCCCTGCAGCAGGGTCAATGGCGCGTCGAAGAGCAGATCGAGATGATGGTAGTTGCGGAAATGGGTCAGGCTCAAGCGCGTTAGCAGCATGGCGTCTCAGCATCCGTCTCTGACGCAGAGATGCAGGGCGACAGAGATGCGCACAGAAGGGTGAAGATCACTTGCTGGCATTGCTGTGCGTGTCCTCCGCGGCTTTGCGTCGCAGCGTCAAGAACTGTGGTTGGCAGCGGCGTCATCGGCTTCGGGCTGGCTGGCGGCGCACTGACAACTCGGCGATCAGAAGGTCCAGTTCGGTGTCCTGATCGGCGCCGGTCTTCATCGCCATATCGACCTCCAGCAGCCGCTCCAGGATGTCTTCCAGTTCCTCGAAGGTGTACTGGTGGGCGAGCGGCAACGCCTTTTGCACCGGATACGCGCCGTACCCAAGCTGTTTGGCAACCTCAAAGGCATTGTTCTGACCGGTGGCGAGCAGGCTCTTGATCTCGATCAACATGCGGTATTGGCGGGCGATCATCGTGAGCAGATATATCGGGTTCTGGTCATTGCGCCGCAATTCGCGCAGCGCGTGCATTGCTTTGGCGCTTTGGCGCTGGCTGAGCGCGTCGGTCAGGTTCCAGATCAACTCCTCGCTCACGTCGGCCACCATCGTGCGTACATCCTGCACCGTGATCGGACGGCCGTCGGCGTAGAGCGCCAGTTTCTCCAGCTCGCTGTCAAGCTGGCGCAAGTTGGCGCCGACGAAGTTGCAGAGCATGGCAACCGCGGCGCCGTCGATGACGATATTCTGGGCGCGCGCCCGCGCCTGCAACCACGCCGGCAACGTTTTGGCGTCGGGGGCGGCAAGAGTTTCCAACTTCACGACGCCGGCCTTGCTGAGCGCCTCCAGTCCGTCGACGCGGCGCTCAGCGTGGTCGCCCGACGCCGGCAAGACATAACCTTTCCACAGCCCACGCCGCTTATCCACAGAGTTATCCACAAAAACGAGGATGCAAGTCTCTGGAACGCTGTGCAAGCCTTCTAGCAACTGCGCCATTTCGACATAGACAGCCGCGACGTCGCTCTTGCTGGCGGCCATGCGTTTTTCATAGGCATCGAGCAATCCGCGCACGATCAGCAGGCGGCGTTCGCACAGAAAAGGCATCATCGCCGCCTCGCCCAGCACCTGCCCCGCGCTGGTCTGGCCGCCTGACAGTTCGACTGTATTTAACGCAGCCATTTCTGGATCGCCCAGTGCAGCCTTCTGCGCAGCAAGCCATTCGGCAGTGAGATATTCGTCAGCGTTCAGCAGGAGATGGATCATACGTGACTCGTCAAGCGTCAGGCGTCGCTCGGTGCGCAACAGGCTCTTGAAATGGAGAGCGCTTGACGCATGACTGGCAACGTGAGACGCCGGCGCCGTAGTTTCTACTCGAAAAGCACGCGAAAGCCCTTCAGCCCGGCCACATCCAGCGAGCGCACATCTTTCAGCCAGCGATCCCCGATCTGCGCCGAGGTGGTGTACTGCTGCAAGCGCAGCCCCAATCCAGGGCTGACCACAAGCGCCGGCAACACCAGCACCAGGGCACGCGTGAAGCGGCTCAAGGGGTCTGGGCGCTTGCCGGCGCCGCCAAGCAATGCCGCCAGCGTGACGAGTACGCCGGTCGTCAGCAGGTTTGTGCCGCAGTTGGGATGGATCGCCAGGTGCGCCTCGCCAGCTTGCAAACGCAGCATGGCTTCAGCCACTGCACGTCGGGTGGCTTCCTCTGGGAGGTCGGCCAGCAAGGTGAAGCCTGCCGGGTCGCTGTAGCCAACCATACGTCGCCCCGGAAAGCGCTCCGCCAGGATTGTCAGGGTGGCGTGCTCAATCGCATGATGCTGCCGTGTGCGACGGATGATGGAGTGCAAGGTTGTGATCATAGGTATTTGGAGATTGGGAGATCAGGAGATTAGGAGATTGGAGAATGCGAAGATCGGCTACGCACGCACCAATCTCTTAATCTCCAATCTCTTAATCTCAAATCAATTTCTTTGCAACTGCGACGACATTCTCTGCCGTGATGCCGAATTCCTTGTAGACGCGCTGGTATGGTGCGCTGGCGCCGAAATGATCGATGCCGATGACAGCGCTCTTCGCCGGGTCGTTGCCCACCCAGCGCTCCCAACCAAAGGTGGTGGCGGCTTCGACGGCAACCCTGGCGACGCCGGCGGGCAGCACCGCCGCCCGATATTCGGCGGGTTGCGCCCAGAAGAGTTCCCAGCTTGGCAGGCTGACCACGCGCACGCCGACGCCCTCGCTGGCAAGCTGCCTGGCAGCAGTGTAGGCAATATCGAGTTCGCTGCCCGTGCCGATCAGCACGAGTTGCAGACCGTTGGGTGCATGTTCGTAGAAGATGTAGCCACCCTTCAGGAGTTCTTCGGCGGCGCCCAGCCCTTCGCCGGCGCGGTCATAGGTGGGCAGGTTCTGCCGTGTCAACGCCAGCGCAGTGGGGCCGGTGGTGTTGAGCAGCGCTGCACGCCAGGCCTGGCTCGTCTCGTTGGCGTCGCCAGGGCGGATGACGGTCAGGTTGGGCATTGCCCGCAACGCAGCCAAATGCTCGATCGGTTGATGGGTGGGGCCATCTTCGCCCAGGCCGATGCTGTCGTGCGTGAAGACATAGATGACGCGCAGTCCGGTCAGCGCCGCCAGGCGAATGGCGCCGCGCATGTAGTCGCTGAAGACCAGGAAGGTGCCGCCGTAGGGGATCACGCCGCCGTGCAGCGCCATGCCGTTGAGGATGCCGCCCATGCCATGCTCGCGCACGCCAAAGTGGATGTTGGGGCCGCCGAAGTCATCGGGCTTGATGAAGGGCGCGCCGTTGATGGTGGTCTTGTTGCTGCCAGCCAGGTCTGCGCTGCCGCCGATCAGGTTGGGCAACACTGCCGCGAGGGCGTTGATCGCCTTGCCGCTGGTGTTGCGCGTGGCGTCGCCTTTGGACGAAGGCGGATAGACAGGCAACGCTTCTTCCCACCCATCGGGCAGTTCGCCGCTGAGGAAGCGCGCCAGCTCGGCGGCCTGCTCCGGGTAGGCCGCTGCGTAGGCTGCCATTAACTGGGCATGGCTATCCTCCAGCCGTGCGCCGCGCGCCACTGCCTGCCGATAATAGGCCAGCACATCCTCGGGAATATAGAAGCGCGGCTCTAGCGGCCAGCCGAGGTGCTCTTTCGTCGCCTTGAGTTCGTCTTCGCCCAGCGCTTCGCCATGAACTTTGGAGGTGCCGGCTTTATTTGGACTGCCATAGCCAATGATGCTCTTGAGGCCGATGATGCTGGGGCGTGGGTCAGCCTGCGCGGTCAGGATGGCGTCGTAAATGGCGGCGCTGTTGTTGAAATCGACGCCGCGCTGCACGTGCCAACCGTAGCCCTCGAAGCGCTTTGCCCAATCTTCGGTGTAGGAGACTTCGGTCTTGCCGTCGATGGTGATCGCATTGTCGTCGTAGAGATAGATGAGCTTGCCCAGGCGCAGGTGACCCGCCAGGCTGGCGGCTTCGCTGGCGACGCCCTCCATCAGATCGCCATCGGAGACAATCGCGTAGGTGTAGTGGTTGACGACCTCGAAGCCCGGACGGTTGAAGCGCTGCGCCAGCCAGCGTTCGGCAATCGCCATGCCGACGCCGTTGGAGAAGCCGGCGCCAAGCGGCCCGGTCGTGGTCTCCACACCCGGCGTATGCCCGGCCTCCGGGTGTCCAGGCGTCTTGCTGCCCCACTGGCGAAAGTTCTTCAGCTCTTCCAGCGGCAGATCGTAACCGGTCAGGTGCAGCATTGCGTAAAGCAGCATCGAACCGTGCCCGGCGCTGAGCACGAAGCGGTCGCGGTCGAACCATTGCGGGTTGGCCGGGTTGTAGCGCATAACGCGCGTCCACAGCGTCAGTGCGGCGACAGCCATCCCCATCGGCATCCCGGGGTGGCCGGAGTTGGCGGCCTGTACGCCATCGGCCGCCAACATGCGAATGGTGTTGGCGGCTTTGGTCTCGAACTCAATGTCCAGGGGCTTGTCCAGTGGTGGAATCGTTTTTGCATCCATTGGTTGGCATCCTCTTTCAAAAGTGGCGCTATTGTTTTTCGTTTGCGTTCATGAACGTTCGCTTGAGATATTGTCTATTAGACACTGCCGATTGTCAACTTGACCGGGATGGACAGTCCTGGGTGAGGAGAACGCCCCGCTTTGTAGCCCTCTGTGGCGGTTTGCCGCGCATGGCGCCCCGTGCTATCATCGTGGCGCATGATCGTTGCTGGCATAAAACAACGACCGTGCCGCGCCTCAACGTCTACACAACAAATCTACTTGATCTAGTGCAAGGAGGAGCCTATGCAGCTCAAACGAATGATGGGTATTGGCGTGTTGGTGCTGGTGATGGCGCTGGTCTTGTCGGCCTGTACGGGTGTTGCACCGCAAGCAGCAGCGCCGGCTGGCGAACAGGCGGCTGCCGGCGAGACGACCACGATCACGTGGGCGTTCTGGGGCAGCCCGGAGGAGGCTGCGTCGCACAAAATGGTGGCGGATGCCTTCATGGCTGAGCACCCTGAGATTCAGATCGAGATCTGGAATCAGCCGTGGGACGACTATTTCACCAAGATTCAAGCGCTGTGGGCCAGCGGTGACACAAAGGTGATCCCTGATGTGGCGTTCCTCTGGCCGACGCCGCGCTACGCAGCGGAAGGCGTGCTGGAGAATCTCGACCCCTATATTGAGGCTGCCGGCTATGATCTGAACGACTACTGGCCCGGCCTGCTCGAATCAGCCAAGTATCAGGGCAGCGTCTACGGCTTCCCGCGCGATATCGAAGTCAACGTGATCTACTACAACAAGGACATGTTCGACGCGGCGGGCGTGGCGTATCCGAGCAATGACTGGACCTGGGATGACTTCCTGGCGGCTGCAGAGAAGTTGACCCAGAAGGACGCCAACGGCATGACCACCGTCTACGCGCTGGCAGCGGAAGGCGGCAAGTGGGCGAAGTGGGTCAATCAGAATGGCGGCGCCATCCTGGATGACTATGTCAACCCGTCCAGGTGCATGTTGACCGATCCGGCGTCGGTGGCAGGCATCCAATTCTTTGCGGATCTGATGAACAACGGCTACGCCATGCGCGACGCCGATTTGAGTCAGGCCGGCGGCGACGCCGCAGTCTTCATGAGCGGCCAGGCGGCGATGATCTTGCAGAACACCAGCCGCGTCTCCGCCTTCAACGCCGCGGGCATGAATTACGACGTGGCGCCAGCGCCGATCCCGGCAGGCGGCAAGCGCTGGAATGGCGCAGGCGGCGCCGCCTGGGTGATGAGCAGCGGCAGTGACAACAAAGACGCCGCGTGGACATTCCTCCAGTGGCTGCAAAGCAATGGCGGCGGCGAGACACTCTACACCGAGCGTGGAGAAATCTTCCCGGCGCTACAGTCCGTGGCGAATTCGCCGGCGTTCATGACCGACCAGCCGCCAGCCAATAAAGAGGCGATCATTACTGAGGCGGCTGCCTCGGATGTCGGCGGCTTCGGCTACTTCCCGGAATGGGACGAGCTGAGCGGCTCCATCATCGAGCCTGGCCTGCAAACAGTCTGGGCGGGTGAAGCAGACGCTGCCAGCGCTGCCGCCGCCATCTGCGCCCAGGCTGACCAGTTCCTGGCCGATAACGGATATCCGAAGTAAGTCGAGAGAATAAGAGAATAGGAGATTGGAGATTAGAGATTAGGAGATTGGATATTGGGTTTCGTGCTGGAGACGCCGGATACATCGCCAATCTCACAATCGCTTAATCACCCAATCTCCAATCTCCAATCTCTTGATCTCCAATCTCTACTTCTCACTATGACGCCGCACGCACCCTCTCGCCGCCCTTTTCGCTGGCGCCCCGACCAACAATGGGAGGGTTATCTCTTCATCCTGCCCAGTTTTGCAGGCTTTCTCGTTTTCATCGTGTTGGCCGTGGCGATGTCGCTGGGGATCAGCTTCTCCGATTGGGGCTTGACCGGCTTCAAGAGCTTCGCCGGACTGCGCAACTACCAGCAACTGCTGCGCGACCCTCTCTTCTGGCAGGCGTCGAGCAACACGGTGTTTTACATCGTGACGATCGTGCCGATGCAACTGGCGTTGGGGCTGATCATGGCGGTGGGGCTGAATCAGGCGATCCGTGGGGTCACTGTCTACCGGCTCATTTACTTCATGCCAGTGGTGACGACCATTGTGGCCGGCGCTATCGTCTTCCGGCTGTTATTGGCGACAAATGGGCCGGTCAACAACTTGTTGGCGGCAACATTGGGTGGGCTGGGCATCCCACTCAGCGCACCGAACTGGTTGGGCAGCACCCAGTTCTCCAAGTGGTCGGTGGTGATCCTGACGCTGTGGAAGAACACCGGCTTTACGATGGTCGTCTATCTGGCGGCGCTGCAAGGGGTGCCGAAAGAGCTCTACGACGCCGCCCACACCGACGGCGCCAATGCCTGGCAGCGCTTCCGCCACATCACGCTGCCGCTGATCAGCCCGACGACCTTCTTCCTGTTCATCTTTCAGATGATCGGTGCGTTTCAACTCTTCACCGAGCCGTTCGTGATGACGCGTGGCGGGCCAGCCAACTCTTCGCTCTCCGTCGTGCAGTACATCTACCTGGCCGCATTCCGTGACATCCGCATGGACAAGGCGGCGGCGATGGCGTGGATGCTCTTTATTGTGATTTTTGCTTTCACCCTCTTCCAGAACTTCATGCAGAAACGCTGGGTCTACTATGAATCGGAGTGAACGATGACGACGATCGCAGCGGCGCCCTCCGGTTCACCGACGCGCATGAGTCTGCCGGCGCGCATTGGGCTGCACGCGCTGTTGCTCATCTTCAGCACGATCATGCTGGCGCCCTTTGGCGTGATGTTGGTGGTCTCATTGATCCCCAATGCGGCTTTTCTGGCGCGTGACTTTTCGCCAGCAAATTTCTCTCTGCAGAATTATTTTCGCACCTTCGAGGTCGCGCCCTTTGGCCGTTACTACTTCAACAGCATTGTGGTTTCGGTTTCGGTGACGACCTTGCAGATACTGATTTCCTCACTTGCAGCCTTTGCCTTTGCGCGGCTGCGCTTCCGCGGGCGCGAGGCGATCTTTCTCTTCTATCTCGCCACCCTGATGATTCCCTTCCCGGTGACATTGATCCCCAATTTCCTGATCATCAAAAACCTCGGTTGGTACGACACTTACCTGGCGTTGATCGTGCCCGGTCTGTTCAGTGTCTTCAGCACCTTTCTGTTGCGCCAGTACTATCGCAGCATCCCGCTCGACTTCGACGAGGCGGCGCGTATGGACGGCGCGTCGAGCCTGCGCATCTGGTGGCAGATCATCGTGCCGCTGAGCGGGCCCGTGCTGGCGACGCTGGCGATCTTCGTCTTTCAGGGCGTCTGGAACGACTTTCTGTGGCCCCTGGTCGTGACCACCTCTGAAGCAATGCGCACGATTCCGGTGGGGCTGGCGGCGTTCGTCGGGCAATACAGCACAGCCTGGGACTTGCTCATGGCCGGCTCGGTGATCGCGCTGCTGCCAGTGCTGGTGATCTACGTGATCGGGCAGAAGTGGTTCGTGCAAGGCATTGCGCTGAGCGGGATGGGGGGGAGATAGAGGGAGTTGCGAAGGGCGAATTGCGAGTTGCGAGGGGCGACGCCGTCAGCAGATTTTTTCGCCCCTCGCAACTCGCCCCTCGCAATTCCTCAATTGCACAGAACGTTTGTGCGGTATACAATAGCTTGCAATCGTGCTGGTTGGCTGCGGAAACTCCGCTGCCATGATGAAGGAGCAGCGACGCAATGGGCGAAATGAAGATTCGAGAACTCAACAACGGCGTCTTCATCGTTGAAGAACTGGACATCTCACACATCATCATCGAGGACGACACTCCCGTGGACAATCTCTTTTCCGAGCGTCAGATGCGCTTGTTGGTGGAATCGTTGTATACGTCGTGGCCAGGGCCCAGCGACGGGCGCAACTTCATCGCCATGGCGAACGTCGGCGTGTTTGCTCATCTGCACGAGCCGCCGCTTGTTCCCGACGTGTTGGTCAGCACAGATGTGCCGCTGCCGCCCGACTTGAGCAAAAAGCAACATCGCACCTACTTCGTGTGGGAATATGGAAAACCGCCGGACATCGTCGTGGAGATCGTCTCGAACAAGGTCGGCGATGAACTGGGCGATAAGCTGTTGGACTATGCGCGCATGGGCGTCGGTTACTACATCGTCTATGATCCGGGTCAGTACATCACTCAGGAGCCGCTGCGCATTTTTACGCGTCAGGGAGTGCACTTCACCGAGGTGAAAGACACCTGGATGGCGCCGTTGGAGTTGGGTGTCACGCTCTGGGAAGGTGAGTATGAAGGTGCGCACGGCGTCTGGCTGCGCTGGTGCGATCAACAGGGCAACATCCTGCCGACAGGTCAGGAAGCGCTTGCGGAGCAGTCGCGCCGGTTAGCCGCAGAGCGCCAGCGCGCAGAACAAGAAGCACAGCGCGCAGACGCTGCTGAGCAGCGCGCAGCAGCCCTGGCGGCGAAGCTGGCGGCGTTGGGCATCGATCCGGCGGCTATCGACTGAACAGCATGTTGCGCCTGGGCGGGTGCAACCGAAGGATGCGCGTCGTCAGCGGCGCTTCGCCCCTCGCAACTCGCCCCTCGCAACGCATGACAGGCTACGCATGATGCAGCAACCTATCGGCAAGATCGTCAAATCCAACTCGCACATCGATTACGTCTGCCAGGTCTTTGGCGTGGGCGAGACGCCACAGCCGCCAGCGCCGGAGGATTACAGCTTTGGCGCGTTCGTGGCCGCTGAGCTGGAGGCAAACGGCGGGTCGGGCGCGACGCTCGTCGGGCTAATCTACAACACGCTGCTCATGAACCCGGAGTTCGGTGCACTCGGTCCCCGTCTCAGCCCGCGCAGCGAGGTGGAGATTTTCTCGCCCGACTATCTGGCGGAGACGGCGACGCTGCTCGGTGTGATCAGCATCGGCTGGTTCGATGCGGCAGGGCGGGCGCAGCAGGGGGTGCCGGCGCTGGCGGCGACAGTCAACTGCCCGGTGCGGCTGCTGACCCAAGACGAAATCATCGCGTTTCACGCTGGCCTCGACGGACAGCCGCAGTTGCGCTACGCCCCACAATTGCTGGCGCAGAACCACGCCCTGGTGGCGCCGCTGCTGCTCTCGGTGATCGACCGGCTGAGCGATCTCTTTCCACACAGCCGCAGCCGCCTTGCCGTCATGCGCAATAACCTGGCGTGGAAAAGCATCGTGCAGCCGGCAGGGTAGGATATGCCAGAAATCTCACGGTTTTATGGGCTTTCGATTCGCATGTATGTCGAGCGTGGTGAGCGCCATCATCTGCCGCACTTTCATGCAATCTATCAAGACAAAGCTGCCGCATTTCGAATCGACACTGGCGAGCTTGTCGGTGGTTACTTGCCATTACGTCAGCGCAGGTTGGTCGAGGCGTGGATCGAACTTCATCGTGACGAGTTGTTGGCAAACTGGTATCGTCTACAGAGTGATGAACCCGCAGCCAGAATTGCACCATTGGTTTAGGGGGCAATATGTATCACGAATTATACGAAGTCACCAATTTCAGGATTATCGGGCCATATCGCCTGTGGCTCGAGTTCGATGACGGCGCCACACAGGAGATCGACTTTGAACCGATTCTGTACGGCAACATTTATGGTCCGCTGCGTGACCCGGCGGTTTTTGCGCAGGTCGAGATCGATCCGATTTCGCGAACATTGGTTTGGCCCAACGGTGCGGACTTCGATCCAGAGACTCTGCGCAACTGGTCACTTTATCGTGACGCCTGGGTTGAGGCAGCAGATAAATTTCGCGAACAGGCTGCTGCTTGCGCAATGAAAGAGGATTACCATAATCTGAAATAGCTCTAAGCAGTACAAGAGGCAGCGGCTGTTTTCAAGAGGTATTCATGCAGAACGTACAAAATCTCGATCGGATTACGTTCGCCCCAAGCACTATGGGGGGCAAACCCTGTATAATACGCAGCATGCGCAAGCCAGCATGACCACACAACATCCTATCGGCACCGTCAAAGGGCCTGGCGAGACGCCCAACGACTACCTCTTCATTGCGCCCGACCCGGAGCGGCGTGTGAAGCATGGCGAGTTCGTCTATTACGTCACAGCGGTCGATGGCGAGGAGCGGGCGATCCTGGGGCGCGTCACAGGGCGACGCCCGGTCAAACTCTTCCCCGACAGCTTTCTGGCTGACCCGGCGGTGCCGCCTGCGTCTGTCGCCGCGCTGCTTGGCTACGAAAGCGACGCCACCGAACTCTTCGAGATCACCGTCACCGTGCTCGGCTATCATAGCCCACAAATGGGTGATTTCATCAACCCGCGCGTGCCGCCGGTCAACGGTGCGCCGGTCTACATTGCTGCCGACGATCTGTTGGGCGTCGTGTTGAGCAAGCGGCGTCGCGGCGAGCGCGGCAGCGCCCACATCGGCAGCCTGCTCAGCCGGCCCGAAGGCGCCGTGCCGATCGCCCTCGATGTGCGCGGCTTCACGGGCACGCATCTTGCAGTGATCGCCAGTACGGGCAGCGGCAAGAGTTATCTCGCCGGCGTGTTGCTTGAAGAGTTGCTCTCGCCGCACAACCGCGCCGCGGTGCTCGTCGTCGACCCGCACGGCGAGTACAGCACGCTGCAAGAGATGATGAACCTGGCGGAGTTCAGCGAGGGCGCCTACAAGCCGCGTGTGCGCATCTTCCGGCCCGACCAACTGCGCGTGCGCATCGACACGCTGACCATCGCCGATTTGCGCTATCTGCTGCCCAACCTCTCGGAGAAGATGCACTACCAGTTGGGGCGCGCCTTCAGCTTTGCCCAGCGCAGCGCCAAAAACGGCCACTACACGCTGGAACAGCTTCTCTACGCCGTGCGCCAGACCGCCGAGGGCAAGAAAAGTGACGAGGCCGGCTTCGACGAGGACGACCCGACGACGGGCGCGCTGATCTGGCGTCTGCACGCCGCGCTGGGCAACAGCCGCATCTTTCACGATTTCGAGAATCTGGAGCTTGACGAACTCTTCAAGCCAGGGCAGTGCACGATCATTCAGCTCAACGAGATCGATCGCCGCGAGCAGCAGGTGATCGTCGCCACGCTCCTGCGCCGCGTCTACCAGGCGCGCATGGACACCGCCAAAGGCAAGCTCGACCGCGGCGATCCCAGCCACCTGCCCTATCCCGTCTTCTGCCTGTTGGAGGAAGCGCACAACTACGCGCCCGCCAACGCCGACGCCGTCAGCTCGGATGTGCTCAAGACGATCCTGAGCGAGGGGCGCAAGTTTGGCGTCGGCATCGGGCTGATCACGCAGCGGCCGGGCAAGCTCGACGGCGACGTGCTCAGCCAGTGCATGACTCAATGCATCATGCGCATCACCAACCCCATCGACCAGAATCGCATCGCTGAGTCGGTGGAGAGTGTGGGGCGCGACCTGTTGCGCGAACTGCCGAGCCTGAGCAAGGGGCAGGTCGTGGTCAGCGGCGCCAGCGTCAACACGCCGGTGCTGCTCAAGGTGCGCAAACGCATCACCCAGCATGGTGGTCAGGACCTGGACGCGCCCGCAGAGTGGCTGCGCTGGTTCGAGCAGGATCGCCCCGCACAAGAGGAGCGCGCCGCCGCGCTCTATGTCGAAAAGCAAGTCAACTACGAAGATGACGGCGACGTACTGTGGGCGTGACGAAACCGACCGCCGCGCAGACCTGCCCACCAGGGTGGAGTGCAACTGGGCTTAAACAGACCAATGACGCCACGCAACCAGCAGCTTATTTGCGCCTGCGTGTACTAACGTGTCACCAGCGGCAGGTAATTGGCCGCTGTGATCTCCGCCAGTGTGATGCGCGCCACAGCGGGGTCCTGGTGAATCGACGCGTTCGCAAACTCCGCCAGGGTGTGCACTACGTCGAAGCCAGGGCGACTGCTCCACAGCGCAGCGCTGACCAGCATCTGCCCGGCGACGCGACTCACCCCTGCACTGACCTCGCTGTACGCCGTGTCCGTTGGCAGCAATTCCAGGAGGCTGGTAAGCTCCGTTCCCTGCAATGCCGCCACCGCTGGCGCAAAGGGATCATCGTTGGGGCTGCCCGCTACGATCACCTTCGCTCCTGGTTCACAGCTCAGAATCTGCTGTACGAAGTTGTGCACGAGCTGCGCCTGCGCCAGCCGTCGCGCCGCCGAGTTGAGCAACGGCGGTTGCAGCGCACCAAAGCGCGGGCTGTCCGTCGTCCGGTCGTCGAGGTGCACAGCAATGACGAAGAGCGTCTCACCGCCAAAGCTGAATTGCGCAGCCAGCGGCTTGCGGCTGTCCAAAAAATCGGCTGAAGTGGCGGCAATGCGACCGGGGTTGAGCGCCAGCGTGGCGCGACCGCTGTTGCACAGCACGCTGTTGTCGGTGATGGCGTCTCCGGGCTGTGCACTGAATTGGAGCCGCGCCGGGTTGTAGAGGATGCCAAGTCGCGGGTTGCGGCCCACCATGCCGCCATCTTCGGCGTCAGTGGGGTCGATCTGGGCGAAGCTGTAGGCGGGGCCGCCCGCGTTCTGCACTGCTGTCGCCAGCCTGTTCAGCGTCTGGTCGGCGGCGACGACACCATCGTCCAGGTCGCCGCTGTTGTCGCCTATCTCCTCCAACACGAGCAGGTCCGGGCTGCCCAGGTTGTCGGCAATCAACGTTGCCTGCGCGGCGAACACAGCCTGCGCGTCGACGTAGCTCAGCCCGTTGCTGTTCAACGCGCCCACCGTCAGGTAGAGCACGTCGCCGGTGAGGAAGGTGGTCTCAACGGGAGCCTGACCGGTTGCATCGCCGAGGATCGGCGCGGTCACATGCACCGTGTACGTGGCATCATGGTAGTCCATGGTCCCAACCACCGGCGTGGTGAAGACGGCGCCCACAGCCACCTCGGGCCATGTCGCGCCCGGCGGGTAGAGTCGGGCGTCGAGTTGGAGCACTTCCGGGTTGGCGTCGTCCGCCTGCGCCAGCACGCCGCCGCGTTCGGTGCGCGGCCCGGCGTCCGCGCCGTTGTCTGCCACGACCCAGATGCGATCGGCCTCTGTCGCGCCGACGACCAGGGCGGCGTTGACCTGGACGCGCATCCCTTCCAGGCTTTCGTAGAAATCGATGCCATCGGTCGCCGGGTCGAAACTCGCCAGCGCGTCATCATCGATGACCTGCGCCGGCGGCACGCGGCCGCCACGCCCAATCATTGTTGGCCCCGGTAGTGCATTGCCGGCGGAGATACGCGTCACGGTCGGATTGAGCAGACGGGTGACGGTCAGCTCGTCGGAGCGACCGGTCGGCTTTTCTTCAGCGACCAGGCCCAGCACCAGCACATCGTCGCCGCTAACCACGGTCGGCGTCACACCCGTCCGCACAAAAATGCCCTCCGCCGTCGCCGCGTCCCCGTCTGGCGTCGCTGCCTCCAGGTAGAAACCGTTGCGCGTCGCCACAGTCACAATGCCCCGCGTTGTCACGGTGGCGCCCACCCTGGGCGACGTGTGGCCGGCGCCCTGAATCGCAGCGATCGGCGTAATGTCACCCAACGCTGCCGTCGATTCAAACGCCCCCGCGTCGCAACTCGCACCGAGAGGGCGGGTGAAGCCACGCTGGTCGCTCTTGATCAGATCACCGCAGTTGAGCGCGTGGAGCGGCACGCGTTCAATCGCCTGGCTATCGATGCGCAGGGCATGGGTCGGCGTCGGCCCACCATTGTCCTGGAGCACCTCCAACAGTGGGTCTGTGTCTGGCAGATCACCGACCGCATTCAGCCCGCACGTATTTGCACTTTCCACATTGTAGCCAATCGAAGTGATGAACCCGGCGCTGTTGGCGCAATTGCCACCCGCCGACGCACCGGCCACGATCGTGGCGCCAAGCCCCAACATCCCCTCATCGTTGAAGATGTTGCCGCCAACCCCTGCGGCGCCATTATCGAAAAGGGTGACATAACGCAAGGTTGCGCTGCCGCGATTAGAGATGCCGCCGCCATTGTCGCTGGCCTGATTGGCGCTCAGCGTGGTGTTGACGAGCGTCAGTGTGCTGCCGCCGTTGTCGATGCCGCCGCCTGCATTCGCCTGATTGTGGTCGAGCAGGCTGGCAGTGATCTGCATGCCGGCGCCAGCATGATAGACGCCGCCGCCACCTGCCGTCGCCTGATTGTAGGCTATGCGCGTGTTCTCGATGGCAGTGGTGGCGCCGACGCCATCGTTGCGCACACCGCCGCCATTGCCGGCCACGCTGTTGCTCAAAATGGTGGACGCCATGATGGTGAGCCGGCTGGTCGTCACGCCGCTGTTGATCACCCCGCTCCCCGTGTTGCCGCTGACCTCGACCCGGTTCAACGTTGCGGTCGCCGCCTGGTTGAGCACGCCCCCCTGGTTGCCGCGTACTGTGCTGTCCGTCAGCGTCAATACGCCCTGGCTGGCGTTGGCGACGCCAGAGCCGCCTGGATTCTCTACAAGCGCCACATCGGTCATCGTCAGCGCGCCGCCGGTGTTGCGCACTCCGCCTCCCTGGTTCGCTGTGATCGTTGCGTGGCGCACTGTTAACTCGCCACGATTCTGCACGCCGCCGCCCGTTTCGGCTGCGGCGCTACCGTTGCGCATCGTCAACCCCTGCAAGGTCACGTGCGCTCCCGGCAGAATGTCGAAAATGCGATCCAGCCCGCCGCCGTCGATCACGATATCGGCGCCGGCTGTGGCCGCGACGACGCCGGCTGTCATGCCCTCAATCGTCAGCGTGCCGGTGATATCCAGGTCGCCGGAAAGGGCGGCGTCTTCGCCTGCACCCTCCACGGCCAGGGTGATCGTCAGCGGTCGCTGCAACGCCGTGTCGAAGAGGATTGTATCGCCACCGCCGCCCGCCGTGCACCCGCCAATGGCTATGTCCTGGTTGGCAGCCAGCACTGCTTCACGCAACGTGCACACGCCATCCTCCGCCACGCCATCGCCACTTCCATTGACAACGATTGGGGGGCCGGACTGGGGAGCAATGCCGCTGTCGACCAGCCACTGATACGCCGCCTGCAGATCGAGCCGACCGGCGCCAAAGTCATTGTCGGCGCCAGGAATGCCGAGATCGTGCGCGCTGTTGAGCAATGCGGCTTCCTGTTGCGTCACGCTGAGGTGCGGGAATGCGCTCAGCAGCAACGCCAGCCCGCCTGCGACATGGGGCGCCGCCAGAGAGGTGCCGGTGGCATTGTCATCATACCCACCCCCGCGCGCCGTCGTGCGGATGGCGACGCCTGGCGCCGTCAGGTGCGGGTAGACGGGGTGTGCACCGCTGCACGCCGATGGGCCGCGACCGCTGCCGGCGTAGAGCATATCGTTGTCGGCGACGGCGCCCACAGCAAAGGCAGAGGGGTTGTTGGCTGGGCTGCGGCTGGTGGCGGCCTCTGGCCCGGCGTTGCCGGCGGCAAAAACAGGCAGAATGCCCGCCGCACGCAGCGCCTGCAAATCCAGCTCAAACGCCAGGTTGCAGCCCGGAGCGTTCAACGTCCACGAATTGCTGACCACCTGCGGCGCGTCAGCAGTGGCGGGGTTGCCGTCGGGGTCGAGCAGCCATTGAAACGCCTGGTGAATGGCGGTTGCGGTCGCCTCCCCGCGATCATTAAAGATGCGCGCGGCGATCCAGCGCGCCTGGGGCGCCAGCCCGATGACGCTGCCGCCGCCGCTGCCGCCGACCATTACGCCCATGGTCAGCGTGCCATGTCCGTTCAGATCGGTGGGCGTTGCACGCTGACCGTAGGGGTCGAACCAGCTATTGGCGCCCCCGCGCCAGCGCGCCGCCAGCTCCGGGTGCGTCAGATCGACGCCGGTGTCCAGGCTGGCGACGACGACGCCCTGCCCTTGCCAGCCCAGCGCCCACAACGCCGGTGCATTGACGCTGCTCAGGTTCGCCTCGATCGGCGCACCCTGCGCCAGGGCGATCTCCACCGTGTCGGGCGTGATCGACAACACCTCTGGTTGCATTGCCAGCTCATGGATGACGGCAGGCGTCGCAGTGATGGAAAAGCCGTTGAAAATCCAAAAGGGCGTCACCTGGGTTACTGCGCCCCGTTGGGCGTGTGGCGCCAGCCACCTGTGCAACCTGGCCTGGCTCGACGCCGCCAACGTTTGGCGGGCGTCAACGGCGCTGTGTGCAGCGCTTCCGGCGCCGTTCGCGACCGCCTGCTGCCGCAATGTAACGATCACCGTGATCTGCGCGGCCGGGTCGCTCTGCGCCAGAGTCGCCGCCAACGCCCCATCCAGTGCGCTAGGCGTGGCCGGCGTCGCCTGTAAAAAAGCCGGGTTTCTTTGCGAAACCCGGCCGTTGGACACATCGAGGGGAGTTGCTCCAGCGACGCGACGGTCGCAGATGACCATCGCCGCCAGGTTGAGCACAATCAATAGAAACAACCATCGTTTCATCTTTGGTTCACTTTCTGGCGCAGGATGACGGCGCTTCTGAAAGCGCTGAACACCCGCCGCCCAATCGACACGTTGGAGGCGCAGCTTGCGCCGCGCGTGGCAAAGGCGCGTCCTGCTACTGCGCCGTGATCCACTCCACCCGGATGTCGCCCATGACGACCGCCACCTGCGCGCCGGGCTTGATGCGGTTGCCGCCATTCGGGTAATGCATAAAATAGGTGCGATCCGCCTTCAAGTCCTCATGGTGCATCATTGTTTCCGGCGCTTTCAGCTCGGCGCCGCTCCTGGCATCGACCAGGGAGGGCATGGTCTCATGCGAGCCCAACAGCGGCAGCGCCTTATCGAGATCGACCACACGATAGCGCAGGTCGATCAAGCCGCCGCCTGCGGTCACGCCCACCAGCCGAATGCGAATACCGAATTCCTCTTCCAGTTGCAGTGGCGTTACAACCCGCGTGACCCCTGTCACCGGCGCCTTGCAGAAGACGCCCTCCAGCGTGGCGTAATCCGCCAGCGAAAAGGTCGTCAGTGCGTTGGCGGTCACAGTCGGCGTCACAGAGGTGGTCGGGTTGAGCCACCAATAGGTCAGGAGGAAGCTGGTCGCGACCATGGCGGCAGCCGCCGCCAGCACAATCGCAAGCAGACGACGGCTGACGATTGGGGCAATGTTGGCGTCCGAGAAAATTTCGCTCATGCAGATACCTCCTGATCACTTGTAATGAAGATCGCACTGCGTCAGGGACATGGCAGCAGCGTTGGCGCTGCCATGTCCCTGACGCCTCAAGCCATCGTCACGGGCCGAAGGGCGTCGTGACCGAACGCTTCGAGATGAACTCGTCGAAGTACTGCGTCCCGCTCAACGTCCCGGCCAGACCAGACGACGGGCCCATGCGCACCGCCTCCAGGGTGTAGGCGCTGGTGTTCTGGTTATTGGCGATGGCGCGTTGCACGCCGTCGACGTAGAGCACGAACGGAACGCTTGCCCCCGAACGCCAGAGCACCTCGACCGCATGGGGGTCATTTGTCAACGTCACCCAGGCGGTGCTGGTCGTGCCGCCAGCGCGCATCACCTGTGCACGGATCTGCGGCTGACTGGTCGGGTTGGGGCGGCGATATTGCACGGTGAAGATTGTGTTATTCGCCGCGTTGACACCCGCCAGGATCGTGACGCCGCTGTTGGGAGCGCGCGAACCGTTTGGATGGAAGTAGAAGCGGACGTCGTAGCTGGTCAGCGCGTTGGGTGTGGCGTCGGTGACATAGCCGGGTGCGCTGGCTGCCAACGCCACGGCCATGCCCCACGTCCCGCCATTCATCGCTGCGGCGTTGGTCACGTTGACACCGCCCGTGGCGCTGCTCCACGCCGCCACGCCGCCGCTCTCAAAGCTGTCGGCAAAGATCAGGTCATCCACGGTCAGCGTCACGCTGACCGGGTTGCTCCAGTTGCCTGCTGCATCGCGTGCGCGCACCGAAAGGACGTAATCGCCGGTCAGCCAGGTGGAGACATTGATGCTCGCCGCCAGGTCCATGCCGCCGCCGTTTGCGGTCAGGGTCATGGCAGACCCGTTGCCCGCACCGGGGTCGGCGCCGACGAACCATTCCGCCGCGCTGACGCCGGTGAGCGCGTCGGTGGCGCTGCCGATCAGCGTCACGGTCGGCGCCGAATTGGTCGGATTGGGTGTGACGGCAACGCCGCTGACGGTGGGCGGTGTGCGGTCGATGGTGAGCGTGGTTGCCGTGGCTGGCCCCCAGTTGCCGGCGCTGTCCTGGCCGCGCACGGAAATCTGATGCGTCCCCTCCGCCAACTGCGCCAGGTTGATGAGCGGGATGAACGCGTACGCGTTTTCATTCGGGCCGTCGAACAGACCATCCACCGGTGTGAAGGGGAAGCCTGTGCCGTTGGCGCCCACCAGGTCGATGAAGCCCTCGACGCGCTGGATGTTGGAGGTGACCGGCCCGCCGCCTGGCTCGCTGATGGCGGCGTCGACGCGGATCGCTGGCCGGCTGGGATTGATCGGCGTCGCCCCGTTGTTCGGGTTCGGCGCCACCGTCACGCCGCTGGTGGCGGGGCCGGTGCGGTCGATCAGCAGATCGATGGTGGCGAAGTCGCCCCACTGCCCGGTGCTGTCCTGGCTGCGCACCGCGACGGTGTGAACGCCTTCCGTCAGGGCGCCAAGCACGGAGGAGGGCAGCGTGGCCGTGATGGACGACACAGCCGCCGCCATGTTCAACCCCATCGGGGCGCCCGAACCAGGCGCTGGCGGGCTGCTCAGGTTGGCGTCGATGAAGTACTCGGCAGCCGCAATGTTGCTGTTGCCGCGCCCGACGTCGCTGGCGGTGCCGCCCAATGCCACATTGACGTTGCCCTGACTGGGGTTGGGCGTCAGCGTCAGCGCAGAGGTGGCAGGCCCGGTGTTGTCCACCGCCAGGGCGATCAGGTTGTAGGCGCCCCAGTTGCCCGCAGCATCCTGACCGCGCACGTAGACAGCGTGGTTGCCCGCACTCAACGTCTGCAGCACCGCCGCCGGGATCGTGCCCGCCACGGCTTCCGTGGGTGCGTCGAAGGCGCTGTCGCTGGCGCTCATGGCGACCGGCGTTCCGGCTGTGCTTTCGAGCACATATTCGGCGGCCACGATATTGCTGCCCCCGCTGGCGCTGTCGTCGAGCGTGGCGCTGATGATCATATCGCCGCCACTCGGTGTGAGCGTCAGCGCGGACGCCGTAGGCCCGGTGACGTCGGTCGGGCTGGAGCCGCCGACGGGGATGGTGAGGAAGGTGAGCATGCCGCCGTAACCGCTGGCGCTGTTGTTATGCAACAGCAGGCTGCCGGCGTGCACCGCGAAACGTGCACCCGCCGCGGCTGTCGTCGGGATATCCACCAGTGCATCCAGCGTGGCGCCGGGCGGCACTGTCTCCGCCACGACGCGATAGCTGTTCGGGCGCAGGTTGCCATCGCTGGCGATCACGCGTTGGCTGAGGCCGAGCACGCCCATCGAATGGTGCAGTGCGCCGGCGTTGACATAGCGCAGCAGCACCCGATTGCCCGCGGCGACCTCGATCTCCGCCGTGTCCGGGTAGGCGGCGCCATTGATCAATTCGTACTCTGGGGCGAAGTTGCTCATGTTGAAGGTCGCTGGCGACGCGCTGGTGTTGAGCGCAGGATCGAGCTCGCTCAAGATGAGCACGGCTTCTACGTCGTAGGCTGTTGCGGCGCTGTTGTACGCTTGCCCGGGCGTCGCCGGACGCACGATCAGCGCGCCATACAGCCCCATCGCCGTCTGATGCAGCGCGTTCGCCAACGGCCCCGCCTCGTAGAGGAAGACGCCGGGTTCGCTTGCTGTGAAGGTGTAGGTGACGCTGCCGCCAGGCGCTGCGCCCACCCGATCCGGGGGGAGAGGTTGCCCGTGCCAGAAGAGGGCGACCGGCTCCGCCAGCCGATTGGAAAGCGTCACTTGCACAGTGTCGCCGACAGTAGCCACGATCAACGGTCCGCCGGGCTGGCTGACGGTGGGGTTGCTGCTGCAATCGCTGGCGGCGAAACCCCACACCGGTGCGACGGTGGCGTCAGGCAGCGTCATGCTGCCATCGGTGGCGCACAGGTCAACTGTCACTGTGCTTTGCGCCAGCGCCGGTCGGGGAAGTCCCACGACTGCCAGCAGCAGCGCCACAACCAGGAAAATGTGTTTGGTGAAGCTGGTCATCATGTTCGCTCCTTACTGCGGGCAGTTGTTGGGCAGCGGCGGATCGACGCGGGTGAAGGTGGCCGGTCCGGTCATTGGCACGCCCCACGAATCCAACTGGAAGAGTGCGTGATTGTGGGCGATGATGTAATACTCGCCGCACTGCGTCATGGCGGTGTCGCCGACCGGCTTGGTTCCGCTTGTGCCCAGGTATGGGCTACCACTGAAGAACATGCCAAAGGCCATGTTCTGCAGATTGGGGATCGTGATCGGCACAGGGTTGCTCTCGCTGTAGCTTTCATTGTCGCGCCAGTCGAAGGTGGCGTCCCAGGTCTGACCGGGGCCGACGTTGACGCTGAATTTATCGAAGGAAAGGTCGGCGCCGCCGCCATCAATCAGCGGGAAGCCATCACGTCCAACGATGCGGCCATGGTTGCCGTGCGGGTGGAAAGGAAATTCGATCGTGCCGACGTTGAGATAGCGCACCAACGCCGGGTACGGGTTGGCGGTGGCGTCATACGGGTTGATGCGCGCCAGTGCGCCGTAGGGCTGGGTCGGCAGCCAGGCAGCGTAGTTGGGGGCGATGCTGTCGGGGAAGCCGCGCCCGTTGATCAACCAGTAGCGCGGTTTGTAGAGGCTCATGTCGAAGGGCTCGCCGCGCTCAACCGCCTGGTTCAGGTATGGATCGACTTCGGAGAGCAGCACCATGAACTCCTTGCCAGCGCGATAGACTACATCGCCCGCATCGTAGACGTAGCGCGTGTCGGGGTTGCCAGTGCTGCGCGTTGGGCGAACAATCAGGGCGCCGAAGAGACCCATGCGCACCTGACGATCGGGATTGGCGCCGCTTTGATAGATAAAGGTGCCAGCGCGCGTTGCTACGAAGCTGTAGGTCATGGCGCCGCCATTGGCCGCCGCCACCGGCGCCAGCGAAGTCAGCGCGCCGCCGGTGCTGAACTGCGGCGTCGATGGTGCGCCATTGGCAAGCACATTCTCCTGACCGGGGAAGACAAGCGAGATGTCTTCCGCCAGCGTGTTCTGCACGATGATCGTGACCGTATCGCCCTGGTTGACGCATAGCACGGGGCTGGGGTGTTGGAAGGGCTGACCGGCGATCGAGAAGCCCCACATGAAGACGGTGTTGTCGTCAGACATGCCGACATAGCCGCTCTCGGTGCGGAGGGTGAAGGTGGCATTGGCGCTCGTCGTGCAGACGATGCCATCCGTCGGTGTGCTTTGGGCGATGACGGCTTGCGAGTGCGTGGCTGAGTTTGCGCCCAGCAAGGTGAGCACCAGCCCTAGCGCCAGCCCCCAACGCATCCACTTAAACTTGAACATGGTCATGGCATTCACTCCTTTACATTCTTCCACGTTCCGGGACCAGACTAGGTGTTGGGCAGCGTCTGCGGTGGCAGCGCGCCTGCCGGGTAAACGCGAATCTCCGTCATCTGCCCGCCGTTGCCGTGCGTCGAGGCGCGGTTGTAGAGCAGGTAGGTGTCGTAGGGATCGACCCCGCGATGGGCAGGCGCTGTGAAGATCACGTCGGCGCTTTCGCCAGCGTTGAAGGTCACGGTGCTGGTCAGATAGCTGGTGTCGGCGCCGGTGCGCCCGCGCAGCAGGGTGGCGTCTCGCCCGATGACCTGCAGCTTGATCCCCGTCGCCGTCATCGCCGCCTCGGTGAAGCCCAGGTTGGCGAAGCGCAGCAACACCCGCTCGCCCGCGTTGCAGGCGATCAGCGACGACAGCGGCTGATATTGCAGGTGCGGGGCGCCTGGCGGCGCCACCAGGTCGCCTTCAGCCGTCCGTGCGACTGCAAAGGTGAACGCATCTGGATTCGTGGGTGAGGGTGCAAAGGGTGCATTCGGCGCAATCGTGTCGGGCCAGGTGCGCCCGTTGATCAGCCCGAAATCCACGCGATACTCGGTCCACTGTGGCAGCTGGATGTGCGAGTCATCCCAGTGCGCCTCGTTCCAGACTTCGGAGAGGAGGAGGCCAAACTCGCGGTCGTACCCGGTCGAGCCGTCGCCGTCGTTGTAGGCGTAGCGCCCGCTTGGGTAAAGCGAGGTGTTCCCGTTCTGCGTCGGGCGCACGATCACCATGCCGGTCATGCCCATGTGCACGTGTTCGATGTCTTCGACGTGGCAGTGATACATGTATGTGCCCGGATCGTGCGGACGAAAGACATAGGTGAAGTTGCGCTCAATGGGCACCGAGACGGAACCCATCGGCTCGCCATCGAAGAAGGGGATGACATGGCGGAAGCCGTGCCAGTGCAGGGTGTGCGCATCGACCAGATCGGGGCGGATCGCCAGCCCCAGGTTGGTGAGTTGCAGGCGCATGGTGGTTTCCTGATTGACCCAGAACATCGGCGCCGAATGTTGCGCCCGCATCTTCTGCGCCATCACCTGCGTTTGATCCAGCCCGGTGACATTGCGGAAGCCAAAGACATAGGTGGTGAAGGGCGCCGGCGCCATGTTGTCAGGATGGAACGGCGGCATCGCCGGCGATGCAGGCAGGCCGATCCAGCCGTCAGTGGCCGCAAACGCCAGGTCAGGCGCAGCTTCCTGCGCGCCGACGCTCTGCGCCGGCGACAGCCAGCTTTTGCCGACGAAGCCGGGCACGACGCTCATTCCCGCCGCCGCCAATGCCGCCCCGCCAGCGATTCGAAAGAAGTTCCGTCGAGAGATAGGTTTTCGCATCTGTGTTCTCCTCTGTAGGTGCGAGTTGCCCGAGGGTGGGCGGCGCTCCGCCGCCCACCTTCGACGCATGACGCTAACGGGACGATGACTAACGTGACGATGAAATGACGGGCAAGAAGATGGCGTTCTCGCTGTACATTTGACGTTCGGGGCGCACGGTGTACTCAGTCGGCTTCACCGGCTGGATCAGGCCAGCGCCCTGTTCCGTTGCGATCTGCACAAAGACTGGTGGCACGTCGCCGCCGCCGAAGTTATCGACGCGGGCGCTGTTCATCGGTGTGACATAGTAGACGCCGATGCGACCGCCAGCCGCTGCGCGGGCGGCAGGCCACGCATTGCTGCCGCCGAGGACGTTGCCCGTGCCGATCAACACACCGTTGCGGTAGATGTTGATCGTGCCGTCGGCGAGTGTGCGCGCGCCAAGCTGGTCGCCAACGTTGAAGGTGACGCCTGGGAAGGTCAACCGCAGCCGCCACCCATTCGTCGGGTCGTGCGTCCAGATTTGAATTTCGTCGTTGACAGGGCGGCGATCGTAGTTCACGTTGATCGCCGACATGCTGGCGCTGGTGGCGCTGCTTCCGTTGAGCTTCAGCAACAGACCCACTTCCTCGGCGCTGGCGGCGATGTCGGTGAAGGTGAAGAACGCCTCCTGGTTTGCACCGTAGGTTCCGCCCAGCCAGTGCACCGTGGACAAGCCGTCTGCTGTGACGTTCAACTGGTTGCCGTTGATGGCGAAGCGACTGGTCTGGCCGCCCCAGTTGGCGCCAGGTGCGCCGTCGGCGCGGTTGAAGTTGTCCAGCACCGGTGTGTAGGGGAAGGCGACGACTGTGCCGTAGAGTTCGTCGGCGCCGATGTCGATGCCGCCGTCCCAGGGGCGCGTCTGCGCGTCGATGTCATCACCAGGGGCGCTGACGCCGTTGCGATTTTCGGCGCCGGCATTTACTGCTGGCGAGCCGGTGGCGATGTGGTAGTCGCCCAGCAGGTTGGGCGTCGCCAGCGGGGTGACGATGATCGTGTCCACGAAGCGCGGGTTGCCTCGCCACGGCGCCACGCTCACCGAAGTCTGGTACTCGCTCACGACCAGCGGCGCGCTGCCGACGACGTTGCTGGCGTCGGGAAGTGTGCCCAACGTCGTTTGCAGCAACGAGTTGGTGGGCGACAACATGCCGACGCTGTCGGAGACGCCCATGTCCCAGTAGTTGATGGGGAAGGGATCGCCGTCGAGGCCGATGCCGACAACTGCACCGCCGGTGAAGGCGCCAGCGCGGTTGCCCCAGAAGATGTTGTTGAAGAGCAACGGGTTGCTGAAGATGGGCGCGCCGCCGGGCAGCGTCGCCTGCAACAACGCACTGTTGCGCGCGGTTGCCAGGCCAGCCGGCGCCGCCTGACCGTTGCTGGTCATCGCCGTCGCCGTGGTGATGTTGTTCATGACGGTGTTGTTGTAGAAGCGCACATCGGGCGCATCGTTGAGCGAGACGCCGCCGCCTTCATGCGTCGAAATGTTGTTGACGATGACGTTGTTGTAGACGTTGTAGGGGAAGTTGCCTGCCATCAGGAAGCGCACGCCACCGCCGTCGTCATTGCTCAGGTTTGCCTGGATCAGGTTGTTGTAGATGTTGACGGGCCCTGCCCCCGGCGAGAGCACGCGGAAGTCCGCTGGCAGTTCGCCTGCGATTATGACGCCGCCGCCTTCATCGTAAGAGCGGTTGAAGTAGATGCGGTTGTGGTGAATCTGCCCATTCGGGCTGTAGCCGTAGTGGCTGATGCCGCCGCCGTATTCCGCCGAGTAGTTGCCGCAGATGTCGTTGTAGGCGATTTCGTAGTTCGCTGCGCCGGAGAAGACGCCGATGGCGCCGGCCAGGTTGGTGCCGCCGTTGGCGATCACGCGGTTGTAGCGGATCGTGATGTTGTCGTTCTGGTTGTCGTTGTAGGCGCCGGGCAGATGGGGCGTGCCGAGGCGAATCGCCGCTGCGTAGGCGCCGCCATTGCTCTGCAGGATGTTGTTAGTGATGCGCATGTAGCGGGCGTACGCATTGGCGAAGATGCCGCCGCCTTGCACGGCGGCAAATTCCTTCACTGTTGCATCCGCCGGCGCCAGGTTGTTGGGGAAGCCCTGCTGATCGCCGCCCTGGATGGTCATGCCATCGATGGTGACATAGCGCGTTGCGGTCATCTCCGCAGCCTCCGCCAGCACGTAGATGACGGGACCTTCGTACATCGCCTGGTTGCCATCCCACGTCAGGCTTTGGACGAAGGCGCGCCATTGTGCGGCGTAATCGGTGTCGCCAGCAATGCCGCGTCCGTCGATCAGGGCGCCCGGCACATAGGTGGCGTCGCTGCGCACACCCCCTGGCCCCACGCCTTGCAGCGTCAGCGGCGAGTAGATGACGATATTTTCGAAGTAGGCGCCGTTCGGGTTCCACAATTCTGTTGCGCCGGGATAGACGATGACGACGCGCGGGCGCGTGCCTGTTGCGGCCGCCGCCGCATCGATGCCTGCCTGCACGGTGGCGTAGGTGCGCCCTGGCCCAACCTCGAAGAGCATGGGGTTGTAGCCGCTGCCGATGACATGGAAGGTGAGGCCATTGACGGTTGCGTTGCCGTTCGCAGCGCGGATGCCGAGTTGGTGCACGCCGGTGGGGACGCTCGTCGGTACGGTGACGTTGATCGTGCGATCCGTCCAGCTATTGATTTGCAGCGCCAACGCGCCGTCAAACAGGACTTCACCAGCCGTGGCGCCAAAGCCCTGTCCTTCGATGGTGAACTGGCGATTGTCCGACGCCAGGTTGAGCCGCACAAAGGGTCGCGACACCGCAAACAACTGCGGGGTGGCGTCGTCCAGGAAGCACTGCGGCGGCGTGGCGTATTGCGAACCGCCCGCCAGGATGCCCGGCACGATCTGCGTCGGCGCCAGGTCGGAGGGGACGATCAGGCCTGGATAGACCTCGAAAGTGGCGCCGATGGTGCGATACTGCGGATTGTAGTTCGGGTTGAGCGCGCCCGGCTGGCCAGGGTCGTTGCCCAGGATGTAGTACATTCCGGCGCAGAGGCCCGCTGGCATCGGGCAGTTGACCGAGTAGGTGGAGGGCAGCAGCACTTCATAGACGCCGTTGTAGTCGGGTGTGATCGTCGTCACCAGGTTGTTGGTGAAGTCGTAGACGCCGATCGGGATATTGAAGATGCCAGCCTTCTCGCCGAAGTTGATGCTCTGCGGGTCGGTGGAGACGGTCAGATCGTCGATGATGTAGCCCTTCCACTTGCCCGGAATCGGCACTTCAGTGAAAAGGTTGAAGGTCGGTGCGATCGACTTGCCGTTGTTGAGCGTCACCAGCTTGACATCGCAAAGCGGGCGTTGTTGACCTTCGTAGATTGAACCGCCAGCTTCTGCAAATGCTGGATTGTAGGTGGCGTTGGGGCCATCGGCGCCGATGCCAGCGACATCGACGGTGTGCAGCGCGCCAGCGCATGCGGGCGGCGGCACCTGCGGTGTAAACTGATCGCCGTCGAAGATGTTGATATCCTCCTCGCGCGTCACCCGGTATAGCGGACGACCGAAGATGGTGTCGTTGGGAATCTCGACCTGCACCAGGTAGTCGCCAGCGGGCAGCAGAGCTGGATCGACGCCGCCGACGCACTGTTCGTTCACTGCGTCGTAGCCGGTAGCGAGGCAGCCCTCTGTAAAGCCGAAGTTGCCGTCGAGCGTGGCGAACCCATCCTGCACCTGCGTGCCTGTCAGCGGCGCTTCGATGCAGCGGCGACCACCGATGACCTGGTTGCCAGCGCCGTCGGTCGGCAGCACTTCCTGATTGCCAGCGCCAAAGGGCAGCGGTGCGCCATTGGCATCGCGGGCGATGCAGTCGTTTGGATGCTCCCAGGTCTCCGTCAGTTGCGAACCGAGCAGCCTGCCGAACGCATAGGAGCCATCCGGCGCCAGCTCGTATTGACGCCGCGCGTCGCAGGGCGTCCCTGGGTTCGTGCCGCAGCGCACCGGTTGATAGAGGTTGACGCGGATGTCCGGGATGCCGGGCTGGAATGGTTCGACCGCAGCGTAACGCGGGTCCAGTTCGTTGCGCGTGGTGTCGTAGGAGACGGTGCCGACGATGCCGCCATTGCGTGGCCCGCCGCGCGTGCCGGCTGCATCATACGCCTTGACGCCCCAGTCGATACGCGCACCCTGACCGAGGATCGGCAGCACGCCGATATCGACGCCGTTGCCGAGGATCGTCGTGGGCTCCGTCTGATTGACGACCTGATAGGTGAAGCCGGTGGTGTAGTAGCGGTCGTTGTATGCTTCGAGCACCATCCACGAGCTCATCGGGTAGGCTTTCTCGAAGGCGTAGTAGCCGTTGACGTCGGTTGTCGATGCGATCGACATGCGGTCGATCTCGCTGTTGTCGCGATCTTTGAGCACAACCAGGTAATTGGCGATGCCGCGTTCGCCGGGGTCGCGTTTGCCGTTCTCGTTGGTGTCCTCAAAGACGTAGCCATCGATGGGGGTGAACCAGCCGGTGAGGAAGGGCGTGCCCATGTCGTACATCTCACCGTTCTCCACCGTCACCTGAATCCAGTCGAGGATGTAGTGCAGGTTCTCATCCCACCAGGTGAAGAGGTAGTTGCCATCGGGCACGTTATTGATCTCGAACTGGCCGTTTTCGTCGGTTTTGCCGATGTAGACGGCGGTGTCGCCATTCTGGAGATCGGAGAGCGCCACCCAGCCGTTATCGATAGGGCCGGTGACCTTCGAGCCGTTGAAACCGCTCCAGATGTCGCCGTAGTAGGGCAGTCCGCCAGTCTGCGGTAGGAAGACCGAGGCCGCAACCAATGTGCCGCGCACGCCACCCGTCACTGCAGTATTGGTCAGCAAATCGGTCGGGCGCACGAAGCCGAACATGGTCCACGGGAAGGGTTCACCCGCCACGACAAACTCATTGTCGAGACCGGTGCCGCCCTCCTGCAGCCAGGTGTCCCAGCTCCAGGAGCCTTCGAGCGTGGTCGTTTCCGTCCATGGTTCGCCGTCGGGCGGCGTGACGATCACGTCATAGCGCAACGGGCCAAGATTGGGCACCACGATGTCGCCATTTTCATCGCTGATCAGACAACCATTCACCTCGCGCCCGATCGGGTTCATGTCGACGTCGTAGATGGTGCACAGCGGGTTGCCAAACATATCGACGGAGACCTGACCGATGGTGTCGTTGATGACGGCGCGGAAACCTGCCAATCCACGTTCGGCGGGCGCATCGAATTGACCGTTGACCGAAGAGATGTCCTCGAAGACCTTGATGCGGATCGTCGCCGTGGGCAGCGGATCGGGGTGCAGGCGCACTGTGACTGGGCCGCTCAGCGGCACGGTGAAGTGCTGCCCACCGATCTTGTAGCCTTCCGCCACCACCGAGATCAGGTACTTGCCAGGGGGCAGGTCGAAACCGCCGTTGATAAAGTCGTCCTGGTTGCCCTGGGTGACGATCGGCGCGGCGCCTGGCACGGCGCGCAGTGAAGGCCAATCGCAGTTCGCCGGATAGTCCGGGTCTGGGTCGCCATTGGAGAGCAGCGGCGAACAACCGGCGTCGCGTGGTTGCAGCGGGTTGCCGGTGTTGTCCTCATTGATGATGTAGCGGAACTGTGGAATCGGGTCGCCCTCCATCACCGGGCCGCCAGGGGCATCCGGCTCTGTGCGGGCGCTCACCACCTGCACCTGCAGGCGCGTCGTTGTTGTCTGCGCAGCTGGCGCGGCTGCCGCCGGCGTCGCTGGTGTGAGCAGTGGAGAAAATACAACGATAAATACAAACAACGACTGGATCAGCACACGGAGAGTGCGTTGCACCGTGCGTAGACCCAGGGCAGTTCCCCGCCGATAGTGATTTGTCATGCGTCCTCCTTGGGTGACAGGATACCCTTGTTACCGACTGATGATGCGGCAAGGCAAGCGTAGCATGAATTGCGGAGGGTGTAAGTCAAAGTTGCGTGGAGAGAATGTCGCGATTGTGTCAAAATGTCAGCAATTTGCAAGCTACTGTCAGCAAAACTGCCTCTATACTGTGGGCGCAGCGCAATTGGGAATCTGTTCAAGATGACGTCAACGATGCTCGAATACACTGCAGTCCCTTCCTTGCGCCACGAAGGTGAGCGCAGCCCACGAAAACAAATCACCACACCGGCGCAGACGCTGCACGAAAAAATTCTGCGACTGGTCAACATTCTGCGGTTTTTGCTGCCCGCCCTCCTCGTCATTGTCGCCAATGGCTTTGAGTTGTACGAGCACTGGAATCAAATCCTGCTCTATGACATTCAGTTGCTTGGCGAGATATTGATTTTCGGGGTGTTGGGGCCGGTTCTGGTCTTTGTCTGGTTGTCGTATATAGGCGTCCTGATCAAGAAACTTGCTTTTGTCAACGGCGAGTTGGCAAAAGCCAACATGTCGCTGGAAAAACAAGTGGCGGAGCGCACGGCGATGCTGGCGCTGCGCAACCAGGAGCTGGCGAACGCCAACGCCGAGTTGGCCAGCAAGAATCAGGAATTACATCAGCTTGACCAGCTTAAGTCCGACTTCGTGGCGTTGGTGAGCCATGAACTGCGCACGCCACTGACGACGCTGAACGGCGCCATCGAAATGACGCTGCATGCGCACTGCACGCTGCCGGAGCAGCCGCGCCAGCTATTGGAAGTCATGGCGACAGAGAGTCGTCGCCTCACCAGCTTTGTACAGACCATTCTGGACTTATCACAGCTAGAGGCGGGCAAGATCAGGTTCAATCCTGGCATGGTGGCTGTCAAGCCGCTGCTGATGCGCAGCGTGGCCGCAACACTCGGCCACACCAATCGGCCGGTCGTGTGGCGAACAGCGAGCCGCACCCCGCCGGTGTGGGCGGATGAAATCCACGTGGAGCAGGTCGTGCGCAACATCCTGACCAATGCCGACAAGTACACGCCTTCCGGTTCCCCCGTGGAGATCGCCGTGAATCAGGTCAGCGATGGCATCCAGATCGACATCATCGATCATGGCCCAGGGATTCCTGCGTCTGCGCAACCGCGAATTTTCGAGCGCTTCCACCGCCAGCCAGGGGTCGATGGCGGGGTGACGCCGGGATGGGGACTTGGCCTCTACTTTGCTCGCGCCTTGACCGAAGCGCAAGGTGGGCGTTTGACCGTCGCCTCCCCAGTGCACGCAGACGTCGAACATCCGGGGACGCGCTTTTCGATTCTGTTGCCGCTGGCGGAAGCGCCGGCGGTGGAAGACTGAATCAACAGTGATTGACCTGCTGCTGATCGACGACGATAAACCATTGACGAACTTGCTGGGTGAGTATCTGCGCGCGCGCGGCTACAATGTGATTGTCGCACATGACGGCGCCGAAGGGTTGCGCAAAGCACACGCCAGCCAACCAGCGTTGGTCATCCTCGATGTTTCGATGCCGGTGCGCAACGGTTGGTTTGTCCTCGAACGTATTCGCGAACTGTCCGATGTGCCAGTGCTGATGATCACAGCCAACAACGAGGAAGAGAGTATTCTGCGTGGTTTTGCGCTGGGCGCCGACGACTACGTCACCAAGCCCTTCTCATTCGCCGAACTGGTGGCGCGCATCACCGCCATCCTCAACCGTGTCCGGCGTGCGGAAAGCAACCATTCCGCCGTTCAAGTTTTTGGGGATCTCACCATTGATTTGTGTGACAAGCGCGTCTGGCGCGGCAGAGAGATGATTCACCTGACGCCCACCGAATTCAAGTTGCTGGCGGTGCTGATTCGCCAGGCTGGGCGCGTGGTGACCCAGGAGGAATTGGTGCGCGAAGCCTGGGGGGAAGAGTATCTGGAGGATGTGGGATACGTGCGGCGGTATGTCTGGCATTTACGGCGAAAACTCGAAGTCGATCCCGACAACCCGCGTTACATCCACAACGATCGCGGCTACGGCTATCGCTTCGAGTTAGCCGACTCGTTGTTGTCGAACCCTAACTGACGTGAGGCGACGCCTGATCCGCAGGCTCGCCAGGACAGGCTGCGCGGATCAGGCGGTGCGTCACTGTGGCGGTGTGCGTCGTGGGCCGCGCGGCTTGAGTGGTTTGGCTGGTTCCGCAATCATCAGCTCGCCCAGCGCCGCACCGTCATGCGAATGACCCGATCGCGTCCGGTCTGCTCCTCCACCAGGTCGAAGCCAGCGGACGCCACTTCCTCCAGCACCTTGTGATAGGCGTAGCGCTGCTGAATGGCGTCGAGTTGCGTGCGAATCGTCGCCATTTGCATGTCGTCACCGATGGCCTCATACACGCCATCATCTGTCGTGCGAAAGGCGAACCTGGCGCCCTTCGTCTGCACCACCAGCGGCGCCTGCCCCGAAAAACCGCTCCACACATGCGTATAGCGCTGGTTTTCCTGATAATTTAGCGCAAGATCGTCCAGGGCGCGCTTGATCAGCGCCAACTCGCGTAACTCGGTCTTGATGCGCACGAACTTCGACATGATCTGTCCTCCTGTAGAGATCGGCAGCACGAACGTTGCAGCACGGATGCCATTCCCATTATAGCCTGCACAACGCACCAGCGCTGTAATCCGCGCAACGTTGGGCGCAAAGTCGCTGACCTGCGAATCTCAGGATGCACTCGCTTGCTGCGTGTGCGTTGTGAGCAACTCTGCCAGGCCTGTGTGTAGCGTCACCTGCGGCCGCCAACCCAGCGCCTGTAGTTTGGCGCTGCTGCCCGCCGAGTGCAGGATATCACCAGCACGAGGCGGGGCGTAGTGGCGCAACACCGGCCGCGACGCTACGTCGTTGAGTGCATCGAGCACGGCGTTGAGCGTAACCGAATGACCGGTCGCCACCTGGTAGAGGCCGCCCCACTCCAGAGCGGGATGGGTGGCGACAAGCAGATTTGCCTGCGCCACATCGTGCACAGAAACGAAGTCACGCGTCTGGCTGCCATCGCCAAAGATTGTGCAGGGCTGCCCCTGGCGCGCCGCAGCGCACCAGCGCGCCAGCACGCCGCTGTAGGGCGAGTCGGCGCGCTGACGCGGCCCATAGACGTTGAAGTAACGCAGGATGACCGTCTCCATGTGGTAGGCGTGTGCATAGAGTTGCACCCATTGCTCTGCCATCAACTTGCTGGCGGCGTAGGGGACGCGCGGCTGCACGGCGGCGGTTTCATCCTTGCGTCCGGGCAGGTCGCCGTAGACGGCGCAGGTCGAAGCCAGCACAAAGCGCCGTACACCTGCCAGGCGTGCGGCGTCGAGCACTGTCACCGTGCCTGTCGTATTGACGTGGTGTGTGCGCACAGGCTCCTGCAGAGACTGCGGCGCGCTGACCAGGGCGGCAAGGTGGATCACGGCGTCACAGCCGGCAACTGCGTTCGCCACCGTCTCATGGTCGGTGACGTCGCCCATGATGAATTCAGCCATCGCGGGCAGATTGGTGCGTTCACCGCTCGACAGATCGTCCAGCACGCGCACACGATGGCCGGCTTGCACTGCGGCGTTCACCGTGTGCGAGCCAATGAAGCCCGCGCCGCCGGTTACAAGCAACTGCATCGCGCCCTCATCGCCACGTGAACGCTCGCACGCGCGGTCAGTCGATCAGCCGCCCAACGATCGATCTTCATCCGTCATCTCCAATGTGTACTCCTGTGTGAGCCTGGGCTGCGTCATGGGCGATTCATGTCGTGTGACGCTTGCAGAGACACGGGCGCCTCGATCTCTTCAATTGACACCAACACACGATCCAAAGTATGTTCGTGACCAGGCGCCGCCGACCAATGCAAGCGCACGTGAATATGCTCACCGGTCAGTCGTTGATTGACGCCTTCCCAGGTGAAGGTCGTGCGCCCCTCGGCGATCCACACCAGCTCTTCAACAAAGAGAGGGTAGCCGGCAGCCGGCACCAGTCGATCGAGGCCGGCAAGCAGCTCATCGCGACTGCGGGCGCCGTAGAGAACAAGGCTGGCGCGATTGAACGCAAGCATCTTCACCTGCGCCAGCGCAGTCGCCACAAATTCGGTGTGTTGCGCAAAGTAGCGGCGGAAATCGGTGACGCCCTGGCGATGCAGCGCGTCAATCGCCTGTTTGACTGCCGAGAAATCCTGTTCCCATAACGAGATGGGCGAATTCTCGAACAACTCGCGGTAGCGCGCTTCACTGTCCTGGCGCGCCTGCTCCGCCGCCTTCCGCTGCGAAATGTCCTCAATGACAGCGATGAAATACCTGGGTTGATTAAGATGATCGCGCGCCAGCGAGACAGTGTGATTCACCCACACGATGGCGCCGTCTTTGCGGATGCTGCGCGTCTCGATACTATAGGTGGCGCGCTCGCCCGCCAGGATGGCGCGCATCAGCCCGGTCTCGACCGCAGCTTCGTCGGGAAGCGAGATCTGTTGGACGCTCATCGACAGGAGTTCGCCGGCGCTGTAGCCGAAGATCACACAAAGCTTCTGATTCACGCGCAGAAAGCGCCCGTCCAGGCTGACGTGCGCCAAGCCGACTGCGGCCTGCTCAAAGGTGTAGCGGACGAGTTCATCGTTCTCGCGCATGGTGGCCTCGAAGAAGCGCCGATCCGAGATGTCGCGCGCGATGGCGGCGGCGCCGACGACTCGCTCCTGGTCGTCGTAGATGGGGTGCAGGCTAATGGCAACGTCGAGCACATGCCCATCTTTGTGGCGGCGCTGCGTCTCAAATTGCTCGGTCTGGTAACCATCGCGCACACGCTGCAACAACTGCAACATCTCCTGATAATGGGCGTTGTCCATGACGTGCGCAATCGAACGTCCGATAATCTCGCGCGCGGCGTAGCCGTAGATGCGTTCGGCAGCTCGATTCCACGTTTGGATGACGCCGTCGAGCGTCATGCTCGTGATGGCGTCATCCGATGCCTCGACAATGGCCGCCAGGAAGCGGTGTGAGGTTTCCATCTGGCGCCGTTCGATGTAGCGCCCCACGCGCCGGGCGATCTCGTTGATCAGGCTGCGTTCTTCGGTCAGAAACGGCCCCTCATCAGCCGTTGGATGCAGCGACAGGTAGCCAACGGTGACGGTGCCGACCTGCTTGCCCTGCGCCATGATGATGCTCGATTGCTGCCAGGCCGTTTCCTGGAAGTTCGGGGTGGCGTAGATTTGCCCGCTGATGAGCAGGCGCGCGCAGGCGTCATTTACATATTGCCAGCCCAGCGGCAGCAATGCCACGAGTTCGACAAAATAGTCTTCTGGCGTGGCGCGTTGCTGATCCGCCAGATAGGATTCCCGATAGAGCGTTGAGAGTTCTTTGACGCGTTCCGCCAGCCGCAGCCGATCTGGCGCGGCTTCAGGAGAGTGCAGCGCGCCCTGTGATAATGCCGACTCTAACTCCGCCACACGCGTATGCAATAGATCGATTTCAATTTGCAGCGCTGCTGTCTGCGGCATGGTGACGCGTCCTTGCTCTACCTACCCCGTAGCTCCTCGATAGTTCGAGAACGGGGCGCGTTGCAGCGTCCCCGTACGATTGACTCCCTTAGTTGCTATTCTACTGCCATTGCAACCAATTGCGCGATTTGTGGTGTGCAGCAAAGCCCAGCGTCCGCCCGGCGCAGCCTCTGCTCCTCTGCTCACGCACCCGGCTCGGCTTTGAACATCATGCCTGTCACCGACACAACGGAGGTGTTCTGCGCATCCGCCGGACAGAGGGCATACCCGGCCTGTGCGCCCTGGCTCCTGCCCAGCAGACGCAGCGTAAGGTAAATCGGCGCCACCCCACAGACATTGTTGGCGTTCTGCACCTGGCGAATGGCGCCAAAGAATTGCCCGGCGTCGCCCGCACGCATAGCGGCGATCAAGGCTTCGTCCGCCTGACGCAACACGCGCTGCGCTGCTCCATCCAACGGCGCTCCACCAAAAGCCGGGCCAACGTGCGCCAGATCGCCGGAGGCGACGACCAGGGCGCGTTTGCCCGCCATCGCTGCGCGCAGCACCGCGAGCACGCCCGCCACCGTCGGATCGCTGGCGGGCGATGCGCCGTTGACCATGAACGGGTGGAAAGAGCCGGTGAGGATCGGGACAATGGGAACCGGCTGCCCGGCGCGCATGTGATGCAGCCAGACCGCGACCAGCTCCAACGAGTGCTCGCCGCGATGCCGCAACTCACCTGCATACGCTGCTTCCTCCCCGATAACAGCCGCCAGCCGATCCACCAGCGCTGTATCTGTCGGCAGGATGCCGTAGGGAGTTGCGAAATTTTGCCGGGTCAGGGTGAACAGATCGAGGCCGTAGTGATCGGTGCCAAGCAGGATCACGAGTTCGGCCTGGCGTGCAACTTGCGCTGCGCGCTTCCAGACATGGGCGTACACTGCACCGCCGCGTGCATAGTCAATGTGTGGGCTGAGCAAGCCAACCGGCTGCGACCAATCGATTTCGTCATCTGCGCTTGTGTCGCAATTCTCCAGATATTCTTGCAGCAGGCTCCACAAGCCCTGAGCGTCGGCTGGATAGCCGGCGCCCGCCAGCGCGGGTGGGCGATATGGCGCGCTGCGATAGTCGCGCAGCACCTCGGCGCGGCGCGCGGCGGCGCGCTCATTTTCAAGCAAAATGGCGGCGTCGAGCGCTTCGACCAGTTCATTCACCGTTGCCGTGGGCAGGGCAATGCGGTGCCTTTGGCGAAAGGCGGCGACCATCGCATCAATGGAGGTTTGACCGTCGAAAAACGCCATCACGGATGCCAGCGGCTGCGGCACCAGCAGTTGCTGGTCGGTCAGCCGCTGTGGGTCGCGCAGCAGAATGTAGGGGTGATCTTCGTGGACTATCGGGCGAATATCGAGTTGACGCAGCTTTGGATACATGGTTCTATCGGGTTGAATCAGGCGGATCGAATGATGCCTGGATTGTAGCGCAACCCGGTGCTGGGTTGCCAACTAGCGTTCACGATGTGCGACAAGCGCCGTCAGGAAGTCGTCGTAAGCCGCAGCCACAACGCGCCAGTCAAAGCGCTCCTGCACTGTGGCCTGCAGTGCGGGCGGCGCCGGGCGCGGGTGGCGAATACGATGCTGGACTTTGGCGACGAGTTCTTCTTCGTCTGTGTAAAGACACGCATTCTGGAGTGCGGGCGGAATTAACTCTGGATAACTGAGGCGCGCCGGCAAGATCGGAAAAGCGCCAGCAGCCACCGCCTCCAGCACGCTGATGCCGAAAAATTCGTGGTCAGCCGTGCTGATCACCAGATCCGCGCGCGCCAACAGCGCCAGATACTCTTCACGCGACGCGACGTAGCCCCAACGCTCGATCACGTCGGCAAACTGGACGCGCGCCGCCTCGAATTCAGCCGGCGTCTGGCGGAAGTTTTCACCGGCGACGGCCAGCCGAAAGTGGACATCGGCCTCACGTAGCCGCTGGAGCAGCGCGAAAAAGCGGTCGGGGCGTTTGTCGTGCTCCCAACGTTGGTTCCAGAGGATCAGCGGGGAAGAGGGGAAAGGGTGATTGGGTGTTGGGGGCGCCGACGCCCGGCGCGTCTGAGCGGCGATGCTGGCGATGGCATCCGCTTCGATGCCCACCGGCAGCACATGGCTGCGCGCCTGCACTCCGTCCACCAGCCGCAAATGATTGTAGTCGGGGTAGTGCTTGAGCAGATTGGGCAACTCGCCGAACCAGGCGTCGTGGTGATAGCGGCTGTTGAAGATCACGGCGTCGGCGGCAAGCTGGCTCAACCAGTTGATCATGGCGTAGGTGAGGTCGCGTCCCTCGCCGGGCCGCCAGGGATACGTGAGCTGGTTTTCGTGCATGTAGAGTGCGATCGGGATGTGATTGGGCAATTTGCCGCGCAACAAGCCCAACCACGCCGGCAGATTGAGCATATCGGTGGCAAGGATGGCGTCGGGCGCGGCGCCAGCATCCAACAAGCGCACTGCCTGCGCCGCCAGCTCGATGGCGCCGCCCTGCATCCGCCATTTCCAGAAACGCCCCGCCATCGTCAGCCGCGTGATCGCGTGACGCGTGTGGCGGGTGTAGCCATCGGCCCAGGCCTGATGGCTGCCAGTATGATAGGGCGAGACAAGCCATAGCTGCATAAAGTCCAGTATAGTACAGACCTGCTCACTTACTTTATCCAGACAGATTGTGCGTTTACTTCACGCTGAGGGCAAAGTTGTTGGACGCACCCCAACTTGCAGGACGCCCAGGTTGCATCTTCTCAAACACTGGCCAGGCCAACCCGGCGAGCACGTCAGATTGCGCCACCCCGAAAACTTGAGGAGCCATGACAACTTCATCGAAAATCGCCGAGTGTATTTCAGGTTGGGGGCAACCAAAGTCACCTCGCCCCAAATATGAAATAGACCCCAATCGCCTGCACGATTTGGTTTATTGGGGGTCAGCAAGTATGATTAGGAGTGGTCTGCAACGAGGGAACCGGTGCACCGCCGGCCCCTCGTTCTTTCTGTTCGCAGGGTGGGCCTGTGGACATCTCCAGAGAAAGAAAGGAAGTGAACATGGACGGTGCGAATGTTCGCCAGTATGAGCTGGTCTATGTACTCCAGCCGCAACTGGACGAGAATGGCGTGAATAGTTTTGACGGACGCGTCTGCGACGTCATTACAACGCAGGGTGGCAGCGACATCGCCACCGAGGTGTGGGGCAAGCGCACGCTCGCCTACCCAATCAATCGTTTCTACGAAGGCATCTACATCTTGCATCGCTTTCAAATGCCGCCGGCAGGCGCCGACGAAGTGGAGCGCACCTTGCGCTTCAGTGAAGATGTGCTGCGCTATCTCTTGATGCGCAAAGATGACTGAGGTAAGGAAACGAAGAAAGGATCGCAACCATGAGTGAGCAAACGAATCCCACGCCCGGACAGGAAGAAGATGTCGACGTCGTCGCCGAAGTGACGCCGGTCGCGGCGACAAAGCCCCCCGTCTACATCGAGGACATCACCGACACGGATGAACCCGAAGACGAGGGCTACGAAGACGAAGCAGAGGACGACGAAGAGGGTTTCCGCGCCCCCGAGCAGTATGTCGAGCGCGAAGGCTCAGGCCGCCCGCGCCGCATTGGATCAGATGTCCGCTACGACGAGATCGATTACAAGAACATTGGTCTGCTCTCGCGCTTCCTGGATCGCCGCGGGCGCATCCTGTCGCGGCGCAAGACACGCGTCAGCGCCAAGGTGCAGCGCAAGATCGTGCGCGAGATCAAGCGGGCGCGTCACCTCGCGCTGTTGCCCTACACGGCCGACCAGACTCGTATCGTACGCAAACGGCGGTAACCTATGTCCGAGCGCAAAAAGAAGGTGCAGGCGCCGGAACAGCCGTCGGAAATCCAGCGCGAATTGACGCGCAAGGAAGAACGGCTGCGCCAACGCGACCGTGAGCGCCATCGCAAATTGTATACGTTTGTCGGAATCGCGCTGGGCGCGGCGCTGTTGTTTATCCTGGTTGGCGTCGTCTACCAGTTTCTGGTGCTGCCCAACCAGCAGGTGGCGCGCGTCGGCGATGCGACGATTTCCGCCAACCAATTCTGGAAGCGCGTAAAGCTCCAGCAAAGCAACCTCCAGGCTCAACTGGCGCAATACCAGCAACTGGAAGAACAATTTGGCGGTCAAGGCTTCTTCACCAGCCAGATCAGCCAGTTGCAGGCAACGTTGGGCAGTCCCTTTGCCCTTGGTCAACAGACGCTCGACCAGATGCTCGAAGAGTTGATCGTCGAACGGGAGGCCGCCGCACGCGGCATCACGGTCTCCGATGAAGAAGTTGAGCAGGCGCTGCGGGACGAAGTCGCCAATGGGCTTGGCCTGGTGACCGAACCACAAGCCACTGCCACTGCCGTGGCCGCGCTCGATGCAACGGCGACGGCGGCGGCGTGGACGCCAACACCGACCGCCACCACTGCCGCCACCACTGCCGTCACCACTGCCGTCAGCGCTGCGACCCCGGTGACGAGCACCGGTGCGGTGACCGAGGCTACCACGGTCACCGACGCAACGCCCGCGACCGCAACCGTGACGACGACGACCACAACCGCAACTGTGACGACGACGGCGACTACAACCGCAACCGTGCCGACGACCACAACCGCAACCGTGACGGCAACCGCAACGCCAACCGCAACGCCAACGCCGTTGCCGACGCCGATCGTGATCACCGAGACGCGTTTCACCGAGGGGCTGACCGCGCTGCAAAACAATATCAGCCGAATCTCTGGCCTCTCGCTGGACGAGTACAAGCGCATCATCCGCGCCCGCTTGCTGCGTGAAAAGCTGCAGGAGGTGATCGCCAGCGAAACGGTGACCGAGACCGAGGAAGCTGTTCACGCACGGCATATCCTGCTGCGCGTGCGCCCGCCAGAACCGACGCCGACCGCCGTGCCCGCAGGTGTGACGCCGGAGCCAACGTTGACGCCCACACCGCTGCCGGAAGGCTTCCCGACACCCACGCCGACGCCCGGTCCGCGCGATGATGCCGCCACCCTGGCGCTCGCCAATGAACTGCGCCAACGGCTGTTGGCTGGTGAGGACTTTGCCGCCCTCGCCGCCGAGTACAGCGACGATCCCGGCAGCGCCGCCAATGGCGGCGACCTGGGCTGGTTTGGCAAGGGGCAGATGGTGGCGCCCTTCGAGGAAGCGGCCTTCAGCCTGCCAATCGGCGAAATTAGCGAACCTGTCAAAAGCGACTTCGGTTATCACCTGATCGAAGTGCTGGAACGCGACGCGGCGCGGCCGAAATCCCAGGCGCAGCTCGACCAGGAACGCAAGCAGGCGTTCCAAACCTGGCTAAAGGAACAGTTGGCGGGTGAAGATGTCAAACGCGCCGACAATCTGGTGAACCTGCTTCCCGCAGGGCTGTAAAGCGAAAGTGGGAGATGGACACGTTCTGCACAGTTGCATTCGCAAAGGAGGCAGCGCAATGACTACCCATAAGGCGATCGAGAAACGCCCGTTCGGGCGCACCGGCCACATGAGCACCGTCACGATCTTCGGCGCAGCAGCGCTCGGCGCAGTGACGCAGGCGGAGGCCGACCGCACACTGGATTTGTTGCTGGAGTATGGCGTCAACCATATCGATACAGCGGCGTCTTATGGCGACGCCGAACTCCGCATCGGCCCGTGGATGGCGCAGCACCGGAAGGACTTCTTCCTGGCGACCAAAACTGGTCAACGCACCTGCGACAAGGCGCGTGAAGAGATTCACCGCTCGCTCGATCGTTTGCGCGTCGATTCCGTCGACCTGATCCAGTTGCACGCGCTGGTGCACCCCGACGAGTGGGATACGGCCATGGGGCCGGGTGGTGCGTTGGAGGCCTGCATCGAAGCGCGTGAACAGGGTCTGGTGCGCTTCATCGGCGTCACCGGGCACGGCCGCACCATCGCCGCCATGCACCGGCGCAGCCTGGCGCGCTTCGACTTCGACTCGGTGCTGCTTCCCTATTCCTACACGATGATGCAGGATGAAGTCTACGAGCACGACTTTGAATTGCTGCTCAAGACCTGCCAGGAACGCAACGTCGCCGTGCAGACGATCAAATCGATCACGCGCGGTCCCTGGGCGACGACAGAACGCAGCCGTGCGACGTGGTACCAGCCGCTGGAAGATCAGCAGGATATCGACGTGGCTGTGCACTGGGTGATCGGCCGCCCCGGCATCTTCCTCAACACGGTGGGCGACATTCACCTGCTGCCCAAGGTGCTCGACGCCGCCAGCCGCTTCGAACGCCGCCCCACCGACGCAGAGATGAAAGCCGTTGTGGAGCGGGAGCACATGACCGCACTGTTTGTGTAACCACCCGCAAGCGCTCACAAAAAAGGCGAGGCGTCGATTCAAATCGACGCCTCGCCTTTTTTGTTGAGCCGCAAGCGCTGCAATCACTCCTGGGATTGATTGCTTAGTCGCTGCTGGGCCGCACCATCAGGATAGGCACATTGACACGCGCCGCCACATATTGAGCAACACTGCCAAAAATCAGTTTCTGCAGGCCAGTGCGCCAGTGCGTCGTCATGGCGATAGCGTCGACAGGGTGATGCTCGATGAACTTCACAATCTCCTCGCCGCGCTCACCAAAGCGCACCTCTAGCACAACTTCGTAGCCTGCCTCGCTCAGCAAGTGGATGTCACCCGCCAGCTCGCTCTGGATTTCGGCGATGGCGCTCTCCCATTCCTGGCTGGCGTAGATCGGGTGAACCGCCAGATTGGCGTCGCGGTCGCTGGCATACATCGTCACTGCACCGTCATAGCCAGTCGGGCGCGGCGGCGCCGGCACGTGACCCGCCGGTGGCGCACCCACGCGCAACAGGATCAGGCGCGTTTGTTCAGGCGGAAAGAATTTGAGCAGGTGGGGATAAATTTCGCGGCAGAATGCTGACCCATCATTGGGCGCCAAAACGGTCTGTTTGGTCATGGCAGAATCTCCTTTGATCAGCCATTTCGTCTATCGATTATTGGCTAAACGTTGTGCACCCCGGTGGAGTGCACGCAATCTTACACAAAGGCGACGGCGATCCGTGCCTGAGGCTTCATTCTACCACACACGCGCACGGGAGGCGCCCTACACTCGTACTGTTTCTGTCAGGACATCCTCACATAAAAAGTGCATCGCCTTTCAGGAAGCCCGACGCCTCCTGAAAGGCGATGCACACACGATGTATCAGAACGCCACGAAGTTGTTAATGAACCGCAACGAACTGCGCCGCCTCGGTGGAGCCGCTGAGCGCTGTGGTTGAAGCGGTGCCGCCGGTGACGGTTAACTGAATTTCGTCAAAGTAGCTGACGCCAACGAAGCTCTGATGCTTGACCGCGCTGAAGCCATATTCCTTCTCCATCGCAAACTCTTTATCCTGGAGTCGCGTGTAGGCCGCCATGCCCTCGTTCTTGTAGGCTTGCGCCAGCTCAAACATGGCGCTGTTCAGCGAATGGAAGCCAGCAAGCGTGACGAACTGGAACTTGTAGCCCAGTTCGCCCAACTGCTCCTGGAAAGTGGCGATGGTCTTCTCATCCAGGTTGCGCCGCCAGTTGAAGGAAGGCGAACAATTGTACGCCAGCATTTTGCCGGGGAACTGCTCATGGATGCCCTGGGCAAACTCGCGCGCTTCGCCGATATCTGGCCGCGACGTTTCGCACCAGATGAGGTCGGCGTACGGAGCATAGGCCAGCCCGCGCGCAATCGCATACTCGACGCCGCCCTTGATGTAGTAGAAGCCTTCAGCAGTGCGGTCGCGGCTGGCAATAAACGGTGCATCCCGGCCATCGATGTCGCTGGTGATGAGCTGCGCTGAATCAGCATCGGTGCGCGCCACCAGCACGGTCGGCACACCCATCACGTCGGCGGCGAGACGAGCCGCCACCAGTTTCTGGATGAACTCCTGCATCGGCACCAGCACCTTGCCGCCCATGTGCCCGCATTTCTTCGCCGAAGCCAACTGATCCTCGAAGTGTACGCCTGCGGCGCCACTTTCGATCATGGCGCGCATCAATTCGTAGGAATTGAGCGTGCCGCCAAAGCCCGACTCCGCATCGGCCACAATCGGCGCCATCCAGTAGCGATCGTGCTGGCCGTTCATGTGCGAAATCTGGTCAGCGCGCTGCAACGCTTTGTTGATGCGCCGCACCAGCGTCGGTACGCTATCGACCGGATAGAGGCTCTGATCGGGATAGGTTTCGCCGGCGGTGTTGTTGTCGCCGGCCACCTGCCACCCGCTCATGTAGATGGCCTTCAACCCGGCTTGCACCATCTGCACGGCCTGGTTGCCTGTGACGGCGCCCAGCGCGCGCACAAATGGCTCGGTGTGAAGTATGCTCCACAACCGTTCAGCGCCCATGCGGGCAATCGTATACTCGACCATGAAGCTGCCGCGCAAGCGCAGCACCTGCTCCGCCGTGTAGGGGCGGGTGATGCCGGCCCAGCGCGGGGCTTTCGTCCACTCCTGCGTCATCTGCGCGGCAAGGTTTTGCTCGTACATGAAGTGCGTTTCTCCTCGTCACAAACGGACACGATACAAATTCGGCTGACAATCTGGACTCACGTTGAGGAGCGCCGTTGCAGGCGGCGCCTGGCTGTCCATATCCTGCAAGATAGGAGTTGCAATGGGGTTGCAGTTGTGTGGAATCAGGCAGTGTCGGTCTAAGCGGTGTCGGTCTAAGCGGTGTCGGTCTAAGCGGTGTCGGTCTAAGCGGTGTCGGTCTAAGCGGTGTCGGTCTAAGCGGTGTCGGTCTAAGCGGTGTCGGTCTAAGCAGTGTCGGTCTGAGCGGTGTCGGTCTAAGCAGTGTCGGTCTGAGCGGTGTCGGTCTCAGTTGCGGCGGAGCTGGCGACCAGGGACACAGCTACGGCTGCCGGCCCGCGGGCGCTTTCCTCGACCGTGAACTCCACCAGGTCGCCGGGGCGTAGTTGACGCTGGCTCACGATTGCACTGCGATGGACGTACAGCTCAGGCTTGCCTGCCCGTACGATAAAGCCGTAGTGCTTGCGGCGATCGTACCACTTGACCATGCCCCGTTCGCGGCCTGGCGCCGGCATCAAGTGACGACAGCCAGGGCAGTGGAGCGGCGTGATCGCACCAGGCTGCTTCTGCTCCTCTTGCGTCCAGAGGAAGGAGACGCCGCAGCGGGCGCAATAGAGTATTTCGTCCTGGTTTACTGGTCTCGCCATGATCAACCACCCTTATCCTCTGGCAGATTTGACATTTCTGCTGTCGCTTGCTACTCTAAGCATAACATGGCGACGTAGCCAAGTGGTAAGGCAGAGGTCTGCAAAACCTCCATCGCCGGTTCAAATCCGGCCGTCGCCTCTCTTTCACCCCCCCAATCAAATCCTTCCCATCGAGAGCAGCATTGATCAGGTGCATCTATCGGCAGGCGGTCCTTGCGGGAGATCAGAGGGCTGTGGCGCTTGACCCGGGCGCGCTCCTGCTCTGAGACACTTCCCACAAAGCAGAGGCGGCATTGGGGGCTACAGTCCCTGCCACATCGCCACCAGCAGCGCCGCACGCCGAGGAATCTCATCTACGAGAATGTGCTCATGGTCGGCGTGGGCGCCGTCGCCGGGGACGCCGAGACCGTCGAGCGTGGGCACGCCGAGCGCGCCGGTGAAGTTGCCATCGCTGCCGCCGCCAGTGCCGCCCTCCGTCAGCTCCATGCCCAGTGCGCGCCCGATTTCGCGCACGCGCTCGAAAAGCGCGGCGGTGGCGCTGCGCTCCAGCGGCGGGCGATTCCAGCCGCCGCTGACGACGACCTGCGCGCCCGGCTGCACCGGTTGCAGCGCCGCCATCGCCTGGGCGATGCGGTCGGCTTCCGCCTGCGTCCACGCCCGCACATCGACCTGCGCCACCGCGCGCGCCGGCACGACGTTGGTGGCTGTGCCGCCTTCGATCACGCCGACGCTCACGGTCGTGCCCGCGTCGCGATCCGCCAGCGCGTGGATCGCCAGAATCTGGTGCGCCATCTCGGCGATGGCGTTGACGCCTTTATACGGATCGACGCCAGCGTGGGCGGCGCGGCCGATGGTCTCCACCGTGAAGGTTCCCGTGCCCTTGCGCGCAGTCTTGAGCGCGCCGCCGGGCAACGGCGACTCCATCACCAGCACGTAGGCGGCGCGCTGCGCCTCCGCCTCGATCAGCGCCCGCGAGGAGCCGCTGCCGATCTCTTCGTCGGAGGTGATCAGCACGGTGACGGGGCGCGGCAGGGAGATGTTCAGATCGTGTACGCCGCGCAGGGCGTATTCGACCAGCGCCAGGCTGCTCTGCATATCGAAGATGCCGGGGCCGTAGGCTTTGCCATCCTCGACGCGGAAGGGGTGCGTCGCCAGCGCGCCGACGGGCCAGACGGTGTCGTAGTGACAGAGCACGAGCGCTGGCGGCGCGGCGGTGTCGCCATGCACGAAATGGGCGCGAACGTGATTGCCGCGCGTGGGCTGTGCGATGATCTCGACCGCAGCGCCGGCGGCGATGAGGCGGGCAGCCAGCAGGTCGGCGAAGGCGTCGAGGCGCGGCTTGTCCTGGCTCGGCGTCTCATGCGTGACGAGTTCACCAATCGTGGCAAGGATGTGAGCCTGGCGTTGGCGGAAGTAATGGGTCAGGTTTGCGGGTGTTATGGCAACCATGTGAAACTTGAGCTGCAGAGTTCGTGTTATCGCCCTGGTGAGCAGTAGTAGAAGTCAGTCATCTGACTTGGGTAGTTCAAGGTCACGGCTATCGGCTGGGCGCAGCAACTGAAAGTCACGCACGGCAGTGATAGCTTCGTCCAGAGACTGGCCCTCCAACCATCGGGAGCGTTCCTCTGTATAGTTGCCAAATCCAGATGTGAACTGATTGAGGAACCGAATCGTGGCGACCATGCCTAACTCGCGATACAGCACCTCAATCGCCTCCTCGGTGATTTCCACCAGCGGGCGAGTATCTGCAATCATCTTTCTAGCACCTCCGCCAACTCCAGGGGTGTTACGATGCGCGTGCGCAACGATGCAATCCGCTTTGCCTTGCGCAGCAAATTGTCATCGCAAGTGCAAAAATAGTCAACGTCGGCTGCCTCTGCACAAGCAAGATGCAAGGCATCCATCGACCTGATACCTCGCTGTTCGAAGACTGCTGCGCGCTCTTCAAGCGCCGCATCTACCTTCACAATTGCAGTTGCTTGCTTCAGCACCTGACGACCGTGTCCACGCCGAAGCGCCAGCGGATTCTGCGCTGCCTCCAGCTCAAGTACAGTTGACGAAATCAGCGCAATGCGGCCAGACTGAACGCTTGCGAGAATTCCCAGAATCGCCTCGGCTTCCAGCCGAAGTCGAATCTGATTCAATGTATCCAGGGGGCGCTGGATGCTACACGTGTCCAGATAGACTTTGAGCATCAGTTACCGCCGCCGCGGGCTCAGATGCGCCTGCCCGTCGGCGTGGTAGCTGGAACGGACGAGCGGGCCGCACTCCATCCACTTGAAGCCACGCGCCTCGCCCTCTTCCTTGAGGCGAGCAAACTCGTCGGGCGTGTAGTAGCGCACGATCGGCAGGTGGAAGCGGCTCGGCTGCAGGTATTGGCCGATGGTCATGATGTCGAGGTCGTGGGCGCGCAGATCGTCCATCACCTGCAAAATTTCGTCCCATGTCTCGCCCAGGCCAACCATGATGCCGGATTTGGTGAGCGCCTCAGGATCCATGCGTTTGGCGCGCTGGAGCAATTCCAGGCTGCGCGTGTACTTCGCCTGCGGGCGCACGGTGCGATAGAGGCGCGGCACGGTCTCGGTGTTATGGTTGAGAATCTCCGGCCTGGCGTCCATCACGACCTGCAACGCCGACCAGTCGCCCTTGAAGTCGGGAATCAGCACCTCGACCGTGCAGTGCGGTGTCAGTTCGTGAATCCAATGCAGGCTTTCAGCAAAGACCCAGGCGCCGCCATCTGGCTGCTCATCGCGGTTGACGCTGGTGAGCACGGCATGGCTCAGCCCCATCTGCTTGATCGACTCGGCCACGCGGCGCGGTTCATCCGGGTCGAGGGCGCTGGGGCGTCCCGTCTTGATCTTGCAGAAGCCGCAGGAGCGCGTGCAGGTGTCGCCCATCAGCAGGAAGGTCGCCGTGCCGCGCCCCCAACACTCGCCGATGTTGGGGCACATCGCCTCTTCGCAGACGGTGTGCAGGCGCTGGCCGCGGAAGAGCGAAGTCAGCTCGCGATACTTCGGACTGTCGGCGGCGCGCACGCGCAGCCATTCCGGACGACGGCCGCGCGTCAAGTTGCTGTTGGTCGGCGGCGCTGGTTCCAGTGTGATTGTGCCAAATTCGTTGGTTGTGGTAGTCATGCGTAACCTTGTCTATTCAATTTGCTGCTCGGATTATCCACAACTCTGGTTCTGGGATAGAGCGACCATCTTCCAACGCCAACTCAAGCCAGCCAGCCATTGCATCCTGGATCATGGCGACGGCATCTGCAGCGCTGTCACCTTCCGTCATGCAGCCAGGCAACTCCGCCGCACGTGCAAACCAGGTCGTAGCATTCTCACGGATCAATTCGATAGTGTATGGCATCGACATATAGCCGTTCATGTTGTTCATCTTCACAAGCCGCCTTCCCAGACTAGCGCAGGTCATCACGTTCGACGCGACGAGGAATCGACAGCAGTATAATCGATCTGGCGATGCTTTTCAGTTTGTTCGCTCACCAAAATCACCGCCGTCGCCATTCCCACATAGAGCCAGAAAAGCACCGTCATGTGCGGATAGGTCATGTTGAACCAGTAGTGGTCGAAGACGCCGCTGACCAGCGCGCCGAGGATGGCGCCGGTGTAGCCGAGCAGCAGCGCCTCCATGCGCACATTCAGCCCGCGCCGCAACGCTCCCAACGCCATCACGAAGAAGCCGATCATCACGGCCACGAACATCGTCAGCCCGATCACGCCCATGTTTTCAGCGATGATCAGGTAGAGCATGCTCACGCCGAGGTAGATGTCCATGTCGGGTGTGCCGGTGAAGCCGACGCCAAAGAGCGGGTAGCGTTCGATCAGGATCAGCGCGTCTTTGTACTCGCCAAAGCGCATCTGCGTCGCCAAATCCTGCCCCGCCAGACCCTCGATCAGGCGCGCCACGTACTCCTGCGTCGCCGGCAACAGCAGAAGCAGCAGCGCGCCGACGATCCCCAACGGGATCAGGCGGCGATACTTGAGCACAGCCAGCAGCGCCATCGACGAAGCCAGACCGAGCAGCGCCGAGCGGCTGTAGGTAAGATAGAGCGCCAGCACCGCCGTCGCCCACATCGCAAAGGTGAACCAGCGCGGGAAGATCGGCTGGCTGGAGACAAGCTGCGGCAGCATCAACGCCGCCACGATGATCATCATGCCACCGAGCACGTTGGGATCGACCGCCGTGCCGATGGCGCGCATCGTGCCGTTGGGGTCATCCTCGATGAAGCGCAGTGCGCCGAAGCCGCCCGGATAGTCGAAGCGCGCCATGCGGTCGAGGATGCCGACAGTGATCTCCTGCGGCAACACGTAAAACAGCACGGCAATCGCCGCCGCGCCCCAGCCTGCCAGCATCACCCAGCGCGTCACCCACACCGCCTCGTCCTCGCTGCGCACGGTGTTGATGACAACAAAAAAGAGCGCAATCCCGATCAGAATCTCCAGGAAGCGGCGCAACAAAAAGCTGTTCGCCGGGCTATGCGAGAGCCCCAGCGCAAAGCTGAAGAGCGCCAGCAACAAGAAGATCATCACCAGCAGCCCAAGCCGCGAGGCGACGAACTCCGCTTGCTGACCGATGATCAGCTTGAAGAGCCAGACAAAAAACAACGCGCCGAGCGCCAGGTCAAGGAAAGTCGGCTTGAAGCCAATCGAAAAGGGTAGACTGGCGAAGGGGATCAAGAAGACGACGCCACACAGCGCCACAAAGCCCCAATGTGTGTCGTTGAGAATCAGCACACCGCCGATGAGCGCAGCCGCGACCACCAGCGCCAACACAGGCCCGGCCACGCCGATGAACAGCGTAATCGCCAGCACCCCACTCGCCAGCACCCCCGCGATCACTGATCGCCGCACCAGCGGATTCGGTGAGAACAGCGCGTCTTGAAAGGTGCGATAGGTATTCTGCAACACAACCACCTCAGCCTGGAAGGATAAGCGATCCCGACAGCGCCAACCATTGTAACCGATCGGCGCCAGGAGCCCGAACGCGCCCGTCAACCACTGCGCGCTACGCGCCAGTAGAGTGACGCGGTTTCGGCGGCGCAGCTTTCCCAGCGGAACCGCGCCGCCTGCGCCGGGCCGCGTTGACGCATCGCACTATTCACGGCAGGTTGGGTCACG
>Ga0272446_1000634_pt1 | contig 53962 bp, 49 predicted proteins | sample YNPCB0061_FD_194587 | JGI IMG/M metagenome (GOLD analysis project Ga0272446, IMG submission 194587) | Hot spring microbial mat communities from Yellowstone National Park, WY, United States - YNP-CB-006-1 | ecosystem: Environmental > Aquatic > Thermal springs > Hot (42-90C) > Sediment | place... | reverse complement strand
TGCGTTAGGATGAGTTCGACGAGTTGGCTATTGGTGGGGTTGTCCTCGATTTGCAGGATGGTGCCGCCGCCCTGCCACGGCTGGACGCCCTGATAGCTCCCTGGCCGGATGCTCGGGCCGATCGACAAAACCGGACTGGCCGGCAATTCGATCCAAAACGTGCAACCTTGGCCGGGTTGACAGTCCGCACCGATTCGGCCGTTCATCGCCTCGATGAGGGTGCGAGCCAGAGCCAATCCCAGGCCGGTTCCTTCGGTGCTGGAGCGTTCCGCGCCGAGGCGTTCAAAGGGGCGAAACAGCAGAGCGATCTGTTCGGGGCGAAGGCCCGGTCCCTCGTCCTGTACTTCCACACGCCAGCCAACCTTTCCCAGGCGACAACGGATCCACACCCGGCCCTGCTCGCGGTTGTACTTGACGGCATTGCTGAGCAAATTGAGCAGGGCTTGGACAAAGCGGCGACGATCGGCCAACACCCAGGCCGACCCCGTGCAGGGTTCGATCTCGATCTGAATTTGTCGGCTGACAGCCAGGGAGCGAGTCATGTCAATGGTTTCCTGGATGGCCTGTGCCAATTCCAGCGGAGCCAATTCCAGGGCGAGGTTGCCGCTCTCCACCCGGCTGAGATCCAACACATCGTTGATCAGGCGCAGCAGATGCCGACCGCCTTTGAGAATCTGCTCGATCGACTCGCGTTGACCCTCTGACAGCGAAGTGATCTCCATCAGTTGGGCAAAGCCGAGTATCGCGTTGAGCGGCGTGCGCAACTCATGACTCATGCGTGATAAGAAGGCACTCTTGGCGAGGTTGGCGGCTTCGGCCTGCTCTTTGGCCCGGGCCAGTTCCTCGGCGTGGCGTTTGCTATCGGTGATGTCGCGGCCGATGCAATAGATCACGTTTTGGCCCTCGGCGCGGATGGCGGCCCAGGAGGTCCAAATCACCTCTCCGCTGCGAGTGATTTTCCGAAATTCACAGGTCACCGGCTGACTCTGGCTGAGCAGCCGGTCCATCGCCTCGATCAGGGTTGTTTTGTCCTGCTCCACTACCCGTTCCATCAGGGGCGTCCCTTGACTCTCGGCTTGGCCGTAGCCTGTGAGCCGTTCGTAGGCGGGGTTGACGTTTCGGCAAATGCCCTGGTAGTCGGCAATGACGATCGGATCGGGCGAGAGTAGGAACAGCTGATCGCGTTCGATTTCGATGCGCTTGCGCTCCAATCCCAGAGCAATCGCATCGGCCACACCTGCCAAGGTCGATAGCGTGACCCCTGTCAAGGGCTTGCGGGAAAACAGGGCCATCACTCCGACGAGCCGACCTTCGACAAGCAAAGGATGTCCAGCAAAGCTGACAATCCCTTGCTGTTTGGCCCAATCGTGGGCGGACAGGCGGGAGTCGTGGAGCAAGTCATTACTCAGGATGGGTAAGCGAGAGGCAGCGATTTTGCCGATTTCATTGTGTCCGACGGCCAGGCGGGCATCGGGACCATCCAGGTGGGTGTACAGACCGGCGCTGGCCTGGAGTTCCAGTTCGCTGCCGTGGGGCGAGAGGGTCCAGATGCGGGCCAATGTCGCGTCGAGATGTTTAACCAAAGCCTCGGCACAGCGTTGCAGCATGGCTGCGTGGCTGGACGCAGTCGTCAGAGCCGCGTTGACTTCCGCACTGAGCGTCGCCAAAGTCACGCGTTGGCGTAGTTCCTCTTCGGAGCGTTTCTTCTCGGTGATGTCCCGTTCGATGGCAATGAAGTTGGTCAGCTTGCCCTGGGCGTCACGAACCGGCTGCACATTCAGATCCAACCAATACGGCCGACCACAGCGATGGTAGTTCAAAATTTCGACATGAAAGCCTTGACCTCGCTGGATACAGCGGCTCATGTATTGAACCGTCTTGCGATCGGTGTTGGGGCCTTGCAACAGATGGCCAGGTTTACGGCCACGACAATCTTCCAGGGTCCAGCCGCTCAAGCGGGTAAAAGCATCGTTGACCCACTCGATGTAGCCCTGGGCATCGGTGATGACCACGAGATTGTCGGTATGGCGAGCCACCAGAGCTAGGCGTCGGGCCTCGGCCTCGCGTTCTTGCAAGGATTGCTGTGTTTGAATTTCGAGCGTGCGATCGATCAACGTGAAGACGACGCCGACGATTTGTTGTTCGCGAGTGATCGGCACTTTGCTAATGCTCAACCACTTTTCCTGCCCCTCGGGCGTGACGACCTTCTGCAGGCGATCTGCAATCGCTTGTCCCGTGCGTAGCACTTCTTGCGTCTCGGCGGCACATTCCGGCAACAGGGAGGCGGCCCCGCTCTGCTCCGGGGAAGCCGCCTCTACACAGGGCATCACGCGTTGGTAGGCTCCTTGGCGAGCACTGCGGTTCTGGGCAACCAGTCGGCCTTGTTCATCGAGCAACCAAACCTGTACGGGGATCGCTTCGAGAATCTGTTGCGGCTCCCAGTGTAACTCCGGCTGCTGCGGCCGCACCGACAGACGATAGGTCAACGCAAGCCCGACCCCGAGGACGGCAAGAAGGCCCAGCAGAGTCCACCACAGCAGGAGGGCAACGAGGGCCAGCGTCAGGACGACCCCGAGCAGCAAGCGTGGAAACGCAGCCGGAGCGAAGGGCGAGTGGTCGCCTGAAGGAGGCGGCGAGGTCATGGCAGGATCCTTGGAAGGCTTCACCGGTGGAAATCCTTGTCACTAGCTAGTCTGGCTTGATTTTGTCGGTTCGTCAATTTTTCGTTTCACACGAGAATTTTGATCCTCAGCAACTTCTGCCTCAATCACTGTAAGGGAAATCCCTACCTAGGGCGGGAAATTATCCCGAAAATCTGACAGCTCTCAGCCTCCAAGCTAGCTGGTTGGTTGTCCCCCTCGATCTTCGAGTTGGTTTGCTCCTGAATACTGGTAGGCTTCTATGAACAGGCTCGACGATTCCGTCAAACAACTTCTGAGCGGCTGGTTGGCAGGCTCGGGACTTAGTCTTCAACAGCTGGATTCCTGGTTCTCCCAACAAGCCATCTCGGGTGAAACCTTCGTTGGTTTCTTGTGTCGTCAGGGGGTCTTTGTCAGCGATGCCCCTCGTGCTCTGAATTTGATGGCCAAGGGCTACCTTGCGAGTTCCTGCAAAAGTTCGGTACTCAGCAACGATTGGGAAGTTCGCCTGCGCGACGCCCTTGGCAGCGACGACCTTGGCAGCGACGCCCTTGGTTTTCATCGGCCTTTGCCCCGCGAGACGGACAGCGAGTTGGAGACACGCACACCGACCGAATCGTTGCACGAAGAGACGGCCAAGCCGACGACGCGAGTGCAACCGATGGAAATGTCGCGTCGCTCTCGAGAAAGTGGTTCGACTTATGGCCCTGCCCGACGCCACCCGTCCGTCTTGCCCTCGGCTGAAACACCACATGACGTCTTGCAAGAAGGCAGCATGCGGCACTTGGCCTCGCCGAGTCCCGTGAGCCAGGGCAGTACACATCGAGCAAGACCGCAAGGCTCGACGGGAAGGTTGGCCAGCCCTTTGCGGGCCAACCAGCCGCGTCCCAGCGGCCCACCGACCCGGGGCATGCAGCTGGGCAAATATCTGCTCACCGAACAGATTGGCAAAGGCACCTCGGGGTTGGTCTTTCGTGCTGTCAACCAGGTCCTCAACCTCTCCGTCGCGGTCAAAGTACTCACTTTGCCCGAAGATGGCAGTGCCGGCAACGCTCTGGATGCTCTGGCCGCTGAAGCGCGTCTGCTGGCCAGTCTAAACCATCCCAACGTGGTGCGGCTGTGGGATTTCGAGGCCGACCCGGTTATGCCCTACATGGTCATGGAATACGTCGATGGCCCTAGCTTGGCCGAACTCATTCGTCAATCGGGACGCCTGGCCGTCGAGCGAGCCATCGATCTGACCTGCCAAACCATTGAAGGACTCGGGGCGGCCTGGAGCCTGGGCATCGTCCATCGCGATGTCAAACCGCACAACATTCTCGTCGGTCGCGATGGACGCCCCAAAATCGCCGACCTCGGCTTGGCTGTCGTTGTCGAGGGCAACACGCAGCAAGCGGCCCATAAAGAACTGGCCGGCACCGCTGCCTACATGTCCCCGGAGCAAGGCTTGCTCTCAGATCTGCCGGTTGATTACCGCAGCGACATCTATTCCCTGGGAGCTACGCTGTATCATTTGCTCACGGGTCGCACGCCGTACTACGGCATGAGCAGTCGAGAGTTGATGCATCAACATGCTCATAGCACTCCCATTCCGCCGCATGAACTGGTGCCCGGATTGACGCCCGCTGTCTCCGAAGTGGTGCTGACGATGATGGCCCGGCACCCGGACGATCGCTACCAGAGTGCCGAGGAGTTGCTTCGCGTCTTGCGGGGATTGATGCACACCGAGCAAGCGGCCCGGAGCGATTCGGGCACCCTTCGCACGCGTGGACCCTTGCCCACGGCCAACCTGACAGCCTCGGGCCATCCCGATCGTTCCAGCACCAGCGGTGCTAGCGGTATCCGCCCCAGTGGTTTTTGGCGTCGACTGTTCACCGGAGGGGCAGAAGCATGATCGCCCTGGATGCTTGCCAACACTACATGGAGGCGTGGCTACGCGATTTCTCGTTTCAGCCGCAGACCTTGCCCGCGGAGTTGGCCCAGGCTCAAGCGGCACACCTAAGCTTGCAAGCTTTTTGCTGGCAAAATGCGTTGGCTGAGGTGCGGCTCGTCCGCATCCGCGGCAAAGCAGCCAGCATTTTGAATTGTTTGATTTTTCCGCACTGCCCCCAGCGCAGCCCGGTTTTTGTTGCCGAGTTGCTCGCCACGGGGGGCCAACTGCGACTGGCTTTTGTCGATGTGCAAACCCCCGGGATGTTGGACACGCGGCCGATTCTGCAGCAGACGGCACGGCTGGCCCAGCGTCATGCCGCGATGAATCATCCCGAGCCGGCCCCGCGATGGGCCATGACCTATTCCAGCGGTTCACCGCTTTACCTTCGACCTACGACGCAGAGAGAGCTTCCCATGACCGATTTATACAGCGATTATCTGCGGGTTTGGAGCGAGTTCGCCCAGCCCCAACCGCCTTGCTCTTCGCCTGAGTTACAGGCTTTTAAGGATCATCACCTAAATGAATCGCCCGTCTCGGAATATCTTTCACGTGTTTTTGGCAGTAGCTGGGCGTCGCGTTTCCTCATCGAATTCCTCTACCGTTGAGACCTTCCATGACCTTAGCGATTCGTCTTCAAAACGCCCTCCGCGATCTGCACACGCAGATCGAACAACTCCCCCTCGCTCAGGCCATGGCCAACGGCACCATCGGTCGCGAGGAATATGGCCGATTGCTCTCGCAGTTGCGCTATGTTCATCGCGCGTTGGAAGCTGTTCTACCCGAGCGAAAAGAATTCGAGTCGATTTATCAGCCGTCGATGGCTCGGGCGAGTGACTTGTTGACCGATTTAGCCGCGCTGGGCCTGCTGGGGGCCGCCCAACGGGTGTTACCCCAGACACGCGTTTTTGCCGAGGAAATCTCCGGCCCCTGGGCGCGGAGTCCGGCGTCGCTGCTGGGTTGCCTGTATGTGCTAGAAGGCTCGCGCATGGGCAGCATGGTACTGGCCCCGCGGCTAGCCAAAGCGTTGGGCGTACCCCAGCGGCTGGGCCACGGCTTGGATTACCACATTCGCGATCTAGAACAGCGGCCCTTGTTGTGGCGGCAGTTCAAAACAACGCTGCAAGCCTTGCCTTTTGCCGACGATCAGGCCGACATCGTCCTGGATGCCGCCCAACGCACCATGGCTCACCTGTATGCCATTTACGAGGCAGCGGCCGACGGAAAAGCAACGGACCGATCGCCCCGAAGAGGAGAAGTATTGGTGTGAAAACATTAACCTTAGAGCCAATCAACGAAACCGTTGAAGTGGTCACGCGTAGCGCTCTGTTGGAGGGGTTGCTCTCCAAACAGCTCAAGGTCATGACGGCTTGTGGCGGCAAGGGGTTATGTGCCACCTGCCATGTGCATGTGGAAAAAGGCCACGAAAGCCTCACTCCCATGAGCGACCGCGAAAAACGCACGCTGGGTTTTATCACCAGTTGCGATAGCCGCAGTCGCTTGGCCTGCCAGGCCCGGGTGCTGGGCGAGGGCGTCGTCGTGCAACTGCCCGAGGGCATGTACATCGAGCGAGCCGAGGATCTTTACAGCCTCTTGGGCAAACGCGCCGAGACCAACATCCTGCATCCGATAAACGGCTCGGTTCTCATCGCCAAGGGCAAAATCATCACCCGTGGCCGGCTCGATGAACTCAAAAACCTGCAAGTGGAAGTGTCGGCCATCAAAGCCAGCGAGGTTTAAATTTTCTGTTAGATGGAGAAAGAAAACATGAGCATTCTTAGTTCCCGTCCTACTGCCACGGCTCGTCAGGCGGTTCAAGATCCGCAACTGGCGGAATTTCGCAAATGGCTTCGCAGCGAAGGTGTGGCCGACGACCAGATTCGCGACCGCGTGCGCATCGTCCAGGGGGTGCAACCCTACCTGCACAACCACTACTACGACGAGCGCTTCTTTGTACGGGATCGCGATCGCGGCACCATCAAAAACGTGTACGGCCAGCGCATCTTGTACGTCACCGAGGAGTTTGTCACCGGCCTGCTCGCCGGTCTGGAAGAAGAGGTCGGCGATGCTGCTGGCGAGATCATGTATCGCTGCGGCTATCACTGGGGACTTCAAGACATGAAGAACTTCACCGCTCGCGCTCAAGCGGAATATGAAGTTCAGTTCAACAAGCTCTGGATGGGCATGATGCTCGAGAGTTGGTGGTGGCCTTTGCAAATCGAAGGCTGGGGCAGCTGGCGATTTGACTTTCGTCAGGGCAAGCAGGGGCTGATCTTCATCGATCTGTTCGAGTCCGCCGTCGCCAAGACGATTGGCAACGTCGGCAAGGTCATGTGCTATTTCTACGCCGGGCTGTTCGCGGCTGTGTTCACCGTACTGAGCAAGCGGGAACTTTCGTGCATCGAGATTCAATGTTACTCGATGGGTGAAGACTACTGCAAGTTTCTCGTGGCCACCAACAAGCGAGTGAACGCGGCGGCGTTCTGGCGCAATGAGGGAGCGACCAGCAAAGACATCATGTCCAAGGTGAGCGAGGTGGTCTGAACATGAGTAATACCCTCAAGGCGATTCCCGAACTCGAACGGATCAGCAACCTTCTTGGGGCCATCCGCAGTTCCGGCTCGGGTTCGCGTAGCACAGCCCAGGCCGTGGCTCCCTCGGCTTCGATGCAAGCCAAGAAAGCAAGCCCCCGCAAGGCGTTGCGGACGGCCGATGGGCTGCCTTTGCGTTCCCAAGAAGTGGGCAGTTTTTTGCTCGGCCTGAACTGGAGCAACGACCCGGCTCGCTATCCCTCGCCCTTGATTGACGCACGCGGCAACGTGCGGATCTTGCGCGGGTCGTTGCCCGTGAACACCTACTTCGGCTTGGTCAACTGGAGCAACCAGCCCGAGCCTCCCGCTTGGCCCATCCGTGAAGGGGCGGCCGTCGATGTCGGACTACAAGCCTCGGTGGAGTCAGTGTTTTCCGGCTTCAGCTGGGGAGAATAAATCACTCTCGCCTTACAAGATTTGGAGACTGTTACCAGATTTGGAGACTGCAAACATGAATCGTCGCATCAAGCAAATCATCAATGGTAGTGACTCGCGTTTTTTGACCAAGGAAGAAATGCGCGAGATCCTCAACTACACCAACTCCTTGCCTGCCCGGTTCAAGGCGGCGACACAGGCCGAACAGCTGGAAGCCGAGATCATCCGCTGGGTGATCGACCAACTCAAGCCGCGCTACCCCAACATGGAGAAATTTCACCTACGCGGTTGGGAGCGAGGCTATCGCGACGTGCAATTGACCTTCCGCTACATGGTGCAGGCGATGATTGTGGACGATGTCAAGGTGCTCGAGGACAAGCTGCTGTTTTGGTTGCGGACGATGTTGGCGGGCGTTGATCTCACGCCGCAATTTGTGCGCGACACGTATGAATTGCTCACCGAGAGTTGCGAGGCCCGGTTGTCAACCGAATCCTTCGAGTTGCTCAGGCCATTTCTGCACCGCACCACCGAGGTGCTGTCCGACATCCCCGAACCAGCCGTGGCCAGCGTCTAAGGAGCAGCCCTCATGGAAAGTGTTTATGTCGAAGATGCTTTGTCGTTTTGCAATTATTACAACGACGACTATCTGGAAACCAATACGCGCACCGGCGTGACCACCAATCGCGCCGGCACCCGGTTGCTGGCCCTGAGCAGCGATTTCCTCCTGGGGTTGCATCAAGCCCTGGCTATGGAATGCGGCGAGGCGGCGGCTACCGTTTTTCGTACCTGCGGTCGCACCTGGGGCCGACAGTTTGCGGTCAAGTTCGAGCAAGAACTGACGCAGTTTTACGGTCGGCCGATGCGTGAGTTTCCGGTGGCTCTGTTCGAGGCTTGCCTGAAGCAAGCATTCAGCCGTCATGGCTGGGGACGGGTCGAGATCGACTACACCTACCACGAGCATGGCTTGATGGTCGTCGATCTGCCCGACTGCATCTATGCCGATCTGCTGGGCAAGCAGGCTCCTGAGGGCGATCCGCTCATGGCGGGGCTGTTGGCTGGGCTGTTTTCGCATCTGTCGGGCCAAACCCTCGATGCCTTGCAAACCCTCAGCAAGGCCAAAGGCGACGGCCACAACCGCTTTATCCTGACGTTGCCCGCACGGGTGCAGAAAGCGGAACGCCTGCTGGACCAAGGCAAAAAACACGACGAGATCCTTCTCGCTCTGGAACGGGATTACAGCACGAGTAACGGATGAGCACTGCCGATGGTTCGTGGATAACCGGCGAGATGCGGCTTTCGCCGGCCGACCAAGCCAAGCTGCGTGAGCAGATGGCCCAGGATCTTGGACCTCGCTACAGGGTGCGTGCGTTCCTGGGCCAGGGAGCGTTTGCGACGGTGTGGCAAGCCGACGATCCCGAAGGACCAATCGCTATCAAGCGCTTTCACACCGTTAACATGAAGCCGCGTACCTTCTATCGGGAGTTGAACGTCCTGTTGCGACTGAAGCATCCGCACATCGTGCGGGCGATCAATCTGCTAGAGGCTGATTCCGGTGTGCGTTACTTGATGATGGAATATTGCCCGGGCGGGACGCTGCGCCCCATCCTCTCCCAGGCACGCCGCGCGGGCACGGGCTTGCCCCTGCAAGAAGTTTCGCGCCTGGGCTACCAACTGGGTAGCGCCTTGCAAGCGGCTCATGGCTTGGGTATCGTCCATCGCGATCTGAAGCCGGAGAACATCCTCTTTACAGCCAAGCCGCACCCCGGACGCTCGCTGCCGACTGTGAAGTTAGCCGATTTTGGACTAGCTCGGCTAACGAGTGCAACGCGTGTGAGCGGTGTTTTGGCGGGGTTATCGGGATCGCCCGCGTACATGGCTCCCGAGATGTTCCTGAATCAAGCCGTGCCAGCCAGCGATTGGTACTCGCTGGGAGTCGTGCTGTTTGAGGCGGCCACGGGTCAGTTGCCGTTTCTGGGCACGGTAGAAGAGTTGGCGCGATGTCACCTGAGGGAGCGACCGCCACTCGATGTCCTGAGTAGGGAGTGGAAAGAACTGATTTCCCCCCTGTTGCGAAAAGAACCAGCCGAACGTCCCGCCCCTGAGGCGTGGTTAAGCCAGCTAAGCACTTTATTTCCGGAGCCTGCCGTGAAGCAACTATCGCGTGAAGATCGCCTTGCCCTGGAACGCGATCTTTCTCGTTTGGACCCGATCTTGGCCGCTTTGACGGCCTTACGTCAGGGACGCAAGCCACGCCCGACGGATGCGGATTTGTTACACCACTACGGATTTACTGCACACGCAACTCATCCCACGATGAATCGCGTGATGGATTGGAACAAGGATGATTCGGCCCAGGGCGATCCGATGCCCCTGCAAGAGCAACCACAAACCATTCTCCCCGTAATCTCGGTTGCCGAAGAAGGAGCGACCGTGGAATCGATCCTGGGGCAATTTGATTGGAGATAACGATGACCACCCCTGTCTTAGCCGTCGCCGGTCACAAAGGGGGCACGGGGCGGACAACAACAACTTTGGCTTTGGGAATGATATACGCAGCAGCGGGGCTGCGGGTCGGGTTGATCGATGCCGACCCAACGCGTGCCTTGAGTTTGCTTGTGCCCCAGGACGAGCCGAACCTTCAGCTCACAACAACCAATGGGGATGCAGATGGTTTTGGACTGATTCTGATGGATTGCCCGCCGCTGCACGATGCAACTTCCCTGACCTGTTTGGAACGGGCCACGGGGGTGTTGCTGACCAGTGCGGCAGACCTTGTCTCGTTGCGCACGTTGGGTCTGGCCTCCAAACTGTTGACGCTGGCGTTGCAACGTCGCCGCCAACTGGAGTTTCACGGGCTGTTGCTCACGCAATACGAGGAAAGCGACCCCGTGCAACGCTTTCTCGCTGAGCAGATGCGCCGCACGGATGGCGATCTGTTTATAAACGTCGAAATCCCTGAGGATGCCGCCTTGCGTTTCTGGCCGGAGCAAACCAGCGAGCCACTCCCCGAAGGACCGGCCCGCGACGCCTATTTACAACTCGCCGAGGAGTTGGCCGAGCGCTTAGAGCTGCTATCCCGGATCAGCAACTAATCTACAGAGGTGTTTTCTTTCGAGGTTTACTGATGCGTTCCTTGCTCATTCTGGGGCAAAAAGGCGGCGTGGGCAAAACCACCACCGCCCTCAATCTTGCTACCTTGGCCGCCGAATCCGGTCGGGTGTTGTTGATCGATCTCGACCCGGCCGGACCGATCGGGGCGATGTTGGCCCAGACAGCCGATCGGGGCGTCGACCAGCAACTAGTCGACTGGAATGGACGCTTCTGGTGCGATGCTCTGCCGGGCGTCGATGTATTCTGGCCCCAGTCAAGCAGCGAGAGCAGCGATGCCACCGCGATGCGTCTAGCTGGCCTGAGTCGTGCTAGCCTGATGCAGCAGCGGTACTCTCTGCTGCTGGTTGATGGGCCTAGCCTCCGGGGCAACAACACTTCGTTGTTGGCTGGTTGCGAGGAAGCCCTGCTCGTCACCCGCTTGGAGCGTTTAGCCCTGCGGACCTTGCCGGAATTGTTGCACGCCATCCAGCGCGAGCGAGACGAACGGCCGGAGTTTCAGTTTCATGGCATGCTCTTGACCTTGCCGCGGGGTTTGCGTGCCCACAGTCCCGAAGTCGAACAGTTTCGCCGCTCCCTGGAAGGTCATGTCTTGCCGGTGGCAATCGAACAGGATGCGACCTGGCGAAACGCCTGTTTGCATGGGGTCGTCGGCGTGCCTGGTAGCAGCAACCAACGGGCCTACAACCTTGTGGCGCAAACGCTGCAACTGGTGGCACCGGCCCCAGTGTTGCAGCCGGTGTTGCAACGGTTGGCATCTGGTAGCTCGGGCGGGTGGTGGCTGCTGCTGAGCCTGATCGGCGTGGGCTTGGGAATTGCCGCAGGCGCGGCGCTGGGCTGGTATCTGGGTTAAAGGGAGTCCGACGCAAGGGCCTCGTGGACCGCTTGACGGACCTCGGGGTCGGCATCTTGATGCAGGGCGGCCAGCTTGTCCCGAACCATCTCCCGTTGTTCACATCGTGAAAGCAAACGGACCGCTGCAACGCGAATGCGTGGATGCGTATGCTGCAACGCCTCTAGTAAACGGGGTAAAGCACGTCGGCCGAGCCGTTTCAACGAAGCCGCCGCGATGGCTCGCAGACGATCATCCTCGCTGCGGAGCGTTTCGATGAGCGGATCAATCGCCATGGGGGCCGCGATCTCTCCCAGCGCGGCGGCGGCATGGCGACGGACCGCCGGGCAGCTGTCGTTTTGCAGGCAGTGGATCAGAGCGGCCACTGCTGCTCGTGCGTCGCGGCCGATTTCCCCCAGAGCCAAACAAACCCGACGACGCAACAAATCATCGGGATGCTTTAACGCTTGGATCAAGGCGGGTACACTGCTTCTTGATTCGGGAGCTAGCTCCGCCAAGACACTGGCAGCCGATTGACGCACGGCCGCATGGGGATCTTGGAGCAAAGCAGTGACCCGAGCCAGCAAAGTGGGGTGAGACAGTCCACTGACAGCGACATAACTGAGTACCTTCAGGCGACGCTCAGGTTGAGGACTGTTGAGGTCGTCCAGAGAAGGTTCCGGGTTAGGAACCGCATCCTTCAAAGGTGGCCCTCCACGATGAAACGGCACTATGGAATGTAGCAGATCGCCGCGGCAATTAGAAGAGAGTGCTGGTAGAAGAAGAGAGGGGCGGCATTTGCAATACGGATTGAACGGCTTGCCAAAGTTCCCGCATGCGGAACGGTTTGCGTAGCAGGCTGATTTTTTGCCCCTGCAGTTCGAGAGCGGGGATCGGCTCGGCCTGACCGGTGCAAAGCAAGATCGGTACGTCACCCAGACGTTCGCGCAGCTTGCGAAAATTGCTCACGGGATCTTCTCGGGGCATCAACAGGTCCAGAATCACCAGATCCGGCTTGTTGGCGGAGCTGGGATCCTTGCTCAGGTAGCTCTGCACCGAGGTATGACACTCGACGTAATGGCCGGCAATCTCCAACACGCGACGCACGACATCCAGCACCGCCTGTTCATCATCGATGACGAGGATGGTATGACTGATCTGGAGATCGGGTTCGGACAGGGGAGCAGCGACCGGTTTACCGGCTGGCAGCGGACCGGGCATTTGCCAACGCGGCAGATAAAGATGAGCCGTGGTACCCCGGCCCGGTTCGCTCTCGAGTAGTAGGTAGCCCTGGTGTCCCTGAACGATGCCAAAAACCATCGATAAGCCCAGACCGGTGCCCTGACCGACCTCTTTGGTGGTGAAAAACGGGTCCAACGCCTGAGACAGCACCTCCGTGGTCATGCCGATTCCTCGATCGGTGACACGAATCACCGCGTAATCTCCTGGCGGTACGGGGCCGGGAAAACCGCTACGCGGCTGTGTAAGAACTTCGTGTTCGATGAGAAATTCAACCGCGACCTCGCTGGGAGGCAGAGGTTGGCGGCGTTGCAGGATGGCGTCGCGGGCATTGAGTCCCAGGTTCAGCAAGGCCTGTTGCAACTGATTGGCATCGGCTTCGACGACCAAGGGCTGGGTGGGCTGGGCGGCAGGTTTGAATTTCACCTCTTGATGCATGCTGCGACGCACCAGTTCGACCGTGTTGGCGACCACCTCGCTCAGGAGCGTCGGTTGCCGGGTCAGGGCTGGCTTGCGGGCAAAGGCTAAGAGTTGTCGCGTCAGGCCGGCAGCTCGTTCCGACAGATCAACGATATTGCGAAAAAAATCCCGTAGCTCAGGGCTGAGATTCGGTTCTCGCAACCCCAGCGAGGCGTAGCCATTAATCCCCGCCAAAAGGTTATTAAACTCGTGGGCAACCCCTCCGGCCAGGGTGCCGATCGACTGCATTTTTTGCGCCTGCAGGAGCTGCTTCTCCAGTTGCCGATGCTGCGTCAGGTCGCGATAGATGGCCACAAAATGCGTGGGATGGCCTTGAGCACCCAAGATGGGGGAGATGGTCAGCGATTCGGTGTAGGTGGTACCATCCTTGCGGCGGTTGACGATTTCGCCCTGCCAACTCTGCCCGTGGGTGATGGTTTGCCACATCCGCGCGTAAAAATCAGGCGAGTGCTGACCACTCTGAAACAGCCGCGGCGAAGCTCCTAGAAGTTGCTCGCGACTGTAGCCGGTCTGACGTACCAAGGCTTGGTTGACGTTGACAATGTTGCCTTGGCGGTCGGTGATGAGGATGCCATCTCGCGTGGATTCGAGAGCTTGCACGAGCAGCCGGTTCATCTGCTCCAGGCGGTAACGACGGATCGACTCAGCAACACGTTTGGGCAACTCCTGCAAGAAGTGCAAAGCCGCGTCCTTGACCACATAATCCAACGCGCCCGCTTGCAAGACACGCGTGGCGAGCTGCTCATCGCCGTGGGCGGTAATCATCAGCACAGGAACAAAAATGGATTCCTGTTGCAGTCGTTGTAAAAGCTCGACCCCGTTGAGATCCTCCAGCAGATAATCGAGAATCACCAAATCGAACGAACTCTGCCCCAGCACAAACAAGGCATCGGCCGCGGTCCGACAGCAAACTACCTCGTGGGAGGCCCGCTCCAAAACATGACGGATCAGTAAGGCAATGTCCTCGCGATCCTCAATCACAAATAGCCGAAAGCGTTCGCTGTGTTCGCTCATAGTTCCTCAGTAGGAGCAAAGGCGACTGCTACACGGGTATCTCCTGGGACGGATTCGATCTGCAGACTCCCTCTCCAACGCTGTAGGATCTGCCGGATGAGGAAAAAACCGAAGCCGCCCCCCAAGGAATGAAATCGTCGTCCAGGTTGAAACGGCTGCCATAGGATAGCCCCTTCTTTCTGACTAAAGCCGATTCCATTATCACGCACACCTAGAACACACCGACCGGATTCTTCCCCAAGCTGGACCAGCACCTGACCCGCCGAACCCGCAGCAGCGATGGCTTGTTGGGCATTGCGAAGAAGTTCAAGGGTCAGCCGGCGAAACCAGTGTTCAGAAACACGGAGATTTTTCACGGTGACAGAACTACTATATTTGATATCGGGCCTCGCAGACAAAGCGGACATTTGCAAGAGTGTTTCTTGTATCACTGCTTCGACCGACCAGACCGGACCATACGCGGGTGTCCGCAAGAAACGCCCTAGCTCGGCAAGCTGACGCGTCTGCTGGTCGGTTTCGCGCAGCCGATCGGCTAGACGCTTCAACAACAACTGATTGCTTTCGGAGAATTCCGTCGCCGTCTCTCCGAGCATCCGCGCCAACCCCTGAGCCGCCACCAGTTCGTTGAGCAACTCATGGCCAAGAAACGCTTGATATAAAGCCAAGAGATCGGCCTGAGAGGAGTTTTCGTGAAAATGCCACGATTGTTTCATTGCACCCTATGGGGTTAGGACAATTGCCAACGGGGTGTAAGATCAACCCGAGTTGAGCAAGTTCCAGAGAGTTAGCGGATCGATTCGGCTTGATCTGAAACAGACCAGTGAATTACAGTGGTTTTATCTTAGTGGCAGGAGTGCTGTCGATGCAATGGTTGACCTGGGCTTTGGGTTTGCTCCGCGAGATCAACGAGCAATTGGTGGTTTTAGCCAACGACAACCCCGTGCTGTTTTACGTGGTGATCTTTACGATCATCTTCGCCGAGACAGGCCTGATCGTTGCCCCGTTTCTCCCGGGCGATTCGCTCCTGTTTGCCGTCGGGGCCATCCTCGCGGTTTCGACAGAGTTGTCGCTGCCCTTGACGCTCGTGTTGCTGAGCGTGGCAGCGGTGTTGGGTGATGCGGTGAACTATGCCGTCGGAGCTTGGACGGGGCCTAAAGTCTTCCGCGCTGAACGCACTTGGCTCTTCAAGCGGGATCACTTGCTCAAGGCCCAGAGCTTCTACGAACGCTACGGAGCCAAAACGATTATCCTCGCTCGCTTCGTGCCGATCGTGCGTACCTTCGCCCCCTTCGTCGCCGGCATCGCTCGCATGCACTATCCGCGTTTTGCCTTTTACAACGTAAGCGGCGGCGTGTTTTGGGTACTCAGTTGCACCCTGGCGGGCTACTGGTTTGGCGGCTGGGAGATTGTCAAGAAACACTTTGAACTCGTGGTGGTCGCGATCGTGCTGATCAGCGTGTTGCCGATGGTCCTGGAGTTGCTGTTGGGAACTAGGCCGGCCAAACCACTGGAAAGCACCGGCCTTCTGCCCTCGACCCAAGCCAACAGCGAAGCAGCCTAGCCTGGGCGAACCAGGGGTACGCGACCTGAGCTAGGAGAGTTCCCTCACGAAACAGCCGGCTCGGACAACAGACTCATCAGACGGTCGCGGGCCATCACCAGCAAGTCGGGTGGCGTGGGCCATTGCTCCAGAACGAGATTGCCCTCGAAACCACGCTGCCTGAGTTGCTTCATCAAGGTGGAAATGCCCAACGGCTCGCTAGCAGCGGGTCCCGTGAACAGGACCAGATGACTATCTCGGTCGCCGTGATTCTCATGTAAGTGGGCGTGGATGATCGGCACTTCAGGCGACAGGCGATTCAAATATGCTAGATAGTCGTTGTGTGTGCCATTGTACAGATTGGCATGGCCGATATCCAAACACATGCCAACAGCAGGCCCGTTGCGACTGGCACGCGGCAGATGGGTAAACAGGCGGTTGAACTCCTCCGGGGCGACGTGGGGCAAATTTTCGATCGCCAACCGTACCCCCACAATGCTACAGCGCTGCAAGAAACGTGTGACGGCAGCGGCGTATTCCTCGCAACGGCGTGGCTCGCTGAAATGCACCACCAGCAGCCCCGCTCCCAGATCAACGGCAAAACGCAACGCCTCGTCTAGTTCGCGTTCGGCTCCGGGGCGTAGCGGTTCGGCACTGTGCGGGGCATGCACCGACAAGCGGATGCCCGCGTCACGGGCACGGTCCCGATACGCCAAGCGACGTGTGGCATCGATGTCGGCCATGGTCCAGCCCGCGCCGTCGGCTCGTTTGTCGGGATACCACTCGAACGCCTCAAATCCCTGTGCCAGTGCAAAGTCAAATGGTTGTTCGAGGGGTACAGCGGAATAAGCACTTTGGTTGCCGATGTAAAACGCGGGCATGGTCCGACTCACTTCGGGCAGGCATCCAGGGCGGCAGTGAGAGCCTGGACGTAATTGTCACGGATGGCAAGCAAAATCTCACGCTGTCGCTGTGGATTTTCCGAAAGGGCTTCGCTAATGTTGCGAGTCAGATCTGCTAGCACCACCCCCCACGTTCCGGGATCGTCGGCGAAAAGAGTCGGGTCCAGGGTACAGTGTAGTTGCTCTTGATGGTAGGTAAGGCGAACGAGGTCGATACCCCCCTCGTGGTCGTGATGGCAATGTTCACCGTGGACATGCTCGCTCATAATAAGCCTCGGCTGGGGTGAGTTGGAAGGAGAAAGCCCCTCTTCACGTTAACAATCCAACCCTACAACGACTACCCGGGTTCATCCCTGACGGCTTCGCCCCTGGGTTGCTCGCCCTGGCCGAAGCTCCCCGTAGCCGCTCGGCTCGGCGACGCACCGGAGCAAGCAGCCGTACCCGGGGCCAGCGACACACCCTTGGCGACAGGCTAGGGCTTTTTCTCCACGACTAATTCATTGACCACTTCCCGCACACCGGGCGTCATGCGGATCATGGCCTCGGCCACTCGCTTCTCGCGGTCGTTGGCCACCCGGCCACGCAGGATGATCGCTTCGCCTTGAGCGAGAACCTGAATTTGGCTTCCAGAGCGTAGCAGGCTCGAATCGGCTAAGGTGCTTTGCAGATCGGGCCGCAGGGTTTGCAGCGTTGGGCGAGCGGGGAGATCAAAGGCTGGCTCGGTGAAATATTGCGGAGCGCGGCGAATGCCAACGGTACTGGCCCCGACGATGCCGCCCTGTTGACCGAGCAGGCCGGGTTGTCCCACGCCGGCGAGGCCCCCCAAGTTGCCGCCTAAGGCCCCCAGTCCACCGAGGTTGCCGCCTAGGGCACGGTTCCCTGCCACCCCGCCGACTCCGCCGAGGCCTCCGACGCCACCCACGCCGCGGTTCAATCCAGCGGTCGCCCCCAGGGCACCGGCTCCGGTGGTAGTGCCTAGCCCACCGCCCAAACCGCCCCCGAACCCTCCTGCTGCTCCCAAGCCGACGTTGTACACCGGTTGGCCAAACACCAGATTGCGGTAGTCGGTGATGACTGGCTGGCCGATGGTGCCCGAGGTGGCCGTGGCGCTGTTGTTCGAAATCGAGCGAACGCCCAGAGCGATGGGATTGGCGAAATGCTGGCCTAGAAAGGAGGTAGCGCCGACTTGACTGGTTCCGCCCGCGACGCCGGCCCCGCCGACCCCGCCCCGGCCGCCAGCGAGTCCGGTCAGACCTCCCGCACCACCGCCAGCGAAGCCCCCACCGCCAGCGAAGCCGCCCCCACCGCCGGTGAAGCCTCCGCCGCCGGTGAAGCCTCCGCCGCCGGTGAAGCCTCCGCCGCCGGTCAAGCCGCCACCGGTGCCACCAAAAATCCCACCGCCTCCTCCACCCGTGAGGCCACCTCCGCCGCCGCCCGTGAGGCCGCCCGTTTGCGCCTGACAAACCCCGAAACTGAGCATGAGACCCAGCACTGCGATCAACAGCCGTTGCATCTTCTGTCCTCCCGTGGCTCGCCGCCGGAGCGGCTATTTGTTATTGTAACCCCGGCGCTGCTCCGGGAGTATCCGTCATGCCAGCACTCTATGTGGCACCGTTTGCTAGTGAGGTCACGCCACCGCTGGGGCATCCGCTGTGTGGCGGGTGGATCGAACCGGTACGAGCGGTGGACGATCCCTTGCGTGCCCTGGGCTTGGTGCTGTTGGGCAACGAGGCCCCGGTGGTGCTGTGTGCCGTCGATTGGTGCGGCATCCGCAACGAGGCGCATCGGGCCTGGCGTGAGGCGCTGGCCGGAGCGGCCCATACGACGGCAGAGCGAGTGGCGGTGCAGAGCGTGCATCCGCACAACGCCCCGTTTGTCGATTCGGTCGCCCAGAAATACATCGACGCACACGGGGGTTCGCCTGCAAACCTGGATTTGCAGTTTTTTTCGCGCTGTCTTGACCAGGTTGCCCAGGCGATCCAAAATGCCCTGAAACAACCGCTTCGCTTCGATGCGATTAGCATTGGCCGCGCTACCGTCGATCGTGTCGCCTCCAATCGTCGGGTTCTAGGCAAGGACGGCAAAGTGCGTTACACCCGCACCAGTGCCACCCGCGACCCCGAAGCCCGAGCCGCTCCCGAGGGGCTGATCGACCCTTATCTGCGTACCCTCGGTTTTTGGCACGGCGATCGGCCGCTCCTGGCCCTGCACTACTACGCTACTCATCCGATGAGCTATTACGGCGATGGAAGGGTTACTTCGGATTTCTGCGGCTTAGCCCGTGATGAACAGGCTAGGGCGTCGCGGCTGGCGCAAATCTACTTCACCGGCTGCGCAGGGAATATCACGGCAGGAAAATATAATGATGGAGCCAAGGCCAATCGAGTCGTGCTGCGGGATCGGATGGGGATGGCCATGCGGGCTGCCTGGCGAGCGTCGCGGCGGTCGGCGGTTCAGGAGTGGAAGTGGCGGGTCGAACCGCTGCAACTGCAAGCTCGGCGCGAGGCGGCTTTTCGCCGCGACACCAGCCTGAAGGTACTGAAAGATCCCAAAGCCAGCCCGGCGGCACGCGGCAATGCGGCCTTTCAACTGGCCTGGCTCGACCGCATCGACAAACCGATTGACCTTACTTGTCTGGAGATCGGCCCCGCTAGCCTTGTCCATCTGCCCGGCGAGCCGTTTGTCGAGTACCAACTTGCGGCTCAGGCGTTGCGGCCGGATCGCTTCGTGTGCGTGGCGGGCTACGGCGATGGGGGACCGGGCTATCTGCTCACGGATGTGGCCTATGTGGAGGGCGGCTACGAGCCGACGGTGGCCCTGGCCGCCCCCTGTGAGAAGACGCTCAAGACGGCGTTACAGCGACTTCTGGGCAAGGGGCAGGCACCGGCCGGGGCAGCGGTTCAGCCTGCGGCCGACCGCGCGGGAAGCACCACGCGACACACCCACGCAGCCACTCGGGATTGACGAAGCTGCTGGCCATCAGGATCATCAAAAAGCTAAACGAATGCAGCCCCATAGTGAGCGAGATGCCCGTGTGTAACAGGTATGCTCCCAGCACCAGCACTACTCGCCAGCCGCGATACCACACCAGAAACAGAAAACTGATCTCCAACAACAGCGTGAACAACGCCCCCCCCGAGTGGAACAACTCCCATATCAGTCGGTTTTCCGTCAGCAGCCGCAGAAACGCCGTGTAGCCCGGAAACCGCTCGGGGGTGAATTCATAGTTCGAGAGCGTCTGCCAAATGGCAGTCCCATTCCACCACGAGGGGCCTTGCAGTTTGCTGATGCCCGAGGCGAGGTAGATGAAGGCAAAATGGACCTGAATCAGCCGCAGGCCCACGCCGGCCAACACCGAAGTTTGCCCCCCTAAGGGTTCCAACCCCAACCTTCGCCGCTGCCGATTGGCCAACCAGTTGTCCAGCGACAGGGCCGACCCGCTCGGGCCGATGCTCAGGTAGAGCAGCAGCAGGGCCATCATGGTATCCATGCCAAACAGCGCCGACGAGACGCGATGGATGTACGACAACGCCACCACCCAGGCCAACACACTCGTTAGCCGCGTCCACAAGCCAATCGTAAAGAGAAACACCGCAATCAGGCTCAGGCCGTGGACAACTGCCATTTCTTCTAGCGATTGCGTGTGGAAAAAGGGCGAAAACTGCGCCAGCCCCTGCGAATAGGCATAGCCCGGCCACATGCCCCAGCGGGCCGCATACGGCAGCACGTCTGGACCCTGATTGAGGTGGGGTTGATAGACGATCCCTTGCCGGTCATCCGGGCCGATCGGATCCCAACTGGGCAACGGTGGCATGAGCGGCATTTCCTGGCGAATCAGGTTGGCCGTCTTCTGATCGATCCACGCCTCGGGGCCGTACAGTACCGGCAGTAGCGGGCCCGTGGCCGTCAACACCCACAAGAGAACAAAGCCGGTGCCGAGGCGTAACACCCCCAGCATCAGAGGATCAGCAGGCGTAAACCAGAACCCACACCAGCCCTCCCAGGCGACCTGAAGACGGCTTTGAACATCTCGCACCACAGAGGTCACAAAACCCAGTAGTTGTGCCACAAGTGCCATCATGGCAGGGGGCCCTCCTCCGAGTCACCGGCATGCACGCGAACGTAGTTACGAATTTTGCCATCGGCTTCCCAGGGCGGCGGGGCAGGCGGACGCGGCAGTCCCGGTGCCGGTGCGGGCGTTTCCAGATCTTTCAGAATCGGTATGCGCCAATACAGAAACGCATCCTGAGTAACCAGCGGCGGGCCATTAGGCTGCTGCACCGCGCGATAAATCTCGGGCTTGATCTGCCCATCGGGGTAAAAATCGCCCATGAAATAGGCCAGATACAGCGTCTCTTCGAGCGGCTCGCGGCCGGCTTTGAAGTGTTCTACCGGGGGGTTGTAATACTCCACGGAATAGAGCTTGATCCCGGAGACGGCCGCCTTTTTCCCCTGGGGATGGGGCGTGTTCTTGGCCAAGTAGCGGGCGTAGCTGCTCAGCAAGAGCTTGACCATCGGGGGCGGCTCACGGTACTGCATCGGCAAGGGGAAATTCGGGTCCACGGGAATCTTCTTTTCCTCGCCGACTTTCACGCGTGCCTCGGCCAACTTCTCCAGACGGTCCGGCGGAATCGGCATGCCCTGGGTAATGACCGTGGCCAAGGCTCCGTAACGGCGGCGTTCGAGGTGGTTGGCCATTTTGGGATGGTCGGGAATCCGGCCCCAATGCGAAGCCCCGTCGTCCCATTGCACGCGATACCACAACAGAGCGCATGGTCCCGGCTCGGGTGCATAAAAATGATAGCCGTTGTTCAGATTGGTCAGCACTAGATAAGGATGAAAAAACCGCACATACGTTTGCACCGCCAGAAACGGCGCGGGGGCATTGGGCGGCGGCACGACCACGATGGCACAAAAGATCGCTGAGAAGTGCAGCAGCAGCAGCAGCGATCCCAACCTCACACGCCACACATCGGGGACCGCCGTGATCAGCCCGACGAGGAACGCCACCCCGCCCAGACAGCGAGCCAACAGGATCAGGGAATCCCACGACGGACCAAACCCCAGCGAGGCGATGAAGGCTCCGCAACCGGCCAAGGCCCACAAGCCGCCCGCGGCCAGCCGCGTTTCGCCCTGCTGCGAAAGGTGGGGCAGTAAGGCATACAGCCCGGCTCCGAGTGTGACCAAGCCCCCGGCGAGGGTCAACGCCCGCAGAGCCGGCCACGTCTCGCTCGCCACCAAGTCCCAGCCCGCCGCCAGCGTGACAATTGCCAAACCGATCACATAGGTCAACGCGGGCGAATACAACGCCGGATCGATCCCCTCCGGGGAGATGGCACTATTTTTCATGGTCGCATCCTCCTTGCCACCTTCTTCCACCATAGCCGATCCTGCTCGGTCTGGCATCGGGGGAGAGCGGCCTAGCTGATTCTCGGGCTTGTTTCGACCCGGACAATCGGCGAACACCTGGCCCCTCGATGGAACCAGCCCCCGCAGAGAAATCTTGTCCGTCGGCAGGCTTCCCCCCACACCACCCAAAAGCAACGCATCGAAGCAAGAAATCCTGAACCCAAGGCAAAGAGCCGATGATGATGCGCAAAGCGAAGTCCGGTTGGAACCCAAGCAAGGGGAACGAAACAACGGGAACGAATCAACGTGAGGAGAAGCCCCAAGCCACGGGGGGATTCGCACCCAAGCCGACCACAGGGAGCTAGACAGATCCTTTTCCTAGGCCACAACACAAAACCGGACCGACGCCACACGGATCAATCGGCCAAACGCATCTCGCGAACCTTGGTGTTGACACGGGTAAGGACTTCGGTGGTTTTCTTGACATCTTTGGCGTTGGCGGCAGCGAGAAGCTCTTGGGCCAACTTGCGCAGGTCGGCACTAGCCAAGGCCAGAGTGTCGCGATGCTTAGCGGGCACATCGTCGGCTTTGGCCAGATAGGCGGCGGTCTGTTCCAGGCCACGGGCCGCCTCATCGAGACGAATCCAGTCATCGACATACGAAGCATCCGTGGCAGCAGTGGCCAATTGCCGGGCACGCACCAAGAGGGTGGCATAGGGCATGGCCGTCACCTTCTCGGGCAAAGGCGGGGGAGCGATGGCTCGCTCCGGTGCGGATTGACAGGCGCTCAACAGGAGCAACAGAACCAAAACGAGAAGCCGACGCATAGAGCACCTTCCTGGCTCAACGACCGCTTTTCGAGAATGGGTTATCAAAGTACGTTCGTGGTCCCGCGGCAGGCGACGCATCCCCAAAGGGTAGTTTGTCGCGGGCTTGCACTTCTTGTTCCGCCAGGGTCGAGCCGGGCTTGATGAGGGTATCATCCAGCTGTTGCCGTTTCAACGGCCCAATGGTTCCCTCACAGCCGATCACCCACACCAGCCACAAGAAGAGTAAACGATACACCAAACGGGCCTCCTCAATCCTATCGAATCAAGTATACGCCGACCAGGATGAAGAAGGGAAGCCGGACAGGTAACCCGGCCAAAACCAGCCCGTTAAGGTCGCGCTAGTCGTGCTAGCGGGCCAAGAGGACAAAGTCGGCTTGAGGCTCGTCTTTAACGGCCTGGGTGGTTCCCCCGGTCACGATCCGCACCGTCCGCACCGTCCCGTCTGGTAGTCGCTTTTTCACCCGATCCGGGATACCGAAATAGCGATCGATATGGCCACTGCCGGCCAAAATTACCATCTTGCCCAGTTGTCGCTCTTGAAAAAATCGGACCGCCGAGTCTGCCATGTATTCATCCCAGGTCGTCATCACCTGATACATGCGTTCTTTCTGGTCCTCGGGCATGGGACCGTGACCATGCATGCTGGCCAGGCTCTCCAAATGAAAATCGCGGTGGGCCTTGACGTTAAAATCTACCTCGCCGATCTGCTTTTTCTCTTCGGGCGTCAGCTTGGCATACCCTTCCTTGGACAGCCGACTTCGCAACTCGCTGGACAGGTTGAGTGCCGCCAACGCTACGCGGTTGCGCTGGCAATACTGAACGATCGGGGCGTACAAACTCCAGTCGTAGCCCCAGCGTTTCTGGTACTCGCTGTCCTCTAGCATCACCTTCTCGCTGATCTCCCCGGCAAGGTAACGATCCAGCACTTTTTGAAATGGTCGCTGAAACATCTCCAGGCCGACGCCGAGATTCTCGTCTCGGGCATGCAGCGACTGAATAAGCATGCGTTGGATATAATGATCCATCATGCTGTCGTGCTGCTCGCCGATGCAGATGATGTCAGCCGCCGCTAGCCGATCGATCAATTCACCGAAAGAAATTTCTCTCTTGTCCAGGGTCGAATAGATGTTCAAGAGCGGTTTGCCGGCTAGGCGTTCGCGAAGTTGGCGAGCGTCTTTCTCGGTGGGGGCGTCCACCTCATAAACGAACTTGCCCTGTTGCGTGATGCGTGCCTTGCTACCCTGACTCTGCCGCACCTCTTGCAGGGCTTCGCGAAAGGCCGTCGCTCGCTGCTCCGTGACAAACGCTACCACCCAGCCGCTGGCCTGGCCCTCGCGAATCAAACGGTCGCCCCGCCAGCCGCTGGCCAACTCCACGCAGCGGGCCTGGGTCGCCTTGTTTTCATGAAACAGTTGGATCAGCCCAAACTCCCCGATGGTCCGCCCCGGACCCAGCCGCATCGCTACGATGAATTCCTCGGGGTGCAAGATCGTCGCCGTGGACAGCGGTTGAAACTGATACCGGCGGTTGACGGCCTCCCAACCGCCCTTGTCCTTGATGGCCTTGACCCAACGCGCACCTACGCCATACAGGAAAGCATTCTGTAGGTTTTTGGCTTTTTCCAAGCGTGTTTCGAGCATCTTGGCCATGTGCGGTTGTTCTTTTTGCAGCATTTCGATGCTGACCAGAGTGGCATCCCCTTCGATGAGAGCGGCGAGGGCCAACTCCCGGTCGCTCTCAAAACGCTGTTGATGGAGCTTAGTTAGGTTGAAGTGCTGATCTTGCAGAGCATGCACGAGTTCGTGGATCAGCACCCCTTTGGAGTAATTCCCCTTGATGTCATCAAAGAGGAACACTTCTTTCTTCTTGTGGTCGTAATACGCTTGCACGCCGGCTGGGGTGTCCGGGCCTCGCGCGACGACATTCACCACGACCGGCCTTTTGAACTTCAGCCCGCGTACCTTTTCAATGGCTGCCTCTAACTCCCGAACTTGCTTGAGCGAATCGGCTTTGGGATCAGACTGGGGGGCAGCAGCCAGGATCAGACTCAGCCAGAGCAACTGCAGCAAGACAGCCAAGCGTAGCATGGTGGGAATTCTCGAGGGGCACACCGAGCGACATTACTTGCATCATAGACATGCCAAGGCGAACCGGCCAAGCGACCCAGCCGGAAGAACCTCTGTGCGTCTGCGTTGCGGGGGAGCGGCGATTATTTCCCTATCGGAAAAACGCGTTAGCGTGTAGAATTCCCCTAGAGGTAGGGGAATGGCCCCTCCTTTGGGATTGGGTTCTTGTTTCGGAGAGTCTATGGCAAAAGAAGAATCGATCCAAGTCCAGGGCAAGGTGATTGCCTCCCTGGCAAACACTCAGTTCCGCGTCAAGCTCGACACCGGGCACGAGATTGTCGCGCACATTGCTGGCAAGATTCGCAAGAATTTCATCAAGATCCTTCCGGGCGACATTGTGACGGTGGCGATTTCGCCCTACGATCTGACCAAGGGTCGGATCACCTACCGCGGCCCGCTCCGCGCTCGGCCCGACGAGCAACCGGCCTGAGGCATTGCCTCGCAGCCGCTGCAGCCCATGCAGTCGGGCGGAGCCGATCAACTCCGCCTGCCCGACTAAGATTGGTTTTCTCGTACCAATTCGAGCATTCCCCACAAGGTTGGGTCTTCCGCGTAGGGCAAATCATTGGTGGGGCCGCTTGCTTGCGTACCGAACTCGCCATCTTGCACCATCCAGAACACTCCTAGACGCGGACTCTGCTCCGGATCGTAGCCGTTCAACACCAAAGCCGGTAGCCAAGCCATCAGGCGATAACCGTCCGCGCGGGAACGCACCCGCAGCTGCACTTGGCCCGGGTCAGCCAAGGGAGCATCGGCCAGGGCCCGAGCCAAGCGGGCCTGAACGACAACGGCCTCGTCGCGTTCGGCTCCACCGCCCGTAGGCAACAAGTGAAACAGATGGCAGAAGCGGCTCGCGCGATGGCTGGTGCGGGAGTCGCGGGTATCCAACCACAGCGAAACTCCATCGGACGACCGAGGACGAGCCGCATCGCCCCGCGGCGGGAGGTCCTTGCCGCGTACCTCCACTTGCAAAGCTAGCCCGTCCTCATTCCAAGCCAAACGCACGTCCGCAAACGGCCGTTCACCATCCAGCTCAGCCCAGCTTTGCAGGCGATAGCGCTCGGGGAGCTGAAAGAGGTCTTCGTCGTCCTCGGGCAGTCCCGGGGCGTAATAACACGGCTGAGCGATGCGGAAGAAAAAGCGATACGGCACCAGTTGCATGAGCAAAGTCCTTTTTGGGCAAAACGTCTTTGATTGGTCTACGCCCCATGCCATTTGCTCTTGATAAAGGCCAGCCCTTTAGTGTACACTTCTTCAGATGATGGGAACAGGTCACGCCAGATTTTCGTGGCGGCAGCTAGGTCGGGCATAGCTCGGCCGAACGACTCGATCACCATCCAACCATCGTAGCCGACCTTCTTCAGGGCCGTGAACGATTCGTCCCAGTGGACCTGCCCACTTCCAGGGGTGCCACGATCATTCTCGCTGATATGTACATGTGCCAAATAAGGCCCAGCTGTTTCAATGGCTTTTGTAACACATTTCTCCTCAATATTGGCATGAAACGTATCATACATCATACGAAACGAGGGATGATTGACCCGTTGCACAAAGGCAGCCGTGTCCGCGGCCGTGTTCAGAAAATAACACTCGAAACGGTTGAGATACTCGATCGCCAGCGTCACTCGGTGTTGCTGGGCAAACTCAGCCGCTTGGCGCAGCACGTCGGCGGCGTGGGCTTTCTCCGTCTCCGTCGGGCCGGTGCCGCTAAACTGACCCAAGGCACTGTGATACGGGCCACACAGATTGTCGCCGCCCAGGGTGGCGGTCATCTCGATGGCCCACTTGATGTGGTCCAATCCCTTGGCGCGGATGGCGGCGTCGGGGCTGATCGGGTTGGCCTCGGGATGGCACACCGTCACCGCCGTGCAACCTAGCCCCTGGTTGCGTAGTTCCGTCGCGATCGGGGCATAATGGGCTTTGTCACCGCCAAACAGCGGAAACTCCACCCCGTCGTAGCCGGCTTTCTTCAGCTCGGCCAACAGGGGAAAATGCTCGGCGGTGACATGGGAAGTCCAAAGCAACAGATTCATACCGATTTTCATAGCAGGTCACCTCGGCTAGGGAGAGCAACGGCTCGGAAAAGTAAATATGGGGGCTATTGTCCGCCTGGGCAGGGCAGACGGCAAGCGGAGGGTTTCAGGATGCAGGAGATCTGGGCCAAGTCACTGTTCAACCGGGCGACCGGCTTTATTGCCCGTGGGGGCTTTGAGTTCACGGTCAATCCGTACGTCGGCTGCACCTTTGGCTGTAGCTACTGTTATGCAGCCTATTTACCGCAGAATCCTTACCCGCGGGACGAGTGGGGGCGTTGGTTGCAGGTTAAGATCAACGCGGTGGAGTTGGCCCAGAAGCTGGCTCCGAGATTAGCGGGTCGCGCGATTTATTGTTCTAGTGTCACCGATCCTTATATTCCATTGGAGAGGCGGCTGCTGCTGACCCGGGGCATCTTGGAGGCGTTGGTTGCGTACCAGCCCCGCTTGGTACTGCAGACGCGTGGCCCGCTGATCGTGCGTGATGTCGAGGTTCTCGAACATTTTGAGCGTTTGCGTGTACATATCTCGATTCCTACCGATTGCGATGAGGTCCGCGCCGCCTTCGAGCCGAAAGCTCCCCCTTTGGAACGCCGCTGGCAAGCGTTGGAGACGCTGGCAGAGGCCGGCATCCCTATCGGGGTGACCCTCACCCCGACTCTGCCGATCCGCGATGCTGCCGCCTTGGCCAAACGCATCGCCGCCTTGGCCCCGCAGCGCGTGGTGACGCAAGAGTTTCACGTGGGGCGTGGCTTCGGTGCCAATACGGCCCCCGAGGTACGCGAGCAGTTGGGTTTATGGGGTTGGACGCCGGCCTGCTATCAGGCATTTCGCGAGACGTTGCAGGCGGCTTTGACGATTCCTGTCCACGAAGCGGAGCAAGGCTTCGAGCCTCCGTCTTGAAGTGGGCCACTCCCTTTAAGCTTTGATCATGTCTCGCACCGTCTGGCCGCTGGGAATCATCGGCAAGACATGTTCTTGGTACGGCACCATGACATCTAAGACGTAGGGGCCTTTGTAGTCGAGCATCTCCTCGATGGCGGCATCGACATCGGCCTTGTCAAAGATGCGTTGGCTACCACAACGGAAGCCGCGTGCCAGAGCAACGAAGTCAGGATAAGGAGCCTCGTCGAGGCCCGCGCCGAGGTAAGTATGGGCCCGGTTGCCGCCGTGGAAACGGTCTTCCCATTGCACCACCATGCCGAGGTGTTGATTGTTGAGCAGGAAGACTTTGACGGGCAGTTTTTCCGTGAAGCAGCAGGCTAGCTCTTGAATGTTCATCAAAAAGCTACCATCCCCATCAATATCGATGCACGTTTTGAGGGGGAAAGCCGCTTGTGCGCCCATAGCGGCAGGCAGGCCGAACCCCATGGTTCCCAGGCCTCCTGAGGTGACCCAGGTGCGCGGTTTGGTAAAGGGGAAGTACTGCGCTGCCCACATCTGATGCTGGCCCACGCCGGTGGTGATGATGACCTCATCGAGCTGGCCACGCTTCTTCAGCACCGCGTGCAGACGCTCGATGGCATACTGAGGCAAAATCGCATCGTCGCGGTCGGTGTAGCGGAGCGGCTCGGTCTCGCGCCAATGCTCGATCTGGCGAATCCACTCGGGGTAACGGCTCGTGCGGGGAGAGAAAACAGTCGTCTCGGCGTCGAGCAGGCGGTTGAGATCGGCCAAGGCTTGGCACACGTCGCCGTGGATCGGCAGGATGGCTTGTTTGTTTTTGTTCAATTCGCTGGGGTCGATGTCGATGTGAACGATCTTGCCATGTTTGGCGAACTCGCTGAGCTTACCGGTGACCCGGTCATCAAAACGCACCCCCAGGGCCAACAGCAAGTCCGCCTCGTTGATGGCATAATTGGCATAGACGGTCCCGTGCATGCCGAGCATGTTCAGGCACAAGAAATGGTCCGCCGGAAAGGCCCCCAAGCCGTGCAGCGTCAGGGCCACGGGGATGCCGGTCTTCTCGGCGAAGCTGCGCAGTTGCGGGGCGGCACCGCTGCTGATCAGCCCCCCGCCGCCATAAATGATCGGCTTTTTGGCTTGCTTGATCAGGTCGATGACCCGATGCAATTCTTCGGGGGTGGCCCGGCGATAGGGCTTGTAGCCGGGCAGATTCATCGGTGGATCCCAATCAGAGACGACAATTTTGCGCATCTGCACGTCTTTGGGCACATCGATGAGGATGGGGCCGGGCCGACCCGTCGAGGCGATGTGGAAAGCCTCTTTGACGATGCGAACGATGTCTTCGGTGCGTTGGATCAAATAATGATGTTTGGTGATGGCTCGACACACTTCGACAATCGGTGTTTCCTGAAAGGCGTCGGTGCCGATGACCGGCGTACTGACTTGGCCGGTGATGGCGATGACGGGGCAGGAATCCATTTTGCAGTCGGCCAGCACCGTGACGAAGTTGGTGGCTCCGGGGCCGCTCGTGGATAAGCACACCCCGACTTTGCCGGTCGTACGGGCGTAACCTGCGGCTGCAAACCCGCCGCCCTGCTCATGGCGTGGCAGGATGGTGCGTAGCTCGCCCGAGACTTCGGTCAGGGCTTGATGCAGCGGCATGCTGGCTCCGCCGGGGTAGGCAAAAACCATCTCGACCCCATGCCGAATCAGGCAACGAATCAAGATCTGAGCGCCTGAGAGCAGTTCTGGGGTAGTCTGTGTCGTGGTGGCCATCCGATGCTCCGTCTGAGTAGCAAGCAAGCAAAGTCTCCCTAATATACCCCAGCTCTGGGGGAAATAGAAGGAAAAAATCTTCGGGCGTCAGCGAGAGGCGTCTCAAAGGGGAGCAACGGGCCACCGCTTCTGTGGGCGTCGGCCCGAAACAACGTTGCCATAACCCGGGTGACATCCCATCACGACGAAAGGGTTCGAGCGGCACAGGTCCCCACTGCCGCAGCCGGCGTCGAGGTAGTTGTCGTGCCCCGACCCGTTTCGCGTCTGGCTGGTTCATACGAGTCCTTGCGACACCGGGACAAGGTCGGCGAAGACAAAACCTTCCCGCTCGACCACCTCGCCGGTTCGCACCGGGATGGGTCGGGCGAACATCGGCCCAGCGTGGCAAAAGGTATGGAACTCTCCCCGCTCGCCGCAGGGATCGACGCCCGGCGGCAAGTCGGCGAGCAGGCTAGCGTCGAACTCGCGGCCCGCGAAGGCTCGGGGCAGATGCCGGGGATCGACACACGTCAGAGTCGCTCGTAAGCCTTCGGCGATCATCTCCCGCGCCAATCGTGACGTATCGTGCGGCGTTGCCCAGATGGGGAAAAGCGGTTTGATGCCGGTCCCGGCCATCTGCCGCTCTCGATACGCTCGGATGTCCGCCAGGAACAGATCACCGAAGGCAATCGCGGTCACACCGGCTGTCCTGGCTCGTTCGAGAAGCACGCGCATGCGATTCTCGTACTCGAAGTTGGAGCAGGGCCAGGGCAGCGGCACCGGCCAGAGCGGCAGACCGGCAGCGTCAGCTTGGGCCTGCACCAACTCGTGCCGTACAGCGTGCATGGCAACGCGTCCAAACGCTTCGTTGAACGTCGTCACCAGTCCGACGACCTCGACGTCGCCGCTTTGCCGCAGGACGTGAAGCGCCCAGGCCGAGTCCTTGCCGGAACTCCACGACAGTAAAACCCGCTGGTGCATGATCGCTTGGTCCCGATGCAAGTTCGATGACAGTCAGCACGATCAGACCACATAGAGCGGCGGTATGCGGTCAACCCCGAGTGAAGCAAGGATCGTCGCGAAGGAGCGGGGCCGGGTGGCCAGAAGGATTATTGCCAGAATCACCGGCAGTCGAAAACGGTGCATCAGGGATACTCTCCAGAGGGTGAAAAACCAAAGGCCAAGCGCCGACAGGCTGATCCCATCGACGCATGGCTAGGCCGATTAGTCACGTCCAAACGCGGTGTCATCGCTGCCGATGTCCCAGACGTTTTCTTTCTGGCGCAGCAGCGTTGCCGTCGCAGTCTCCCAAGGCGGCGGCCCATTGACCGTCGGGGTGCGAGTTTCGACGTGACCATCGGCAAAGCAGACATTCGCCACTCCCATATGGCGGAAGTGGACATTGGGGAAGCGTTGACTGGGGGCCGAAAGATACCAGTTCTCCGTGAGCTTGTCGAACGGAGGCGCGAACGGCACGTTGGCGGAGTCGGCAAAGGCGATGGTCGCCGACGTGCCGCGACGGTTGCTTACGGAGAGAATTGTTTCGCCGGCCACGTCCCAATTCGAGAAGTTGTCGTTGTAGGCGTAGCTAGCCACCGGTACATCGAAGCGAAGAGTGAAGCGATCGGGCGTGAAGGTTGGGCACTGCACGATGGCCCGGTTGCCTTCGAGAAACGGGGCGAGGATGCCACGACTCGGATCGATGACACGCGGCGTGGAGGTGTTGTTGGTTATCAAGCCAAACCAGTATAGGTCGGTAAAGGTCACCGCCGGGCTGGACCGCATCGCCGAGACGGTGAAGCGGCCGCCATTGATCTCGGCGTGGTTGAGCAGGGCCAGGCCCAGTTGCTTCAAACTGTTCTGGCATTGCAGACGGGCAGCCGCCGCGCGGACTTTTTGTACTGCCGGCAGCAGCAGGCCGATCAGGATGGCGATGATCGCTAGCACCACTAACAGTTCAATCAACGTGAAGGCGCAGCGAGACGGGCGGCATTTGGCCGCAGCACTCAAACGCATAGGTCAACTCCTTTTCGCCGGTACGGGCGAAAGGGTGCCTACGGCTGACCAGACAACGGAAGGACAGTCGGTGCGCACGCACGACCGCAAGAAGGCCTGTCGATCCGGTCGCCTGGGTCCGAGGCACCGAAACTCTGATTCGACAGGCAGGTCTTCTGGCTTACGGCTCCTAGCGAGTTACAGACGGCCTTCCCATGACCTCTGTCACAGTGGCGAAGATTGTCCGCAACTCTGGCCGAATACAGCAGCGGCCCTGCGCCGGATTCGCACCGGCTTCCCTTTTCATCGCAGCCGTAAAATGGCAGCGAACCTGTCGTAGCCATTCGTATCAATCCTCAGCCTGGTTGTCCAGTCGACTACAACCGCATGGAAGGTGCAACCGCATCGAAGGCAGCCTTTCCGTGTGGCCGCAGCAGCAGCCTGTGGCGGCGAGGCAGGCCTTGAGTTGGGTGGCGATGCTGCTGACCACGCCCCACGCCGACAGCCGCGCCGTCCGATAGTCGCCCTTCTGCCAAACCGTGTGGGCACGCTTCAGGTTGATGCTCGCATCGACAAACTTGGACGGCCGTCGGCTGTCCCCGATCGGCTGGTATTGAGGACCAGGAAGTAGTCAGGCGGTGGCGGACCCGATGGCAGCCTCGAAGGCCGGCGTCACCGACCGTTCGGGTCCCGTGACGGATGCCGTGCCGGATGCCGTGACTTGCAGCAGCCGGTTGCATTCCTCGGCACCGATGGATAGATCTGCCTCGGTTGCCGGTTCCTCCAAGGCCTCGCCGCAACTGCTTGAAATGAAACAACCTGGCGCTGCGTTGCACCAGGTTGCATCGCTTGGCTGGAGTGAATGTGTTGGGAATCGAACCCAGGACCAAGAGGCTAGCGATCGCTGGGTTCCCGCGCACGAAGCTTGGCCGTCGCTTGCGGGTCGCTGCTGAAGAGCATCAGGCCGAATCCTTCGGGACGCACGGCCGCCTCCACCGCCTCGGCCGGCAACGACAGGGCTTGGACGCCCCGGCCCGGCAGGGTGCGAACCACATTGAACGCCCAGGCCTGACCCGGGGTGAGCGGCTCGGCCGTCAGCAGGCCACGCGGGATGGCCGCTTCCAGGGTCCAGGCGGTTTGGTCGCTGTGGACGGCGACATACCAGCGCGGGTTCCACTGTTTATCGCCCCAGCAATCATCGGCCAGGCAGCCGCGTGCATCGACCTGCAGATGGAAGGCGGTGTTGTAGTCGCGGTCTACATCGAGAAGAATGCTCACTCGGTCATATTTTTGCAGATCTTCATCTCGGGTGCGCGGCTTGGCCAGGGGCACCTGCTCGCCGGCTGAGTGGGCACAACGCACGGCCACATATAGATAGTCGCGGTCATAGGCTAGCCGGACTTCCGCCGGGTGCGTCGCCTTCGTCGCGCCGCTGGCTTCTTGCAGCGGCATGACCTGGGCATTACGCCAGCAGTCCTCGTCCAGCTTGCCATCCAGATAGGGCCGTTGCACGACCGGGTCACAACGCAGTACAGGGCGTGGCGGGTTGCCGCGACGGTGCGCCAACCACAATTCGCTCAGGGCCAGCTGACGCCAAGGTCCATCGGGCTGACGAGCGGCAAAGTCGCGATACCACTGCTGGACCGGCTCGAACTGTCCTAGTTGCCGACGGGCCGCCTGAATGGCAAAGCCCACGCGAGCATCGCCGGCAAACAGAGGACCAAAGCGGTTGAGCTGGGCCTCGAGTGCCAGGCAGTCTTCTAGCCATTTCTTGGCATCCTCGCGGCCGCTGCGGTGCATCACCTCGCGCAAGCAGCGCGACTCAAAGCCGGGCACCTGCGGCAGTTTCGGCCCGTTGGCGTTCTTGGCGTCCTTGGAGGCAGACCCAGCCAGCAGGGGCTTTTTGGCCTCACCCGGCAGGCCGTGTAATTCTTCGGCCAGCACGATGAATTGGCCCAGTTCGTAACGTCGGCGTACCTCGCCCGAGGCTTGGTGCATCAGCAACCAGCGGTAGCCGTCAATCGCCAGCGGATGAGTGGGGTAGCGGTGCGTCAGGATATAAAACGCCTCACGCGCTCGGGACCACTGGCCGCGCTGGGCATAGAGCCGACCCAGGCCGTGGGCCACGCGGGCGGCTACCTCGTCGGGCATCTCTTCGACGGTCTGGCCCAGGCTGGAGAGGATCATCTCGGGACGGTTGAAGCTACTCTCCGGGGCGTCGGCCAAGGCCCACAAGCGGGTTCGGCTACGGATGGCGCGAACTGTCTCGGGGCTAAGTTCCTCTAAGGGCGACAACGTCCGTCGCGCTACCCCGCCCGGAGCCAACGCGATGCCTTGCATCAGCGTCTTGTGACTTTCGGCCTGGTGCATCTCGGTGGCCACTAGTGCGAAACGCTCCACCGCAGGCGGCGAAGCTTGGCCCAGGAGCAAGGCAGCATCGGCAGCATATTCACGCGGTGTGGTGCCCAGACGGGGGCTAATGGCCGAGGTGTCCAGGCTGACGGAGCCGCTCTTGCTAGAGGTGTAGAGTTTACGCGGCTTCCAGGCTTCCAGACCGAGCTTGTCCCCATGCACGGGGCAGGCGTCCGGGTCGCCGGCCTGGCGAAACGCCTCCTTGGTGGCGTCATGCACCAGACGCTCTAGCCCCTCATTGGGAGCATCGCACAGAATCACATCAGGGCGATACATGCGAATGGCCAGCAGCACCTGGGCCAGCAGCAACCGGGCCGCCCCCTCATCATGCAGCGGGTTCCAGGACGCTAGCAGCGTTTTGGGCTCAGCATGGTATAGATGCGAACCCAGCGGAAAGTGCCATAATTGTGCCGCACTGGCCGCGCCGGCTAAGCGATAGGCCATCTCGAAGCGAGCGGCTTCGCTGACCCGTTGCCGCTCGGCGTTGCTCGGATCGGGAGCCGTCACACACAACCCGCCGGTCAAGTAGCCTTCGTCCAGGCCCAAAGCGGCGACGACGGCCGGTTTGAGGTTCGTCGGCCGGGCTTGCACCTGGAGGACGGCTAGGCGTTGCCCACCGCGTTGTTGCACGGTCCAGGTTTGCCCGCCATCCTGAGTTGCTAGGATGGTGCCCAGTTCACCGACCGCCCAGCCATGCTTCTCGTCGCGGAAAAATAGACCATGTAACGGCAAGGGCTGCTTGGTGGGCAACAGCTTCCAGCGTTGGCCATCGTGGTGCAGGACCACACTTCCAGGTCGGCCGACCGCCCAGGTAAGCCGGCCGACCCGCGTGACGGCGTGCAGATCGAGATTCTCTAACACGTCGCGGCCGAGCTTGGTATCGACATAGTGCCAAGTGGTGCCGCGCGACTTGCGGGATTCCAGCACGAGGCCACCCTGACCGACGGCGACGCCATCCTCCCCTACCAGAACCAAGCTGGTCAAGGCGCGTCCGCCCAGATTATCCATCTCGACCAGCTGCACTTGACCGCGGCGCAGGGTGGCAATCTGGTTCCAGGCACCGGCCAGGGCACCGTTTTCGGCGGTAAAATCACCGCCCCGCCACGACTTCGCACGTGGACCGGGCACCGGGTCCCAATCGCGGCCCGCATTGGTGGTGACAAAGACTCCCGAGGGAAATTGTTCCGAGCCATCGCCGGCCAAATAGCCGGTCTTGGGGCCGACAAACCGCACCAGATGCAGCCCCGGCACCGAGTTCATCAGGATGCGCCGCCAACTCTGGCCGCCGTTGGACGTGTACAGGACCACGCCGACCGAACCGCCCCCTGGGAGTTCTTCGCGACCGGCGATCCAGCCGATGTACGGATCGACGAAACAAACGCTACGCAGCGAGGCTCGCGTGCCGGAAGGCTGGCGTTCCCAGGTTTTGCCTGCGTCGATGGTGTGCCAGATCACCCCCTCATCGCCCACGGCCCAGCCTTCGCGTTCGTCGGCAAAGTGGATGGCGCGCAGAGTGGCATCCTCAAAGTGGCGTGTCTGCGTCGCCCCGGCCAGGTTCCAGGCCAACAGCAGCGACCACACGGCGAGTAACGCACGCATACTCTTCCCTCATCTCGACCCATCGGGGCGAATGTCGGCCACACAAGCATGGCCACGGGAGCAGGCGATACGTGAAACGGGCCAAGAGGGTCAAGAGCGGTCTGAAGCGAGCTCACCGGCCGGCCAAAGAAACAGCCGGGGTTGCGTGAATCGCTCAGCAGGATAGGATGGATGCTTGTCCCCACGACCAAGGGGTTTCTCATGACTTTGCGGTTCACTGTCCTAGCCAGTGGCAGTGCGGGGAATGCGGCCGTGGTGCAAACCGCGAGCGGCAGCGTGTTAGTGGATGGGGGATTGCAACCGCGAACGCTGCTGGAACGTCTCAGCAGTCAGAACCTAGCCGCCCCGAGTATTCGTGCGTTGTTGCTGACGCACACGCACGGCGACCACTGGAACGATGCTCTGCTGGGATGGCTAGCGGATGGCGAGCGGTTGCTGTATTGCCATCCGTCGCATCACGGCAAATTGAATGGCTCCGCGCAATTTCAGCGTTTGTTGCAAGCGAAGCTGGTGCGGGATTACGAAGCGGAAAAAGGGTTCGATTTACCCGCTGGGCTGCGTGCCCTGCCGATCCCTGTGCGCCACGACGGCGGGGCCACCTTCGGCTTTCGTTTGCAGGGACCGGCTAATCTGTTCGGTGAAGCCGTGGTGCTGGGCTACGCAGCTGATCTGGGCGTGTGGGACGAAGCGCTACTGGATGCCTTTCAAGGGGTCGATCTGCTTGCCTTGGAGTTTAATCATGATGTGCAATTGCAGATCCAAAGCCCCCGCCCCCGCTTTCTCATCGAGCGTGTCTTGAGCGATCACGGCCATCTGTCCAACGAGCAGGCGGCCAATTTTCTGCGTTGTCTGTTGAAGCGCGAGCGTTCGCCCCGCTTGACAACGCTCGTGCAGTTGCATCTGAGCAAAGAATGCAATCGGCCGGAACTAGCACAGCAGGCAGCACAACAGGTAGTGGCAGAGTTGCAGACGCCTCTGCAGATACACACGGCCCGACAAGAAAGGGCGATGCCGTTGATGGATCTAACGCGTCGGCTACGAGCGAGGACCAAAAGGCCGAGAAAGGGGTCCTCTCAGACGGCTCAACCTTTTTTGCCGGGACTCTTGAATGAACCGTCCTGAGCGATTCCGCAAGCGGAAGGCATAGGGAGTGAACTCAGGCGGCAACCCCGAGAGAACCCACGGAGAAAATGCTTGGCCCGCATTTAAGCGATTTTTTTCTCTGGGGTGGCCACGGCATCAAAGAGTTTGCGTTCTCCTTTGACGACCGCTTCATCGACGATGTATTTGCCCTTGTGCTCCAGGTCGGGCAGTTCGTACTGAATGTCGAGCATGACTTCTTCGATGATGCTGCGCAAGCCTCGTGCTCCCGTGTCGCGGGCCTTGGCTCGGCGGGCAATCTCCCGCAAGGCAGAGATGTCAAACTCGACCTCGGCTCCTTCCATCTCAAAGAGTTTTTGATACTGCTTAACGACCGCATTTTTCGGTTCGGTAAGAATACGGATCAGGGCCTCTTCATCCAAGGGATTCAGGGGAGCCAACACAGGCAGACGACCGATAAATTCAGGAATCATGCCAAATTCGATCAAATCGTCACTAGTGACCTGAGCCAGCAAATCCCCCAGCTCCTTTTCGGTGCCGTGGTGGATGCCACCAAATCCAAAAGTTCGCTTGCCGATGCGCCGGGAGATGATTTGATCCAGGCCTACGAAGGTGCCGCCACAGATAAACAAAATATTGGAGGTATCAACCTGAATATACTGCTGCTCGGGGTGTTTGCGGCCGCCCTGGGGAGGAACGTTACTGACCGTTCCCTCGAGCATCTTCAAGAGGGCTTGTTGCACCCCCTCGCCGGACACATCCCGCGTGATCGAGACATTCTGGGTTGTCTTGGCGATCTTGTCGACTTCGTCAATGTAGACAATCCCCCGCTGGGCCGCCTCGATGTCAAAGTCGGCAGCATGCAAGAGCTTTAGCAGCAGATTTTCCACATCTTCACCGACATAGCCCGCTTCGGTCAGAGTGGTAGCATCGCCAATGGCAAAAGGTACATCGAGAATCTTGGCGAGCGTCTGGGCGAGTAGCGTTTTGCCGCTTCCCGTCGGGCCGATGAGTAGGATGTTGCTTTTATCGACTTCCACGTCACTAGGACCTCCCTCAGCGAGGGTCAGACGTTTGTAGTGGTTGTGAACCGCGACGGAAAGTACCTTTTTAGCCCGGCTTTGGCCGACGACGTATTGATCCAGTTTCTCTTTAATGGCACGCGGGGTAGGAATATGCGAGGTAGAGCTTCGTTGACTTCCCTTGCGACGCTTTTCTTGATCGATGATAGACTGACACAGTTCCACACACTCGCCGCAGATGAATACATCTCCGGGGCCTTCCACCAGCGGGCCTACGTCCCGATAGTTCTTGCGGCAGAAGGAGCAACTGGCATTGCGGTTTTTGCCCGTGTTGCTTGTAGGCTGCTTCCGCCCACCCCCAGAGCCGGTATTATTGGTCGGCATGCGGTCTCCTTTGTCAAGTCCAGGGCAGAAGGCCCACAGACGGCAACGACACACAGACGTCAACTTGCTTCCAAGAGAGAAACAAGACGGCGTGCAGTCAAACGTAACGGATTCTACGCCTCGCGGGGCGACCCTACAATAGGGGAAAGGAATCTCACGAGGTTGAGCGATCCTCCGCTGACGGGGGCGAGGACGGGGCCGACGGTTTCTCTAATCCCACTTCACGGCGTAACTGGTTGGCGAGAACCTCACGCAGACGTTGAAACTCTTCATCGGTCAGTTCTCCGCGAGCATGCATGGCCCGATACTGAGAAAGTTGGTCGTTGGCCTGGACATGGCCTCGACGTTCGATCTCCAACCATCGACGCACAAAAGCAATAATCGCCGCCCCAAGGAGCAGGGACAAAACCAACAAGGCCGAGGTCAGCAGAAACCGACCGTCCAGAAGATTCATCGCACGATCCGTCAGAAGAGGTAGATTGCGTCATCCCACCCGCCGTGCTGGCTCTATTATATCGCTTCTGTGGAAAAGGGGATGACCAACTTTTGCCTAAAGCAGCCTCGCGAGCATTCGTGCCTCGGCACGACTGGCGCACTCTTCCTGCTTTGCGCGATCGCTCCAGCCGGTTGCCGCGGCATCGACTGGTTTCTGCACCTGACGATGGCTTTAGGCGTGGACGGTTGCTATGGTAGATCAAATCGCTCGAGCGATGGGGCGGAGGAAGCGGCATGGATTGGGGGGACTGGAGCCAAGTGCCGCGTCGCATCACCTTGCTTCGCCGACTACGCCGGCACCTGTCGCAGGGGCACGCGTTACAGATCGAAACCGGCTGCGCTAGCTTGCTGCTCTCCGCTCTCGCGGGGGCGACGCATCGGCACCGTCTGCTGAGCGAAACCAGCCAGCTGCGTTCGCTTCATCCTCGATTGGGTCAGGCGGCCCGTCGTCTGCTGGCCGCCCATCCACCGGCTTTGCTCCTCCAGTTGGCCGAGCTACCCGAGGAGCCGGCCTACGCGATGTTCGCTCATCCGTTGTTTCGCTGGTTGGCCTGGCGCGTCAGAAGTCGGCTCGGGGTAAGTGTGGAGGAACCGGCTGATGCGCAAGGCCGATTACAGCTATTGGACCTGCCAGCCCCGGTTTGTTTGCGTGTCGATGGCCCCACATGGACACTGCTACAGGCCGGCGACTACGACCCGGCGACGATCGAGCGTTGGCTGACCCGGCGGATATGGTTTGTCTGCACGGGCAATACCTGTCGCAGTCCCCTGGCGGAGCTATTTTGCAAACAGCACCTGGCGCAGCGGTTGGGTTGTGCCGTGGAGCAGTTGCCCGCATATGGCTGGATCGTCGCTTCGGCCGGGGTGGCCGCCGAGCCGGGTTCCCCCGCTTCGCCGCACGCCCAAGCCGTGGCCCGGCAACAAGGTTTCTCGTTGGCCAGACACCGTTCGCGGTCGGTACAGGCGTTGGCTGGCGTTGGCGTGGGGGACATGCTGGTGGCTTTGACGGCACGGCATCGTGAGGCCCTTCTGGGCGATTGGCCTGAGCTTCCGGTGCGACTCTTGCATACCGCCGGTCAAGACATTGCCGATCCGTTTGGGGGTTCGCGGGAGACGTATGCCGCCTGTGCCGCTCAGATCGAGCAGCAGGTGCAATGTCTCGTGGAAGAACTGTTGCGAAGCGAAGCGCTAGCCGAATTTTCCTCAGCTGAGTGATCCCTGCAGACGGAGCCGCCTCCTTGGAATGTGGAGCAATTGCTCTTGCGGGAAAGAGGTCTAAGTCGCATGATAAAAACGACGTCCGAAGGGACGGTTTGTGTGCTGTAATTCCATGGAATTGGATTCAGGAGTGGATGGTATGACGACTGAGCGAACTCTCTCCCCCGCTACGGTTTCCACAAACGAGAAGATGGACGCCTATGATCGGCTGCTCTCGCAAGAGGACCGCCTGGAAAGCACAGCCATCCCTACCGACCCCGGCCACGCCTACGAGCAAGCCCTGGAGAGCTAACGCCGTGCCCTATTCCCGTGGCCGAGCCACGCCCACTCGGCCTGAGGCCTGCGGTGCTAGTCGTGGGCAACTAAAATCCAACAGCCTTCGCCCGGCAGAATTTCACGCCAGTTGACCTGCAAGTCAATCCCCTCTAGTTTGGCCAACACAATCGTATCAATGTGTAAGACTTCGTCCTGAAGGGTCAGGCCCGGTTCGTCGGCAACCATTTCTGCGATCAGGCCCAGCAACAGGCCTCGAAACAGACTGGCATTTAGCCCGGAGAGGTGAAGCGAGGCCACCCGCGCCAGGATCACCGGCCCCTGCGGTTCCAGGTGCCATAACGTCTCGAAGCTAACTTTCAGGCCAAACGGCGTGGGATATTGTCCGCTCAGCACCAGCCCCTCAGGACGGAGCTTCAGGGTAAGCTGTTCGATTTCCTCGGCACGCTGGGCGATCTCCGCCAGCAGCGGAGCGAGATCCGCTTCGGTCAGTTGCAAGCGTAGCGAGTGAATCTTCATGGTGGTTCCTCAGGCGGTGCCGGGGCGGGGGGGGCGTGGATGGGCAGCCGGGGGGCGGCGGCAGACTCGGCCGCGACGAGGGGCAACGAATACCAAATGACCGCGCCGTTGACCAGTTCGACTCGCTCGACCGGCCCGTTGGCCTTTAAAACAAACGGCGTACCCGCCTCGCTGGCCAATACGCTAGCCTGTGCTTGAGTGCGTTGGCCGCCCAGGGCATAGACATCCAACGCACGTTCCGCGTAGCCGACGACCCGACCGTGAATCCGCCCCTCACGCCAAACCACCTCGCTCAGGTACGCGCTGGCCCGTATCTCCAGGGCCACCTCCCCCGGGCTGCCGGCCACTTCGAGCTGTAGTTCGTTGCGTGGCCGCAGGTGGGCAGTAATGTCGCACGCCGGTCCTGGTGGTAAAGGGGTGCCGTTGAGCAGGGCCGAGGCCAAGGCAGCATCCGGGCGCAGCAGCCAAACGCGCTCCTGGGCATCGAGGTTGCTAGGCCTGCCGAAGCGCCGCGTGAAACAGACCACGTCCGACTCGGCCAGACACCCGGGTAAAATGAGCGTGCCCGAAGCAGTCGCCGAACGCCACTGCCAGGGGCCACGCAAGCGAATACAGTGCGGATACATGCTCGGTTGAGAATTTCCCGCGAGGATAGAAAGCTACCAGCGAGCGATGGTAGCGGTTGATCCAATGAACTCCCCGAGGCTTGGTCGAGGCTGGGCGAGGCGAGCCAGGCGAGGCGAGCCAAGCGAGCCAACCAGGGGCTTGGCGTGCCACTTGTTGCTTTTGCCCTCCCCTATCCCCTAGTCGTTCAGGCCCTTTCGAGATAACGATTGAAGAGATTCTCGAGCATCTCCTGTCGTCCCGAGACGTTCTTGTCGGGGTTGCCTTTCTCCAGCATGTAGGCTTCCAACTCCTCCAAGCCGACCTGGCCGGCCTCGATCTTCGCGCCGATGCCCGTGTCCCACGAGGCGTAACGCTTGTGCATAAACTCCTTCAGCACGCCGTCGGCCTGCATTTTGGCGGCAATCTTCAAACCCCGAGCAAACGCATCCATGCCGCCGATGTGCGCGTGGAACAGATCGACCGGCTCGAAGCTTTCGCGGCGAACCTTGGCGTCGAAGTTCAGGCCGCCGCTGCCCAGGCCACCCTGGTTGAGAATCACCATCATGATCTGCGTCGTCAGGTACAGGTCCGTGGGGAACTGGTCGGTATCCCAGCCCAACAGCAGATTGCCGGTGTTGGCGTCGACGCTGCCCAGCAGCCCCGCGTTGCTCGCCGTGAGCATCTCATGCATCATGGTGTGGCCGGCTAGCGTGGCGTGGTTGGTTTCCAGGTTGAGTTTCATCTTGTCCAGCAAATCATATTGACGCAGAAAGTTGATGCATGCCGCCGCATCAAAATCATATTGATGCGTCGTAGGCTCTTTGGGCTTTGGCTCGATGAGGAACTGGCCAGTGAAGCCGATCTTTTTCTTGTAGTCGTAGGCCAGGTGAAAGAACTTCGCGAGGTGGTCCAGTTCCCGTTTCATGTCGGTGTTCAACAGGGTGCTGTAGCCCTCTCGGCCACCCCAAAACACATAGTTTTCGCCGCCGAGTTCCTGCGTCACCTCCAGGCACTTCTTCACCTGAGCCGCCGCATACGCAAACACGTCGGCATTGCAACTGGTGGCGGCACCGTGGACATAGCGGGGATGGCTGAAGAGGTTGGCGGTGCCCCAGAGCAGCTTGATGCCGGTGCGTTGCTGCTGTTGTTTGAGTGCCGCCACGACGCGATCGAGGTTGGCGTTGGTCTCGCGGAGCGTCGCGCCTTCGGGGGCCACATCGCGATCGTGGAAGCAATAAAACTCGACGCCCAGTTTCTCCAAAAACTCAAACATCACCTCGACCCGCTTCAGCGCCATCTCCAGCGAGTCGGTGCCGTCCTCCCACGGCCGCACAGCACACCCCGGACCGAACGGATCGCCGCCCATGCCGCGCATCGTGTGCCAGTAGGCCACCGCAAAGCGCAAGTGCTCTTTCATCGGTTTGCCAGCAACAACGGTGTTGGCATCGTAATGGCGAAAGGCCAAGGGATTGGTCGAGTCGGGGCCTTCGTAGGCGATCTTCGGCACATCAGGGAAGTAACTCATGGCACCGCAGCGGGGTTAAGGGGAAAAACGTGGCGATCCTCTTGAGGAACAAGATAGCAACCGCCCCCCCCCTGGACAGAGCCGACTCTTCTCGACGGCGTGCCGTGTCGCACTGGTTCACGCCGGTTGCTTGCCGCCTTCCGCCTGCCCCTTTTCCCTACGTAGCTCAGCTTCTACAACATTGTCTATCTGCATTCGCGACATGAGGGAGAGGAATGGCCGTCGAATCACAACTGCTGCTGGGATTGCTGGGACTGCCTGTCGTCGGCGCGGTGGGCTGCTGGATTCTTGGTCCGGGGCGTCTGCCTGTCGTCCGCCTGCTCGCTTTGGTAGTGACCCTTGCCTGTCTGATGATGGCCAGTTACCTTGCCAGCGCTTACCTGCGTTTGGAACGGCCGACGGTGCCGCTGACGGGACCGGTTAGCTTTGTGCCAGCGTTCGTGCCGGGTGCGACGGCGGAGCAACCCCACACCACGAGTTGGACCCTGTTGCCCCTGGGCGAGAAAGAGGGCATCCGTTTCTTCCTAGGGGTCGATGGCCTGAATCTCTGGCTGGTGCTGCTCAGCGCTATCCTGGCCGTGCCTAGTGTGTTGGTGTCGTTCGAGGCCATCACCCAACGCGGCAACGAATATTACGCGTGGTTGCTTTTGTTGCTTGCAAGCCTCTTTGGGACGTTTCTAGCTTTTGATCTGATGCTCTTTTATGTGTTCTTCGAGGCCGGACTGGTGCCGCTCTTTTTTCTCATCGGCATTTGGGGCGGGGGGCAACGTGCCGAGGCTGCGAAACGTTATGTCATCACGATGTTAGCGGGTAGCCTGCTGAGCCTCTTGGGCCTGCTGATGATCGTGCTGATTTGCTACGCACAGACTCAGACGTTGACCTTTGCCATCCCCGATCTCGTCCGCACCGTGGGCGAGATCGCTCGTCAGGAGGGCTATAGCCTGTCCTTGCAAACCTGGGTTTTCCTGGCACTGAGTGCCGGCTTTGCCGTCAAGGTGCCTATCTTCCCGCTGCACACTTGGCAGCCGTTTGTCTATACCGAGGCCCCGACTGCAGGCAACGCCTTGCTCGCGGGCATCATCCTCAAGCTGGGTTGCTATGGCTTTTTGCGGCTGGCGATTCCGTTGGCCCCCGATGCGGCGTGGGTCGTCGGTTTACCGCTGCTGACAATGCTCGGGGCTGTTAGCGTGGTCTATGGGGCCTTCGCGGCCTACGGCCAAAGCGACCTCAAGACGCTGCTGGCGTATTCCTCCTTTAGCCATCTGGGCCTGGTGATGCTGGGGATGTTTAGCTTGAACATCGTCGGGCTGCAAGGCTCGCTGGTTCACATGCTCAACCACGGTCTGTACACGGCGCTGTTGTTCCTCTTGGTGGGGCTGATGATCGACCGCTACCAAATTCGCAAAATCGCCGCCTTCGGCGGCATGGCCAGCCGCATGCCCTGCTTCGCTGCCCTGCTGGTGTTCGCTGCCCTGGCCAGTGTTGGCTTGCCGCTGCTCAATGGATTCGTGGGCGAGTTTCTGTGCCTGGCGGGCATCTACCGCTACGAGGCCAGTCAGGGCCGCTCCCTGCTGCCGTTGCTGACAGTGCTGGGAGCCAGCGGCATGGTGCTGGGGGCGTGGTATCTGTTCACGATGCTACGCCGTGTGCTGTTTGGCCCGCTCCACGAGCCGCACCCCGAGATCGATGCCCCCTCGCCCGTGGGGGATCTGCGGCCGCGTGAGTGGGTTCTGTTGGCTCCGTTGGTGCTGCTCTGCGTGGTGATGGGGGTTTATCCCGCGCCGGTGCTTCGCTCTACCGAACCGGAAATCCGACGCCTCAGTACGCTCATGCAACAAGCTCAGAAGCGGGCCGACCCTCTCAAAGTTGCCCAGAAAACTAGTCCATGAAGTCAATCAGGCTCGGCCGAGGCGGGTCATCCTTTCCTGCCTGTCGTCGTCTGTCCTAGCCGGCGACTCCTCGCTATGCTGAGCCATCATACCTTCCTGCTTACCTACCAAGGATGTCTCGCCATGCGCATTGGTAAATTGCGATTGTCCGACGGCGGCATCGCTCTAGCCCGTATCGAGGGCGACTCAGCCCAGATTCTCTCCACGCGGGCTTCGCTCGCCTCTCTGCTGTATGGTCCCGATCCCGTGGCCAGCATTGCCCGCTTGGCTAGCGATGCACGCCTAGCGTTGGATCAAGCGCATTGGCTACCGCCCCTGGACGAGCAAGAAGTCTGGGCCGCCGGCGTTACCTACATCCGCAGCAAGGAGGCCCGAGAGGAAGAAAGCGCCTCGAGTGGGGCCTCGCGTTTCTACGATGCCGTCTACACCGCCCAGCGTCCGGAATTGTTCTTCAAAGCACCCGCTTGGCGGGTGGTCGCGCCGGGCCAACCGGTCCGCATCCGCAAAGATGCCCGCTGGAGCGTCCCCGAGCCGGAACTCGCCCTGGTCGTCTCTCCTTCCTTGCAGATCGTCGGCTACACGATCGGCAATGATATGTCCAGCCGTGACATCGAGGGCGAGAACCCGCTCTATCTGCCCCAGGCGAAGTGTTACGATGGCTCGTGTGCCGTCGGCCCGTGGATTACCCTGGCCGAGGCGATGCCCACCGCGGCAGGCATCCGCATCGTATTGGAAATCGATCGCGCCGGGGCTACGGTCTTCCGCGGCGAAACCAGCCTAGCCAGTATGAAACGCCGCCCCGAGGAACTCGTCGCTTGGCTGGGCCGCGAGCTGACCTTCCCCCAGGGAGCCATCCTGCTCACCGGCACTGGCATCGTGCCCCCCGATTCCTTCTCCTTGGCGGTCGGCGATCACGTAGCCATCTCGATTGCTGGCATCGGCACCCTTGCTAACCCGGTTGCCTGAACCATTACCTTAAACTTGCGAGGCGATCATGGCCCCCCGATTCCTTGTTGGCTTGGTTGTATTGGCCGGCCTGCTCACCGCCGCGGAGCCGACTTCAGCCAAACGACCCCTGTCGCACGCCGATTATGCGGCCTGGCAGTCGATTCAAGCGCCGACGCTGTCGCCGGACGGTCGCTATGTCGCTTACGCCATCGCACCCCAAGAGGGCGACGGCGAGTTTGTGCTGTTTGACCGCGACAGCCAAAAAGAAATACGCCAGCCACGCGGCAGTCGGGCGACCGTGGCCGTACCCGCGGGAACCAAGGCGGGGCCGATCGGCCCCTCGTCTCATCTGTTCACGCCGGACAGTCGCTTCGTTTTGTTTCCCATTTATCCGACCAAGGCCGAACGCGACAAAAACAAAGCGTTGGCCGACCAAACCGACTTGGGCATCCTTGAAATCGCCAGCAACAAACTCATGCGCCTTGCTTCCATCCGCAGCTTCCAGGTCGCCGAGCAAGGCCCGGCCTACGTAGCCTATCTGAAAACGACCAAGGCAGTAGCCGTCGCCCCGCCCCAAGACGATGCCAAGACCGAACCCAAACCCACGGCGAACGAAAAAGGCGAAAAGGAAATAGGCAAAACAGGCCAACGCCCGCCCTTGCCCGGAGTGCCCCTCACCCCGCCTCCTGCCCCCAGTACTGGCGAATTGGTCCTGCGTCACCTCGCCGACGGCTCCGAACGCACCTTTGCCGATGTCAGCGAATATAGCCTCAGCCGCGACGGTCAGGTGCTGGTGTACATCGTAGCCGGGACCAAAAAAGACAGTATGCCGGGCGTGTTCGTGGTGACACCGGGGCGGCTCGCTCCGCCGATGGTCTTACGCAGCGGTCCGGGCAAATATAGCAAGCTCACCTGGGACGAAGACCAAACCCAGCTCGCCTTTTTCCACACGCCACCGCCCGCTGCCAAGACCAAAGCGGCGAATGCACATGCTGCAAACACGAAAGCCGACAAAAACCTCAAGCCAACGCCCTCTCTCCTGTACTGGAAACGTGGCCAAACCGTGGACCCCATGCCGGCTGCTACGGGCATCACGGCCGTGGGTCGCGCCCTGCCCCAAGCAGTGGAACTGGTAGCCGCCAAAGCGTCGTGGAAGCCCCACTGGCAGATCAGCGAGGCGGGCGGCCTGAGTTGGTCGGTCGATGGCAAGCGACTGTTTTTTGGCTTGGTGCCGCCCCCCGCACCGCCAGCCAAGGCCGACCCCAATAAACCGCTTGTCGAGCTGTGGCACTACCGCGATGACTTCATCCAGCCGATGCAAAAAGCACGCTACGCGCAAACCTCTAACAAAACCTACCGGGCCGTCTTTCATCTCGAAGACCGTAGCAGCCGACAACTCGGCGACGAGTCGCTGCCTGAGGTGGCACCGGCTCCCAAGGGAGAGTTTGCACTAGCCTTGGACGATCGGGCGTATCGTCGGCTGGTGGGCGGCTCCGAGAGTGCCCAGCGAGCTGATGCATATTTGTTAAATATGCATACTGGTGAGAAAAAACCGCTGGCCCAACGTCTCGTCAGTGCCTCGTGGTCGCCCGGCGGCAAATATTTGCTTCGCTGGGATGGCAAGCACTGGTACGCCTACGAAGCTGCCACCGCCAAGGCTCGCAATCTCACCGCTGCTCTGGGCGTCTCGTTCGCCGAGGAACGCTTTGACATGCCCAATGAAGCCCCCGCCTATGGTGTGGCCGGCTGGACCCCCGACGATCGAGCTGTACTCCTCTATGACCGCTATGACCTCTGGCGCATCGACCCCAGCAACGGCCAAGCCGTCAACCTGACGCAAGGAGTCGGCCGCAAGGACAAGATTACCCTGCGGGTGGTACGGCTCGATCCGCGGGCGCGGACAATCGATTTGGGCCAGCCCGTGTTGCTGCGGGCCGAGCAAGAAACCAGCTACGACACGGGGTTTTATACGCTAACGGCGGGCAACCCGCCGAAGCGGCTCGTGTTTGGCCCCCGCGTTTATCACTTGCTCAGCTTTAAGAAAGATACCCATCTCTTAAATGTCTCAACCTTTGCTGAGTATCCCGATCTGCATCTGGCCGATCCCGAGTTCCGAGAGATCAAGAAAATTTCGCATCTCGGCGAACAGACGAAAAAGTTTGTCTGGGGGCGTGCCGAACTGGTACATTACAAAAATGCCGATGGCGTGCCGCTGCAAGGAGTGTTGCTCAAACCAGACAACTTCGATCCAACGAAGAAATATCCCCTGATGGTCTACATCTATGAGCGGCTGTCGCAGAATCTGCACCGCTTCGTCGAGCCGCGCCCGGGCACCTCGATCAACCCCACTTACTACGTCAGCAATGGCTACCTGGTGCTGATGCCCGACATCATCTACACGGTCGGCTACCCGGGCCAAAGTGCTGTCAAGTGCGTGTTGCCGGCCATTGAAAAAGTGGCACAGGGCGGCTACGTGGACGAGAAAGCGATCGGCATCCAGGGCCACAGCTGGGGCGGCTATCAGACGGCATACCTGATCACGCAAACGACGCGGTTCAAGGCGGCCTCGGCCGGCGCTCCGGTGACGAACATGACCAGCGCCTATGGAGGCATCCGCTGGGGCACCGGTTTGCCACGCCAGTTCCAGTACGAGCGGACGCAGAGTCGCATCGGCGGAAGCTTATGGGAGTACCCGACGCGTTTTATCGAGAATTCCCCGGTTTTCATGGCTGACCGCGTGCAGACGCCTTTGTTGATGTTGCACAACGACAAGGACGAGGCGGTGCCCTGGCAGGAGGGGATTCAATATTACTTGGCACTGCGCCGGCTGGACAAGGAGGTGTACCTGTTGAACTATCCCGGCGAGGCCCACGGCCTGCGGCAACGCAAAAACCAGCTGGACTACACGGTTCGGCTGCAACAATTCTTTGACCACCACCTCAAAGGGGCGGCAAAGCCTGACTGGATGGTCAAGGGCGAACCATATTCGCCCCCGCCGGGCACGCGTCCGCCCCCGCCCATGGGCACCGAAGGTGCGGGCGAACACGAAGAGTGACCCAAGCGACCCTTGGTCGGGCACAGGCTACGCGAACCCGGCCTGGACAACGCAACAGCAGCCTGGACGACGGCCTGGTTCACTCTCCGATGATTTTGATCAGCACGCGCTTGGGCCGGTTGCCATCGAACTCGCCGTAGAAAATCTGCTCCCAGGGGCCAAAGTCCAGCTGGCCCTTGGTGATGGCGACGACGACCTCGCGGCCCATGACTTGGCGTTTGAGGTGGGCGTCGGCGTTGTCCTCGCCGGTGCGGTTGTGATGGTACACGTTGGGGTCAGGATTAAACGGGGCCAGCCTCTCCAGCCACACGCCGAAGTCGTGGTGCAGCCCGCGTTCGTCGTCGTTGATAAACACGCTGGCCGTGATGTGCATGGTGTTGACCAACACCAGCCCCTCTTGCACGCCGCTCTTGCGTACCGCGTCGGCCACTTGGGGCGTGATGTTCACGAAGGTCATCTTGCCCGGGACGTTGAGCGTCAGATACTCGGTGTAGGATTTCATCGGCTCGGCTCCTAAAACAAAACCATCTTGTGCTACGCCGTTGTTGTAGGGAACGTGCGCAACACAAAATGCATGCTTGTCCTGGAGAGATGCCCATGCTTGTTTTGTGTTTCCCCGTGGTTCTTTTAACTTGTCCCCTGGCTGAGGATGCGATCTTCGAGAAAGACGCCCAGCTGACAGTGTTGGCCAAGGCACCCACGGCGGGCGAGGGGCCGGCCTGGCATCCCAAACTCGGCGTATTCACCAGCGGCGGCGGGCACATCTATCGTCTCGACCACCAGGGCAAATCGTCGATCTTCCGCAAAAATGCCGGTACCAATGGCCTGCTGTGGGATGCCCAGGGTCGGCTCTTGGCCTGCGAGCCGGTCTTACGACGTGTCACCCGCACCGAGGCCGATGGCAAAATCACCGTGCTGACCGATCGCTATCAGGGCAAGCGTTACAATCAACCCAATGACCTCACGGTCGATTCGGCCGGCCGCATCTACTTTAGCGATCCGCGTTATGGTGATCGCAAAGGCATGGAACAAATGGAGGATGGCAAGACTGTCGAGGGCGTCTACCGTATCGATCTCGATGGCACCGTCACCCGTGTCATCGGCCGCGAGGTCCAACGCGCCAATGGTGTTCTCGTTTCGGCAAACGGCAAATATCTGTATGTGGCTGATAACAATAATGACACGATCGGCGGAGCGCGGAAGCTGTGGCGGTTTGATCTCGATGGCCAAGGCAACGTCGATCGCAAGAGCCGCAAGCTGATTTACGACTGGGGCAAAGGTCGTGGTCCCGACGGCCTGAAGGAGGACGACAAGGGTCGGCTCTATGTGGCCGCCGGCCTGAACAAGCCGAACCCGCCAGCGGAGCCGGCCACCGATGTCAAAGGGGGTATTTATGTGCTCAGCCCCGAGGGCAAGCTGCTGGCGTTTCTGCCGGTGCCCACGGACGAGGTGACCAATTGCGCGTTTGGGGGGCCCGACCGCCGCACACTGTACATCACCGGAGGCGGCGTGCTGTACTCCATTCGCACCACCACGCCGGGTCGCCTCGTCTACACAGGCCAAGCAACCCCAAAGTGACAGGACGGCGACGACTCGCTACCATGTAGGGGTAGCCTTCCAGGGAGCGAGAGCCTTGATACGTCGAATCGATTTTCGTCAGCCGGAGGGACCCGCCGCGCTACAGCAATTACGGGCCGAATTGAGCAACAGTGGCCAAGTGGTTTCGCCGCGTGGCCAGGCGTTGACACGCCAAGTGTTCGGGGCAGACCTGACCCCAAGCCAAGTCGTCGAACGGATCTGTAGCGACGTGAAAACGCAGGGCCAGTCGGCAGTATTTCATTACACGCAACAGTTGGACGGTGTGACGCTAACGCCCGAGACGCTGCGTGTCAGCGAAGCTGAACGGGCCCAGGCCCACGCCCAGGCCGACCCGGCGTTGTTGCAAACCATCCGTCGCGTTCGCGCCAACGTGTTGGCTTTTCAAACACATATTTTGCATCGCGATGCGTCGTTGCCTGTGGAGGGGGGGCTGCTGCGGCTGCGTTATCGGCCAGTGCGTCGTGTTGGGGTGCTGGTGCCCGGTGGGGCCGCTGCCTATCCCTCGACGTTGCTCATGACCATCGTGCCAGCACAAGCAGCCGGCGTGCCTGAGTTGGCCGTCGTCATGCCGCCGGGGCCTTTTGGCGCGGGCAATCCCGTGTTGCTGGCCGTGTGTCACGAACTGGGCGTGCAGGAGGTTTATCGTGTCGGCGGTGCCCAAGCTGTCGCTGCCCTGGCGTATGGTATCGACGGCTTACCCGCTGTGGACCTGATCGTCGGGCCGGGCAATCTCTTTGTCGCCTTGGCCAAGCGACACGTCTACGGCCAGGTGGCCATCGACTGTATCGCCGGACCTAGCGAAGTGGTAGTGCTGGCCGACGCTAGCGCACGACCGGAGTATGTAGCGGCCGACCTGCTGGCCCAGGCCGAGCATTCGCCCGGATCAAGCCTGCTGGTGACTTGGCATCCGCCGTTGCTTGACGCTGTTGCCGTCGAACTAGAACGGCAACTAGGGGCGTTGTCGCGAGCGGAACTGACCCGCGATGCCCTGGCACGGTTTGGTGCCTTGGTACTGACGCGGGACGAGTCCGAAGCGATCGCGGTAGTCAACCAACAGGCACCGGAACATCTAGAAATTCACACCACAGACCCGGAAGCCACTTTGGACAAGATCGACAACGCCGGCGCGATCTTCCTCGGGCCGTACGCGCCGGTGGCGGTGGGCGACTATGCCGCCGGACCCTCCCATGTGCTGCCGACCGGGGCGACGGCCCGCTTTGCCAGCGGTTTGTCGGCCAACGATTTTCTGCGGCGCAGTAGTGTGATCCGCTACGAGCGTGATGGGTTGGTCGGGCTGGTGGACGACGTGGAACGACTGGCCAAGCTGGAAGGGCTGACAGCCCATGCAGCCAGCGTCACCTGCCGTTTCCCGAAAGGGGGTGCCTCGTGAGGCTAGTCGAGTACGTGCGGCCGGACATCCGAGCCATGGCGGGATACACGCCCGGAGAGCAGCCGCGTGGTGGGGGTAAAATCATTAAACTCAACACCAATGAAAATCCGTATCCGCCTTCGCCGTGCGTGATCGAGACCATTCGCGAAGCCCTCACGGGCGACTTGCTTCGCAAGTATCCCGATCCCCTGGGGACGCAATTCCGGGAAGTGGCTGGCCGTGTTCTGCAAGTCGATCCCGACGGCATCGTCATCGGCAACGGCTCGGATGACATCCTAACCATCCTGACGCGGGCGTTTGTCCCGGCGGGGGGCACGGTGCTTTCGCTGACGCCCAGCTATTTACTGTATCGCACGCTGGCCGATTTGCAGGGGGCACGATTGGTCACCGTGCCATTCGGTGAAGGCTGGAGCGTGCCGGCGACGCTGCCCAAGGGTCACCTTTTGTACCTCGCCAATCCCAACTCGCCCTCGGGCACCACCTTGGACACAGAGACGCTGCTGGCCCGGGCCTCTTGCCCCGTCGTCGTCGATGAGGCCTACGGCGATTTTGCCGACTACAACGCCTTGCAATTGGCCCGAAGCGGGCGCGTGATCGTGACGCGTTCCTTGTCCAAGTCGTATGCTCTGGCCGGCATGCGGTTCGGCTTTGCCGTCACGACCCCGGAGTTGGCCCGCGAGCTGAACAAGGTCAAGGATTCATACAACTGTGATGTGCTGAGTCTGGTGGCGGCGACGGCTGCACTCGAAGATCAACAACATATGCTCGTATGTCGGGAGCGGATCCGACAGACACGGGCCCGACTGGAGCAAGCCTTAGTGGAATGCGGCTTTCGCGTCACGCCGAGCCAGGCCAATTTTGTGTGGGCCCAGCACGACCGGCCGGTGCGGCCGATTTACGAAGAACTCAAACGCCGGGGCCTTCTGGTCCGATACATGGTTTATGAAGGATATGGCGAAGGGCTGCGCATCAGCGTCGGCACGCCGCAAGAGATGGAAGAATTCCTGGCGGAGTTGCGCCTGGTGTTGGCAGGTGTGCTATAGATGAAATAGAAACCATTCCCCTCGCGTCTCTCCAGCGAGAATCAAGCCATGTTGTACCGTCGCGACTATCTGCATCAACTCGACCAGGCTCGCAAGGCTGGTCTGTCAGCCCGGGAGATCAATTCCGCACAAAGTGGGCAACCGGCGGAGATGGAGCGAGGCCCAGCCGATGCCAACGGTACAGTGTGGAAGATCGATGAACGCGGTCAGCGGATTTGTACACCACGTCCCGAGGCCGCCTGAAACGTTGGCAACCCTCGGGTGCCCTAGCTGGCTTACGGGTTTTGGTTGACAAGCTCGCGGATCGCAGCATCGACCTCGCGCACCGATTCCCAATCTTTTTTGTAATCGATGGCGACAAATTTGAACTGATTTGCGGGACCAAACGCTTTTTCCAGCCCCGTTCCTTTCCAATCAAAGCTCAAAAATGCTTCGCGTACTTTGGCAGCCAGTTCGGGCTTGAGACGATGCGAATGACCGAAACAGGCCGGCGGGTAACTGGGTGACTTGTAGATCGAGCGGTAGGAATCGGTGGAGAGTTTGTCACGCGCCACGATCCGTGCTAGCAGATCATTGGCGACGGCCACGATCTCGTACTGACCCTTGGCAACACCGATGATAGAGTCCTCCTGGCCGCGGGTGATGGTGTAGTTGTAGTCGCGCCCGGGGAGGAACTTCTGTTCGCGCCACAGCGTGACTAGCGGAGCCTTGAACGACGACAACGAAGAGATGCTCGTCAACTGAATGGTCTTGCCCTTGAGGTCGGCCAAATTCTTCACCGCCGAGTTTTTGCGAACCAGTATCTCCATCTGATACTCAAACGTGCCGTCCTTGTCGGCCATCACGCACACGGGGATGAAGCCACCTTGATTGACACCGATGGGGACAGCCCCGGTGCTGAAAGAGGCCAGATGTAACTTACCGTCGCGGAGGTCCTCGGCCATGCCCGAGGCGGTGCTAGGGGTTTCGACGAGTTCGATTTTCTTGCCGGTGACTTTTTGAAAGTGGGCAAAGAACTCCTTCCAGTTGTCGTTGGCTTTGTCCAGGTCGCGGTCTAGGGTGGCAAACAGAATCACCTCGGGATCGAGCAGCTTCTCGGCCTCTTTGGGTGTATCCGCCAGCAGGTCGCCGTTTTCATCGACAAATCGTTCGTCGAGTTTCTCGGCGGTCAGCAACCCCAGACGCAAAATCTGCGGAAAGTTGACCGGCTTGTTGGCCGGTAGCCAAATGGCAAAGTAGG
>Ga0272446_1000632_pt1 | contig 54000 bp, 33 predicted proteins | sample YNPCB0061_FD_194587 | JGI IMG/M metagenome (GOLD analysis project Ga0272446, IMG submission 194587) | Hot spring microbial mat communities from Yellowstone National Park, WY, United States - YNP-CB-006-1 | ecosystem: Environmental > Aquatic > Thermal springs > Hot (42-90C) > Sediment | place... | reverse complement strand
CACGTTATCGTTATGATCAATTAATGAGACTTGGTTGGAAGGTTTTATTACCTTTTTCTTTTTCTTTTTTATTATTTGTAGTTTTAGTTTTTTTTTTTTTTTGATGGGTTATTTATTTTTTTTTAAAAAAAAAAATGAATTTTATTAATAAAAATAAGTATGAATTATATATGAAATCATTGGGACAACGTCATTTTTTTCATATGGTTACTCCTAGTCCGTGGCCTTTTTTAACTGCATTGCATGTTTTTGTAATGGTTCTAGGTGGAGTAATGTATATGCATTTTTATAGTAATGGTGGTTATATTTTTTTATTTGGTTTTTTTAATTTATTGTATGTTGTAGTTTTATGGTTACGAGATGTTATAAGAGAGGGAACATTTGAAGGTATGCATACTAAAGATGTTCAAAAAAATTTAAAATTTGGTTTTGCTTTATTTATAGTTAGTGAAATAATGTTTTTTTTTGGTTTTTTTTGGGCTTTTTTTTATTGTAGTTTATCTCCTTCTGTAGAAATTGGTTGTATTTGGCCTCCTGTTGGTATTCAACCAATAAATCCTTGGAAATTGCCTTTGTTAAACACTATGTTATTATTATTGTCAGGTGTTTTTATTACACTTGTTCATATTAATATTCGTTTGGGAAATGCTATTTTAGTTTATGAATATTATATTTATACATTAATTTGTGGAATTTTTTTTACGTTTATTCAAATATATGAATATATTAATGCGTCTTTTACAATAGCTGATAGTATTTATGGTTCAACATTTTATATGTTAACTGGATTTCATGGTGTTCATGTATTAGCAGGTAGTATTTTTATAATTGTTTGTTTTATTCGAACAATTTATGGTCATTTTACTAGAAATCATCATGTTGGTTTTGAGTGTGCGGCTTGGTATTGGCATTTTGTAGATGTTGTTTGGTTATTTTTATATTTATCTGTATATGTATGGGGAAGTTGGGGTATTTTTTAATTTATAGTCAATATTCATTTATATATATATATATATATATACATATAATAATATATTATATTTAATAATATAAGATATGATGGAATTGGTAGACATGGTAGATTTAGAATCTATTTTTTAGTATTAAAGGTATCGGTTCAAGTCCGGTTATCCCCATTTATTTTTATTTAATTTTTGTTTATTTAATTTTTGATCTATAGTTTAATGGTTAAAACGCACCGCTCATAACGGTTGTAATATGGGTCCAAATCCTATTAGAGTTAATTAATTTTGAAAACAAGTTTATTGTTAATAAATTATTATTAAGTATTATAATATTTTTATGTAATGGATAATTTAGGTTTTGTTTTTTTTTTTTTATTTTTTTAGTTTTTCGTATTATTTATTTATATTATATATAAGTATAAGTTATATATATAGATGTAGCTCAATGGTAGAGCAGCGGTCTTTTAAACCGTTGATCAGAGTTCAATTCTCTGCATCCTTATGATTTTATTATTAGGTTATTTTATTTGTAGCTTAATTGGTAAAGCTTTTGATTGTTAGTCAAAAAGATATCGGTTCAAATCCGGTCAAATCCTATATATATATATATTTTTTTTTTTTTTTTATTAACTAATTAATATAATATAATTAATGGATAAATTGATAATATGTTATTGTAGTTCCTATTTTTTTAAATAAATTATTATTTATATTAAATAAATGGTATAATAGTTAGGAGAAAAATTTTATATATATAAATATATATGAATTGAAACATCTTAGTAATATATATATGTTATAATACAATAGTGAAAAAAAGAGTAGTGGTGAGCGAAATTTTTTAAGATTATAAATTTTTTTAATTAAATTTATTGATAATATATGATTTTATATTTAAAATTTAAAAATTAAAAAAATTTTTTATAATGATTTATGCGGAGTATTGTTATAATATTAGAAAATCACTTCTAAATCTTATAAATACATATTAATCGATAGTGTAAAAGTACTGTGAAGGAAATTTGAAATTAGTTTCTTATAAGAAAATTGAAATAGCATTGAAATTAATTATATTAAATAAAATTTAAAATTTATTAATTTTAAATGTACCTTTTGCATCATGGACTAACGAGTTAAATAAAATAGTAAGCTTTTTTTGTTAAAAAAAGGCGGATTGAAAAAAATTTAATTAAAAAATTATTTTATTTAGACCCGAAACCAAGTGAGCTAATCATGTTTAAGTTGAAATTATAATTAAAAAATAATGGAAGACTGAACTCGTGTATGTTGCAAAATACTGAGATAAAATGTGATTAGGGGTGAAAGGCTAATCAAACTTGGTTATAGCTGGTTTTCTACGAAATTTATTTAAGTAAAGTGTTATATTATGTTTTTTAAGGGTAAAGTAAGATGGCATAATAATTTTTGATTAAATTATATTATGACTCTTAAACTAATAATATTAAAAAATATAGATATAATAATCGAAATATGAGTGCGAAGATTCATATTTAAAAGGGAAATAGCCCAGAACAATAATTAAAATTTTAAATTTAATTTATATTCAAAAGTTTATATAAATCTATGATTAGTAGGTGGTGGGCTTGGAAGCAGCCATCCATTAAAGAAAGCGTAATAGCTCACTATTATATGGTTTATATAAATGTAAATGAATGAAGATTAAAAAATTAAAATTGAAATTTTGTATAAATATAAATAGTTTATATTTATGGTAGTAGAATGTTTTGTATTTTAGAAGATTATTTGTGAAAATAATTGTTGAAATCAAAATTACGGATGTTAGTATGAGTAACTTAAATTAATATGATAAATATTAAGACCGAAAACTTATAGATTTCCTTTATAAAGATTTACTTTAAAGGGTTAGTCGATCCATAATTTTATTAAAAAAATTTATAAAAGATAGGTATTTTTTTTTAAAAATAATTAAATTAAAAAATATAAGTGACGAGATTTTTAATTTTTTTCTTTAATTAAAAATAAAAGAAGATAAATTATAAAATTTCCATGAAATAACTATATTTTTTTTTTAATCGTATTAAAATCACCACAGATAAGTTGGTAGAGAATACTAAGGTTTTAAAAGAATAATATTGAAGGAATTCGGCAAAATAATCTCGTAACTTTGGAAGATGAGATATTATAATTATTTGTATAAAATATAATATAATTATAATGATACAGAATAATAAGGGGCGACTGTTTATTAAAAACACAGGACTCTGCTAAACTTAAATGTGATGTATAGGGTCTGAGATCTGCCCGGTGCTAATATGTGAAGTATTTAGGTTAACGCTTAAATTATAAACGTTAGTAAACGGCAGCTGTAACTCTGACGGTTCAAAGGTAGCGAAGTCCCTTGTCGGGTAATTTCCGACCTGCATGAATGGTATAACGACCTCTTAGCTGTCTCCAATATTATTTTAGTGAAATTTAATTTTTTGTGCAGATGCGAATTATAACAGCAAGACGGAAAGACCCTATGCACCTTTACTAGAATTTTAAATTTTAAAATATTATTTATACTAAGTAGAATAATTATGAGATTTATAATTTTTTTATATTTGTAATTTAAGGAGATGTTTATGAAATAGTAATTAGTAGAAGGTATTTTAATATATTTTAAATATTAATAACATAATGAATAGTTTAAAATGGTTAGTTTAGCTGGGGCGGCTGTCTCCTAAAGAGTAACGGAGATGTACAAAGATAAAAATGAAATATTTTTTTAATATTTTAATGGCATAATGGTTTATTTTTTATTTAACTGTAAGATTGACGAATCGAGCAGAAATGAATTGTATAATTTGTTGGTCATAGTGATCCAGTGATTTTGTGTGAGAAAGTCATTGATTAACGGATAAAAGGTACGCTAGGGATAACAGGCTGATAGTCCTTGAGAGCTCTTATCGACGGGATTGTTTGGCACCTCGATGTCGGCTCATCGTTTCCTAAAGCTGCAGAAGGTTTTAAGGGTTTGACTGTTCGTCAATTAAAACGGTACGTGAGCTGGGTTTAGAACGTCGTGAGACAGTTCGGTCCCTATCTACTGTTATGAAAAAAATATGAACTTTTACTTCTAGTACGAAAGGATTGGAGTAAATACACCTATGGTTTATAAGTTATTATTTTATAGTAAGCTTAGTAGCTACGTGTAAAGAAATAAATGTTGAATAAATCTAAACATTAAGTTTAGTTCATTATTTTTATTTTATAGTATATAATATAGAACATATTATTTATAAATTATAAATATTAATATAGTAATATATTTAGTTGAGTAAGGTTAAATATATTTTTAGTTAGTTAATTGTTTTTATTTATTATTATTTTTTAATTTTAATATTATTCTATTATTTTTTTTTTTTTATTTATTATTATAAATAAATATATATGCAAATTCTTTCATTATTTTTATATAATATAAGTTTATTATTATTTTTTATAAGCCTTTGGGGTTTATTGCTAAATAGGAATAATATTATGATCCTGTTAGTGTCGATAGAATTATTTATTCTTTCAGTAATAATTAATTTACTACATGGCTCTGCTTTATTTGATGATATAAGTGGTCAGTTAAATACTATGTTTTTATTAACTATTGCTTCAGCAGAGTCGGCTATTGGTTTAGCTATTTTTGTGGTTTATTATCGATTACGGGGATCATTGAAGATATTATTATTGTCGATTTTAAAATCTTAAATAATAAATTATAAACACATGAAAAAAAATTTTATATTTAAAATTGGTATGAGTATAATATCCGTGTTGGTATTATTTTTTTTTATAAAATACTTTTTAATTGAAGTAAAGTCTTATGTTATAATATATGAGTCTATTGATAAAGTATCTTTTGATAAATTAAAGATATTAAATGTTTTATTATTAAATGATACGAATTTTTTTAATATGATTTATGATTATATAATTAAGAAAATCTTTTTATGTTATGTAAATTATGATACTAATCCATTTAGGCTTATTTTTAATCCAATTATATATTTTGTTTTTTTTATTTATTTAAATTTAGGTTTTATTAGTGATATATTTTTTGGCGGTTTTCATTATTTTTTAATAGTTTATCAGAGTAATATATATAAATATATTATACAAATATTTATATATATGTTACATATAAATAGTTTTTATTTATTTTTTATTTTTAATTGTTTATTTTTGGAGGCGTTATTGTATAATATAATTGATATTTTAAATTTTATATTGTTGCAATTTTTTAATGTTTTTGATTATTATATTAATTGTTATGCTAATCCATATATTTTTATTTTTAAGCCAATTATATATTTTGTTTATTTTATTTATTTAAAGTATTTTTATTTTGAAACAATGTATTTGGGTTTTTTTCTTATTGTATTTATACCATTTTTATATTTTAGTATTTTATTTTGTTTTGGTAGATTTTTAGGTATTCATGGTGCAGTAGTGTTTTTGGTTATAAGTTATTCATTTGTTGTATATATATTATGTAGTTGTTATTATTTTTTTATTTATAATAATGGTATTTTATTATTTAATTCAAATTTTATGTTTTTTGATTTTGTTTTTTTTGATGTTCAATGGTCGTTTTTATTAGATAGTGTTAATTTAATAATGTGTTTTATAGTAATTTTAATTTCTTTTTTAGTTCATTTATATTCAATTAGTTATATGCGATATGATGTTCAATTAATTCGATTTTTGAGTTTATTATCTTTATTTACGTTTTGTATGTTATTGTTAGTTACAAGTAATAATTTAATTCAATTGTTTTTTGGTTGGGAAGGTGTTGGTTTATGTTCGTATTTATTAGTAAATTTTTGGTTCACTAGAGTTCAAGCAAATAAATCTGCTATAAAAGCTATGTTAATGAATCGAATAGGTGATATAAGTTTATTAATATTTATAGCTTTTGTGTATTATATATATCGAACTTTTGATTATTCGTTAATTTTATTATTAAATGAATCGTATAAGTATGCTTATATTAATTTATATTATTGTTCGATTCATTTAAATAGTTTATTATTATTTTTTTTATTTGTTGCTGTGATGGGTAAATCAGCACAATTAGGATTACATATTTGGTTACCTGATGCGATGGAAGGACCTACACCTGTTTCTGCGTTGATTCATGCAGCAACTATGGTTACGGCTGGTGTTTTTATTTTAATAAAATATTATTTTTTTTTAGAATATAGTTTGTTAAAAAATTTTGTGTTTGTTGTTGGAAGTTTAACAGCATTATTTGGTGCTGTAGTAGCAATGTATCAAAATGATATAAAGAAAGTTATTGCATATTCAACATGTAGTCAATTAGGTTATATGGTTGTTAGTTGTGCTCTGGGTTTGTATAATTTAGCATTATTTCATTTATTTAATCATGCATTTTTTAAAGCATTGTTGTTTTTATCGGCTGGTGTAATTTTACATGCATTGAATGATGAACAAGATATGCGTAAGATGGGTGGTTTGGTTAATTTTTTACCATTTACTTATTGTTGTTTTTTTTTTGCATCGTATGCTTTAATGGGTTTACCTTTTTTATCAGGTTTTTATTCAAAAGATATTATTTTAGAAGTTTTGTTTTATTCATTTGATTTTATTAGTTTATTAAGTTTTTATTTATTATTATTAGCAGCTTTTTGTACTGCATTTTATTCTTTTAAATTACTTTTTTTTGTTTTTTTTAAGAAGCCAAAGGGTTTTTTTATTAATTATAAAGATGTAAAAGAGGCAGATTTTATTGTTATAGGGGTATTTATTTTTTTATTTTTTGTAAGTGTAGTGGGTGGTTATTTATATTTCGATTTATTTATGGGTATTGATCAATCTTTTTTAATGTTTAATGTATCTGTTAAAGAGTATAATAATTTTATTGAGTATGAGTTTGTTTTTTTTATTTATAAATTATTGCCATTTATATTTTCATTGTTGGGTATATTATGTGGTTTTTGGTTATATTATATTTATAATAATAGTAGTTATTATTATTTTATGGATTATTATATATATATATATAATTTTTTTGTTAATAAATGGTTTTTTGATATGTTATATAATCGTTTTTTTGTAAATAATGTATTTAAATTTAGTTATCATGTAACATATAAGCTTATTGATAAAAATTTTTTAGAATTATTTGGTACTATAGGATTTTCATATTTTGTTTATAAAGTTTCATTTTTTTTTAAAAATTATTTTTCAACTTATCTATATATTTATTTATTTTTATTTTTTAATGGTTTTGGTCTTATTCTTGTTTTTTTTTTTTATTTTGAATTTATTTATTTATTATTTATATTATATGTTTATTTAATATGTTTTTACTTTTTTAAAAAAAAATAGAAAAAAAATGCTATTATTTCGTTTAATTAAAATGTGGTTGGGCGATCTTATAGATCGTAAAGAAAAGGTTCTTTGGGACAACGTCATATATTTTATTAAAGCTTTTTATAAAGCTTTTTTGATTTTTTTAAGGGATTATTTTTTTGTGTATGTTAATTTATTTTATAAGTTGTTTTATAAGTATTTATGTATTATTTTAGTTTATATTTATAAATTTTTTTATTTGTTTTGTTTTTATTTGTTTTATATTGTAAAATATATATTATATTATATATATATATATATAAAAATTTTTTATAATATTTTTAAGGTTAGTTCTATTATTAGGTTTTATGGTACTAGAGTTAATGTTTTTTTTTTTTTTTTTTTATATTTTATTTGGTTTTTTTTTTTTTTTAAATTTATTTATAATTTTTTTTTTTTTTTTAATATTGATTTGGTATATATATTATTTTTATATTTATATAAATTACATATATTTGTTAAATATTTATATATAAATATAAATATATGTGTTTGTAAATATGTTATTAAATATATATATTTATTTATTTATTATAGTTATCATCATTATTTTTATATAAAGTATTATTTAATAAAGTATTATTATATAATTACTAATTTACCTTATACCGAATATAGAGATTTTATTTGGAAATTAATATTTAAATGTTGGGATATTTATGAATATGTTAAATATTATTTTTTTACAGCTTGGCATTGTAGTTTTACTGGCTATTATGTACATGTTTTTTTTGCTTATATACATTTTTGTTTATATATGTTTTTTGTACATGATTTATTGAGTTATGCTTTTTATATATCACCAAAGTTACATTATTATATATATATAATTTATACGTATTGTTATAAAGTTCATTATTTTTTGTTATTGGATTGTCATGTGATTTTATGGTATTATGGGATTAAAGCTAGTTTATATTATAGTATGATGTGGTTGTATAATTATACAGTTTATTTATTTTTATATTATTTTCCTGCGAATTGGAATTATCCTTATCGGATACTAATGTATTGTATTGATGGAAAGGATTTTTCTTGGTATTATTTTTTTTTTCAAAGTAAAAGTATATATATTACTTTAATGTATGTTGTTCCTTTAATTAATTATTTAATGATCTTTCTTGAATGGTTTTCTTATTATTTAGTTATTAGTTTTTTTAAAATAATTAATTATTTAGTTATTATAAAATTGTTAGGTTATTTTTCTGGTAAATTATTATATTATTATTTTATAACATTTTATAAAGCTAAAATAGTATTTTATTATTATTATTGTTTTAATATTTTAAGTGTGTGTTGGGTTGTTTTTTTTGTTAAATTTTTTTTTTTAGTAATTTTATATTTTATTATAAGTTTTTTTTTTGTTAAATATATTGCAGGTTTTATTGTTAGTTTGATAATTAATATTATTATTTTTATATTAAATTTATTAATAAGTGTATTTTTTAAGGTATTATTAAATGTTGAAATGGTTATTAATTGTTATTATGGTTTTATTAATATTTGTTTATATATAATAATTTATTTTATAAAGATATTTTTTGTATTTTTATGTAACTTAATTTATATATGTATATATATATATATGCATATAAAGTATTTTTTTATTATAGTTTTTAATGTTTTGTATGGTTTGTATATATGTATATATATGTTTGTATATTTTTTATTTATTATTTTTATTATTTCGTTAATTATATTAGTTTTGTTAAGTTTTGTATATTTTATATATTTAAAAATAAATATTATTTTTTTTTATAAAAAGGTAATGATTGATTTTAATAATAATTTAGTATTTTTATGTAATTTTATTATTTATTATTATTATTATTTTGTTTTAAATAAAAGAAATTATTATATTTTTTTGTTAGATTTTTGGAAACATGAGTCAATAATCATGATAAATATGTTTGGTGATGAATTTTATTATTTAATATTAAAATATTTGGAATTTAAAGTACTTTTTTTTAATGATAAATTAATATTTTTAGTAAAAAATTATAATTATATAATTTCTTTTTTATTAATTGTATATAAATTTGATTTTGGTTTGTCAATGTTTAAAAGTTTTTATAAATTATTAAAATTAGTAGCAAGTTTAAGTATATTAATAATATATTTATTTGATTATCAACAGTATTGTTTTAGAAAAGGTTTTAATTTTGATAAAATTAGATTTGATTTTTATTATATGTATAATTTAAAATTAACATATGATAATATTTTAACATATTCTTTTGTATCAGAAAATTTTAACGTTATTTTACCATTGGTTGATTATGATATTATTGATACACAATATTTTTTAAAATTTCTTTTATCATATAATAGTATGTATTTGTATACAAATTTATGGATAAATGATAGTAGTGGTAATAATAATGATGATGGTGATTTTGGTGATAATGATCATGATAATGATGGTGATGGTTATAAATTTAATAAACAAGGTAAATATGTAACCAATACTAGTATAAATCATATTTATAAAATTGATTGGTATTTTGATTTTTATGTAGTTTTATATTATTATTTTTTTAAGTCTATTAATTTTATATTAAAGAAATATAATATTATTAAATATTGTAAATTATATTTTTATAATATTTATGAGGTTTTAACGTTTTTTGATTTAAATTTTTTTATAAAAAAGAGTAGTATTAATGATGTTATTCAATTAATAAATGATGTTAATTATTCATTAGAAATACATTATAATTATGTTGATTATTTAATAGTTATTTTAAATAAACGTTATATAGAATATATATATACATATACATTATTTTTAAATTATTTTAAAAGACTTGAATCATTATTTTTATTTATGAAGAGTACATTTAAACATGTTTTATATAAATCAAAAAATTTTAATTCTTTATTTATAAATATATATAAATTTTTGTATTCGATTTATTTTAATACTTTAAATTTTTATGATTTTTATATAAAGAAAATTAGTGAGTTATTTAATATGTATATGTATATATATATTGAAAATAATATAACTTATAATAATTCTTTTTTTTATCCTGGTAAGAATTATTTTAAATCAAATGTATTGAAAATAAATTTAAATTTTTATAAATCTAATTCTTTAATGAAGTTTTTATTTAGAGATTTTTTTTTTAATAAACATATTTTTCGTTTAGTTTATAATAATAAATTTTTTGATTATTATTCTTTACTTTTATTTAAGAAGTATTATGCCTTTGATTTTTTAAAAAATGAATTATTTGATATAATTTTATCTAAGATAGAATTAAATAAGGATAATATTAATTATAATACAGAAATATATTTTAAAAATAATTTAATTAGAAATAATAATTTTAAGTTTGATGATTTAGTTTATTATTATATTGATTTTGTAGAAATTGCAAATATTAAAAGTTATAAAGATGAAAATTTAGTAAGTACAATAAATACTGAAAGTTTTTTTTTTGTAGCTAATTATTATTATAATAATTATAGTTATTATATATTTAATATTGATTTATTATTAGGTGATTATTTTAAGGATTTAATGTATATTTATAAATTACCATATGTTTATTATATAGATAATCTTTATGAAAATACTGTATTAAAAAATCCATATAAATATGTAAACGAATTAGTATGGTTAATGGATGATTCTTTTAATTTTTGGGATTATGTTGAAAAAAATAATTTGCCTTTGAATTTATATAATGTTTATAGTGAGCTTAGTGATCAAATGGATTTATTTGAAGAAGATAATTTTAATGATGGGGAAATTGGTTCTAGTTTTTTACTTAAAAGTTTAAATCTTGAAATTTATGATCAATTTATTTATTTTGATGAATATAGTTATAATTTTATTAATATTTTTATAATTCCATTTTTATATGAAGTAATTTTATTATATAGTTTTAATAATTTTAAGTATATAAATATTCAATTATATAATATAATAGATTTTAAATATAATTATTTTTATATAAATTTATTATATGAAACTCAAACATATTGGGATATATATATATATTTTTTACTTGAAAATTTATCCTCTAAGCTTTTGATAAATCCATATATTTATAAAAAGCATAATTTTATTAAAAAATATTTTATAAGAGATTTTAAATATCGTAAAGATTATACAAAAAAAGAATTAAAAAATGAGTCGTATTTATCTAATATTATAAATAATGATTATATTTTTTGTAAAGATTTTTATAATATGTATAATATTGATTTAATACCTTTTTATAAAATGAAGAAAAAAAAATGGTTTAAATTTAATAAGAATTATATACTTGAAGATGATTTTAGACCAATAGATGGATATCAGTATATTGATGATTATTCATTTTTGTATGATTTAGATTTTTATGTTGAATATAATACATTTATGCGGCTGATTCATCAAAATGATCAGGATCTTGTTTTATATTCACAGTTTGAGTTGAATACATTGATTCAAAAAGCACCGATAAAATTTATTAATGAAAGATTTTTTAAATTTTTAGATTCAAATTTACTTAGTGATTCTTTATATCAACTTATTAATAGTTATGAACGAATTAGGTTGGATTTGCAATCGACAAATAAATTTTATAATAAATATAATTATGAATATAAAGAATATGATATGAGTGATCGTACAGGTTTTTTTAGTGATGATGTTAAGTTTTTTGCGGAGGGTAGTGAGACGTTTGTGCCAGAATCTGATGTTACATTGTATGAGTTTTTAACAAATGAAACACCTTTTGAAGCAAAAAATAAATATTTATACAATTTTATAGAATATACTGGTTTTAGAAAAATGACAGATTTTAGTAATTTAGAATTCTATTTTTGTAATTTTTTTTTTGATTATTATATATATAGTATGAAGGTATTATTATTAGATTTTATTTTAATAAATGAATATAATTATTATTTAAATACTACATATATAATAGGACCTGTTAAAGAATATGTTACAAGTAGAACAAATTTTACTTTTTTTGAAAAGTGTGTATTTTTTTTTAAAAAATTTATTAAAAATGCTTTAGATTTAAATAGTTATGAAAATTTATATATTGAATATAAAAATTTTAAGTTTTATTATGGTTATTTTTTGCAATTTCCTATTTTTTTGATAGCTTATTGTTTACAACATATATATATATTTTTTTTTTTTTTTAAAACTGAAAGGTATTATTATCATAATGTTAGATATTTTCAACGACGGTTTTTACGATATGTGCAAATACCTCCATTTATTTATGATATAATATTTGATTTTTTTAATTTTCCTGATGTACCTTTTAAAAATGCTTATTTATATAATATTTCTGATTTTGAAGGTTTTTATGATAAAGATTTTATAATAACTTCGTTAGTTTATGAAACAGTGGGTTTTAATGGGTTTTTAGCTGATTTAGATAATAGGTATTTTTTAAATAGTGGTATTTTATCGACTCATTTTAATTATCAAACAGCTGGGTTTTATATTTTTTATTTTTATTTAGTAGTTTGTAAGGATATTTTATTAATATTTATTATGCGTTTATTTGTATTTATAATACGTAATTGTATATATTTTTGTACATATATTAATTATTTTTTTAATATAATTTTATTTGTAATAGAATTTTTTTTATATATTGTTTTTAGTATTTTACATATTTTATTGTTATTAAATTATAGTTTATATATATATATGTATATGTATATTAAATTTTTTGTAAATTTGGTTGTTGAAACAAATTTATATAAAAATTTGAATCAAAATATGTATTTTGTATTAATAATAATTAATAAAGCATTAATATTTCCTTTTGAATTGTTACGTATTATGTATTTATATTTATATAATAATATTTGTAATATAATATTTATATATTATGAAAAGTTTTTTTTTTTTTATAAACACGTTTTATTTAATATTATATTTTATTTTAAATATTTATTTTATATTATTTGTTTAATTATGATAAAATTAGTTATTTTTTATTTTATTTTTGTTATATTATTTATGTATTATGATTTTATTTTGATTTTTTTTGAAAAATTATTGTTTATTGAATTTTCATATCGCTCAATATTTGTATTTTATTCAATAATTTTATTTATATTTTTTATTGGGTTATTATATCCTTTTCAAATTACATATATATTATGGGCTTTTCGATATTATTATTTAGCAATATTATTTGTATTATGGTTCTTAAGTGCAAATATAAATTCTATGGAAATTTTATTTATGCAATATTGGGATTTTATTCGCTTAAAAGCAAGTTCAGTTATTTATGGTCCAATGTTTTATAATCATTTTTTATCTTATGCGAATTATGAAATTTTATGGACGAATATTCGATCATTTAGTTCTGCATATGATTTTTGGTGGCATCCAACACTTAGATATTATATAAAATTGCCTAAAACATTATATACGGAAACTAAAGATGCTTATTTTTATTTTATATATATGTGGCAACATTATTATTCTTTTTTATTGAAAATTAATTTTTTTTTTGTAAGAGATTTGAATAATTATATAGTAAATCATTTAAATAATTTACAATCGTTATTTAATTTTTTTTATAAAAAAGGTGAATCGGTTTTTGGTATAGTTAATTATATTCCTTCTATAAAGGAGTATATTTCTATAAATAATTATATTAATTATTTAAAAACGATTAGTGTACGAGATCATATATGGAAATCTAATAATAATAATATATTTTTTATAAATGTTGATTATTTTTTTTTTTTTAAAAATTATTATTCAATTTTTTGTATTAATTTTTTATCTCTTGATAGTTTATATTTAAATAAATTTATATATGGTGTTTCTGGAAGTGCATATCTTGGTGCTGTTAATATATTTTTACAAATGAATATATATGAAGATCAAAAGAAAATAAATATATTAAGATTAACCTATTATCGTCATGTTTTTAATAAATTACGATTAGATTTATGGGGAAATTATGTTTATAATCCATATTATTTTTTTAGTTTTTATAAACGAAATTGGTTTCTTTCAGAAAAAGATTATTATTATAAAATATTGCAGTCATATGCATTAAACGAGGAGGAGATTCCAATACCTCCTTTTATGAAGGAAGACGGTCCTTTAATGAGGAGTATACGTGATTATCAGTTAATAGAACGAATACCTAATTATCATATTCCTCTTTGGAATCCAGAGACTCTTACATTATTGCTTAATATAGCAAAAAAACATAAAGAATATGCAAAAATTGGAAAATATGTGATAGGTTCAGGTCAGATTGGTATAGAATTTATGAGTCATTTTTATATTCCTGAAGCACGGAGAGATAAATTTATGTTAACTATTAAATTAAATCCTAATAAATATTATGATTTTTATTTTCCTATAATTAATAAAATACATCCGTTTAATAATCGTTATTTTAAAGATATTGCATATGAAGCATATGAGGCATCATATTATCCTAGTTATTATATTGATGATAAAGATAATGAAGATCCATTTGATTTACGATTATTACATCAAACGTATCCACATGCACCTTTATTTTCACGAAAGGATGCTTTAGATACACATGGAGTTATTAGGAAAATGCATGTTTCTCCTGTTTTTTTTTCTAAATATTTAGTGCCTGATTTAGGTTATATCGGTTCAAGTACTTGGGGTGTAAATTGGAAATTTTTACAGTTAACGGATATTAGTATTTCTGATTCTTTTTTTTTTGATACAAATAAAAAGCCATCGCGAAATAATAAATAACAGTTAATTTAATTTAAATTTAATTCGTAGTTTAATTGGTAAAATAATAGCCTTCTAAGCTGGTGATATTGGTTCAATTCCAATCGAAAGTATTTTAGTATAGTTTAATTGGTAAAATACTAACTTGTCGAGTTACGAGATACGGGTCCAAATCCCGTTACTTGCGTTTTGTTTTTGATATTTATATGCGTATAGTAAATTTATTTAGTTTTTTTAGAAATTTTTATGAATTTTTTTTTAGTTATCCAGCTCCTTCAAATTTAACGTATTTTTGGAATTTTGGTGTTTATTCATTAGTTTGTTTAGGTATACAAATTTTAACTGGTATTTTTTTGGCCATGCATTATTGTTCTGATTATATGTTAGCGTTTGTAAGTATTGAACATATTATGAGAGATGTTCAGTATGGTTGGTTATTACGTTATATTCATGCAAATGGAGCATCAATGTTTTTTATTGTTGTATATATACATATATTTAGAGGGTTATATTATAGTTCATATTTATATCCGCGTCATTTTTTATGGATTAGTGGTGTAGTTATTTTATTAATTATGATAATAACGGCTTTTTTAGGTTATGTGTTACCATGGGGTCAAATGAGTTTTTGGGCTGCAACTGTTATAACTAATTTAGTATCAGCGGTACCAAAAGTTGGTAAATATATTGTTATTTGGTTATGGGGTGGTTATGCTGTTGATAATGCAACGTTGAATCGTTTTTTTAGTTTACATTATTTATTACCTTTTTTAATTTTAGGTTTAGTTTTTATTCATTTAATTATCTTACATACTTATGGTTCAAATAATCCGTTAGGTATAGAATTTAAATATATTGATCATGTAACAATGTATCCATATTATATTTATAAAGATTTATTTGGTCTTATAATATTTATTGGTTTTTTTAGTTTATTTTTATTTTTTATGCCTAATATATTAGGTCATACTGATAATTATATTTTAGCAAATCCAATGGTTACACCTACTCATATAGTTCCTGAATGGTATTTTTTACCTTTTTATGCAATTTTACGTTCTATTCCTGATAAATTATTAGGGGTTATTTTTATGTTATTTTCATTAATTCTTTTAGGTTTTTTACCTATAATTAATAATAGTGAAATAAAATCATTAAATTTTAGACCTTTATCTCGCTTTAGTTTTTGGTTTATTGTTATTATTTGTTTTTTGTTAGGTTGGATAGGTAGTAAGCCAGCTGATTATCCTTATGTACAAATAGGTCAGTTCGTAACATTTTTATATTTTTTTTTTTTTTTATTTTATATGCCTATTATAATACGTATAGAATATTTTTTTTGGGTTAATTCATTTTATTTAAAATTTTTTTTTTAAAAAGAAAAATTATGAAACGATTATTTTTTAATTTATTATTAGTTAAAGTTTTAAACCAAAAAAAAATTGTATTAATTTTTATTTTTTTTATATTTTTTATTTTATTATGGTCATTTCAGACAGAAATTATTTTATATTTTTATCCTGATTTAGTATTAATTGAATTAAATAATTTAATTAATACAGAAGTTCATGTAGTTACCGATAATTTATTATCTAGTAATAAAGGTTATATTTTTTTTAATCCAGATTATGTGTTTAAGACATTATCTTTGTCGATGTCTATGAATTTATATAAATATAAAAGATTTATAAAATATATAGTTTTACGTCAAGTGGATGATTCTAGTGATATATTATTAAAAAAAAAACGTTATTATATAAAACCGTTATATTATAAATATATAGCAACTGTGTTAAATCGTGATTTATATGCAAAACATTTATTATTAAAGTATTTATTAGACCATTCAACATTTTTTCAGAGATTAAAATTAAATTATTTAGAATATTATGAATCGTTTTTATTACGAAAGCGTAAAACTCATCGACGATTTTCTATTTTAATGGATATAATGCATAGTTTTCCTGGTATTGATGTATACGCAAATGTTCAGGCATTTTGGAATTTTGAGGTACGTCATGATGATGAGTTAAAAGAGCCTGAATTATTAGATCAATTTAGATATTATAATAGTGTTAATAAGTTTACATATTTTAATATTTATAAAAAATTTTCTTATTATATTTTTAAAAATTTTTTTATTAATCGTGTTGAACCTTATAAGTTTTATAGTAGTTTGTATAAAAAGAAACGTGATTGGCCTGTAATATTTTCAGATGAATTATATGTTGCTCAGCCTATAAATGAGTGGTATCTTAGACCTTCGCATCCTTATATTTTTTTTCAATTTCATAGACCAACTAAATGGTATGAAGATTATGGTTTTTTTGATATTAATCCTTGGTATGAGGCTAATCAACTTATAGAGCCTTTTTCTCTTAGAAATCCGCGCCAATCTGATCATTGGGGAACACCTTGGCGTATTGAGGAAATAGATATTCGTGATTATTTTGGTGATTCACCTTTTGAGTCTCAGTTATGTGATCCAAGAAGTTTTATCGCAGATCGTATTCCTTATGATCGTAATTTGGGTGAAAATCGTGGTAAGATAGATTATTCAAATAATCGTATTTATATGGGATTTGCAGGTGCTAAGTCACATTTTAGAAATCCTAATAAAAGGAGGGTTAGGAAGTTTAGGTTTAGTTCATTTTATAATGAAAAAAATTTATTTATTGAAACGCCTTATATTAATCCTCTTAGGTTTGTAGTGCAACGTGTATGGTGGATGTCAATGTTTGATAATTTTTCAAATTGGAATCAAAAAGGTTTATGGGGTTTTAAAAAAGCATGGGATTCTAAAAATAGAGCTTCTTATTGGATGAATGTTTTTTCAAGATATGGTTATCGTTTTAAGGATTATTTTTTTTATAAATCTGATGATTTAATGACTTTTAAAAAGTATAATATATCTTATCAAGATGAATGGTTTTTTTTTCCGTTTTTTTATCGGTGTATAAATTTTATTTCACGTTTTTTTTTTTATTTTTATAAATTATTGAATTTTTTTGCTAGTGCTGATAATGAAATAAATGTTAAACGAGATATTGTTTTTATAAAAGATAATATAAATGTTTTTAATTTTAATAGTTTTTTTTTTAAATATGGTTTAATTTTTATGTTTATTTATTTATTTTTTTTTTTTTTTAAAAGTATATTTTTAATAAGTTTTTTTTTGTTAGGTAAATTTTTTAATTTAGTTAAAATAGTATTAAGTTTTTTTTTTTTTATTTTTTATAAAATTGTTAATTTTAGTCTTTATTATATATTAGGTAGTATTTTATTTTTATTGGATAAATTGTTTAATATTAAAGCAAAAATTAATTTTATTATATATTGGTTGATTTTTAAATATAGGAGTTTTCGTAATTCATATGTGAATTTTATGATTATTTTTAAAAAATTAGAGTATGCTAGAAGAAATAAGAAACAGGAAAAAATATATAGAAGAGCACGACGATTATATGAGAGGTTTTTAATGATTTTTCGTCCGTATTATAAATATAGAAATAAGTTTTTCAAAAAATTTGATTATTATAAATTTAAAGAATTTTTATTTAAATTTGATAATAATTTTTTTACATATTTTTTATATGATTTATCTAAACAAATTACATTTTTTAAATTTTTTGGTATTTCAAGTTTTATGATACGTGTATTTTTTGTAAAATTTGTAGTTTTCAGTCTTTTAATATATTTATATGCAATACTTTTGAGTAGAATTTGGCGTAGTTATGAAGCTGATGATGATATATATAATTGGGAATTTTTCTTAATTCTTTTTATAAGTTTTTATGTATGGTATTTATTAGCTTTGAATTTACCTTTATTGTTACCTTTTATAGTTATATAATTTAGTAGTGTATTTAATAATGTTTTTTATAAGTATTATATATATTTGTTTGTTTATTTATAATTTTAATAAAATAATTTTTTTTGATAAAATTTATTTGCGAAATGATAGATTCGGGTTTTATAATAAATCTTCTAAATTTTATATAAATAGAGTATATATAAGTATATATATATATACGTGTTATGTAATTATTGTTAATTTTTATTTATTGTTTTATGATTTTCTTTTATTTTTTGGTTTAAATTTTGGTATTATTTCATTAAAATATGTATATATATATATGTTATCGCAATTATTTTTAACAAGTTTATTATTTAATTTTTATCGTTATAAAATTGCAATGTATTATGATTTTAATCATTCATTGAGTTTTTTTTTTATTTTTTTTTTAACTTTTTTTATTTTTTTAAAGTATAATTTTTGTATAATTTGTTTATTTTTGTTTTTGTTATTTTGTGAAGTGATTAATATGTGTTTAATAGGACGTAATTTTATTGAAAAAAATAAATATTATAATTTTTTTGTTAAAAAGAAAAATAAATAATTTTTTTTGAAACATAGCCAAGTGGTAAGGCAATGCGCTTTGACCGCATGAGCGTAGGTTCGAATCCTACTGTTGGGTATATTATAATTATATTAATTTTTTGGTATATATTATTTGAGGTGGCTGAGTGGTTCAAGGCGGTAGATTGTAAATCTATTCTCTTAATGAGGTCGTGGGTTCGAATCCTACCCTCCTTATTTTTTTATTAGCGTTGAATAATGGTAGTTCATTGGGCTCATGACCCAAAGGTGAGGGTTCGATTCCTTCCGCTCGTGCTTTTTTTGGTTATGTTTTTTATTTTTTTATTTTTAATAAATTGATGATAAAAAGATTACAATTATTTATTTTTTTTGGTCGAAAGAATTTAAATTTAATTTATGTTGATTTGATATTAGTATTATTGTATTTATGTTTATTTGTTTTTATATTTATTTGTTGTATTTTTTTTTTTTTAATTTTATTTAAGATATTATTTTTATTAAAGTTGGAATTTAATTTTGATTATATTATAGATTGTATAATTAATAATATAGTTGTTTTTTTATTGAAGTTTAATTTTTTTCCGGATTATATTTCTAGTTTTATTAAAGAAAATAAGTTACCATTATCTTTGGTATTACCGTTTGATATTGTGATTCAGCAATATACATCTAATATTAATACAATTATTACTTCTCATAAAAGTTTAAATATTAATTCAAATATTAATCCATTTGAAATAACGAAAGGTATTTTTTGCTTAACTGTTGGTTATAATATTTATCATTTAGGTGCAACCCCTATTTTTCGTATAAAACTTGCATGTGCAACTGTGGCAGCAACAAGAGCTATGAATGATTTTTGGATTTTTTGTATTCAAAATAATCTTGAGTTTAATGCTGCTGTAGAATTAAAAGGTTGTGAAATTTTTTTTGAAACGTTTAGTAGACATAATTATATTACATATAATGAAGCTATTTTAATAGTTGTAGGTAGTATATTAATGATTTATGGAACATATAAATTATGTTCCGTATTATATACTTATTGTTATAAATAGTAAATAAAAGAAAGTTGAAATGAAATATTTTAATTCTATGTATATGTATATGTTAAGTTTTATAAAAAAGATAAATTATTTTTTTTTTTGTGATTTTATAATGGATTTTTTAATTAAAAGTTTAAAAAATGCTTATAAATTTAATATTGATCCTAGAATTTATATAATACGTAATATTCGTTTATTATTAAATACTATTAGTCGTGTTTTTTTTTTTATTAAATTATTATTGATTTTGTGTATTTTATTTATTGTTTTATTTATTATTAATTATTTATTAGGTTTTTTTATTTTTAATAAAGTTTTAATTATATTTAATTTTAAAAAGTTAAATAGTATTTATTCTTGTTTTTTATATTATTATTATTATATAGATATAGATTATATAATTGTTTGTGTTATTTTTATAGTTTTATTTTTTTTATTTTTTTGTTTTTTTATTATAATGTTATTTTTTTTATATTTTATGTATATAATTTTTTGTTTATTTTATATTATTAATAAATTATTAAAAGAATTTGAATTAATTATATTAAAACATATTTTTATTGTAATGAAAGATTTTTTTAGATATTATAGGGATTTATAAGTAAAATATTAATTATGTAATATATGATTATATATAATAGTATAATGTATTATATTATTATAGCCTTTTTTATTATTAATAAATTAAATGAAAAAAGAGTGTTGTTTTATATTACATATACTTATATTAATAATTTGTAGCTTAAATGGTAAAGCACTGGTTTGCGGAACCAAGGATAGGAGTTCAAATCTCCTCAAAGTCACTAACATGTTTATGTTGGAGTCTGCGAAAGTATCGAAAAAGTTCGAAAAAGAATTGAAGCTAAGAATAGGATATTAAATTCGGTATTATATAACATAATTGTTCGATAATATTTTAATATCTTATTTGAATAAAATATTTATTCATAGTTAAATTATTTTCTATAATATTTGTTCTATAATATTTGGGTGTGTTGGGTATATTTTTTTGTTTTTTAGTGTAGAATAAAATAAAAAGGAAGTCTAATGGTTTTGATAATTGGAGGTGTAGGTTTGTGTTCTATTGTATGTTAGGTTAGTGTTAGTGTTGTCTTTTTTGTATTATAAGGTATTGTTTTTTTATTTAGTTTAGAAGCGTTATATATAATAAGATGATTTGTTTGAAGTGGAATTTTTTTTATAAAATTTTTATTAAAGTTGTTAAAATAATAAATTAATTTACATTTAAAAAAAAAAAAATTTTATTGAATATTGTGATTATTATAAAATTATAAGTTGTAGATTAGTACTGTTTAAAAGTTAAAAGTTAGAAATTAAACATTAGGAAGATGTTTTGTTATTTATTTTTATTTATTTTATGTTTATTGTTAATTTTATCAAATCGATTAGTTAAAATATTTAGTTTATTTTTAAGTCTTTTATTATTATGTTTTGTATTATATAAAATTTTATATTCAATTTATTTTTTATATTATTATAATTTAATTTATTATGAGTTTTTTTGTTTTAATTTTAAATTATTTAATTTCGATTTTTGTTATTTATTTTTTTTTGATAATTTATCATTATTATTAATATTTTTAACAATAATTTTATATATTGTAAGTTTATTGGTTATATGGAATATTGTTTATTTATATAAATTTTTAAATATTTTAATATATTTAGTAATAAGTTTTGTTATTATAAGTTTTTGTACTTTTGATTTATTATTATTTTATTTATTTTTTGAAATAATATTAATTCCAATGTTTTTAATTATTGGAATTTGGGGTTCAAGAGAACGTAAAATAACAGCTGCATATCGTTTTTTTTTATATACCTTATTAGGTTCGGTTTTTTTTTTAATAGTGATTATTTATTTTCATTTTTTTTTAAATACAACAGATGTTTTTAAATTATTGATTTATACAAATTTATCAAAAAATATACAAAAAATTTTTTGGTTTTTTTGTTTTATAACTTTTGCTGTAAAAATACCTCTTTTTCCTTTGCATACATGGTTACCAGAAGCACATGCAGAAGCACCTACTGTAGGTTCTATTTTATTGGCTGGAATTTTATTAAAATTAGGACCTTATGGGTTATTACGTTTTATTAATTTATTGTTTCCTTGGGGCTTAATTGCTTTTAAACCAGTTATATTTTTTTTATGTTTGTTGAGTATATATTATACATCTATTACAGCAATAAGACAGTTAGATATAAAGAAAATAATTGCTTATTCTTCAATAGGTCATATGGCTTTAATATTGTTAAGTTTTTTTACTAATACAGTTGAAGGATTTATAGGTGGTTTTATATTATTATTAGCACATGGTTTTGTGTCAGGTGGTTTATTTTTATTAATTGGTTATATATATGATCGTTATAAGACTAGAGTTATTTTATATTATAATGCTTTAGCGCAGATTAATCCACGAATATGTTTATTTTTTTTTTTTTTTTTATTAGGAAATATAGCTTTTCCAGGAACATTAAATTTTGTTTCTGAGCTTTGTATCTTATTAAGTTTAGTTGATTTGAATTATTATATATTATTTTTAGTTGGATTATCATCAATTTTTGTTTTATCGTATAATTTGTTTTTATTTTCAAGATTATTTTTTTATTCTGAACAAGTAAAGTATAGTATATATAAGTTAGATTTAAATTCTCGTGAAATTACAGCTGTATTAATTTTTTTATTTCCTATTTTTTTTTGGGGTTTATTTTCAAGTTTTTTGATTAATTTTATATATGAAAATATTTTATTACTATTATTTTTGTATAATTTTATTATTTAATTAAATTTTGTATTTAAAAAATAAATAGAAGTAGATGTCGAATAAAAGGTTAAGTTCATGGGTCTCATAAGCCTGAAGTATAGGTTCGATTCCTATCATCATCATTTTTTTAAGTATGTATTTTAACCATGTAGCATAATTGGTTATTGCAGTAATTTGCAAAATTATAGGTATAGGTTCAAATCCTATCATGGAGTTGGGATGTAATTGATTATATTTTAATTTTTAAATCAAGAGGCTCGTGGTACTAATTGGTAATATATTCGTTTTGCATGTGAAAGTTAGGGGTCCAAATCCCCTCGAGTCCAAATACAAATAAAATTTATGTATTCTATTTATGGTTTTATTTTATCACTTGGTGGAATTGGTAGACACGCTGGACTCAAAATCCCGTCTTTTTTATTAAAGGTATCGGTTCGAGTCCGATAGTGCTTATAGTGTTTATAGAGGGATAGCTCAATGGTTAGAGTGTGAGCTTGAAAAGCTTGAGATAATGGTTCAATTCCATTTCCCGTTAATATATATAATAAGATATTTTATATATATTAATAAATAATAATGTAATAAAATAATTAATTATTTAATTATTTTTTTAATAGTATAATAATATTATTTATAATGTTTATAGTTTTATGAATAGTTTTATTTTTAATATTTTGGTTTTAGGAGATTTTATAAAAATATGTTTTTATTTTGTTGTTAATATAGTTAAGTATCCTATGGTTAATTTTAAATCATTTTTAAAATGGTTTAAACGTTGGTTTTTTTCAACTAACCATAAGGATATTGGTATGTTATATTTAATTTTTGGTGGAATTGCTGGTTTAATAGGTACTTTTTTTAGTATGTTAATACGTTTAGAATTAGCAATGCCTGGAACTACAATTATGGGTGGAAATTATCAATGGTATAACGTGATTGTAACGGCTCATGCATTTATAATGATTTTTTTTATGGTTATGCCTGTTTTAATAGGGGCTTATGGTAATATGTTTATACCTACTATGATAGGTGCTCCTGATATGGCTTTTCCAAGATTAAATAATTTAAGTTTTTGGTTATTACCTTTTTCTTTTATGTTATTAGTATTATCTACATATGTAGAAATGGGTGTTGGGACTGGATGGACAGTTTATCCACCATTAAGTAGTATTCAATATCATTCTGGTCCTGCAGTAGATTTGGCTATTTTTAGTTTACATGTATCTGGATTAGCATCAATTTTAGGTGCTATTAATTTTATTTGTACAATTTTTCATATGAGATCAAAAGAAATAACTTTTGATAGAATGCCTTTATTTGTTTGGTCTATTTTAGTTACAGCTTTTTTATTGGTTTTATCGTTACCAGTATTAGCAAGTGCTATAACTATGTTATTAACGGATAGAAATTTTAATACTACATTTTTTGATCCAGCAGGTGGTGGTGATCCGGTATTGTACCAACATTTATTTTGGTTTTTTGGTCATCCTGAAGTGTATATTTTAATATTACCAGCTTTTGGTATTATTAGTCAAGTTTTAGAAGGTAGCTCAAATAAGCCAGTTTTTGGTCATAATGGTATGATTTATGCAATGATATCAATAGGTATTCTAGGTTTTATTGTTTGGGCTCATCATATGTATACGGTTGGTATGGATGTTGATACGCGTGCATATTTTACTGCGGCTACAATGATTATAGCAATACCAACAGGTATAAAAATTTTTAGTTGGTTAGCAACGATGTTTGGTGGTAAAATAGAAATGACAACAGAAATGTTATTTGCTGTAGGATTTTTGATTCTATTTACAATAGGTGGTTTAACTGGTGTAATTTTAGCTAATGCTGGTATTGATGTTGCTTTTCATGATACCTATTATGTTGTTGCCCATTTTCATTATGTATTATCAATGGGTGCGGTTTTTGGTTTATTTGCTGGTTTTTATTTCTGGTTTAATAAAATTTTTAAATATAATTATAATCAGGTAATAAGTCGTATTCATTTTTGGTTAACTTTTCTAGGTGTTAATATGACTTTTTTTCCTATGCATTTTTTAGGATTACATGGAATGCCTAGAAGAATTCCTGATTATCCTAATATATTTGCTTTTTGGAATAGTTTTATGAGTGTTGGTTCTATGCTTAGTTTTATAGGTGTTTTTGTTTTTATTTTTATGTTAATAAAATCATATGTTTTATATACTCGTGGATTAAAAAGTAAATATTAAAATATTATTATTAATATAGTATTAATAGTAAAAAATTTATTTTTTATGTTTTAATTTTAATTTATTAAAAGGTAGTGATTGTAAAGAAAAAATATTATATATATATAAATATATAATATGTATGTTGTGAGTCTGGTTCCGGCTCAGAGTGAACACTAGTAATAGGCCTAACACATGCAAATCGAACGCATTTATTTGTTAAAAATGAGTGGTGTACGGGTGAGTATAGGATAAGAATTTATATAAAAATTTATATAAGTGTATTTTTATATTATTTTAATATATAAATATACGAATTGTAAATAAAAAATAAATAAAGTATTATTATATATGATACTTTTGGCCGGGTGTTATGTATATATGTTTTTATAGATGCTTATTTTAGCTTTAGGTAGTTGATAAAGTAATAAATTATCAAGCCGATGATGCTTAGTTGGCCTTAGCGGGTGATCAGCCACATCAGGATTGAAATAAGACCTGAACTTATTTTAAGGCAGCAGTGTGGAATCTTGGACAATGGGCGAAAGCTTGATCCAGCTATATTACGTATTCTGAGGGAAGGTCAGTGCTGTAAAGGATAAATATTTATAATAATAATGATATTATAGAAAAAAGTTCCGGCTAATCTCGTGCCAGCAGCCGCGGTAAAACGGGGGGGGCAAGTGTTACTCATCTTGACTGGGCGTAAAGGGTGCGTAGACGGTTAATAAAAGTTTTAAATAAAATATTAGTGTTTAATAAGTATTTATTATACTAATTAACTAGAGTTTTGTATAAGATTATGGTACTCATAAAGTAGAGGTGGTATTCGGAGATATTGTGGGGACTATCAAGGATTAATGTAATGATCTAATATAAAACTGACGTTGAGGCACTACAGCATGGGGCTCAAATAGAATTAGATACTCTAGTAGTCCATGCTATCAACTATGAATGCTAATTATTGGTTTAAAAATAATCAGTAATGTAGTTAACGCATTAAGCATTCCGCCTGATTAGTACGGTTGCAAGGCTGAAAATCAAAGGACTTGACTGAGATCTGTTCAAGCGGTGGAACATGTTGTTTAATGCGAAATAACGCGAAAAATCTTACCATTATTAGGATATAAATGTTTAAAATAAAATATTTTATATATATTTATTTATTAATATATAGAAAATTATCTTTATATTACAGATGCTGCATGGCTGTCGTCAGCTCGTGTTGTGAAATGTTTGGTTAATTCCTTTAACGAGCGCAACCCATGAATTTAATTTATTAATTAAATTGATTGTCTACTAACTGTAGAAGGAAGGTATGGAGGATGTCAAGTCTGTATGGCTCTGATATAATGGGCTACAAACGTGTTACAATGGCTATTACAAAGAGTTACTAAGAAGTGATTCAGAGTTAAACTTTAAAAGTAGTCGTAGTTCGAATTGTTCTCTGTAACTTGGGAGCATGAAGTTGGAATCGCTAGTAATCGTAAATCAGCACGTTACGGTGAATTAGTTCTCGGATCTAGTACAGACCGCCCGTCACGCCATGAAAGTCGGGTTAAGTTAAGTTAATTTTTGATTATTATTTAAGTTTATTTGTGGGATTTAAGTAATAATTTAATGAATCCTAGCCTGATAATTGGGGCGAAGTCGTAACAAGGTAGGGCTAGAGGAATCTGGTCCTGGATAATAGTGATATTTTATGGTATCATTATTATCCATTTAGATTTTTTAGTTTTTTATAGTTTTTTTAGATTTTTTTTTTTTTTTTTTTTAAGTTTGTTTTTTTGGATGGATAATATTTTATAAATGGCTTGTAGTTTAATTGGTAAAACATTGCACTTCGAATGCAATAATCTATGTTCAATTCATAGCAAGCGTATTAAATTTTAATTATATTAAAAAATTATGAATACTTTTTTATATTTTAATTTGTCAGATTTAATTCATTTAAATGATTTTACAGTTTCTCGTTTTAAAAGTATAGAGGTATACGAACATGCAGATAGGTTTAGTGGTTTTTTTTATAATTTAAAAAATATAACTAAACTTGAAATTGAAAATTTTTTATTATTTTATGGTGCGAATGTTCAAATGTTAAATAATAATGAATTTATTTCACGTTTAGTTTTTTTTATTTCATTATTTTATAGTCAGGCTATTTTGTATTTTTTTATGTTACAGGTGACTATAATTGAATTATATATGTTATTTGACATGCATATAAGTACATATAGTATTTATTTAGTAATGTCTATTTTTAATAAACGTTTATTGTTGGAAATTTATCGCTTTTATTTGACTTTTGTTTCGTTATATAAATTTGTTGATTTTAAGAAGTTTAAATCATATGTTATTTCTAATTCATTTTTTTTTGATAGTGATTATTTGTATCATTATTGTTATTTTCTTGATTCTGGAGTTGAGGGTTATGATTTATTATATCGATATTATACAGTTTTTCTTGAACATGTGTTTATGAATCGTTTATCATTTTATGAGATTGTAAAATTATTATGTGATTCTTTAATTAGTAATCTTGTAAATCTTTTATATTATAATAAAAATTTGATTTTTACTAAAAATTTTTATTTATATAAGTATAATTATATATATAATAATACTAAATTTTTAGTATATAAAAATTTTATAAATAATTTTATTGGATTTTTAAGTCATTTACATGAATTTTTTAGTTTTTTTAGGTATTATATATATATATATTATGTATATATTTTACGTAGTTCTAAAAAATTTTTATTGAAATATTTTCAATCTTTGAAAATAGAATTTTTTAAATTATTAAAATATTTTTATAAAAAATTGGGTTTTAATAATATTTTATTATATATGTGTATTTTTTTTTTTAATGAAATTAAATTTTTAATTTATAAATTTTCTTTTTTTAAAAAAAAAGAAATTTTTTTTTTTAAATATTATGTGAATTTTCAGTTCTTTTTTTTTAAATTTTATAATTTATTTAAGTATTATTTTTATAATGAATTTTTGAATAAGAATTTAAATATAAATAATGTTTATATAAGATATAATAAATATATATATGATTTTTTTAAAAAATATTGTATTAATTTTAATTTTGATTTTTTATTTTCTTACAATAATGTAAATATTTATAAAAAAGCAAAAAACTTATATTTTAATAAAATTTATTTAAATACAAATTTTTCTTTTTTATTAAAATTAAATTTTTTTTTTTTTTTTCGTAAGCATTATATATTTATATTTTTAAAAGATAAATATTTTTATAATTATTTAACTCCACGTAGCATAAATATATATTGTTTGTATAGTAATAGTGGTTCAAATTATCATAATACAAATTATCATAATAATTATATATATAATTATTTGCATTTATTAAAAAATAATTTTTTTATAAAATATCATTCTTTATTAACTTTATATGTAAATTTTTCATTATATGATGTAATTTTACAATTACATGAATTATATAAGTATTATTTATATATTCCAATTTCATTAAAAATAAAAAGTGAAATAGAAGATTTTTTTTTTCTTCTTTCAGAAGAAGTTTTTGTTGAGGATTTTAATTATTTTTTAGATGATATTTTAATGGATATTGGAGAAGAATCAGAATTAAATGATCCAGAAGATGATACAGAATTTTTAGATAATTTTTTTGATGATTTTGAAATTTCACAATTACCTTTTTTTTTATTTGTAGAAGAAATTGTTTCTATAAATTATTATATTTATGATTATATAAATTTTAAATATAAAGATTTAGTTTATCCATCATTAGAGAAAGTAAATTTTAATGTTTCATGGGATTATGATTTTTTATATTCAAAAGTTTCTCCATTTTTTATAAGAAAATATTTATTATATGGTGGTGAATATTTTTTTGAATATATAAATCCAACGATGTGGTATAATTGGATTAATTATGTTTTAGTGAGTGATTTGCAGTCATTTAATACAAATTATTATTCTGTATCGCCTTTATTAAAATTTTTATCTAGACGATTTACTTCGTATGATTTAAATCGTTTTGCTTTTGGTTATGAGATGTTTAGTGTTACTGAAGAAAAATATTCATTACCTTTATTGGCTGAAAAATTTATAAATTTTGATCGTTCATATAATGAATTTTTTTCTGATATTCATTTATTGAATTATGAAATTGATCCTCTTTTTTCTAATCTTGAATATTGGCTTTATGAAACTACTATTATAACAGCTGATAATTCAATAGTTGATAGTGGTGATCTTGAGGGTTATACTAGTTTAAATAGTGAAGATGATAGAGTTTTAGCTGTATATTCATCATATAGTGATTCTAAATATTATGATTTATTTTGTTATTTTTTAGATCTTGAAGATGAGAATGTTCAAGAAACATTTTTTCGTGATTTTGTTGCATTAAATGAAACGTGGATATGGTGGGAATATATTAATCAAATTTATAAGAAGGAATTAAGTACATTTTTTTTAAATAATGTTAAACCAAATAATTTTAATGATTTGTTATTTTTAAGTATTTATAATTTAAGTGGTTTAAGTTATGTAATATCGTTATTTTTAAAAAGAAGTAAGACGGAAAAACAAAAACAATTAAATATATTGGATCAATTAAAACATTATTTAGTTTCAGAACTTAATATTAATTTAAATAAGTCTGATTATAAACAAATATTTCAAGATTTTGAACATTATTATTTAAATTGGTTAAATATTTATAATAGCTTTTTATTTTTAAATGATTATAATGATTTAGTAACAACATGTTTTATTTATGAAAAAATTATTAAAGGAGTTTATAATGATGTTGAAATTAATCAACTTTTAAATAAGGGTGTGTCATTGACTGCTAAAGAAATAAAAAAAAAAATGAATTTTTCATTTTCTATGACTAATTCATATTATTTTTTAAGAAAACAAGAAGCATTTTTTTTTAATATATTGGCAAATATATTTCAAAATTTTTTAGGTAGTTTTTATTTTTATAAGAATAAATCGAAATTGGAAATTTTTTGGGAACATTTTTTTTTAGTATGTATAGAAATATTAACTAGTTCTATGGATTTACATGTTGTAACTGATTTTGATAATCCTGATATATCTGATATATTTTATTATGGAGAGTTTTTATTTGTTCCTGAACGACGTACATTGCCTTTAGCTATTGAAGAATTATATGAAAGTATGACATTAGATACTTATACGCAAGGTATTCAATTATATTTATCTGATTTGTTGAATGATGTAATGGACCCATATATTTTAGTACATAAAGGGTTAAATATGAATGTTTCATTAGCTGAAATGGTGTTTTTTGATTTATATGAATCGTATATGCAATATTATGCAGATACAGATCAAACGGAATATGATGAAGTTAGTTTATCGCGTTTTAAGTTTTTTGAGTATGATGAAAATGATATTAGATATGCTGATGATAATGAGGTTTTCGCAAATCAGCATGTAGATCAGGATTATTTTAGTTTTGAATCGTTTTTATATACGGAAGAGTTGGTGGCTCATACATCGATGAGTTTTAATAATTTTTTTATTGGTGAAACATATGATTTATATTTAAAGCGTTATTTTGCAGTTTTTCAATCTAATTTATTTCTTTTTGGTTTGTTAAATAAGTATATAAATTTTTTTGATAATACATATAATTTTTTTAATAAATATGATAGTTTTAAAAACTTTTCAGTTTTTACTGAAAAAAATAATATTTATCAATTGTGGTATAATAAAGGAGGTTATAAGTGTGAGTTAGTTTATTATTATTTTTTACAAATTTTTTTTTTACGCTTAAGGAATTATTATATATCTAATAAACATTTATTTATAATTTTATTATTTTGGTTTTTTTTTATTAGAATAAAAAAATTAAATTTGGTTAATAAATTAAAAATTTTTTTATTTGTTTTTTTTATTAAATATTATATATATATATTTATTTTTTTGATTAAGAATTTAGATAAAAATAAGTTTAAAAAGTTAAATAATAAGTTATTAATATTTGATTTTTTAACTAATTTAAATTTTATGACAAAAGATCAATTTAATTATTTTTTAATGATATTTTATTATAAATTGAAATATTTATATAAAATTTTATTAAATATTCAAGTATCTTATTTTTATTTAAATGTGTTAAAACGAAAATTTAATAAAATTTTTATTAAGCATACATTTAATATTAGATTATATATTAATATTTTTTGTCGTGAAATTTTATATTTTAAAAATAATATAAAAGTAAAGGTATTAGATATATTTTTTAATGATAAAAGCATTTATTTATATAAGTATCCATTAAATTCGACATTTAGGAGTTATTTGTCAACACATAGTCTTTATGATTATAAATTTATGTTATTAGATAATAAAATTATTATTGATTATTTAATTGATATAAATCAAGTAGTTACAAATAAATATAATTTATATACAAAAATTATAAAAAAACCGTATATATGTAAAAATTATCAATTATTTTATAGTAATATTAATGATTTTTCTTTTAATAAGGATTTAAATATTGAAACATATATATTTGATAATTATGATTTTATTAAAGATAGTTTTTATCATGATTATGAAGATTATTTAGATGAAGAAGAATATTATACTGATCAATGGACAGGTGATCTTGTTATAGGGGATGTAACTGATGATTATGAAGAAGATACATATGATGATAATGCTGGGTTGAATTATAATGAAGAAGAATTGAATTATGAATTTGACTTGGATAAAAATTTATGGATTTTATATGAATCAAATATGAATTCTAATTATAATAATATTTATAATTTTTTTGATTTTAAAGGATATCGTTTTAATTTTTTAATTAAGCATTTATTTTATTATAATTTAAATTTTTTAAGATATTTTATAATAAATTTATTTAAATATTATAAAGTAAAAGTTCCAGTGACAGCAGGGTTTGATTTAGCTCATAAGTTATTGTATTATCAAGGTACTGAAAAAAATAAAGTTGATTTTATGTTTTATGAGTATTATAATTTTCTTGATATGGCTACTATACGTAAAGATTTATTTACAAATATACGTAGATATTTTTATAATATAGATGATTTAAATACTTTATCTTATAAAGATTATAATAAACAAGATTTTAGTTATTTTTTACCTAAATTTGTTTATACTTACCAATTAAGTGATGTTTTAGATTATTTTATTGATTTAAATAATGTAGAGATATCTGAATATGATCAGTTGTATGATTTTTCAAATATTATTCAAGGAGTTTCGTTTCATAAAGATTTTTTTTATTTAAATATTTTTAGTGATTATTTTAATAAATTATTATTTTTTTTTCGATATGTTTTATTATATGAGAAAGTATATCAATATATAAATAAGAATGATAATAAAATTATATTTTTTACTTTTTTTTTTTTTGAATTATTGTATTTATATAAAAAAGTTTTAGTATATATTTATATGAAATATAGTATTAATTTATTTTTTTCTAAAGTTCGTATTAATTATAAATATATTTTTAATAAGTTATATAAATATGTATATAACATGTTAATAAATTATAATACTATAGTGTTAGAATCTAATTTTTTAAAAAATTTTGCTAATTTTTTTATTTTTATTCCATTTTTTAAATTTAATTATTTAAAATTAATGAATAAAGTTCAATTAATTTTTTTTTTATTTAAACAAAGATTAAGTTTATTTAGTTGTTTTTTATTCATAAAATTTTTTGATTATTTGCTTTTATTGAATTTATCAAAAAAATATTTAATACAATTTTTTGTGAAATTACGTAATTTGTTTTTTTTATATGAACATTTTATTTTTTATAATAGTTATAAATTGGCAAAAATATATGCAACTTATGGTGTTCAAGATAGTTGTTATTTTTTTAATAATTTAATTTTAACAGAACATGTGCAATATAAAATAAAATTTTATAATAGTTATTATTCAGTAATTTATAAGTTATTTGTTATTTTTGAGTTTATATATTTTTGTTTTTGGTGTATTATTTTTTTATTTTTTATTGTTAAAATAAATCCACATATATTTATGTTTACATCATTTGGTGCTCGTTTTGAGGAACCTTTAATGGAAGGTGATTCTAAAATAATGATGATTAATTTTGCAAGAAAAATTTTTGATTATAAATTTTATTATTTGTTAAATGATACATGGGTTGATTTTTGGGGTATTTTTTAATTTATAAAATTTAATGAGTTTTGTTTTTTTAATAATATTATTATTATTATTAAGTGGAAGTGCGATTTTAACAGTTAATACTATTAATCCAGTACATTCAGTATTTTTTTTAATTTTATGTTTTTTATTTATTTCGTTATTTTTTTTTTTATTATATAATGAATTTTTAGCAATTATGGTTGTAATAATTTATATTGGTGCTATTGCAGTTTTATTTTTATTTGTAATAATGATGATTGATATTAAATTAATAGAATTATATTCAAATGTAATAAATTATATTCCTGTTGGAATTTTTTTATTAGTTATTTTAATTTCTCAATTTATTTGTATTTTTAATTTTTTTGATTTTATTTTTATTTATGATTTAAATACTTATTATGTTGATTGGTTAAATTTTTTTGTTGTTAAATTAACTAATATTCATGTATTAGGTTTATTTTTATATACATATTATTTTTTAGCGTTTATTATGTGTTCATTTTTGTTGTTTATTGCTACAATAGGTTCGATTTTATTAACTTTTATAAGTTTTAAAAATACGAGTTATGTATATTCACGACGATATGAAAATATTTCATATCAGTATTTTGTTAATTATAATAATAATGTTTTTTTATATAAGAATATGTTTATTTTTTTTATGCCTAGTATAATTGGTTTTAAAGCTCCAGTGACTCCTATAATGGAAGGTATAATTGATTTACATAATTATATTTTTTTTTATTTGATATTAGTTTTTATTGTTGTTTTATGGATGTATTGTTATATTTTATATAATTTTTATATTATTCCAACTTTTTTTTATGATTTTAGTATTCAACAACAAAAAGATAGTGATTCTTTTTTTATAACTTTTTTAAAAAAACAATTATTATATTTTGGTTTAAATAAACAGTATTTATCAAAAATTGAATTAGATGATGAATTAAAATTTAAAATTTCAAATTTATTATTTGAAAATTTTAAATCTTATTTGTATTCAAAAGCAGTTAATCGACATTTTGATATTTTACAAACTCGTAAAATAAGAGAGCATATGTTAATAGAGATTATTTGGACTATTATTCCGAGTATTATTTTGGTATTGATTGCAATTCCTTCATTTGCATTATTATATGCTATGGATGAAGTAATAGATCCTAAATTAACAGTTAAAGCAATAGGATATCAATGGTTTTGGAGTTATGAATATGCGCATGCGTATGATGTTGTTGAATATAATTATTTGAAGGATTGTTTAGGATATAGTAATCGATATTATAGAGATTCGTTAATTTATGATAGTGTTATGTTAACTGATGCAGAATTAGTGAAAGGATATCATCGTTTATTGGAAGTGGATCGTCAATTGATATTACCTGTTAAAACACATGTACGTATTATGATAACAGGTGCTGATGTTATTCATAGTTGGGCTGTACCTTCTTTTGGAATAAAAGTTGATGCTGTACCAGGTCGTATGAGTCAAGTTGGTTTATTTGTGAAACATGAAGGTGTGTTTTATGGTCAGTGTAGTGAATTATGTGGTGTTAATCATGGGTTTATGCCTATAGTAGTGAAAGTAGTATCTTATGATAATTTTTTAGCTTGGTATCGTAAAGTTGAAACTATTTGGTTAAATTAAAAATAATATTTTTATGTTATGTTGGAATTTTTAATTTTATTTAATATTGAGTTTATTTATTTTATTTATTTTTTTTTTTTATTTTTATTTTTTTTATATAATTTATATAAAAATATTAAAGTTAGTATTAATTTTTATAAGATCAAGTTTTGTTTGGTTTTTTTAGGAATATTATATATTCATATATTTGTGAATCCTATAATTTGTTGGTCTTTTTTTGATTTTTTAATTTTTTATGATTATTTTTCATATTTAGTATTATTAATTTATTTAATTGGTTTTTTTTTGTTTCTATTTGTATTTATTAAAATTCGAATGGATTTTTTTTATTATTGTGAAACACTTTTTATTTTAGTTTTTACTTTTTTTTGTGTTATTTTGTTATTCAAGGTTTATGATTTGTTATTGTTATTTATATTACTTGAAACATTTAGTTTATGTTTATATATTTTAGCATCAATAAATTATACAAGTATAAAAATATCTGAAGCGGGTATTAAGTATTATATAATTGCTGTAATATCTTCCTTATTTTTATTATATGGTTTATCTTTATTATATTTAATTTTTGGTTCATTTAATATATTAAAAATAAAAATTCTTATTTTTTATAATATGGATATTTTGAATTTTATATTATTATTTAGTTTTTGTTTGATTTTTTGTGGTTTTTTTTTTAAAATAGGGTTAGTGCCTTTTCATATGTGGATTGTTGAAATATATTATGGTGTTAGTTTAATTACATTTTTTTTTTTTTCTATTTTTTCAAAATATGTGTTTTTTATTATTTTTTTTAAAATATTATTATTATTGTTTGTATATTATATAAATTATTATTATTATTTTTTTTTATTTATTGGATTATTATCTATATTTGTTGGTACAATTGGTGGTTTAGTTTATAAAGATTTAAGGAAAATTTTGGCATATAGTTCAATAGCTCATAATGGTTTTCTGGTATTAAGTTTAAGTACGTTATCATTTTATTCTATTTATGTATTTTTTGTTTATCTTATAGTTTATAATAGTTTAATGTTTTTTTTTTTTATTATTATTATTATTTTAAAACGTTTAAATTTATTATTTAGTGATATTGATGATTTAATTTTTATTCGTTCTTCTTCTTTATTATTAGTTTTATTTTTATTAAGTCTTTTTTTATCAATGGCAGGTTTACCTCCGTTTATAGGATTTTTTATTAAATATTTAGTTTGTATGGTATTATTTGTTTATAATAATAATCTTATTTTATTGTTGTTTTTTATATTATTATTAAATTTGGTTAGTATTTATATCTATTTACGGTTGATTGTTTATATGTATTTTTCAGTAGTAGAAGTATTTCAATATTTTAAAATAAAGGATTTGTTAAGTTTATTATTTGTGGTATTTTTATTATTTTTTTTTAATTTATTTTTTATTATTTTTATAGAATCTTTTTATAATTATTTTTATATTATTATAAGTTATAATTTTATATGTTTTATTTAACTTTAAAAAAAAATTTTAATTATAAGTTTTCATATATTTTAGTTTTAATGAATAGTAAAAGAAGAATTTTAAGAAAAATAGGAACATTTGCTTTTAATAAAAGTTTGAATTGTTTTGTATTAATTATAAATTTTATTCAATTGTTGTTTTTATTTAAGAATGGAATATTTTTTAGTAAAAATTTTTATCGATTTTTATATTTTTATATAAATTATTTTAAAGTATAGTTCAATATAATATAATATGCATAAAGATTTATTGGTTATAAAGTTTAAAAAAGAATCAAAATATTTATTATTTTTATGTGATTTATCTGTTTTGAATTTTACAATTAGTAAATATTTATTATTATATATTTTTGATTATTATACTGTTGATCGTTATTTTTTTGGGTATTATTTTGGTAAAAATCAAAAAAATATTGTTTTATATAATATAAAAGATAATGTATTTTTAAAAATTAATTTATATAATCCTTATTTTTATTATTTAGTAAATTTTTAAAAAGAAAATGATTTTTGTAAAGTTTTATATTAATAAATATTTAAGATGTTTACATGTTCGTTTTACAAGGGATCAATTATTAAATCTTTCTTTTTTTTTAGGTCATAATAAACGGAAATGGTTTTATATTTTTTCTAATATGTTATATGGAGTTCGAAATAAAATGTTTATAATAAATATTGATTATAGTTTATTTTTATTAAATAGAACATTTAATTTTTTATATTATGTTATTTTAAAATATGGTTTAATTTTTGCAATTTCTGGTTTTGTTAATTATAAGTTTTCTGGTGTAACGCAATATTTTTTTCGAAAATATAATTTTGGTTATTATGATGGTAAATATATAGGTGGTTTAGTATCTAATTTGTTTAAAGTTCGTAAAACAAAAAAACGTTATAAATATGAATTTGTTTCAAATTTTCATCGAATTCGTTTTATACCAAGTTGTTTTTTAATATTTGATTCTAATAAATTTTATTTAAGTTTTATTGAAGCTAATTGTTTAAGAATACCAGCAATTGGTTTTATTGATAGTGATTTAAATTATAGATATTGTTTTTATCCTATAATTGCAAATAATGAATCATTTTTTATTCAATTTTATTATTTAATAAGTTGTATTTTTTTGAAAAAAAAAGTTATTTTTTTACGGCGTTTAAAATTTTTTTATTTTTATATTCATATATATATTAATATTTTAAGATATAAAATATATTTAATTTTAATTCGTTTTATTTTTTTAAAAAGTAAGTTTGATAAAATAGTTAGAAAAAAATATTATTGGTTTTTACGGTATTTACTTTCAAAATATAAAATAAATTTTAAATTTTTAACACAGACTTTAACTTTTGGTAAAATTTTTTATTATACACATTTTTTAGTATTATATTGTTTTTATTACTTAATAAGTTCTAGATTGTTTTTTTTATATAAGTGTTTAAAAGTTTTTAAATTGAGGCGTTTTAGAAAACGTTTAAAAAAACGAAGAAAAAAAATAAAACGCTATAAAATGTATCGGTTTAAGCGTTTAATATTTAAACTATATTATAATACACTTTATAGATTACGTTATTTTCGAAAATTGATGTATGAAAATGAGTTGAATTTAGAGAATTTAAATTTACCACCGATTAAAAATAAATTGAATCATATTTCATATGAAAGATATATTAATCCTTTAAAAGAACGTTTACGGTGGGTTAAGTATTATAATAATAAAAGGTTATTCAGAATGTTTAAACAATATTATTATTATGGGTTTAATGTTTATCTTAAGTTAATTTCATTGTATTTTGTTAAAAAATTTTTTTTTTATAATCTTCAATTTATTTATAGATTACCGTATTGGCGTTCTAGATTATTATTTGTATCTTCATTTCCTGCAAGAATTGTTAATAGTTTTTTTAAAAACCGTGTATTCCAAATTAGAAATTTATTTTTTAGACAATTTACTTTTTATCGTCGTTTTATATATAAGTATAAAAATAAACGTTTTATTGTTCGTTATTTTAATAAAAAAGTTAAAAAAAAAATATATAGATTAAAAAGATTTAGAATTAAATTAAAAAAAAATTTAAATAAACTTGTTTTTTTGAGGCGACAACATAAATTAAATTTATATAGGTTAAAATTATTACGTTTAAAGAATTTTTTTTTTCTTCAATTAAGGCGTAAATTTGATAGAAATAAAAAAAATAAGAAGTTTTTCAGTTCATCGATTTATAGACCTAGAGTTTTAAAAAGAATTTTTTTAAAACGAAAAAATTGGTATCATTTTAAACGGTTTAGATTTTTTTTTATTCGTTTTAATTATAAATTTAAGGTATGGCAATATGCGTTGTCATATTTGGTTCGGCATTGTTTATATGTACGGAAAAAATTCATGCGTCCGAATTTAAATAAAACTTTAAGTAGTTTAAATCTTGTTTTGATGTTATTGCAAAAGTATAAGTATATAGATACAAATAAAAAGGATAAAAGTTAATAATATTTAATTATTTAAAAAGGTGGCTGAGTGGTTTAAAGCGATACATTGCTAATGTATTTATATTTATAAAAGAATATACGAGGGTTCAAATCCCTCCCTTAGGATATATATATATATAATTTTATAATTATTATTTTTATAGTTATATAATTTATAGTGGGTTTTGTAAAAAAAACATTAGTTACATTTTTAAATAAAAGGCATTATTATAAAATTAAAATGTACTCATATTATAGAAAAGACTTATGGGGTTTTTTAAAGTTGAAAAGGTTTTATAAATATAAAAAGGTTATTTATAGTATATTACGTTTAAAAAAACGTTTTTATGGTATGATGTTATATAAAATTTATGGTGGAATTAAATTTTTTAATAAATCTTATCGTTATCGTGGTAATTTATATTTAATAAAAAAAAGATTAAAATTGTTTTATGGACATTTAAAAGATAAATATATTGGTAAATTAGGTTTATTAGTAAAGCGAAAAAATGGTGAATTAGTGAATTATTTTTATTCTTTATTGGAAAGACGTATTGATGTTTTATTATATAGAGCTTTGTATAGTTTAACAGTTCGTTTTTCTCGTAAATATATATTACAGAAATGTGTATATATAAATGATAGTTTAGTAAAAAAATTTGGTGCATTTGTATATGTTGGGGATTTTATTTATATGTCGGGGAGAATTATGAATTATTTTTTTTTTAGATATGGATTTTCGAAATATTCAAATCAACTTAATGATAGACAGCGTTTTTTTTTAAGAATGAAATTTATTTTATTAAAATGGCATTATTTTGAGGATTTTTATTTAAATTTTGCACCTATTTTTTTTAAACAAGATTATTATTTATTATTACCTCAAAATAAAGGGCAGTTTATGTTATTGTTTTATAATTTGTTTTATAAAATATATGTTTTTTTTTTTGTAATGTATAGACGCTTAAAATTTTTGTATAAAAAAAATATTATATCGTCTTCTTTAAAAATTATTAAAAATAATCAGACAAATGAGATGTTAAGGTTTTTAAAAAAAAAGATGAAATATAAGCGTTTTCGTTTTTTGAAAAAATATTTTATATATATAAATCAAGTGTTTACTATGTGTTCTCGGTTTTGGGCTGGTTATGTATATGCGTTTAATAATGAAGATCATAGTGAGGTTATTGGTGCTAAAGAATTTATTAATTTGTTTGGATTATTGACATTTCGAACTAGAGTAAAAAAATTATTTTGGTTTTTAAAACCTCTTAAACTTTCTAATATTAGAACTGTTGTGCCAATGAAATATAGAAGGTTTCAAAGATTAGGTTTTAAAAAATATCGTAAATGGCGTTTTAGTAAGTTATTTTATTATTATTTGAAAAAATTACATTTTTTTTTTTTTATATATAAAGGTTATTTGGCACATATGGAAGTAAATTATAAAATACATGTAATTACATTAGTTTATAATCCAAATGTGAAATCTGTTACTTATTCATTTGGTATAAATAAATTTATGTTTTTCGAGTATTTTAAAATTCGATCTTATTTTTAATGTTTATGTTTACTATATTGAATATTATTATTTTAGTGTTAAAAAGTGCAGGTATAATAATATTTAAAATATTAGAGTTTTGTTTACTATTTTTTAAAAGTTTTTTTTCTTTTTCGTTACCTTTTTCGTTACCTTTTTCTGATATTTATTTTTTTCTTGTTTTGTTTACTTCTTTTTTTTTTGGTATTATATTTTTGTTGTTTAAAATTATATATTATATAAATATTGATTATATTTTTTTAAAATTATATAGTATATTATATAAATATTATTATATAATGGAAGGTGATGGTAATAATAGTGAGCGTAAAGCGGCGGTTGAAGCTTTAGGTTTTCTTATATTAGTAACAATTGGTCTTTTTATGACTATTGTGATTTCTGTAGCAAAAGCTTATGATCGTTTAATGGATCAATTACATGATCAAGCACTTATAGATGTGGTAAATACTATAATATTTATAATATATATGGATAGGGAGTATTATATTGAGGCTGGTTGGTATACGCCAGAAAGGGAGGAATATTATTCTAGTATATTTCATAATGAAATATATGATCTTAAACCTATTATTGATTCTGCTATTATTAATAATGGTTTTGATGTTTCTCCAGCTTATGATTATCATGAAGAGCTTGGTATCTTTGATCATAATTTTGCGTATACTATTTGGAAACGGAATAAAATAAAAGAGATTTTTGAAAATTCTGAAAAATATAATGCTCGTAAAGAGAAAGAAGAACAAGAAAGAAAAAAAAGAGAAAAGGAACGCGAACGTGAAAGGCAAAGAAGAAAGGAAATGGTTCCTCTTAAAAAAGTTTTAGAGGAACGTTTTGAACGTTATGAGCAATGTCGATCGTCGGATAAAGGATATGTACATCCAGACGAAAAGGAACGTTTTGAAACGTATGAGGATTTTGAGGAGCGTCGTATGTCAGATAAAGGATATACGTCTCCTGGATATTTTAAAAATGAAAAAAAAAATTAAAATTTTTTTTTTTTCATTTTTTTTTGTTTTTTTTTTTTTTTTATATGTTAATATAGCCATATATAATATATTTTATAATATATATATATATATATATTTAAAAAAAAATTATATATATATTATATAAATTATATGTCATATATATATATAAAGTGGTAGTAAGAGGGTTCAAATCCCTTTTTTTTTTTTAAAAAAAATTTAAAAAATCATGATAAAAAAAAATATTTATAATTTTATTAGTATGATTATGAAAAGAAATTTTTTTTTTTATATTGTTAATATATTCATTTTATTTTATTTTTTTTTTAGTAATAAATATAAGGTACAATATCCTTTTATGGATATGTATTTAATTTATTTTCCATTATTAAAGAATAATGTACCAATGTTAGAATTTAAATCTATATTATATATAGATTTAGTTTTTATAATGTTGTATACCATTATTCTTTTAAGCTTATTTTTTTTAGAAGTTAAGGCCAAGACTTCTAGTTATTTAAGCTTTTTCTTTAAATTGTTAAAGATTGTTTTTTCTGTAATGTTTGGTTTTATTTTAAGTCGGTTGTTTTTAACAGAGTATTTTAGGAGGGATTATGTATTGGATAAATTTTTAATAAAAATTCAAAGAATATATACAGATGATGAGTATATTAATATTGGTCTTTCTTATTTATCGGATATGGTAAATAGGAAAGAGTGGTTCATCGCTGTGTATAATTCAGATTTTAATTTATCTTCACTTAATTTAACTAAAATTATTGAGGAATATTTAAATGTTATACAACCGAAAACTATGGAAATGTGGGTTAATGCTTTAAAAGATATGTGTTCAACTAATGAAAAATTAGTTGAATTTTTACATATTCCTCGTAAACAGATAGAGCAGGTAGGGGTTGAACCTGTTACGGCGGTTCCAACTTATTTAGGTTTAGATTTAAATACATGGTTAATAATAGGTGGAGTAATAATAATAGTATCTTTGATAGGTTTTGGTTATTATTATTACAGCTCTTCTTCTTCTTCTTCTTCTTCTTCTTCTTCTTCTTCTTCTAAACCAGCTTCTTCTTCTTCTTCTAAACCAGCTTCTTCTTCTTCTTCTTCTTCTAAATCAGAAGTAGAAGTGCCGGTATCTCAGGGAAATAATGTTGGTTCTACTAAAGAAGATTTTGGGTTGTTGTTAAATGAAGATAAGAAAGATATTTTAGATGAAGTTATTAATGTTCAAGATATTCAGGATTTTCAAATTAAAGATTTGACCAAAAGGGTCGAAGAAATAAATAAAAATCTTGAATTTGTTAATTTGAACTTGTCTAAATTAGAAAGTCAAGGAAGTAATGAAATTCAACATCATCAGCTTTATGACTTACTTAATCAGGTTGATAAAATTAATCAAGATTTTAAATTTATTGATACGAAGTTGGTTAAATTAGAAGCTAAATTTGAAGGTCATGAATTAATAAAAAATTCGAATTTCTTGGTATACCAGGATATGTTGAAAGATGAAATAGGTAATTTAAAAAATGAAATAAGTCGTCTTGAAACACGAATTGCGAAAAATGTTATGACTCTTGTACAACATGTAGAAAAAATGACGGAAGAGTTTAGAGCTTTAGATCATGGAGTAGCCGTTAAGTTTGCTAATCAAAAAAAAGTAAATGATATGGTTGTTGGTAATGCTGAAGAAGGGCTAATGGGTATTAATAGCATGTTTGATTATATATTATCTATTGTCCAAGACTCCAGAAATGAGCTTGAAAAATTTCGTTCGAAATTTAATTTAATATCGAAAATGTCATCGAAAATTGACGAGTTATCTAAGCAAGTTACTAATTTAGTTAAGGATGTAGGAACTGTGCAAGATAAAGTTTTATCAAATACACAGACAATACGGCAAATTAATGCGACTGTAAGTAGTGTAAATGAAACTTTGGAAATGCGTACGAAAGTTATTACTACATTAGCTAATTTAGTACTTGAACAAAATACTCTAAGTTTTTTAGATGATAAAACACGAGCTGATTTAACAAAACTTTTAATTAATTATGTTGATAAATTATCAGCTAGATATAGTAGTCATTTACCGGAAAAAAATATTGACTTGTCCAATATGTTGTACTTGGATGAAAAGAAAGTTGAAAAACTTATTGAAACTATTAATGAGGTTAATTCATCTGGGACTCCGGTAGATAAAAAATAAAAGTAAAGTACTTTTATATTTCTATTTTGGTTGGTAATTTATAATTATTATTAATTAAAAGTTTTATTACTTTAGTTTATTGTTACTTCTTTTCGTCTAAAGGCTAGGACATTACATTTTCAATGTGAGGATAAGGGTTCAATTCCCTTAAAGACCATATTAATAGTGTAATTGAATTGATTGTTATTTTATTTATTATTGTTAAAGTTAATAATAAATAAGTAACATTTTAAAATTTAAAATCAATTATAATATAATATAATATAATATAATATAATGGATAATAGTATTCAAGCATATAAAATGGTAGGTGCAGGTTTGGCGACTATAGGATTAGTAGGCGCTGGTGCTGGAGTTGGAATTGTTTTTGGTTCTTTAATTCAAGCTGTAGCAAGAAATCCACAACAAGAACAGCGTTTATTTCGTTTTGCAATTTTAGGTTTTGCTTTAACAGAAGCTGTAGGGTTGTTAGCATTAATGATGGCTTTTTTAATATTATTTATGTAATTTTTTTGTAAATTTGTTTGTTTTTTTTTATAAGATTAAAGTGATTTTTAAGATTTTATATTATATAATTGTAATACTATGTGGACATTTTTTAGTATTTTAATAAGTGGTTTATATGAGATTTATATGGATGAAATGAAGAATTTAAGTAAAGATAAAAAAGATGAGTTGTTGAGATTCAAAGAGGAATTTAAAAAGAATATGGATAGAAGTTTAGAGGTTGAGCTTGATTTATTTAATGAAATTGGATTTGTTCATTCAATTGGTGATGGTATAGCAAAAGTAGTTGGTTTGAAGAATGTTCGATCTGGTGAATTAATTTATATACCACAAGCGAATAATATGCAAGGAATGGCTATAAATTTAGAAGAAAGTTTTGTGGGGGTTGTATTATTTGGAAATGATAGATTAGTTTCGGAAGGTTTTTTGGTATGTCGTGGAGAACGTGAAATATCAGTTCCAGTTGGTTATGAATTATTAGGGCGCGTTTTAGATGGTTTATGTAAACCTATTGATGGTTTAGCGGATTTAACTTCTTTGGAATATAAACCGATAGAAATTAAAGCTCCAGATATTATATCTCGAAAGTCTGTACATCAACCTGTTCAAACAGGTATAAAAGCAGTAGATAGTTTATTACCTATAGGACGTGGACAACGTGAATTAATTATTGGTGATAGACAAACTGGTAAAACAGCTTTAGCTGTTGATGCTATTATTAATCAAAGATATTATAATAAACGAAATATTGATGATGAATCTGTTAATGATTTGTATTGTATATATGTATTAATTGGTCAAAAAAGATCAAATATGGTTCAATTAGTGAAAATTTTAGAACGTGAAAGAGCGTTAAATTATACGGTAATCATAGGTGCAACAGCTTCTGATCCTGCTGCATTACAATATTTATCGCCTTATTCAGGGTGTACTGTTGGGGAATTTTTTCGTGATAATGGGAAACATGCTTTGATTATTTATGATGATTTGAGTAAACAAGCTGTTGCTTATCGTCAAATGTCTTTATTATTAAGACGACCACCAGGCCGTGAAGCATATCCAGGTGATGTATTTTATTTACATTCTCGATTATTGGAACGAGCGGCTAAGTTATCTGATTTTTGTAAAGGTGGTTCGTTGACTGCATTACCTATAATAGAAACTTTAGCTGGTGATGTATCTGCTTATATTCCAACTAATGTTATTTCAATTACTGATGGTCAAATTTTTTTAGAAACTGAATTATTTTATAAAGGCATTCGTCCTGCGATTAATGCTGGTTTATCAGTTAGTCGTGTTGGTTCGGCGGCTCAAATAAAAACGATGAGAAAAATTGCTGGTTCTTTGAAATTAGAGTTAGCACAATATAGGGAAGTTGCTGCGTTTGCACAATTTGGTTCAGATTTAGATGATGCTACAAGAGCTTTATTGAATAGAGGTGAACGTTTAACTGAATTATTAAAACAAGGTCAGTATGAACCTTTATCTGTAGAGTTTCAAATTGTTTCAATTTATGCAGGTGTTGGTGGATTTTTAGATAATATTGAAGTTAATATTGTTCGAGATTATGAAAATTTTTTATTTTTTTTATTAAAAAATGTTAATGTGTTTAAACCTTTTGTAGATGAATTATTATATGAATTTGATAAAGAATTTTTTGATTGGTTGAATATTTTAGTTTTGGAAAATTTGAATTTTTATATTTTAAATAAAACATTATTAATAAGTTAGAAATGTTAATTAATATATTGAATTTAATATATTAAAATAAAAAATATTATATTGTGATGATTGAATTATTATATTGTATATTTTTGATTTATTTAAGTAATTAAGTATGATTCGTTTTAATATTTTAAAAATTTTTATTTCAGCAAATGAAGCAAAACCTGGAGGGAATATAGGGGCAATGTTGTCACCTTATTTGTTTTCAACAAATATGAGTGATTTTTGTAAAAGGTTTAATGAACAATCGAAAGATTATTTATTAGGAGTTATTTTGTCAGTAGTTTTAAATTGTGATATTATTGATAAGACTTATACTTTTATAATAAAACCTCTTTCAATTACAATGTTTATTATTTATTTTTTTGCTTTTAGTAAAAAATTATCGATTTTATTTGTATATGATTTAATAAAGTTTTTTAATATGTTTTATAAAATTGATTTATATCATAGTGCTTTAATAATTTTTTCGGTTATTAAATCATTTCGTCGGCGAACAGCGATATTTTCTATAGCGAAATTTTTTTTGGAAAAACATATTTAAAATGTTAAGTTATTATAAAAATTTTTTTATAAAAAGAATAAAACAGTTTAAGCAATTAAAAAGTTATGTTATTCTTACTGATGTTAATTATAAATTGTATATATATTTTTTTTTTGAAGAATTATCTTATGTATATAGTGATTTTATTTTTTTTAAAAATTTATTAGTATTTAATAAGTTAAATTTTATTAAAGTGGATCGAAGATCATTTTTGGTAAAGAAATTTAATTCTTATTTATTATTTAAGTATCATGTATTTTTTTGTATTTTTTTTTTAGTTAATGATTTAGTTTTTTATTTAAATAATAATTTATTTAGTTCTTTTATAATAAATAATGATAAATTAAATTATGTTAATATAATTAATAAAAAATTTAGTTTTAAAGAGTTATTGAGTATATTACGTTTAAAGTTTTTATTTTGTGGTATTAATTATTATTTATATAGTAATTTATATATAATGAATTTTTTTAAGTTTTTTAATAATTATTCTTTGGATTTATTAAAATTATTAGTTCGATTATTATATTCATTAATTTTTTTTTTTTTTAAAAGTATGGAGAAATTTTTTTTTATTAAAATTGAAGTTAAAAATATTAATAATAAATGATAACATTGAATCAAGTAGTTAGAAATAAACGGTGTAAGCCTCGAAGAAAAAGTATGACGAAATTTTTAAATAAAAGTCCTCAAAAAAAAGGTATTCGTGTTCGTGTTTATACAACTAAGCCGAAAAAGCCACATTCTGCAATACGTAAAATTGCTAAATTATATTTACCCAGTCGTAAACGTCATGTATTAGCTTATATTCCAGGACAAGGACATAATTTAAGTGCACATTCGGTTGTTTTAATTCGTGGTGGACGTGTTCGGGATATTCCGGGAATGCATGCGAAAATTTATCGGAATAAGTTTGATTTTTTTTGTGCAGAGCCTTTTGTAAGAAAAAGACGACGATCTAAATATGGTATTCATAAATTCCGTGAATAAAAAATTTTTACGTAATAAAGAATAAAAATGCGTTTAGCTAAAAGATCTATTACGAATGTTCGTCGAAAAGATAAGTTTTATATTTTTAGTTATGTGGATTGTTTAATTAGATTATTTATAAGAAGAGGAAATAAGTTTTATGCATATAAAATTTTATATAAATTTTTTTTTTTATTAAAAAAAAAATATAGATTAAATATTGAATATTTATTTAAAAAAGTGTTTAAGCGGTATGTTCCAATAATAAGTTTTTTAAGTAAGAAAATTGCGGCAAATGTTTATCAATTGCCTTGGTTGATAGATAAATATAGAGCTCGTTTTGTTTTAATTAGATGGTTTTTTAGGAGTGTAAAAATGCGAACTGAAGCAAAATTATTAGATCGTTTATATAATGAGTTTAATGAGTTAGTTTTGGGGTATGGTAGAACAGTTCAAATTGTAGAGGATTATTATTATTTAGCATTGAAAAATAGACCTTTTTTAAAATATATACGTAAACGACGGAAAGTTTTTTTAAGTCGTTTGAAAAAATTTGGAGTTAAATAAGTTGAATTATGTTTTTTTCTTATAAAAGTAGTGAATTTTATATTTTTAAGCGTGAAAAATTTTATAAAAATTTACTAATTACAAAATTAAAGCAAGCAGGCCGATCTAATAAAGGTAATATAATTTTACGTGGTAGAGGTGGTGGGTTTAAAAATTTTTATCGTTTAATTGATTTTAAACGTTTAGTTCTTTATATTCCTGCTAAAATTTTGAATTTTGAGTATGATCCTAATAGAAATGTTTTTATTATGTTATTATTATATTATAATGGTATTTTAACTTATGTATTAGCGCCTTTATTGGTAAAGGTTAATAGTTTTATTTTAACTTTAAATTTTTTGTATTATAAGAATGGAAATGGTTTTTTGTTGAATCAATGTTTAGTTGGAAGTTTTGTTCATTGTGTTCAAATAAATAATAATATTAGTAAAATTGCACGTAGTGCAGGTGTATATGTTTTAATTGTTCGTAAATTTGCTTCATATTGTTTATTGCGGTTACCTTCACGTGAAGAGTTATATGTTTATAATAATAATTTTTGTATTTTGGGTCGATTATCTAATATAAATTTTAAATTAATTAAAAAAACTAGTGCTGGGTATTTTAGACGTTTAGGGTATCGTCCGATTGTTAGAGGAGTTGCAAAAAATCCAATTGATCATCCACATGGAGGTGGTTCTGGTAGAACTACAGCTGGTCAGCCGTCTGTTTCTATGTGGGGTATTTATACTAAGGGAGTACGAACAACAACGCGTTTTTTGCGTATTTATAAAACTCAAAAATGGGGGTTTTTTAAAAGACGTTCCGGTACTAATTGGTAATTTATAATTTATAAAATATTATAAATAATATTTTTATTTAGTGTGATGCGAAAATTTTTAGGTTATAAATCTCGATCTGTATGGAAGGGTTATAATTTTATATCGTTAAATGAAGAGGATTGTTCACGTAATTATATAGTTAAGTTGAAAGATAAAGGAAAGGTGGTAAAAGTTTATAATGGTTATAAATATATTTTATTTACTTGTTTAAAACGTTATGTTGGTTTTAAATTAGGTCAATTTGTATTAACAAAAAAAATAGGAAGATTTATTCATGGTGTATTAAAGCCTATGAAGAAAGGTGCTAAAAAAGGAAATAAAGTAACTAAGAATATTAAATCGGTGAAAAGTTTTTCAAAAAAAGGTATTAAATCTACAGTGAAATCTCAAATGAAAAAAAAAAAAAAAAAATAATATAAAATGGGACATGCAGTTAATATTTTAAGTTTAAGAGCAAATTTAAATTTTAAATGGTCAGTTTTTTTTATTTCGACACATTATATAAATTATTATTTTGATTATTCGTATATTTATTTATCAATTCGTGATTATTTATATTATTTATTTCGATTTCGTTATGTTGAATATTTTAGTGATTTTGGTTGGTTTTTAAGTTCATTAAAAATTAATAGTACGGTTAATGGATTTTTAAATATAAAAATATTTATTCATGATCAATATTATTTTAAATTTTATAAAAAGTTTTTTCGTTTATTTTATAAATTAATGAAATTGCGTCGAGTTAAGTTTCGAAAATTAGTTTATAAAAAAAAACGGTTTAATCGATGGAAAGTTGTTAGACGTAATATTAAATTGCCTAAGAAACGTATTGATTCTTTTTTTAAACCATTTATTTATATTTTTAAATATTTTAAATATAATTTAAATAAATTGACGCGGAAAAAACAGAAAGGTAAATTTGGCTTTTATAGGACTAATAGAATTAATAGAATTGATAATATTCGTGTTCGAAAAAATGATTATTTGTTAGGATTAAAATCGAAAAAGCGAAAGGAAATTGATGTTTTTTTTAAAAAATTAAGGGGATTAAGTTCTTTTTTAAATTTCTTTTTTAAAAAAAAGTTAATTATTAAGGATATAGGTAGTTTTAATGTTTTAAAAAGTTTAAATTTAAAAAGAAATTTTTTAATAAAAAATGTTAAAAATTATAAATATATATTCATATTTTATTTTTTATTTAAAAATTTTTTTTTTAGGTTTGGTTTTAAAAATTTAATATATTATCCTTTATTTTGGTTTCTTAATACAAAGTTTGTTAATAAAATTTTTTATATTTTTAAATGTTTGCGTTATAATAGATATAGATATATTTATAAATATTTTAAGCATTTTTCATTAAATAAAAAACAATTTATTTTTTTGCGATATTTTTATATAAAAAAAACTATATGTAATTTATATGGAAATATTTTTAATTATTTTAATAATGATATTTTATTATTATTGAAACCTGTTTTGTATAAAAATATAAAAATTTTTAAATATTTTTTATATAGAGTAGTAAATTTATATAGATTAAAATTTAATATTAGGGTTTATATACAAAATATAAAGAATTTTCGTTATATATTAATGAATTGTTTTTTAAAGTATTATAATAAATTATTATTTCAGTTGAATTTAGTATTTAGAAACAAAAGTTTTAGATTTTTAAATAAATTACCGGTAGCGTTTTTTATTAAAAAATTTTTAATAATAAAATTGTTTTTTTGGAAATTACGTATTTATTTAAAAAATAGATATTTTTTTTTTATAAAGCGTAAATTATTATTAAATACTATTTTATATAAAAAATATTATGATAGTCTTTGTAATCGTATTTTTAATTTTAATAAAAAGCTTTTATTACGTTTTAGTTTAAAAAAAAGAATTTTTTCTTTTTTAAAAAAATATTTATTTTTTAATAAAACAGAAATTATTAATGATGGTTTAAAAAAATTTTTATTAATAAATTTAAAATTTAATATTTTTAAAGGATATAGTTTATTAAATAAAGATAAATATTTTTTTTTTATGAAACGTTTTTTATTAAAACATCCTATTTTTTTGAATAGTAAGGTTAAGAAGTTTAATTTAATTTCTTTTAAGTGGCTTTATTTATTAAGATTTTTAATAAAAAATAATGTATTAAAACTTAGAAATAAATACTTAAAGAAATATAAAATTAAATTAATTAAGTCAAAGAAGAAAAAACATGAATTATCATATTCTTTTTTAAATCGTGATAGAATTAAGAAGAAGATTTATAATAAAATTAATAGGGATATTCAGCTTGAACATTTTTTTTATAAATTATATGGTGGTGTTAGTAATAATAGATATAAATATAAAAATATTTATTCTATTAAAAAGTATTATTCTATAATATATAAGCGTTTTTATTTATATAAATATAGAAAAAAAAAATTTAAACGTCGTACATATTTTAATAATAAAAAGTATTTTAATAAAAAAGAAGGACAATTTTTAAAAAAAAAACGTTTTAAATTTAAATATAAAAGAAAAGGATATAAACGAAAGAAAATATATGTACTTCGGAATTTTTTTCGTTATTTTTATAAATTATTTTGTTTTAATTTTAGATTTTTTTTTTTTAAAAGGATTTTAAAAAAAAATATATTAAATAATAGTATAACATTTAATTTAAAGTTTTTTTTATTTATTTTTTATGTATTATACTATAGAAAACTAAAAAGAAAATTTAAAAAACTTATTAGAAAAATGCGAAAGAAACGTAAATTAATTAAGTTTTTTTTTTATAAAAATAAATTTGTTTTTAAACGTAGAAAATTTCATTTGAAAAGTTTTTTATATTTATTTGGGGCGTTTTATAATGTTATGATATTATATAAAAGAAAAAAATCATTAAAAAAATTTTTAAAAGTATGTTATTATAAATTACGTAATTGGTTTTGGTTTTATATTTTTTATAATGTATTACGACGTTTTTTTTATATTTTATATATACCAATTAAGCGTTTTTTTTTTTTTAAATTAAAAAATTATTTAGATTTGATTTATAATAAAGAATTATTATTAAGAACTAATATAAAATTTAATTTATTTAAGATTATACCGAATTCATTTTTAACTATTTCTAGTTTTTTAGTATTATTATATTTTCGTTGGAAATTTAAACGTAAATTTACATTGAATCAAATTGTTTGGCCTTTTATGCGAAGATTACAAAAAAGTAATAGGTTATATATTAAAGGTTTTTTTTTAAAAGCAGCTGGTCGTTTTACGAGACGTCAAAGGGCTTCGTCATTTAAATATTTTTTTGGACACATAAAATTTAGTACTTATAAGGTACGTTTAACATATGTTTATTTACCTTTGATAACTAAATATGGGAAGTGTGGATTAAAATTATGGTTAAATGTTCGTAAAAAATATTTACGTCGTCGGTTTAATAATGTTTATACTATAAAAAAGTTAGCATAAATATATGCGTATTAATAGTAATAATAAATTAATAAAAAATCATTCGAAGAAAAAATGTTTAGGAAAAAAATATTTTCATATTACAAATAAATTTAATTTGATGTTATATTATAAATTAGAACATGTACCAAATAAAACAAAACGATGGTTATTTCGTCGTTTAGCTAAGAAAAGATTAGTTTGTAATTATCGTTCGGTTTTTATTGATTATTTAGTTAATCAAATTAAGTTGGAATTAAATGTAAAAGATCCTTTGTTTTATTTTTTTAATAAATTTGCATTTTTAGTTATAACAAGTTTAGTTTATTATAAATTGACTGATTATCATATAGAATTAATAAGACGTTTATTAAAAAAAGTTTTTGGTAAACGTATTTTCATTAATCCTTTAATTAAAGCTACTTTTGTTATTTTAAAAAGAGCAAATCAAGTGCGTATGGGTGGTGGTAAAGGGAGTAAATTTTCGCAAAGAATTTATTTTATATATCCTGGTTGTAGTATTTTTGAAGTACGTGGTGTTTCTTTTCGTTTAATTTCTATTTTTAATAAAAAGTTAAAAAAAAAATTGGGGTTTACTTTTAAATTGAATTTATTAAATAGAATTTAATTGTATAAATGGCTTTTAAAGATACTTTTTTTTTATTAAATGATAATACAGGTGCAAAATTAGTTAAATGTATTTATGTATATGATAAAAAAGATATTGAACCTGCTTCTGTTATTTTAGTAACTTTAAAAAAAGTTTTACCAGGTAGAAAGGTAAAGAAAGGACAGTTATATAAAGCTGTAGTAGTTCGTTTAAATAAGAAAATAGTTAGATCATCTGGATTAGTAGTAAAGTATTTTAATAATTGTGTTATTTTATTGAAAAAGACAGAGTTGGTTCCTTTGGGAACTCGAATTTTTGGTTCTGTTTATTTAGAACTACGATTAAAAGGATTTATGAAAGTAGTTTCTTTAAGTTTATTTTTAGTTTGAGATAATGTTTTTTGATCGATATAAGCGTGAGTGTGTGGAAGTAGATATTCTATATAAATGTAATATTGTAATTGTAATTTATTTTTTTGTTTATTTATTTGTTACATTTTTTGATTTTTTAAAATATGATGTTTATGTTTTTTCGCGTTTTTATCGTAATTTACGGTTAAATTTTTGCTTTTTTAATAATGTTGTAAAAAGTAAGGTATTATTTATAACAAAGAGACGTAAGTTAGCTTATGCTTTAGTATTATATTTATATGATTTAATTGGTGTTAATTTTTTTTTTTTTTTTGAAAGTTTAATTTTTGATGTTTTTAGAATATTTTTTAGTTATAGTTTATGTTTATATCTTATTATTAATAAATCTAGTAATTTTTTTAAATTATTATT